>Ga0308159_1003278_pt1 | contig 16648 bp, 11 predicted proteins | sample PhyCR1_FD_201040 | JGI IMG/M metagenome (GOLD analysis project Ga0308159, IMG submission 201040) | Phyllosphere microbial communities from UC Gill Tract Community Farm, Albany, California, United States - DLSLC.R1 | ecosystem: Host-associated > Plants > Phyllosphere > Unclassified | place: USA... | reverse complement strand
GAGGTTGGCGATCTGAATCTGGTGTTCGGCATCCGCGTCCCGATAGGTTTCCAGCAGGGCGGCGGAGAGCGCGTGCAGGCGGGCGCGTGGTTCAGTGGTGGAGGCGAAGGCCTGGTCCACCGTTTCCAGCAGCGTTTCCAGGTGCAACTGGAGAATGTCGAAGAGCACTTCCTCCTTCGACTCATAGTAATGGTAGAGCAACGCCTTGGAGACGCCGCAGGCATTCGCCACCATGGTGATGGAGGTGCCGGTGAAGCCGTGCCGCGCGAACAGGCTGGCGGCATTCTTCAGCATCTGCCGCCGCTTCTCGTCGTAATCATCTGCCCGTGTCCGAGCCATGCCCCACCCCTGCGCAGACCGCTCTGCGGCCTGGTTCCTGCTTGGGGCGCCGGTAGCGCCCGCATAATTTAGTGACCGTTCGGTCGGTGAATGCAACCCTGGAACCGACCCGGAAAGACCTTGATTTGACCGACCGGCTGGTCAATTCTCCAGACTGTATGGGGCCCCAGAAGCTCCCACAATGTCCAAGGAGGGAAAGTCGATGCGGAAGCTTGCCGCCGGCCTGATGCTGGCGCTCGGTCTCACCACGGCCGCGCAGGCGGCCGATCCCGTGCGGGTCGGCGTCGTCATCTCGGAAACCGGGCCTGGCGCCTCCCTGGGCATTCCTGAAGGCCGTTCCATCCGCCTGCTGCCGCGCGAGATCGAGGGCCGGCCGATCGAGTGGATCGTGCTGGACGACGGGTCGGACACCACCCGCGCCGTCACCAACATGCGCAAGCTGATCAGCGACAACCGGGTCGATGCCATCATCGGCTCCACCGTCACCCCCGCCTCCATCGCCATGGTGGAGGTCGCGGCCGAGCAGCGCATCCCGATGATCTCGCTGGCCGGCTCCGCCGCCATCGTGACGCCGGTGGATGAGCGCCGCCGCTGGGTGTTCAAGACCGCGCAGAACGACGCGCTGATGGCCGGCGCGGTGGTGGAGCACATGGCCGCGGCCGGCGTGAAGTCCCTCGGTGTCATCGCCGTCAGTGATTCCTATGGCGATGGCTGGCTGGGCATCATGGCGCCGCTGCTGGAGGCGCGCGGCATCCGCGTCGTCGCCACCGAGCGTTATGCCCGTACGGATACCAGCGCCACCGGCCAGACGCTGAAGGTGCTGTCGGCGCGGCCGGACGCGGTGTTCATCATCTCCGCCGGCACGCCGGCCGCATTGCCGGCCAAGGCGCTGCGGGAGCGTGGCTATCGCGGCCCGATGTACCAGACGCATGGCGTCGCCAACGCGGACTTCCTGCGCGTCGGTGGGCGTGACGTGGAAGGCACCGTGCTGCCGGTGGCGCCGGTGACGGTGGCCGACCAACTGCCGGAGAACCATCCTTCGCGCGCCATCGCCCGCCAGTACCGCGATGCCTACGAGGCCGCGCACGGCGCCAACAGCGTCTCCGCCTTCGGGTCCTATGCCTACGATGCCGGGTTGCTGCTGCAGCGCGCCATCCCAGTGGCGCTGCGCACCACGCAGCCAGGCACGCCGGAGTTCCGCGCCGCCCTGCGCGATGCGCTGGAAGGGCTGCGGGACGTCACCTACGTCAACGGCGTGGCCAACATGTCCGCCACCGACCATGTCGGCCAGGATGAGCGGGCACGCGTGATGGCCATCATCAAGGATGGCACCTGGCAGGCACTGCCGCGGTAAGCCTTCTCCTGTCGTCCTGACCATCGCCGGGGAATGGCCGTGGACCTCTCGATTCTTCTCGTTCTCGTCCAGGATGGCATCGTCAACGGTGCCATCTACGGCCTTCTCGCCCTGGCGCTAGTGATCGTTTTCACCGTCACCCGCGTCATTCTGGTGCCGATCGGCGAATTCGTCGCCTTCGGCGCACTGACCCTGGCGGCGCTGGAGACGGGCACGCTGCCAGGCACGGTGTGGCTGCTGGGCATCCTCGGCCTGGCTTCGGCCGTCTGCCGGCTCTGGGCCTCCCGCCGCCACGCGACGATGCGCTCGATCGCCTGGCAGGTTGGAACATCGTTGCTGCTGCCTGTGGTGGTGGCTGGCCTGGCCTGGGCCTGCATCCACTGGCAGGCGCCGCAACTCGTCAAGGTGCTGGTCGCGCTGGCCATCGTGGCGCCGATGGGGCCGTATCTCTACGACGTCGTCTATCGGCCGATGGCCGATGCCAGCGTGCTGGTGCTGCTGATCGTCTCGGTCGCGCTGCACCTGGCGTTGCAGGGCCTCGGGCTGGTGTTCTTCGGCGCCGAGGGCTCCCGCACACAGAGCCTGGCGGATACGACGCTGGAGATCGGGCCGCTGTTCATCAGTGGGCAGTCCATCGTGGTCGTGCTGGTGACGCTGGCGCTGATCGTGGCGTTGTTCCTGTTCTTCGAGCGGACGCTGATGGGCCGCGCATTGCGGGCCACGGCGGTGAATCGGCTGGGTGCCCGGTTGGTCGCCATCTCCCCGACCCTGTGCGGCCACGTCGCCTTCACCCTGGCGGCCAGCATCGGTGCGCTCGGCGGCATCCTGATCTCAGCCATGACCACGATCTACTACGACACCGGCTTCCTCATTGCCCTGAAGGGCTTCGTCGCCGCGGTGATCGGCGGGCTGGTCAGCTACCCTCTGGCCGCCGCCAGCGCCATCCTGATCGGCCTCGTCGAGAGCTTCGCCTCCTTCCATGCCAGCGCCTTCAAGGAAGTCCTGGTGTTCATGATCATCATCCCGGTGCTGCTGTGGCGGTCCTGGCGTACACCCGCGCTGCTGGATGAAGGGGAGGAATGAGCATGTCCGCCGCCCACCGCGCCGTGGCGCTGCTACTGCTCACCCTCGCCATCCTGGCGCCGCTGATGCCGGGCTTCCCGCCCTTCTGGGTTACGCTGCTCAGCTATATCGGGCTGTCCGCGCTGGTGGCGCTAGGCTTGGTGGTGCTGGTGGGCGTGGCGGGGCTGACCTCCTTCGGCCAGGCGATGTTCGTCGGCTTCGGTGCCTACACCACGGCCATCCTCACCACGCGCTACGGCTTCTCGCCCTGGGCGACGCTGCCGGTCGCGCTGGTCGTCTCCGGCCTGCTGGCCTGGGGCATCGGCGCCATCACGCTGCGGCTGAAGGGGCACTACCTGGCCATCGCCACCATCGCGTGGAATGTCAGCTTCTTCTACCTGGCCGGCAATCTGGACTTCTTCCAGCGCAATGACGGCATCAGCGGCATCCCCGCCATCACGCTGCTCGGCATCGACTTCGCCCGCAGCATAAACTTCTACTGGCTGGTGCTGCTGTGCGTCTTGCTGGCCATCCTGCTGACGCGCAACCTGCTGGACAGCCGCGCCGGGCGCGCGGTGCGGGCGCTGCGCGGCGGCGCGCTGGCCGCCGAATCCTTCGGCGTGAACACCTTCAATGCCCGCGTGCTGGCCTTCGTCTATGCCGGCGTGCTGGCCGGGCTGTCCGGCTGGCTCTACGCGCATCTGCAACGCGCGGTGAACCCCTCCCCCTTCGGCATCAACATGAGCATCGACTACCTGCTGATGGCCGTGGCCGGCGGCGTGCACAGTATCGGCGGTGCGTTGCTGGGCGCCGCTATCGTCACGCTGTTGCGGGACCAGTTGCAGACGCTGCTGCCCTCGCTGCTGAATGCCCAGGGCAATTTCGAGACGATCGTGTTCGGCGGCCTGCTGATCCTGATCCTGCAATTCTCCCCGCAGGGCCTGTGGCCGCACCTGATGAAGCTGTTCTCCCGCCTGTTGCCCAAGCCGGCCGCGGTGCCGGTGCCGCCCATCAGCGAAGCCCCGCCGCTGCCGCTCCGCGCCCAGCCGGCCCGTGGCGCGGAGGTGCTGCGCGCCAGCGAGCTGCGCAAGCAGTTCGGCGGCTTGGTGGCGGTGGACAATGTCGGCTTCACGCTGAATGCCGGCGAGGTGGTGGGACTGATCGGCCCCAACGGCGCCGGCAAGAGCACGACCTTCAACCTGCTGACCGGCGTTCTGGCCGCGACCAAGGGCAACGTCGCTTTCCTGGGCGAGGAGATCTGCGGCAGCACGGCGCGCCACATCGCCACCCGCGGCGTGGCCCGCACCTTCCAGCATGTGAAGCTGGTGCGCGGCATGTCGGTGCTGGACAACGTGGCGCTCGGCGCCCACCTGCGCGGCGCCGCCGGGCCGCTGAGCGCCGCGCTGCACCTGGACCGGGCCGAGGAAGCCCGCATCTTCGCCCTGGCCTGGCAGCAGTTGCACCGGGTCGGGCTGGCGCAATGCGCGCATCTGGTGGCGGATGACCTCTCGCTCGGCCAGCAGCGGCTGGTGGAGATCGCCCGCGCGCTGTGCCTGGACCCGGTGCTGCTGTTGCTGGACGAGCCCGCCGCCGGCCTCCGCCACCTGGAAAAGGCAGCGCTGGCCAAGCTGCTGGACCGGCTGCGGCAGGACGGCATGACCATCCTGTTGGTCGAGCACGACATGGACTTCGTCATGAACCTGACCGACCGGCTGGTGGTGATGAATTTCGGTGCCGAGCTGGCGCAGGGCCGCCCCAAGGATATCCAGGGCAACCCCGCCGTCATCGACGCCTATCTGGGAACCGCCGCATGACCCAGCCGATCCTGGACGTGCAGGCGCTGCAGGTGGCCTATGACGCGATCATCGCCGTCTCCGATGTCTCGATGACCGTGCCGAAGGGCAGCATCGTCACCATCCTGGGGCCGAACGGCGCCGGGAAATCCTCCCTGCTCAACGCCATCATGGGCGTGGTGCCGGCGGGGGGCGGCATCCACTTCGCCGGCCGTGCCCTGGGCGGCGAGAGCGTCGAGGCCCGCGTCAATGACGGGCTGAGCCTGGTGCCGGAAAAGCGCGAGCTGTTCTACAGCATGAGCGTGGAGGACAACCTCCGCCTCGGCCGCTTCCGCCTGCGCCACCAGGGTAGCGCCGAGCCAATGCTGAACGAGATGTGGGCGCTGTTCCCCCGCCTGAAGGAACGCCGCCGCCAACTGGCCGGCACCCTCTCCGGCGGCGAACGGCAGATGCTGGCGATGGCCCGCGCACTGATGGGCGAGCCGCGCCTGCTGATGCTGGACGAACCCAGCCTCGGCCTCGCCCCGCTGATCGTGCGCGAGATCCTGCAAACGGCCTCCAACCTGCGGGACAACGGCGTCTCCATCCTGCTGGTCGAGCAGAACGCCCGCGCGGCGCTGCGCATCGCCGATTACGGCTACGTGTTGGAAAGCGGACGGGTGATGCTGGAAGGCGAGCCGGACGCATTGCAGGCGGACCAGCGGATCGTCGAATCCTACCTGGGCGTGCGGTCTGCCGTGTCGGTGTGATCGTCTGACCGGCCGGGAAATAGAAAGGCTGGGGAAGGAATTCCCCAGGCCCCATCTTCTTTTTGTCAGTTTTTCGGCAGAGGCTGTGGAGAGTTTGGACTGATGTACAGCAGGGCCGCGCCTGATAGGTACGACCCTATCGACTGAAAGAGATTTTCTGCCGTCAGATTCTTGTGCGGCGTGTGGTTCGGGTCTTCGGTTGCCTTAATCCGAGACGATCAGGCCAACGCTGAGCCTACGCGCCCATACAGATCATCACAGAAAGCGCGGCCCTGTGCCGCCAAGCGCCAACCCGAACTCACAGAAAAAAGAAGGGGTCTGGGGAATTCCTTCCCCAGCCTTCTCCCACCCGCAAACAAGTACCGCCTCACCCAAGCGGCCAGTTCTCCAGCACTTCCACGAAGCGGGCCAGCCACGCATTGGTCTGGGCGCCGTCGATGACGCGGTGGTCGATGGTGAGGGACACGTAGCTCATCGGTTTGATCAGCATGGCGTCGGCGCCGCCGATCTCCCGCACCACCACGCGCTTTTCCAGCTTGCCGATGCCCAGGATGGCCGATTGCGGCTGATTGATGATGATCGGCGTGGCGATGAGAGAGCCGGAGACACCGTGGTTGGACAGGGTGAAGGTGCCGCCACGCACGTCCTCCGGCGCCAGCTTGCCGGCGCGGGCGCGGGCGGTCACGTCCTGCAACCGCTGCGCGATGCCGAGCAGAGAGAGCGCCTGTGCCTCATGAATGACCGGCACGATCAGCCCCCGGTCGCCCAGCGCGGTGCCGATGCCGATATTCATGCTGGAGAACACTTCCAGCGCATCGTCGTGCCAACGGCTGTTGATGTCGGGGGAGATTTTCATCGCCTCGACGCAGGCCTGGATGAAGTAGGCGGTCAGCGTCAGGTTGACGCCCTGCGCCGCGAAGCCGGGCTTGTGCTTGGCCCGGTGCGCCAGGATCGCGCTGAGATCGGCGTCGAACACCGCAGTGACATGGGGGGCCGTCGCCACCGAATGCGCCATGTGCTCGGCGATCCGCCGACGCATGGCGGTATGCGGCACCTTGGTGGAGCGTGCGCTGGCCACTGGCGCGAAGCTGGGCGCGGCCTTGGGCAGCGGCGGCGCTGCTTCGCGTTGCTCCAGGGCGCGCACCACGTCCTCGCGCGTCAGCCGGCCGTCCTTGCCGCTGCCTTCCACGCTGGTGGGGTCGATGCCGCTCTCGCTCACCAGCTTGCGCACGGCGGGCGAGAGGCGCAGCTCCGGCTCCAGCCTGACGCTGGCGGGCTTGCTGGTCTCCAGGGCGGGGGCGGGGGCGGGGGACGCGGCGGCGCCCGGGGCGATGTGGCCCAGCAGCGCGCCCGGCTGCACGTCGCCCGCTGCGATCAGGATGGCCACCAGGCGGCCGGAGGACGGCGCGGCGACTTCCATGGCCACCTTGTCGGTCTCCAGCTCCACCAGCGGCTCGCCTTCCTCCACCTGGTCACCGACCTGCTTGAACCAGGTGCGGATGGCGGCGATGGTGCCCTCCTGCGCGACGGGGGAAAGGATCTCGACCCTGGGCAGCGTGTTGGCGTCGGCCATGCTCAGAACTCCACCAGTTCGGCGATGCGGGCGCGGATGCGCTCCACCGAGGGGACGACATGGTTCAGCAGCACCGGGTTATGCGGGCTGGGCACGTCCGGCATGGTTAGCCGCGCGACGGGTGCGTCCAGTTCCATGAAGGCCTGGTCCGCCACCACGGCAGCGATCTCGGCACCGAAGCCGCCGGTCCGCAGATCCTCGTGCACGATCAGGCAGCGATGCGTGCGGCTGACGGAGGCCAGCACCGCGGCGCTGTCCCACGGCATCAGGGTCCGCAGGTCGATGACCTCGACGGAGTGGCCGCTGGCCCTGGCGGCTTCCTCGCACCGCTCCACCATGGCGCCCCAGGTCACGATGGTGAGCTGACTGCCCGCCATCGTCACCTTGGCGCGGCCAAAGGGGATGGCGTAGTCGTCGCCCGGGTAGGGGCGGCGCGCCCAGGCGGCATCCAGCATGGCGCGGTGTTCCAGGAACATCACCGGGTCATCGCCACGGAGGGCGGAGCGCAACAGGCCTACCGCATCCTCGGCATTGGAAGGCACGGCGACCTTCCAGCCAGGGGAGTGGACGAACTGCACTTCGTTGGTTTGGCTGTGCCATGGGTCGCCGCACTTGAAGAAGCCGACCGGCATGCGCAGCACCATCGGCGCGGCGAAGCGATTATGGGTGCGCCAGCGCAGCGTGCCGCAATCGTTGATCTGCTCCGCCGCCGGGTCGGCATATTTGCGGAACTGGATTTCGGGCACGGGCATAAGTCCCGCCATGGCCATGCCGACGGCGCGGCCGACAATGCCTTCCTCGGACAGGCTGGTGTCGAACACCCGCTTGTCGCCGAACTTGTCCTGCAGGCCGAGCGTCACCGCATGCACACCGCCCTTGGGGCCGATATCCTCGCCGAACAGCAGCACGCGCGGGTTGACCGCCAGCTCATGCTCCAGCGTGCGGCGGATGGCGGTCACCATGTTGATGCGCGCGCCTTCGGGACGGGTTGCCGCGTCGGTGGCCAATGGAGGCTGGCCGGCGCCGCGTAGCCCGCCCATGACCTGGGTGGCGTCCTCAGAAAACACGTAGCGCAGAACGGTATCCGGCTCGGCGACCGGCCGCTGCTCGGCGGCTTCGCGGGCAGCAGCCACGACGGCTTCGGCCGCCGCCGCCAGAGCGTCCCATTCCGGTTGCGGCATCAGTGCCGGCACCAGGAAATCATGCAACTTGGGCAACGGGTCCCGCGCCCATTCGGCCTCCACCGTCGCGGCGGATTTGTAGGTTTGGGTGTCCTGGAAGCTGTGGCCTTGCAGGCGGGGCACGGTCAGCCGCAACAGGCACGGGCCGTTCCGGTCCCGCACATGCGCTTGCGCCTGCTGGATCAGCGTAGTGGCAGTGGCCGGGTCGGTACCATCGCCCGACAACACGTGCAGCCCGCGGAAGCTGGCGAGGTTGGCGGCGATATCGGCCCCTGGCGTCTGGAAGCCGGCGGGGACGGAGATGCCGTAGCCATTATCCTCGATATAGAACAGCACAGGCAGTTTCTGCGTCGTCGCGATGGTCAGCGCGGACCAGAAGCCGTTGGTGGCGACCGAGGCCTCGCCGCCCAGCACCACGCCGATGGAGCGGGCATAGCCCTCATCCTTCAGCACGGTGCGGTGGTACTCGACGGCCTGCGCCCAGCCCACGGTGGGGGTGTACTGCGCCCCTACCCCGCCGCACATCGGCAGGGCCGAAGCGCCGGCGGGGTTCGGGTAGTTGAAGACGACGCCGATATCCCGCCCATCCGAATAGCCGCCAGCGCGGGCCATGGAGGAACCGAGCGCGTCCTCGATCTCCACCCCCAGGGACAGCAGCATCGGCCGGGACCGGTAATACCCGCAGGCGGCATCGTGCGGTTCTGTCAGGCCAAGCCCGAGGATGATCTGCGCCAGGTCGTGCCCGCGGGCGGAGAACTGGTAGAGAACCTTCTTCTCCGGCACCAGCGTCTTCTCTTCCAACGCATCCAGCGCGCGGGAGACGTGCAGGAGATGGACGACCCGCCGCCAGTCCAGCACGGGGGGCACCGCCTGGCTGCGGTCCGGCATTGATGGCGTGGGGCGGGCAAGCGATCCCATGGTCCGTTCCCTGTTGAAAGCCTGGCTTCAGGTTTCCCCGGCCGGCGATGCGTTGAGATCAGCCTAGGCCCGGCATAGCGGCAAAACCCTTCTCATTCTTGCCCGTAACGTCCCTTCCTCGGCATGAACCTGAACAAAAACTGATCATTCGGGCATATTCATGCCTGAGCCAAATCTCAAGGAAGTTGCCATGCCTGACAGGCCGGAACTGGACCAGTTCGAGCGCGCCATCCTGGCCTCGCTGCAGAAGAATGCGCGGCAGAGCGTGCAGGAATTGGCGGACGCCATCGGCCTCTCCACCTCCCCCACCTGGCGGCGGCTGAAGGCGCTGCAGGATGCCGGGGTGATCCTGGAATACGTCGCGCGACTGGATGCGGCAAAGCTGGGCTACGGCCAGACCGTCTACGCCAATGTCACCCTGGCCAAGCACAACCGGGACGCCTTGCAGGATTTCGAGAAGGCCATCCTGGAACGGCCCGAAGTGCTGCAATGCTTCTCCATGACCGGCAGCGCCGACTACATCATCCGCGCCGTGGTCAAGGATGCCGCGCATTACGAACGCTTCCTGCAGGAAGTCGTGTTCGTGAACCCGGCGGTGCAGCACATCTCCTCGCACTTCGCGCTGCGGGAGATCAAGAACACGTCGGCCCTGCCGCTTTAGACGGCTGGATGGTGTCGGGTTTGGAAAAAAGGCTGGGGAAAGAATTCCCCAGGCCCCTTCTTTTTTCTTCGAGTTTTCGCTGCTGGGGCCGTTGAGACTTGGGGCTCGAGGCCAACTGATGCGAGGGAGGCTTTTAATCTCCGGCGACTGAGAGTTCAGTCCGCGTGGCCGATTATTAAAATCATCAAGCAGCGCCCGCTCAGTCCTGGAGCATCACGCCAAACTCGCAGAAAAAAAGAAGGCCCGGGGAATTCTTTCCCCGGCCTTCCTTTCCCCCAAGCAGCGCGTCCCCGTCGCCTCAGGCCGGCCGGGCGCTCATGGTCAGTACGTCGTACTGAGCAACGGTGTCGCCGTCCTGGTTGAATACTTCCGCATCCCAGCGCACTTCGCCGTATTCCGGCATGCGGGCGGAGCGCTTGGTCTTCACCGTCAGGCGGACGCGGATGCTGTCCCCGGGCGAGACGGGCTTCAGGAAGCGCAGCCGTTCCAGCCCGTAATTGGCCAGCAGTGGTCCGGGCGCGGGGTCGACGAACAGCCCGGCGGCGAAGGATAGGATCAGGTAGCCATGGGCCACGCGGCCCGGGAAGAACGGGTTCGCCTTGGCGGCTTCCTCATCCATGTGGGCGTAGAAGGTATCACCGGTGAAGTGGGCGAAATGCTCGATGTCTTCCAGGGTGATGACGCGGGAAGGTGTTTCCACCGTGTCGCCCACGGCGATCTCGTCGAAATTCTTGCGGAAGGGGTGCGGGGCTTCGCTGCGGATCGGCGCGCCGGGGCCCCAGGTCTTGGTCAGGGCGGAGAGCTTGGCGGGCGAGCCCTGGAGCGCGGTGCGCTGCATGTAGTGGTACACGCCACGCAGCCCGCCCATTTCCTCGCCCCCGCCGGCGCGGCCGGGGCCGCCATGCACCAGGGATGGCAGGGGCGAGCCATGGCCGGTGGCTTCCTTGGCACTGTCGCGGTCCAGCAGATAGAGGCGGCCGTGGAAGGGGGCGAGGCCCATCACCAGTTCCTCGGTGACGGCCGGATCGTAGGAGAAGGCGGAGGCGACGAGGCTGCCCTCCCCCCGCTGGGCCAGGTCGATCGCCTGGTCCAGCCCGTCATAGGGCAGCAGGGTGGCGACGGGGCCGAAGGCCTCGACGTGATGCACCCGCTCGGCCCGGATCGGGTCGGCGCAATGCAGCAGCACGGGGGAAAGGAAGGCGCCCCTCTCGGCATCCGCGTCCGCGACGGTGCAGTGCAGCGGGTCGCCGAAGGCGATATCGGCCTCGGCGGCCAGGCGGGCGATGCTCTCGCGCACGTCACGGCGCTGCTGCTGGCTGGCCAGCGGACCCATGCCCACCGCCTCGCTGCGCGGATTGCCGATCGTCAGCTTGCCGAGCCGCGCCGCCAACGCGTCCCGCACCGCTTCCAACCGCGCGCGGGGCACGATGACGCGGCGGATGGCGGTGCATTTCTGCCCGGCCTTGGAAGTCATCTCTCGCATGACTTCCTTGACGAACAGATCGAATTCCGGGCTCTCCGGCGTGACATCGGGACCGAGGATGGCGGCGTTCAGCGAATCCCGCTCCGCGATGAAGCGCACAGCGTTGCGGGAAATGGTGGGGTGGTCCCGCAACTTGCCGGACGTGGTAGCCGAGCCGGTGAAGGATACGACGTCCTGCCCGGTTAGGTGGTCCAGCAGATCGCCGGTGGAGCCGGCGACGAATTGCAACGCGCCCGGCGGCAGGATGCCGGATTCGATGATCATCGCCACCATAGCATGCGCCAGATAGGCGGTCGAGGTCGCCGGCTTGGTGATGACCGGCACGCCGGCCAGCAGGGTAGGCGCCAGCTTCTCCAGCATGCCCCAGCAGGGGAAGTTGAAGGCATTCACATGGACGGCCACGCCGTGCATCGGCGTCAGGATATGCGCGCCGACGAAGCTGCCGTGCTTGGACAGCGGCTCGAACGCTCCATCCAGCACGAAGCGCTCGCTCGGCAATTCCTTGCGGCCGCGGGAGGCATAGGCGAACAGCGTGCCGATGCCGCCATCGATGTCCACCCAGCTATCGCGCCTGGTAGCGCCCGTGTCGTAGGACAATTCGTAGAGCGCCGCCTTGCGCTCGGTCAGGTACACCGCCAGGCGCTTCAGCAGCTCCGCGCGCTGGTGGAAGTTCAGGGCGCGGAGCGCAGGGCCAACGACCTGCCGCGCATGCCGCACCATGGCGCCGAAATCCACACCCTCGCTGGAAGCCAGGGCGACCACGCGGCCATCGACGGCACTGGGGATCTCGGCCGCATCGCGGCCGGCCCCGATCCAGCGATTGGCCGAGTAGCTTTGCAGTGTCAGCGCCATGGGTTCCCATCCTGTGTCTTTGGGTCAGCCGGGCGTCGCGCGCCCGCGCTGCCATTCCTTGAAGGTGCTGTTGTTCTCGGCCAGTTCCCGCAGCAGGGGCGCGGGCTCCGCGCCACTGCCACCGGCCTGGGCGGCGGCCTCCACCTCGGCCAGCACCGGCCCCAGGCCGCGCTGGTCGGCGGCGAAGAGCGGCCCACCCTTCAGGCGTGGGAAGCCGTAGCCATTGGTGAAGACCAGGTCGATGTCGGACGGCCGCAGGCTGATGCCCTCAGCCACGATTTTGGCGCCTTCATTGGCCATCACGGCCAGAAGGCGATGCTGGATCTCTTCCGCGGTAAAGCTGCGCGGCACGATGCCGGCAGCCGCGCGCTCGGCGGCGATGATGGCGTCCACGGCCGGATCGGGCTGCGCCTTGCCGCTGGCATAGTCGTACCAGCCGGCGCCGCTCTTGCGGCCCAGCCGCCCGGCCTCGCACAGCTTGTCGGGGATAGTGACGTAGCGCTCGCCCGGGTCGCGCGTGGCGGCACGGCGCTTGCGCATGGCCCAGGCGATATCCAGCCCCGACATGTCGCCGACGGCGAAGATGCCCATGGCGAAGCCATAGGCTTCCATCGCCGCATCCACCTCACGCGGGCTGGCGCCATCGGCCACCAGGTACTCGGCGTGCCTGCGGTACACCGCGTAGATGCGGTTGCCGATGAAGCCCTCGCACACGCCGGAAACGATCGGCAGTTTGCCGAGCTTCTTGCCGAAGGCGATGCCGGTGGCCAGCACGTCCGGCGCCGTCTTGGCGCAACGCACCACTTCCAGCAGCTTCATGATGTTGGCGGGGGCGAAGAAATGCAGCCCCAGCACGTCCTGCGGCCGGCTGGTGAAGCCGGCGATGGCATTGGGGTCGAGGTAGGAGGTGTTGGTCGCCAGCACGGCGCCCGGCTTCGCCACGGCATCGATGCGGCCGAAGATATCGGCCTTGACGCCCATTTCCTCGAACGCGGCCTCGATGATCAGGTCGGCCTCCGCCAGCACGTTCCAGTCGTGCACGGGAGTGATGCGGCCCAGGCGTTCGGCGGCCACGGCCTCGGTCAGCCGGCCGCTCTTCGCCTGCTTGCCGTAGGTGTCGCGCAGCCGCGCGGCGCAGGCCTCGGCGGCGTCCGCGTCGCGCTCCACCACATTCACTACCAGCCCGGCATCGGCCACGGCCACGGCGATGCCGCTGCCCATGGTGCCGCCGCCGATCACCGCCACGCGCTCCACCTTGCGGGGCGCGACGCCTTCCAGGCCAGGCACGCGGGATGCCTCCCGCTCCGCCAGGAACAGGTGGCGCAGCGCGGCGGCTTCGGGGCTGGCGCGCAGCGGCAGGAACATCTCCCGCTCCCGCCGCACGCCTTCGGGGAAGGCAAGGCCGGCCGTGTCACGTAGCAGCGTGGCCACGGCGGCGACGGCGGGCACGCCCTTCGCCTGCTTCACCGCCGCCTGAGTCGCCGCTTCCTCCGCCGCCTCGTCACGCGGCGGCATCGGCAGCACGGATACACGGCGCTTGGCGGCCAGCGTTGCCCTGCGGATCGCCTCCGCCAGCAGATCGCCCTCCACCACCTCGTCAAGGATGCCAAGCGCCACCGCGTCCGGCGCCTTCAGCACCTTGGCCTGGCCGATCAGCTCGATCGCCTTGGCGGTGCCGACCAGCCGCGGCAGGCGCTGCGTGCCGCCGGAGCCGGGGATGATGCCCAGCCGCGTTTCCACCAGGCCGACACTGGCCTTCGGCGCTGCCAGCCGCAGATCGCAGGCCAGGGCAATTTCCAGCCCGCCGCCTAGGGCCACGCCATCGATAGCGGCCACCACCGGCTGCGGGATGGCCTCCAGCGCCGCCACCACGTCCGGCAACACCGGCTCATCCGGCGGCAGGTCCATTTCCTTGATGTCGGCGCCGGCGATGAAGCGCCCAGCCCCGCCATGCAGCACAACGGCTTGCACCGACGCATCGGCCGCCAGCCGCCGTGCCGCTTCCAGCAGCCCCTGCCGCACGGGGCGGGACAATGCATTCACGGGGGCGTAGCTGACCTGCACCACCGCCACGCCGCCTTGGCGCGTGATCGAGACGGCCGGGTTGCCGGTGTTGTCCATGTGTCTGCTTCCTCTCCGTAGGTTTGGACACAGGTTCGGTGCTTGTCCCCTGCTTGGCAAGATGCTGCACCTGCACACAGGCTTTGCATCCAACTGCACGAAATTATTTGACCGTCCGGACGGTCAATGCAAGGAATAATGCGCCGCCCGCTTGCGGCCTTGCGGAAAAGCCATCCATGGTCGGCCGCGAGACATGGGAGGAAACGGGATGGAACAGGTCCTGAAGGTCGAGAAGCGTGACGGCTGGCACAAGCTGGTGCTCAACCGGCCGGAGAAGCTGAATTCCTTCAACGAGGCCCTGCACGCCGCGCTCTACGCCGCGCTGGGCGAGGCTACGGACGCTGCCGATTGCCGCGCCATCCTGCTGACCGGTGAAGGCCGTGGCTTCTGCGCCGGCCAGGATCTGGGCGACCGCAAGCCCGGGGAGGCCCCCGATCTCGGCAACACGCTGGAGCGTTTCTACAACCCGTTGGTGCGACGCATCCGCGCCCTGCCGAAGCCGGTGGTCTGCGCCGTCAACGGCGTGGCGGCCGGCGCGGGCGCCAACCTGGCCCTGGCCTGCGACATCGTGCTGGCGGCGAAATCGGCGAAGTTCATCCAGTCCTTCTCCAAGATTGCGCTGGTGCCGGATTCCGGCGGCACCTTCATGCTGCCACGCTTGATCGGCGAAGCGCGCGCCAAGGCGCTGATGTTCTCCGCCGAACCCCTGCCCGCCACCACCGCCGCCGAATGGGGCATGATCTGGCAGGCCGTGGACGATGACCGGCTGACCCTGGAAGCCGAGAACCTGACCATGCGGCTGGCCGCGCAATCCACCGAAGGCCTCGCCCGCATCAAGCAGGCGCTGGAAGCCTCCCCCGGCAACACGCTGGACGCGCAGCTGGACCTGGAGCGTGACCTGCAGCGCAGCGCCGGCCGCTCCGCCGACTATGCCGAAGGCGTGCGCGCCTTCATGGAAAAGCGCCCGCCCCGCTTCGGCCGAAAGCCCGAGTAAAACCAAGCAAGACCGAACAAAGAAGACGGAGGAAACCAAGACCATGAGCGCAGCTTCCCTGCAGCAGCCCCCCGTCTTCTCGGCGGTGGAGCACGCATCGCGCGAGGACATCCGCGCCCTGCAACGCGACCGCATGGCGAAGATCCTGCGCCATGCCTACGACAACGTCCCCCACTACAAGCGCAGCTTCGACGCGGCGGGCGTCCACCCGGACGACTTCCAGGTGCTGGAGGACATCGCCAGGTTCCCCTTCACCGTGAAGTCTGACCTGCGCGACAACTACCCCTTCGGCCTGTTGGCGGTGCCGCAGGATAAGATCGTCCGCATCCACGGTTCCTCCGGCACCACCGGCAAGCCCATCGTCGTCGGCTACACCCAGGGCGATATCGACAACTGGGCCGAGCTGATGGCCCGCAGCATCCATGCCGCCGGCGGCCGGCCCGGCATGAAGCTGCACAACGCCTATGGCTACGGCCTGTTCACCGGCGGCCTCGGGGCCCATTACGGGGCGGAACGGCTGGGCTGCACCGTCATCCCCATGTCCGGCGGCATGACCGAGCGGCAGGTGCAGCTCATCAACGACTTCAAGCCGGAGATCATCATGGTCACGCCCAGCTACATGCTGGCGCTGATGGATGAGTTCCGCCGCCAGGGGCTGGACCCGCGCCTGTCTTCGCTAAAAATCGGCATCTTCGGCGCCGAGCCCTGGACCAACGCGATGCGCCATGAAATCGAACAGGCCTTCGATATGCAGGCCGTCGATATCTACGGCCTGTCCGAAGTCATGGGCCCCGGCGTCGCGCAGGAATGCGTCGAGACCAAGGACGGCCTGCACATCTGGGAAGACCACTTCTACCCCGAGGTGATCGACCCCCAGACCGGCGCCGTGCTGCCCGACGGCGAACTGGGCGAGCTGGTGTTCACCACCCTGACCAAGGAAGGCCAGCCCGTCATCCGCTACCGCACGCGGGACCTGACGCGCCTGCTGCCCGGCACCGCCCGCCCCGGCATGCGCCGGATGGAGAAAGTGACCGGCCGCTCCGACGACATGATCATCCTGCGCGGCGTGAACGTCTTCCCCTCCCAGATCGAGGAAGCCCTGCTGGCACAGGATTGGTGCAGCGGCCACTTCCAGATCCGCCTGACCACCGAAGGGCGGATGGACTGCATGACCATCCACACCGAATGCCACGCCGGCCTGTGGGACGGCGAAGGCCTGCCGCGCGAAGCGAAAATCCTCGTCGAGCAGATCAAGAATACCATCGGCATCACCACCAAGGTCGTGATCGAACAACCCGGCGGCGTCGAACGCTCCATGGGCAAGATGCGCCGGGTGGTGGATCAGCGGCCCAAGGGGTGAGTGGCTCTCAGGAAGCAAGGTTTGAAGGCCGGGGAAGGAATTCCCCGGACCCCATCTTTTCTTTTTTCGAGTTTTGCGTGCGTAGCTGCTGAGGGTGCAGTCCTGGAATACGGCTGGGTGCGCCGGAGGTCCTGGACCTCCGGCGACTGACGGTTCAGCCCGCACGGCCCATGATAAATATCAACAAGCAGCGTTCGCTCTCGGCCCA
>Ga0308159_1003277_pt1 | contig 16650 bp, 16 predicted proteins | sample PhyCR1_FD_201040 | JGI IMG/M metagenome (GOLD analysis project Ga0308159, IMG submission 201040) | Phyllosphere microbial communities from UC Gill Tract Community Farm, Albany, California, United States - DLSLC.R1 | ecosystem: Host-associated > Plants > Phyllosphere > Unclassified | place: USA... | reverse complement strand
AGCGGGCTCCGCGCGACGTCGTGGTCCATCGGCTGTCGGTGACGGCGGTCGAGTCCGACCTGGTCCGCATCGTGGCGACCGTGAGCAAGGGCACCTACATCCGCACCCTGGCCGAGGACATCGGCGAGGCGCTCGGCTGTGGCGCCCACCTGCGGTCCCTGCGCCGTACGGCGACCGGCAATTTCGGCGAGACGCAATGCGTCACGCTGCAGGCGCTGGAAGCCATGGACGAAGCAGAGCGCCTGGCGCAACTGCTGCCGCCCGAGGCCCTGGTGGCCGGCCACCGCCGTGTCACGCTGGGCACGGAAGATGCGGCACGTTTTCTGTCCGGCCTGCGCCGACGCGGCGACTGGGCCGATGCCGACGAAGTGGCCGTGTTCGGCACCGAACCTGTGGCCTTCCTGGGCACGGCGCACGTGACGGCCAACGAATTGATCCCGGGGCGCTTGCTGAACCCCATCGAAATCCAGCAAATCCTTTTGAACGCACCTCAGAACGCACCAACCTGCGAAACGACACCATGAGTACCAAGCAAATCCGCAATATCGCCATCATTGCCCACGTGGACCATGGCAAGACCACGATGGTTGACCAGCTTCTGCGTCAGTCCGGCACATTTGCCGACCACGAGAAGGTCGTCGACACCGTGATGGACAACAACGCGATCGAAAAAGAACGCGGCATCACCATCCTGGCCAAGAACTGCGCCGTGACTTGGGAAGGCACCCACATCAACATCGTCGACACCCCCGGTCACGCGGACTTCGGCGGCGAAGTGGAGCGTGCGCTGTCGATGGTCGACGGCGTGGTGCTGCTGATCGATGCGCAGGAAGGCCCGATGCCGCAGACGCGTTTCGTGACCAAGAAGGCGCTGGCCTTGGGCCTCAAGCCGATCCTGGTCGTGAACAAGGTCGACAAGCCAGGCGCACGCCCTGACTTCGTGGTCAATGCAGCATTCGATCTGTTCGACAAGCTCGGCGCGACCGACGAGCAGCTGGATTTCCCGGTGGTCTACGCTTCGGGCATCAACGGCTGGTCTTCGCTGGAAGAAGGCGCACCTGGCGAGCAGTGGGGTCCGGACATGTCGGCCCTGTTCAACACGGTGCTCAAGCACGTGCCGGCCCAGAAGGGTGATCCCGCGGCGCCGCTGCAGCTGCAGATTTCCGCGCTCGATTTCTCGACCTTCGTGGGTCGCATCGGCGTGGGTCGCATCAGCCAGGGCACGATCAAGCCGATGATGGATGTCGTCGTCATGGAAGGCCCGGACGGCAAGGCCATCAAGGGCCGCGTCAACCAGGTGCTGACCTTCCAGGGCCTGGAGCGCGTGCAGGCAACCGAAGCCGGTCCCGGCGAGATTGTTCTGATCAACGGCATCGCCGACCTGAACATTGGCGTGACTGTGACCGACACTGCCAACCCGGCGCCGCTGCCGATGCTCAAGGTCGACGAACCGACCCTGACCATGAACTTCTGCGTGAACACCAGCCCGCTGGCCGGCCGCGAAGGCAAGTTCGTCACCAGCCGCCAGATCTGGGACCGTCTGCAAAAAGAACTGCAGCACAACGTCGCTTTGCGCGTGAAGGAAACCGACGAAGAAGGCATCTTCGAAGTGATGGGCCGTGGTGAACTGCACCTGACCATCCTGCTGGAGAACATGCGTCGCGAAGGCTTCGAAATGGCCGTGAGTAAGCCTCGCGTCGTGATGAAGGAAGTGGACGGCGAAAAGTACGAACCCATCGAACTGGTGACGGCCGACATTGAAGAGCAGCACCAGGGCGGCGTGATGCAGGCGCTGGGTGAACGCAAGGGGGACCTGGTCAACATGGAACCGGACGGCCGCGGCCGCGTGCGCCTCGAGTACCGCATTCCTGCGCGTGGCCTGATCGGCTTCACCAACGAATTCCTGAACCTGACGCGTGGCTCGGGTCTGATCTCCAACATCTTCGACAGCTATGAACCGCACAAGGGCGACATCGGCGGCCGCAAGCAGGGCGTCTTGATCTCCATGGACGACGGTGAAATCTTCACCTACGCCCTGGGCAAGCTGGACGACCGCGGCCGCATGTTCGTACGCGCCAACGACCCCGTGTATGAAGGCATGATCGTCGGCATTCACAGCCGCGACAACGACCTGGTGGTCAACGCCACGCGTACCAAGCAGCTGACCAACTTCCGCGTATCGGGCAAGGAAGATGCGATCAAGATCACGCCTCCGATCGACCTGACCCTGGAATACGGCGTCGAGTTCATCGAGGACGACGAACTCGTCGAAATCACGCCGAAGAGCGTGCGCCTGCGCAAGCGCCACCTCAAGGAAAGCGACCGCAAGCGCGCCAGCCGCTGAGCTGACGCCGCGCAAGCACGCACGCCGACCCGTCACGTCGAGTCATGACACATGGCCGCGCGGTAGCGCTGATGGTCGTCGTCACCCTCATGTGGTCGACGGCGGGCGTGGTCACGCGGCAGTTGGAGCAGGCGCGCAGCTTCGAGGTCACCTTCTGGCGCAGCCTGTTCACCGTGCTGGCCCTGGTGGTCATTCTGGTCGCATGGCAGGGCCGGGCGGTGTTTGCGCGCATGCGCCATGGCGGGCCGGCGTTGTGGATTTCCGGCCTCTGCTGGAGCGTGATGTTCACCGCCTTCATGGTGGCCCTCACCATGACTTCCACGGCCAACGTGCTGGTCACGATGGCCGTGGGACCGTTGTTCACTGCGCTGGTTGCACGCGTCGTCATCGGGCATCGCCTGCCTGTCCGCACGTGGGGTGCCATTGCGGTGGCGGGTGCGGGCATCGCCTGGATGTACGGCCGGCAGTTCGGCCAGGGGTCCATGACCGGCACCCTGGTCGCTCTGTGCGTGCCGGTGGCCGTCGCATTCAACTGGACGGTCACGCAGCAGGCCCAGGCACGTGGCAAGGACGTCGACCTGATTCCGGCCGTGTTGATCGGCGCGGTGCTCTCCACGCTCTACACGCTTGCGCTCGCGTGGCCCTTTCAGGCCAATGCCCACGATCTTTCCCTTCTCGCTGCGCTTGGCGTCTTCCAACTGGCGATCCCCTGCATCTTGGCGATGATGTGCGCGCGCGTCCTGAAGGCGCCCGAGGTTGCGTTGCTCGCCTTGCTGGAGGTGATCTTCGGGATTGCACTGGCATGGCTCGGCGCGAACGAGGTGCCGGCGCCATCGGTGCTGGCAGGCGGTGCGCTGGTGATCGGCGCCTTGCTGGTCAACGAATGGCTGGGTCTTCGCGCGCGGCGACAGCAGCCGGGCGTGGTGCCGCCGGTCGCATGATGATCCAACGATGAAGCGAGGTCGCGCCGACGCCCGCACGCAAAAAAACCGGCCTTGGCCGGTTTTTCTTCGTCCTTTCAGCCTGCGAGCACCGCTTCGATCGAAGCCACGGCGCAGCCAGGCAGCCTGACGACCGTCGACTCAGGGGCGCGCGAGCTTCCATGCGCCATTGGCAACGCCGTCACCGGTCTTGTCGCCCGGCTTCACGTCCTTGGCCCAGTAGTAGAGCGGCCAGCCGTTGTAGGCCCACTGCTTCTTGCCGTCGTCACGCACGACGACGCTGTAGCCACCCATCGGCTTTGCAGCTTCGGGTGCCAGCAGCGCGGGCCAGTTGGTGGCGCACTGGGCATTGCAGACCGACTTGCCGGAGTTGGCAGTGTCGCGCGCAAACGTGTAGAGCGTCATGCCGTTCGGGCCGATCAGTACGCCGTCGACGGTGCGGGTGGGCGTGTCTGGCGTGGCAGCGGTTTGCATGCCACCGCAGCCGGCGAGCAGGGCGGCTGCGAGGATCGATGCGCTGAGCAGTTTCATGAAGTGTTCTCCTACAGTAAAAAAAACGTTGTGCGTCGGAACGCACGACAGTTTAGGCGTTGGCCGGGGCAATCGGTGGTAGGCCAGTGTCGCGACCTGCAGGAGCATGGCCAGGCTCTTCAGCGCGTGCGGCTCTTCATGGCGCGCTCGACCTCTCGCTTGCCTTCGCGGTCCTTGATCACGTCTCGTTTGTCGTGCTCGGCCTTGCCCTTGGCGAGCGCCACTTCGCACTTCACCTTGCCGGCCTTCCAGTGCAGGTTGATGGGCACGAGTGTGTAACCCTTCTGCTCGATCTTTCCGGTGAGTCGGCGGATCTGTTCCTTGTGCAGCAACAGCTTCTTGGTGCGTATCGAATCGGGTGTGGTGTGGGTCGATGCGCTGCGCAGCGGGTTGATCTGCAGGCCCACGATGAACATCTCGCCGTCGCGGATCACCACGTAGCCGTCGGTCAGCTGGACCTTGCCTTCGCGCAGCGACTTGACTTCCCAGCCTTCGAGCACGAGGCCGGCCTCGAAGCGTTCCTCGAAGAAATAGTTGTAGGCCGCCTTCTTGTTGTCGGCGATACGGGCATTGGATGAGGAGGTGTCTTGTTTTTTGGTGGCCATGGAATCAGGTGGTGCTGCATGGCTTCAATACAATCGTTCGCGCACGCTGTGCTGATTCTATGAAAACTGTCCACAAGTCCGTCCTCATCTGGTACAGCGCCGAAGAAATGTACGCGCTGGTCACCGACGTCGCCCGCTATCCCGAGTTCCTGCCGTGGTGCGACAAGTCGCGCGTGGTCGAGCAGAACGAGGCCGGCATGACCGCCGAGGTCGGCCTGTCCTTCGGCGGCATCCGTCAGAGCTTCACCACGCAGAACACCCACGTGGCGGGCCGCTCGGTCCAGCTCAAGCTGGTGAGCGGCCCGTTCTCCAATCTCGATGGCACCTGGAAGTTCACGCCGGTCGGCGAGGAGGGCGAGCGCGCCTGCCGCGTCGAGCTCGACCTCAGCTACGGCTTCAGCAACTTTGCTTTGCAGGCGCTGGTGGGACCGGTGTTCGACAAGATCGCCTCCAGCTTGGTCGAAGCCTTCGTCAAGCGGGCCGAGCAGATCTACGGCAAGGGCTGATGATCGAAGTCACGCTGGCCTACGCACCGGCGCCGCGCGAGGTGTTCGAGCAGACGCTGGCGGTGCCTGAGGGTACGACAGTTGGTAACGCCGTGCGCGCCAGTACCTTGTCCGTGCACTTCCCGACGCTCAAGTGGCAGGCGATGGTGCCCGGCATCTGGGGCAAGGTGGCTGCATGGGACCGGCCCCTCGCGCACCTCGACCGGATTGAGCTCTGCCGCCCGCTCACCGTCGACCCAAAGATGGCGCGGCGCCAGCGCTTCCAGCGCCAAGGCGCCGGCAGGACCGGACTTTTCAAGAAGCCGCTGCGCGAAGGCGGCAAGGCGGGCTACTGAGCGTGTCGGCATCAACGCCGACATGGACGAATTTATGCAGGGCTGCGGGTTAGTACCGTGCCGTCGTTACAATCCGTCTTTTGGAGCCTCACCCATGCGCCTTCTCGGCAAAGCGCTCACCTTCGACGATGTGTTGCTGGTGCCAGCGTTCTCCCAAGTCCTGCCCAAGGACACCTCCCTCGCCACCAAGCTTTCCCGCAACATCACGCTGAACCTGCCTCTGGTTTCGGCGGCGATGGACACGGTGACGGAAGCACGGCTCGCCATTGCCATCGCCCAGGAAGGCGGCATGGGCATCGTGCACAAGAACCTCACGGCGCAGCAGCAGGCAGCCGAGGTCGCCCGCGTCAAGCGCTACGAGTCTGGTGTGCTGCGCGACCCCGTGGTCATCACGCCGACGCATTCGGTGCGCCAGGTGATGGCGCTGTCCGACCAGCTCGGCATCTCCGGTTTCCCCGTCATCGACGCGGGCAAGGTCGTCGGCATCGTCACTGGGCGCGACCTGCGTTTCGAGACGCGCTACGACGTGCCGGTCAGCGAAATCATGACGGGCCGCGACAAGCTCATCACCGTGCCCGACGGCACTACGCTGGCCGAGGCCAAGGCGTTGCTCAACAAGTACAAGCTCGAACGCCTGCTCGTCATCAACAACGACTGGGAGCTCAAGGGCCTGATCACCGTCAAGGACATCACCAAGCAGACCAGCTTCCCAAATGCGGCGCGCGACGCGAGCGGCCGCCTGCGCGTGGGCGCGGCGGTGGGCGTGGGTGATGGCACCGAGGAACGCGTCGAGGCCCTGGTGAAGGCCGGTGTCGACGCGATCGTCGTCGACACGGCGCATGGCCACAGTGCCGGCGTGATCGAACGCGTGCGCTGGGTCAAGCGCAACTACCCCCAGATCGACGTGATCGGCGGCAACATCGCCACCGGCGACGCTGCGCGGGCGCTGGCCGACGTGGGCGCGGATGCGGTCAAGGTGGGCATCGGCCCGGGCTCGATCTGTACCACCCGCATCGTCGCGGGTGTCGGCGTGCCTCAGATCATGGCAGTCGACAGCGTCGCCACCGCGCTGCAGGGCACGGGCGTGCCACTGATTTCCGATGGCGGCGTGCGTTATTCGGGCGATATTGCCAAGGCGATTGCCGCGGGCGCGAGCACCGTGATGATGGGCAGCATGTTCGCCGGTACGGAAGAGGCGCCGGGCGAAATCGTGTTGTACCAGGGCCGCAGCTACAAGAGCTACCGCGGCATGGGCTCCATCGGTGCGATGCAGCAGGGCAGCGCGGACCGCTACTTCCAGGAATCGAGCACCGGCAACCCGAACACCGACAAGCTGGTGCCCGAGGGAATCGAAGGCCGCGTGCCGTACAAGGGCTCGATCGTCTCGATCGTCTACCAGATGGCCGGCGGCGTCCGTGCGAGCATGGGCTACTGTGGTTGCGCGACCATCGCCGACATGCAGAACAAGGCTGAGTTCGTGGAAATCACGACAGCAGGTATTCGTGAGAGCCACGTGCATGACGTGCAGATCACCAAGGAAGCGCCGAACTACCGAGCGGACTGAGACGATTCTGGCCTGACCTTGAAAATCTGGCCATATTCACGGTAGAATTGTGGCCAGATTCATCTTTTCTGGCTCCAATGCAATCCATCGGTATCGCTGAAGCCAAGAACAACTTCTCGGCGCTGATCGACTCTGTCGAAAGGGGCGAAGAAGTCCGCATCACGCGCCACGGCAAGGAAGTCGTGCGCATGCTGCCGGTTCGGCGCAAGCCAGTCATCACCGACGAGCAGATCGCCCGCGAGCTTGCGCAGATCGCGGCCTTGCATGCCAGCATCGGCCCCGGCCCGACTGCCCAAGCCTTGCGCCAAGAAGGCCGCCAGGCATGAGCGCTTTCGTCATCGATGCCTCCGTGGTCGCCGCCTGGCTGCTGCCCGACCGGGCGAGCGAGGCCACCCGCAGGCTGTACGCTGCCATCCGGCGTGACGAGGTCGAGCCGCAGGCACCCAACGCCTGGCAATGGGAATGCGGCAACATCCTGGCCAACGGGGTGCGCCACGGTCGGATTCCGAACGATGCGGTCGAGGGATTGTGGAGCGTGCTCGATGCCATCCGGCATCGCGTGGAACTGCATGAACTCGCGCCAGCACAACACAAGGCCGTTTTGGCTGTGGCCATCGATGCGGGCGTATCGCTCTACGATGCCGGCTACCTCTGGCTCGCGCGCTCACTCCGTCTCCCGCTCGCGACTTTCGACGAGCAACTCATCCTGGCTGCGCCCGCTTGCGGCGTGACGCTGTTCGACATCACAACGCTCTGAGTCCCACGCCCATGCAACACGACAAGATCCTCATCCTCGACTTCGGCTCCCAAGTCACTCAGTTGATCGCACGCCGCGTGCGCGACGCCCATGTGCTGAGCGAAGTGCACCCTTGTGATGTAAGTGACGAGTGGGTGCGTGCTTATGCCGCCGATGGCCACCTCAAGGGTGTGATCCTCTCGGGCAGCCATGCGAGCGTGTACGAAGACACGACCGACAAGGCGCCGCAGGCCGTGTTCGACCTGGGGGTGCCGGTACTGGGCATCTGCTACGGCATGCAGACCATGGCGCACCAGTTGGGCGGCAAGGTCGAGGGTGGCCACAAGCGCGAGTTCGGCGCGGCTGCTGTGCGCGCACGCGGCCACACGGCGCTGCTCCAGGACATCGCCGACTTCACGACGCCCGAGGGCCACGGCATGCTCGACGTGTGGATGAGCCATGGCGACAAGGTGACCGAGTTGCCGCCCGGCTTCAAGCTGATGGCAACGACCGACAGCTGCCCCATTGCCGGCATGGCCGACGAGGTGCGCAGGTTCTACGCCGTGCAGTTCCACCCCGAAGTGACGCATACCAAGCAGGGCGATGCCATCCTGCGCCGCTTCGTGCTCGACATCTGCACGGCCAAGCCGGACTGGGTCATGCGTGACCACATTGCCGAGGCGGTGGCCATGATCCGCGAGCAGGTGGGTGATGAAGAAGTCATCCTTGGCCTGTCCGGTGGCGTCGATTCTTCGGTGGCTGCGGCGCTCATTCATCGCGCGATCGGTGATCAGCTCACTTGCGTGTTCGTCGATCACGGGCTGCTGCGGCTGAACGAGGGCGATCTCGTCATGGAGATGTTCGAGGGCAAGCTCCATGCGAAGGTGATCCGGGTCGACGCGAGCGACCTGTTCCTCGGCAAGCTCGCCGGCGTGAGCGACCCTGAAGCCAAGCGCAAGATCATCGGCGGCGAGTTCGTCACTGTCTTCAAGCAAGAAGCCGCGAAGCTCAAGGCCGGGGACGGAGGCCACAAGGGCGCTACCTTCCTTGCCCAAGGCACCATCTACCCCGACGTCATCGAGTCGGGTGGCGCCAAGAGCAAGAAGGCCGTCACCATCAAGAGCCACCACAACGTGGGCGGCCTGCCCGAGCAGCTCGGCCTGAAGTTGCTCGAACCGCTGCGCGACCTCTTCAAGGACGAAGTGCGCGAATTGGGTGTAGCCCTTGGCCTGCCGCACGACATGGTGTACCGCCACCCATTCCCGGGGCCGGGCTTGGGCGTGCGCATCCTGGGCGAGGTCAAGAAGGAATACGCCGACCTGCTGCGCCGGGCGGATGACATCTTCATCCAGGAACTGCGCAACTTCGTCGATCCGGAAACCGGCAAGAGCTGGTACGACCTGACCAGCCAGGCCTTCACCGTGTTCCTGCCGGTCAAGAGCGTGGGCGTGATGGGCGACGGCCGCACCTATGACTACGTGGTTGCGCTGCGTGCCGTGCAAACCAGCGACTTCATGACCGCCGACTGGGCCGAGCTGCCCTATGCTTTACTCAAGAAGGTGTCTGGACGCATCATCAATGAGGTGCGCGGCATCAACCGGGTGACCTACGACGTGAGCAGCAAGCCGCCGGCGACGATCGAGTGGGAGTGATGCAGTCCACGATCTTCGCGGGCCGCATCCGGTAAGCCCGAACACGAACGAAGTTACAGAAGACACCTAACCGGCGGCACGTTCTACAAACCGATCACTTCCTGCGCCAGTGCGAGCACCGTCAACGGCGCCGATCCTTCTGCCTTGTTGCTCACCGTCACATAGGCGTGATGGCCCGCGCGCGTGGTGCCGATGATGACGCGTGCCAGCGTCGCGCGGGTGTCCGGGTCCGGATCGATCACCTTGTCGAAGGGCAGGTACAACTCTCGCGCATCTTCGTAGCCATACGCGCCGTGCAACCGGTTCAGGTTCCATCGGCAGACCAGCGGCCCGGGCCACAGCGCACGCAGCAGCGGCAGCTGGTCGCCGATGGGCGGCAGTTTGGGATGTAGCCCCAGACAATAGGTGGCGCCTGCGTCGCGCAACACGTCGACGAATTCCGGAACGAGGAAGTTCGGGTTGCGAACCTCGACAGCGATCACGCCGTCTGGAGCAACTGGTGCCAGTGCGGGCACGGCGCGCAACATGGTGCTCAGTTGTTCCAGCACGGCAGGCATGCGCGCGAGCATCGGGCCGGGCAGCGGGCTTAACTGGAAGACCAGCGCACCGAGCTTGTGGCCAAGGCCGTCGAGCGCCGGCTGTACGAACTGCTGTACGGCAAGGATCGGATCGAGGAACGTCGGATTCACCTGCATGCCCCGGCCGTTTTCGTCGCGCACCATCGCGTCGGCTATCAAGCTCGGGGCTTTGACGATGAATCGGAAATCATCAGGGACCTGCGCGGCGTAGCGGGCGAACTGGCTGGCGGTGAGAGGGCGGTAGAAAGTGCGATCGATGCCAACGGCGTTCAGTAGAGGATGCCGGGCATAGGCGGGCAAGCCGTGCTTGGACAGCACGGATTTGTCGTAGTCGCCTTCCCAGACCAGCCCGGTCCAGCCCGGAAAATGCCAGGAAGAACTGCCGATGTGCAAGTGCTCAGGCAGGCTCGCAGCGACCTGGTGTGCGAGTCCATCGACTTCTGCGGCGAGCACCTGGGTGGCAGTGGCCGCTGCGCGTCGTGCCACTGCAGGACGTGCTGCACGCGGTGTCGCCGCCACCTTCGGCGGTGCAGCTTGCGGCAGCGCGGGCGGCGGTGGAATATCCGGGTCGGGGTCGTCGAAAAGAGAGTCCTGCATGGCGCCTTCAATTGTCGGCCAGGCCGACGTTTAAGGGCATAAGGCATCGCTGCGCGGCACCGTGCATCTCGGGGACAATCGAGCCTCGTCCGCACCGGTGACCGACCATGTACATGCCTCCCCATTTCCAGGCCAAGGATGCGACGCTCGCATTGGAACTCATGCGTGCGCACCCGTTCGCCAGCCTCATTTCCAACGACGATCATGGCGTGCCGTACGTCAGCCATCTGCCGATGGTGGTCGAAGTGCGCGATGGAACGCCAGCGTCGCTCTGGGCGCACTGCGCGCGGCCCAACGCGCACTGGCGCTACCTGGCCGCGCGCCCGCAGGCGGTGGTGACCTTCCTGGGTCCGCACGCCTACCTGTCGCCCCAGGTGTATCCGGACTTGGCGCGCGTGCCGACATGGAACTATCTGGCGGTGCACTGCACCGTCGAGGCGCGCATCGTCGACGAGCCCGAAGCCAAGGATGCGCTGTTGAAAAAACTCATCGGCGAGACCGAGCCGGCGTATGCGCAGCAATGGCGCGATTTGGATGAGGATTTCCAGCGAAAGATGCTGGCCGGCATGGTCGGCTTCGAACTTCGGATCACTCAACTGCAGTGCAAGATCAAGCTCAACCAGCATCGCAAGGAAGCGCATGCGTCCATGCATGCCATGTACTCCGATGGCACGCCTGATGAGCAGGCGCTTGCGGGTTGGATGCAGCGGCTCGGCATGGCCGCGTGATGCACGTGATGAACGTGCTGGGCAGGCCATGGGCAAAGTCGAAGCGATGACCGATGGCGATTGGATGGCGCTCGCGCTCGAAGAGGCGCGTGCGGCGGGCGCGGCGGGTGAAGTGCCTGTGGGTGCCGTCCTGGTGCGCGATGGGGTCTGCATTGCCACGGGCCGCAACGCACCGGTTGCGCTCAAGGACCCGAGCGCGCATGCCGAAATCAACGCACTGCGGGCCGGTGCCGCGGTGCTCGGCAACTACCGGCTCGACGGCTGCGAACTCTATGTGACGCTCGAGCCATGCGCCATGTGCGCCGGCGCGATGCTGCATGCCCGACTGGCGCGGGTCGTGTTCGGGGCGCCGGATGCAAAAACTGGGGCGGCAGGTTCCGTCGTCGACCTGTTCGCTCAGCCGGCGCTGAATCACCGCACCAAGGTGGAAGGCGGGGTTCTGGCCGCCGCCTGCGCCAGCGTGCTGCAGGACTTCTTCGGTCAGCGGCGCAAGGACGCGCGCGTCCAGGCGCAGCCCCTGCGCGATGACGCGCTGCGTACGCCCGACGCGCGATTTGCGGCACTCGCAGGCGCCGCTTTCGCGCCGCATTACATGTCCGCGCTGCCGCGGCTACAAGGTTGGCGGCTGCATTACATCGATGAGGGCACGCCGGAAGCTGGCACGCTGGTCTGCCTGCACGGCCCCGGCGAATGGAGCTACTTCTTTCGTCACCTGCCTGGCATTCCCGGGTGGCGCGTACTCGCCCCCGACCTGATCGGGTTCGGCAAGAGCGACAAGCCCAAACGGGCCGACGCCCTGACGCTCGATTGGCACTGCGGGGTGGTTGTCGACTGGTTGGCCGCGATCGGACCCGGGCCCTTCCTGATCGTGCACAGTCGCTCCGCCAAGCCGTTGGCCGAGGCCGTGGCGGTTGCCACCGCCGACTCAGCGAGCCAGTCGGCTTCGATAACTTCGCCCAAAGTGAATGCCTGCAGAGGTCTGTTGCTGGCGCCCGACGATGACGCGGAGGATGCCACCGCCGCGTGGTGCGCGCCGTTTCCGGACCGCGGGCACGAGGCGGCGTTGCGCGCCTGGCCGGCGTCACGGCTGCGCGGCAGCGGACCCACGCCCGCGCAGGCCGAACAACTGGCGCACGACGCAATGGGATACTTCGCCTCGTGACAAAACACATCTATATCTATTCGCCGTCCAGCGCCGTGCGCGACAAGCCAGCCTTTCGCCGAGGTGTTGCCCGGCTCGAGGCGCTGGGCTATGAGGTCGAAGTCGACGAGGCCGCACTTGTCAGCCACCAGCGCTTCGCCGGTGACGATGCGACCCGCCTGGCCGCCATTCGACGTGCAGCGGCCAGCAAGGCCGACATCGCCTTGATCTCGCGTGGTGGCTACGGGCTCACCCGCATCCTCGACGCGTTGCCCTACAAGGCGGTGGCAAAAGCCATCGAACGCGGTACCGAATTCGTCGGGCTCAGCGACTTCACGGCGTTCCAGAATGCACTGCTGGCCAAGACGGGCGCGGTGACCTGGGCGGGTCCGTCTGTAGGGGAAGATTTCGGCGCGCAAGCCGGGCCGGACGACATCATGGAAGCGTGCTTCGACGATCTGGCCAGCGGGCAGGGCGAGGGCACCGGGTGGCGCCTGCCAGCACGCGACGGCGATGCACCGAAGCTGCGCGGCGTACAGGATGCCGTGCTGTGGGGCGGCAACCTGTGCGTGTTGACGAGTCTGCTCGGCACGCCTTACTTTCCGGAGATCGACAAGGGCGTGCTCTTTTTGGAGGACGTGGGTGAGCACCCGTACCGCATCGAGCGCATGCTTGACCAGCTGTTGCACGCCGGCGTCCTCGGTCGCCAGCGCGCGGTGGTGCTAGGTCAGTTCACCAACTTCAAGAAGGTGCCGCACGACCGCGGCTTCAGCTTGAAGACGGTGACCGAACGGCTGCGTGTGTCGTTGAAGAAGGTGCCGTTGCTCACGGGATTGCCTTTCGGTCATGTGCCGACCAAGGTCTTGCTGCCCGTGGGCGCGAAGGTGGAGATGGCCGCCGACGGCCGCGATGTGTTCATGATGTGGGGCCATCGACATGTGCATGACGACTCAGCGTCGCACACGCATTCGCACGACGGCCACGCCCACAGCCATAAACACGACGGTCATTGAAATCTGCGCAGGGGCATGGGCCTGTCCGGTTCTAAGGGCGCGGCTTCTAAAGGTGCCTCAGCGTTCGAAGCCCAGGCGAGGCCGCACCGACAACCGTCGATTTCGTGCCGTGCGCGTGGCTGCCGTGCACGTGCGCCGCGCTATCGCGCCGCCGTGGTGTCTTCGCGCCACCGAGCGCCGCGCCTACCGAGGACGCTTGCGTCAGTTCGTTGAGAATTCCGCAGTGTTCCGCGTCGGGACTGTCGCTGCATTGCTGGCGGAGATCCTGCAAATGAGTCTCCAGAGTCTTGAGTTCCTGGATGCGGTGCGCGACGTGTCCGATGTGGGCGTCGAGCAAGGCGTTGACCTCCGCGCAGCTCGCAAGCGGTTGGTCCTTGACTCTCAGCAGAACCCGGATTTCATCGAGTGTCATGTCCAGCGAGCGGCAGTGGCGAATGAACGCGAGCTGTTCCACGTGCGCAGGCGCGTAGATCCGGTAGTTCGACACCGTGCGCTGGGGCACGGGCAGCAGTTGCTCCCGTTCATAGAAGCGGATGGTTTCGACTGGGGTCCGCGTGGCCGCAGCCAGGTCGCCGATCTTCATGACGGTCTCCGTTCGATGTGGACGTTGAGGGCTTGACTCTAGACCTGCTTCAGGGTTTCCAATGGCTGCATGAAGGAAGGCCCCATGAGCAACCAGGAAGTAGAAGTCAAGCACTGCGCATCGAATGCATGTTGCGCGCCGGTCGCCCTAGGTCCGAAGCACGACCACAACCACGAACATGGCCATGAGCACGGCCATGCCGCGCATTCTCATGACGAGCCGGTGCGCGCGCATGCGGGAACCGTTGCGGGCGCTTTCCGCATCGCGACCATGGACTGCGCGGCGGAGGAATCCGAGATCAGGCGTGAACTCGAACCTATCGACGGCATCCGCAGCCTCAAGTTTCAGCTGGGCGCCCGCACGCTCGTGATCGATGCGCCCGAACCTGTCATCGCGGCCTCGCTCGCGGCCATTCGACGCATCGGGTTCGATCCGCAGCCTGTGCAGCCGGCCTCCGCCGAGACGCACGCAGTAGGCGCCACGTCGTCGCACGGTGCCTGGCGTGGTGGATTGCCGAGCCTGGTCGCGGCGCTGGTGCTGGCGTTGGTAGCCGAGATCCTCGGGTTTTTGGGCGGCGAGACCACGGTCATGACGGTCCTGGAGATGGTCTTGGCCGCAGGCGCCATCGGGCTCGCCGGCCTCGAGACCTACAAGAAGGGCATCTCTGCGTTGCTGCGGGGGCGCCTGAACATCAATGCATTGATGAGCGTTGCAGTCACAGGCGCTTTCCTCATCGGCCAGTGGCCTGAAGCGGCAATGGTGATGGCGCTGTACGCGATTGCCGAGTGGATCGAGGCGCGTTCGGTCGATCGCGCGCGAAATGCTATTCAGGGGCTCATGGCGCTCGCGCCCGAAGAGGCGGACGTCCGCCAGGCCGACGGGGGCTGGTTGCGCATGCCATCCGTGCAGATTGCGGTGGGCACCGTGTTGCGCGTGCGGCCCGGCGAACGCCTGCCGCTCGACGGTCTGGTCGTTGCGGGCACGAGCGCAGTCGACCAGGCACCGGTGACCGGAGAGAGCATCCCAGTCGACAAGACGGCGGGCGACCCAGTGTTCGCCGGCACGATCAACCAGACCGGAATGCTGGAAGTGCGCGTGACGGCCGAAGCAACGGACAGCACGCTGGCACGCATCATCCATTCGGTGGAGCAGGCGCAGGGGTCGCGCGCAAAAACGCAGCGCTTCGTCGATCGATTCGCGGCGGTGTATACGCCTGCTGTGTTCGTCATCGCGATTGCAGTGGCGGTCGGCACGCCGTGGGCGCTGGGTTGGAGTTGGCTCGACGCCATCTACAAGGCGCTGGTGCTCCTGGTCATCGCCTGTCCGTGTGCACTCGTCATTTCGACCCCGGTCACCGTCGTCAGCGCCTTGGCAGCGGCGGCGAGAAGGGGAATTCTGATCAAGGGTGGCACCTATTTGGAGGACGCCAGAAAACTGAAGATGGTGGCGTTCGACAAGACGGGCACGATCACGGAAGGCAAGCCGAGGCTGGTCGAAGTGCAACTGATGGAGTCGCAGGAGGGAGATGCTTGCGCCCGCGCGATTGCCCTGGGTCTGGCGATGCATTCGGACCATCCGGTGTCGCAGGCGATCGCGGCAGGTCTTGAGTCGCCCGCCCCGGGTCGACCCGTGCAGGTCAGCGAATTCAAGGCGTTGGCCGGCCGGGGCGTGGAAGGGATCGTGGACGGAATCGTCTATGTACTGGGCAATCGCCGGCTCCTGGAAGAGCGAAGCCAGAGCAGCCCGGCCCTCAGCGGCATGCTCAAGGCGCACGAGGAAGCTGGACGAACCGTGTCAGTGCTGGCGTCTCGCACGAACGTGTTGGCACTGTTTGCCGTGGCCGACACGATCAAGGCCAATGCACGCGTGGCTGTCGCAGAGCTGAAGGCGCTGGGGATCGGGGCTGCAATGTTGTCGGGTGACAACATTGGAACGGCCAGGCACATCGCTGCACAGGCAGGCATCAATGATGTGGAAGGAAATCTGCTGCCCGAGGACAAACTCCTGGCGATCCAACGTTTGCAACAGCGCCATGGCATGACGGCCATGGCAGGTGATGGAATCAATGATGCGCCCGCCCTGGCCCAGGCAGACATCGGCATCGCAATGGGCGGTATGGGGACTGATGTGGCCATGGAAGCCGCCGACGTCGTGATCATGACCGACGACCTTCGACGCGTAGCAGCCACTGTGCGGCTGTCGCGCAAGACACACGCCGTGCTGTGGCAGAACATCAGCATTGCCTTAGGCATCAAGGCAGCGTTTCTTCTCCTGGCTATTTTCGGCAGCGCAACCATGTGGATGGCCGTGTTCGCCGACATGGGCGCCAGCCTGCTGGTCGTGGCGAATGGACTGCGCCTGCTCAAGATGTCGATCGAGCGGTGAGTGGCGCGAATTTGCTAGCGCCGCGTCGAAGCGTGCGAACTGATGCTCGACAAAGTTTTTCTTGCTGTAGGGCACATGCCTACAAAAAGCGTCCTATACTCGTGGGCTCGACACAGAATGCGCAGCTTAGGCGGTGTGTTGGGACGGTGAAGGCTCTGAGGAGCTGGAGCTGTCTGGTGGAGAGAAAAAGCCCTTCAGCTTTGACAGGATTGAAAAATCTGTGTCATAATCGAGGGCTTCGCTGAAAGCGATTTAGGTGATGTCTTGCGGGGCTGGCCTGAATAGTGGGAGGTGAAAAAAGTCTTCAGAGGCTTGCAGGTTTTGCAAAAAGCGTGTGATAATCGAAGGCTTCGCAGAAAGCGAAATGCGGTTTGATTCGGTAGCGAATCGAATGGGATTTCGAAGGAAGGC
>Ga0308159_1003276_pt1 | contig 16655 bp, 20 predicted proteins | sample PhyCR1_FD_201040 | JGI IMG/M metagenome (GOLD analysis project Ga0308159, IMG submission 201040) | Phyllosphere microbial communities from UC Gill Tract Community Farm, Albany, California, United States - DLSLC.R1 | ecosystem: Host-associated > Plants > Phyllosphere > Unclassified | place: USA... | reverse complement strand
TGCGGGTCTCTGCTGAAAAAGCCTCATCGCAGCGGGTCAGTGATCCGCTGCGTTCGGCACTGCCCTACGGTCAGATGCTGATGAAGCTGCGCGGAGACCGCCAGATACTCAAATCCATTTATTCCGTTGAAGACAAAGCCCGACGCAAGCGCGACATGTTGCCAGCCTATGCGCCGTGGATTGCCGGCGTGCTGGCCAGCGATGCCGGAAATCAGGATGACGTCCTGATGACGATGTTGCAGTGGTCACTCGATGCGGGGGACATTCGCGGCACGTTCGACATGGCGCGCTATGCACTAAAACACGGTCTCAATGTGCCGAATAACAAGCGCCCGACGCCGTATTTATTTGCCGAAGATGTTGCGCTGGCCGCGATGCGCGCCCGCAGTGCCGGGCAGGCCGTCAGCGTTGATGACCTGCTGACCGTTATTGATATGACCCTCCCGCACGACATGCCGGATCCAGTGCGCGCTAAGCTGCACAAAATTACCGGTCTGGTACTGCGCGACAACGGCCAGCCCGAACAGGCGCTTATTCAGCTAAAACGCGCGATGCAGCTTGATAGCGTCGCTGGTGTGAAAAAAGACATAGAGCAACTGGAGAGGGCGCTGCGGCCAGTGGCGTTGACTGCGAAGCCTGATACCGCCCCGCGCAAAACCAAGCCTAGAGCCGCCCCGGCTAGGCGTGGTCGCCCGCGTAAGGCAAAGCCCGCCAGTTGTTAACAGAAAGCGCCCCGCGCCGGACGGCACGCAGGCCGATGCAGGTTTTCACCTCGTCTGACGCCTGCGTCCACCGTCCACCTATTTGAGGTTTGAACATGGATATTGTCATGACCGCAGCAGCGGCGAGCTCCACCGTAGTGATCCCCCCAGAGCAGGCGGTCATTCGCGTTATCACCAATACGTTCTTTTTCCCGGACGTTGACCCAAAACTGGTGAGCGAACGTATCCGCCTCGGTCACGTCGTGACGGATGAAAGACTGCGCGCCGCGATTAAATCTGCAATGGCCGAGGTCAACGCCGAGCTTTATCTCTTCCGGGAGGCGCAGATCGAGGCAGGATTTGAAACGCTGGCGGATGTGCCCGCTGAAGCGCTCGACGGGGAAAGCGTGAAGTGTTTCCACTACCTAAGCGCAGTCTGTGCGATGACCACCGCCGTGATTTATGAGCGTTACCGCAGCTATGACGCCAGCGCGAAGGGTGACAAAAAAGCCGATGCGCTGGAGGTGTCGGTAGATGACCAGTGGCGTGACATGCGCTGGCATTTGTCCCGGTTACAGGGGCAGGCGCGCGGCATGGTGAGCCAGCTCTGATGAAAGTCATCGCACAGCAGGGCGACTCGCTCGACGCCCTGTGTTTTCGCTACTACGGGCGAACCGGGGGCGTCGTTGAGACGGTACTTACCGCGAATCCCGGTCTGGCTGAATTAGGCGAAGTACTGCCGCACGGCACAGCCGTGATTTTGCCAGACGTTGATACCGCCCCCACTTCTGAAACCGTCCAGCTATGGGACTGACGATGGAAAAAATATCTTCAATGTTTGCCTATGGGCTCGCGGCATTGCTGGCTTTTATCGGCGCGCTGACGCCGCAGGATTTCGCCTTTCTGGTGGGCGCTGCGGTGGCCGTGGGGACGTTTTTCGTTAACTGGTACTACCGGCGCAAAAGTTACAAGTTGCTGGAGCGTAACGGTCTGAGTCAGAGGGTTTTCGATGAGCTCAATCGTTAAACGTTGCAGTGTGGCCGTCGTGTTGGCGCTGGCCGCGCTGATGCCTGATTACCGGTTTGTCAAAACCTCCGCCGAGGGTCTGGCCATTATTGCCAACCTTGAAGGGTGCCGCCTGCATCCGTACCAGTGCAGCGCCGGAGTCTGGACATCTGGCATCGGCCACACTGCGGGGGTGAAGCCCGCGCAGAACATTACGGAGCAGGATGCCGCCCGTAATCTGATTGCTGACATCATCATGACGGAGCGCGCCGTGGATAAATGCATGCCGGTGACCATGCCGCAGCCGGTGTATGACGCCGTGATCAGTCTGGCGTTTAACGTCGGTACGGGAGCGGCATGTAAATCCACGCTGGCTTATTTTATCAGGCACGGTGAATGGTCGCAGGCCTGCCAGCAGCTTCCCCGCTGGGTGTATGTCAATGGCGTGTGGAATAAGGGACTCAACAACCGCCGGGCTGTTGAACTGAAACATTGCATGAAGGGAGTGTCATGAAATACATCATCACGGTGTTAGTGCTGACCCTCGCGGGTGCGCTCTTTGCGTGGCGGGGAGCAAATCAGAAAGTGGCAGCGGCAAACCAGCACATTCAGCAATTAAAATCGACGCTGGAATCCAGCGCGCTGGCCATCAGTGAGCTGAAAGCCAGCGGTCAGCGTAATGAGCGTGCGCTGCTTGTTCTCCGTCAGCAGGTTAATGCGGCGGGTGCGCTGGCCGCGCGTCGGAATCAGACAATTACGAGGTTACTCAATGAAAATGAAACATTGCGCGGCTGGTTTCAGTCTCCTTTGCCTGATGACATTATCCGGCTGCACACCCGTCCCGCGTTCGACAAACCCGGCGATTATTTACGTTGGCTGTCCGAAAGTCAGCAGTTGTCCGATGCCGGGAAGCACCCCGAAAACCAACGGTGATTTAAGCGAAGACAATCGCCAACTGGAGAGCGCGCTGGTGAATTGTGCGCTGCAAGTCGAGACCGTTAAACAGTGTCAGGAGTCCCACGATGTTGAAGCCCGCCAGCCTGAAAAACGCGATCTTTAAGTCCGTTCCGTTGCTGCGTGATAACCCGGACATGCTGCACATGTTTGTTGATGGCGGCACGATTAATGCCACGCTGGCTCCCTCGTTATCGTTTGAGAACCGCTACACGCTGGATATTGTCGTCACGGATTACTCCGGGGATTTAAACCTGCTGATTGTGCCGGTTAACGTGTGGCTGCGTGAGCATCAGCCGGACATCATGACCACAGAGGAAGGGAAAAAACGCGGCTTCACCTACGTAGCGGATATTAATAACGACGACAGCAAAGACGTGCGCATGAGCCTGCAACTGACCGAGCGCACCATCGTCAAAGAGGCTGACCGCAGGCTAACGGTTACGCCACTGGATGAGCCCCCGTTACCGGTGCCTATACACCGGCCAATGGAGCTATATGTGCATGGCGAGCTTGTGAGTAAATGGGATGAATGAGCTCAAGCCCTTTGACGATAAGCTCGCCGGATTGCTGGCCAGCCTGTCCCCCGCTGGCCGTCGCAAAATGGCCGCTGAAATAGCTAAAAAGCTGCGAGCCAGCCAGCAGCAGCGCATCAAGCAACAAAAGGCACCCGACGGTACGCCGTATGCAGCCCGTAAGCGGCAGCCTGTCCGGGGGAAAAAGGGCAGGGTGAAGCGAGAAATGTTCGCCAAATTGCGCACCGCGCGATACCTCAAGGCGAAATCCACCGATGAGGCTGCGGTGGTCGAATTCGCTGGCAAGGTACAGCGGATTGCGCGCATTCATCAGGAAGGTTTACTGGATAGACCGAATAGACATAGTGCGCTTCTGCGTTATGAAACCCGATGTTTGTTAGGAATTAGTGATGTTGATATCCAAGAGTTACAGGGTATTATCATTAATAAAATCTTGAAAAGTTAAAGTGTCTCATAGAAATAATATCTATTATGACGATAAAAATTCATGCATCCATTAATGGTGAGGAAAAGTCATAGTTCATTTATGTTTTTTGCTGAGGTTTTTTTATGCATTATGTGGGGGCAGAGAAGCTAATCTAATAGCTCCCCTGATAATTTCATTGAAATGTAATGACTTACTGCTTCATGATAAGCTATTTTAAATATCACTCATAATTTTTCTTGCTAGATCTTGCCTAAGATATTGTGTGTTAATAAGTTTTTTATAAAGGAATATATGCTGCTTAAAGAAATCAAAACCTGACACTCTGAATTTTTCCTCAAACTCCTTTAGCTGCGCGTAATGAATCGATGCTGAAGAGTTACCGATATCATGGATAAAACGCGCAAGTTCTAATAACTGATAGTTGGCCATTTTTGCCACTTTAATAAATTCATCTTCATTATATCTCCAATGGTTAATTTCAATGTCAACCTCTGCATGATTAAAATAACCGCTATTTTTTGCAATCTCTGTAATCTCTGCGTCGTGAGTTGGCTCTTTCATAATAAAATCGCAAACATTACCAATTGTTTGAATGTTCTGGCCGAATTTATTACGGATCTCAATTAGCATTTTTATAGTATCGTCCTGTGTCTCTTGCCCAGGATCCCTAGTTGTTGAAAAATATATTTCCTCTTGGGTTGCCTCCCTTACGCAATTGTTAACTCGCATTAGGATTTTTTTGGATTTGTTTATTTCCTCTGGGCTGCAATAATCAGGGTTTTTCACAATTTTTATTCCTGCATTATAATATGTCTGGGCCACAAGTCTTGAGCAGAATTGCTTGTAGGTAGCTTTAGGTTTTATTGGCCTTTTTACGGCAATGGCTTCCTTAACCGAATAAACAGTTCCTACGAGGGAACGAGGGTAATTTATTATTATTCCTCTTTGTAAGGCATTCAGTTTTATCCTAGGCCGTAGTACAATAACTTCAGATAATTTATCGAATAATAATCTTTGAGTGTTTTTCGAATATACTCCTCCGCCATCAGAATGGATCAGTGTGCCATCCGCCCATATCATGGCATGAGAAAACTCACCCCATGTAAATAATCTGACCGTTTTACTTTGTAAAGTTTTTTCAGCGGTGAGAATAATGTCACCAACTTGTAGCTTTTCATGATCAATAATGTACATTTGAAAACTCCTTTTTTATAAATACTAATTATTAGAATACTAGAGAATAATATAAATATAAAAAACTCTAAAGATGAAGGGGTGGTTTTCGAGAGCATTTAATTTTCCATGATTATCCAGTGGTGCCACATACTCTTAATTGTATCTCTTCTCAAACCTGTGTTTGAAATTAAATTATAAATTTAAAAACCTTAATGTTTGCAAGGAAATTCTATCAAGCGGATTAAAAGAGCACAACTGTCTTTTAATATTAGTAAATATCTCAAAACTCACTAGCGAGTTGTGCCAAGGTTCATCCTACGCTTGTGTGTTGCCTTTGGATCCCTCGGGCGGCATCCTTCCTGTCATGAATACACACGAAACACTCTCCGAAGTTTCCCGCGCGATGCGCGACATTATCCGAATCGGTGTGGTCGCAGAAGTCGATACCGAGCTGGCTCTGTGCCGCGTCCAGACGGGCGAAATTCTCACTGACTGGCTTCACTGGCTTACATCTCGCGCCGGTAGTTCGCGTACTTGGTGGGCACCTTCCGTAGGTGAGCAGGTTTTGCTGCTTTCACTTGGCGGTGAGCTTGATACCGGGTTCGTGCTGCCGGGCATTTATTCCGATGATTTTCCCGCGCCCTCTGCATCACCGCAGGCGTATCACGTCAGTTTTTCTGACGGTGCCGTGCTGGAGTACGAGCCGGAAACCGGCGCGCTGACTGTGAGCGGTGTTCAGACCGCTGATATTTCCGCTGCAACGTCAATCAGTGCCACCGCGCCGAATGTCACCGTCACGGCCAGCAGCAAAATCACGCTTGATACGCCGGAGGTGGTGTGTACGAACAAGCTGACCACTGGCTCATTAGAGGTCAAAAAAGGCGGTGCGATGAAAGGCAATATCTCGCACAGCGGCGGCGCGTTTACCTCCAACGGTGTGCAGGTTGATACCCACACACACGGCGGCGTCCAGACCGGTGGCGGAAACACCGGTAAACCGAATTGATAGCTGAGGTTTTGATAATGACTAACGCGAAATATCTCGGCATGTCACGCCAGTCAGGGCGCTCTGTTGAAGACATGGCGCACATCAACCAGTCAGTCAGTGACATCTTGCGAACGCCGTTAGGCTCTCGGGTCATGCGCCGAAATTATGGCTCGCTGCTTTCCGCGCTGACCGACCAGCCGCAAAACGCGGCGCTGCGGCTGCAAATCATGGCCGCGTGTTATTCCGCGATCCTCAAATGGGAACCGCGCATTAGTCTGACGGGCATCACCTTTGATTCGACTTTTGACGGCGCGATGGTGGTCAATATCACGGGTAACCGAACCGATACCCCCGGCAGTTTCTCCTCTTCCCTCTCACTGAGTTAACGCTATGGCACTTATTGATTTAAGCCAGCTCCCCGCGCCGGATGTGGTCGAGGAACTGGACTATGACACCCTGTTTGAAGAACGCAAAGCCACGTTGCTGTCACTGTATGACGAGAGCGAACGCGAGGCCGTCGCCCGCACCTTGTCGCTGGAATCTGAGCCTATCGTCAAGCTGTTGCAGGAGAACGCTTACCGCGAAGTGATTTTACGTCAGCGGGTAAACGAAGCGGCGCGCGCCAATATGCTGGCCTACGCCACCGGCGCTGACCTCGACCAGCTCGGCGCAAACTATAACGTTGCACGTCTGGTTATCACTGAGGCTGATGATACGGTGCTGCCGCCGGTTGCTGAGGTAATGGAAAGTGACAGTGATTTCCGTGTGCGTATTCAGCAGGCTTTTGAAGGGCTGAGCGTGGCCGGTTCAACTGGCGCTTATCAGTTTCATGGCCGCAGTGCTGATGGTCGGGTGGCGGATGTGTCGGTGATTAGCCCCGAGCCTGCCAATGTGACTATTTCTGTGCTTTCGCGTGAGGGTGACGGCACGGCCAGCGCGGAGCTTATCGCAATTGTGAATAAAGCGCTTAACGCCGAGGACGTGCGCCCGGTGGCTGACCGCGTGATCGTGCAGTCAGCGAAGGTTGTCCCTTATCAGATCACCGCCAAGCTCTATGTTTATCCGGGGCCGGAATTAGAACCCATCAGGCTGGCCGCAGTAGATAAGCTTGACGCCTACACGCTGGCACAGCACAGGCTGGGGCGTGATATTCGTCTCTCGGCTATCTATGCTGCGCTGCATGTTGAAGGTGTGCAGCGTGTCGAGCTCACGCAGCCGCTGGCCGATATCGTACTGGATGATACCCAAGCGTCATATTGCACTGAGTCCTCAATCACTATCGGGGGCACCGATGAGTAATGTGCGCCTGTTGCCTGTGGGTTCTTCTCCGCTGGAGGTTGCCGCCGCTGCGGCCTGCGCCGAGCTGACCGCTGTCCCTGTGCCGCTGCGTGATTTATGGAACCCGCAGACCTGTCCGGCGAAGTTTTTGCCTTATCTCGCATGGGCGTTTTCGGTTGACCGTTGGGACGAAAGCTGGCCGGAGGCAACAAAACGCGGCGTGATCCAGTCAGCTTATTTTATCCATACCCATAAAGGCACCATCAGCGCAATCCGCCGGGTGGTTGAGCCGCTGGGGTACGTCATCAATATTTCTGAGTGGTGGGAAACCAACAGCCCACCCGGCACGTTTCGCCTCGATATCGGTGTACTGGAAAGCGGCATCACCGAAGAAATGTATCAGGAGATGGAGCGACTCATTGCGGATGCGAAACCCGCTAGTCGCCACCTTGAGACGCTGACCATTATTCAGGATATCCCCGGCCATATTTTTGTCGGCGCGCTTTCTTACGACGGCGACGTCATCACCGTTTATCCGGCCTAAGCAGAGGAAAACTCATGGCGACTTATAAAGCATTACTGACTACCGCCGGAGCGGCCAAAATTGCCGCCGCCACGGCTGGTGGAACGCAGGTCAAAATAACACGTATGGCCGTCGGTGACGGGGGCGGAAAGCTTCCGACGCCTGACCCAAAACAAACCAAACTTGTTAATGAGGTTTACCGCGCTAATCTCAACCGCCTGAGCATCGATGCCAAAAACAGTAATTATCTGGTGGCCGAGTTGGTGATCCAGCCTGACGTCGGCGGTTTCTGGATGCGTGAAATGGGCTTATACGATGCTGACGGCGTGCTGATTGCTGTCAGTAATATGGCCGAAAGCTATAAACCGCAACTGGCAGAAGGGTCAGGCCGGTTACAGACGCTGCGCATGGTGCTTATCGTCAGTGAAATTGAGTCTATCGCGCTGAGCATTGACGGCTCTACAGTGATGGCCACGAAAGACTATGTAGACGATAAGCTGGCCGCACATGAAAAATCCCGCAACCATCCCGACGGCACGCTGACGGCAAAAGGTTTTGTGCAGCTTAACAGCTCGGTCAGCAGTACCAGCGAAACGCTGGCGGCGACGCCAAAGGCGGTGAAAGCGGCGAATGACAACGCCAATACCCGCGTTCCCGCCACCCGCAAGGTAAATAATAAAGCACTAAGTGCTGATATCACGCTGTCATCGGTCGATGTGGGCGCAATCGCGCCCGGTGAATTTGGTCTGGGAGGTAAAGCACCGTTATTACCTTCAACTATTACATTGCTGGCAGATCCTTCGATTATTGGTTTTGAATCGACGTGGACAGTCACCAGCGGTTATACGGATGCTCCGGCAGGAAATACCAGTCCAACGGGCGTCCTGCATAATATTCGCCGTACTTACGATGCCGGTTGTTCCTTAATTCAATATCTCTACATGACCGGTGGCGCTATCTACGTTCGAACCGGCGGTATCTCATCGGGCGTTATTACATGGCATGGCACAAGTTTGTCCGGTGACGCTAACGGTTGGAGAAAAGTCTATGATTCCGCGCAAAAGCCGACAGCTTCAGATGTGGGAGCTTTACCCGTAGTCTCCGGCGTGCTGGGTACGGCCAATATAAATACGTTTAATCTGACAAAAATTGGCCTGTATGTGCAAAGCACTGGCGCAAATGCCACCGTAGCCAATGGTTACCCCGCAGGCTCACAGGCTGCGGGGGTACTGGAGGTAATGCCTGCATCTTGGACGGGCGGTGTGTTGCAGCGTTACACCGTCCAAAATACCGGCATGGTATGGACTCGGGCGTTAAATGCTTCGTGGAATGGTACTGACGGACCATGGCGTGACTGGGTGCAAGTGAGTGGTGTCGGCTCCGTTGCGGCAAATACTGCGCTTGGTTCAACAGACCTGAATACCGTTGGATTTGGTCTGACGGGGGTGCAGGCCGCTATATACCATCAGTCTGCTAATGCGTCTGCGACAGTGGAACGAAACTACCCGGAGGCCAAGGCTGGCACGTTATTTGTTACAGGTAGTGCCTATGGCTGTCAGCAGATGTATATCACGTTTGATACGTGCAACGTCTGGATGCGCGGACTGTCTACCAACTGGAACGGTAAGGATGGACCATGGCGCCCGTGGGTCGCGGTTTACGGCACCAATAATAAGCCAACAGCCTCAGACGTGGGCGCGTGGACGGCGTCACAAAGCGCCGCCAGCGAAAAAGCACTGGCTGATGAAATCGCAACGGCGTTTAAGATCCGCGCTAACTTAACCGCGACAGACTCCCCAAACACGATTCGCGGCAGTGCCATGTTTGGTCATTATGGGGTGCCGGGCGCAGCAGCAGCGACCACGCAAAAAGGCTATCCGATGAACGGTTTTGTTGGTGTCATTTTAGTGACGTGGGGTCCGAATGCGACACAGCAGATAGCCTTTAACAATAATGGCCGACAGTTTACCCGAGCAGCTACCGGCGCATGGAACGGCGCAGATGGTCCGTGGTCTGCATGGGTCGAGGTATACAGCCCAAATAATAAACCCACTGCCGCAGACGTTGGCGCACTTCCTGCTGCTGGCACTGCGGCGGCGGCAACCAAATTAGCTACGGCGCGAAAGATTGCCGGTGTGGCGTTTGACGGTACGAAAGATATCGCGCTGAATGCAGATAATGTTGGCGCATTTCCCCGAAATGGCGGTGATGTCAACGGCGGCGTAACGGCTAATTTTCTCCGGGCGATAACCCTCCCGCAACCCGGCAACGGGCAAGGGACATATTTAGGCTGGAATGAAAGCGGCGGTCAGGGTGAGTCTAACTTTGTGAACAACAAAGGCGGCGGTGTGGGTGGATTTGTTTTTCGCATCGTTAATCAGGCGAATTCAGCACAAACAGGATACGTCAGAATTTCCGGCACTGGCGACATTAGCGCGCAGGGTAACTTTTACACTGACGGTGGCGGGATTTATGAGATGGGACAGCGCGTATATAGTCCAAATAACCCGCCGCCGGGGATAGATTTAAGCGGGTACGTAATTGCCGTGAGGCTGGGCGGCGAGCGTGTTCAAGCCTCAACCAATGCCAGTGGAGGCGTGGTGAGCTTAGGTGGAGGCGAAATTGTCACGGGAGCTGCCGGTGTCGGAGGTTCCGACTTTAACAAAGCACAGTGGCGGGTTAGACAGCTTCAATATCTTTTAGCAAATGGGCAGTGGGTGGCTGCGGGCTCTGTTTGAGGAAATAGTAAAATGATTATTATGAAAAACTTCACCGCAAAAAATGTTGATATCAATGGAATGATCATCGGGATAGCCATAGACGAAACCGGCGCTGATTGGTATGAATCTCAAAAGAACTTTGCAGACGATACTTTAAAAATCATATTCAATTCTGAGGGTGTGATTGTTTCGATGAGTAATGATGTTTCGTCTCTTTGGCCTGCGGGTAATTCAGTTGCTGAGATAGCTCCCGGTGCGGTGCCGGATAACGTAGATATTAATGGCGGATGGGCTTTCGACGGAAAGAAAATTATAGCGCGAGAATATACGACAGCGGAACTGGTTGAACTGGCGAAAAATAAGCGTGATGCATTAATGGCGGTGGCAACTGCGGCCATTGCTCCGCTGCAAGATGCTGTTGATATTGCTGATGCAAGCGACGACGAACAGGAAAGTCTGACTGTATGGAAAAAGTATCGAGTCTCGCTGAATCGACTCGATTTATCTCTGGCTCCAGATATTGATTGGCCTTTGTTACCTGAATAAATCATTGCCCCGAAAGGGGCTTTTTTTCGCCTGTTGTACTGACTCCCTCCCAACGCTCATCCCTCGCCCTGACTCCCGTTAAACAACAAAATTACCTTGCCTATTTTAACGGAGTTAAGCCGATGAGTGATTTTCACCACGGCGTGCAGGTCGTCGAAATCAACGACGGAACGCGCGTCATTACCACCGTATCCACGGCCATTATTGGCATGGTCTGCACGGCCAACGATGCTGACGAAAAAGTTTTTCCTCTTAACACACCGGTGTTAATCACCGATGTGATCGCAGCGCAGGGCAAGGCGGGGAAAACCGGCACGCTGTTACCGGCGCTGACGGCCATTGGCGACCAGTGCAAGCCGGTCACCGTTGTGGTGCGCGTGGCGGAATCAGAAAACGAAGACGAGGAAGCCGCCGCCGCCGAAACCCTTTCTAACATCATCGGCGGGGCTGATGAAAATGGTCAGTATACGGGCATGAAAGCATTGCTCACCGCCGAAGCGGCCACCGGTGTTAAACCGCGCATTCTCGGCGTGCCGGGGCTGGATCCGCAGGCAGTTGCTACGGCGCTGGCCACGGTTTGTCAGTCGCTGCGCGCTTTCGGCTATATCAGCGCGTGGGAATGCAAAACTATCTCTGATGCGATTAAGTACCGGGATAATTTCAGCCAGCGTGAACTGATGCTTATCTGGCCTGATTTTATTTCATGGGACACCAAACTAAACGCCAGCTCTACCGCCTACGCCACGGCGCGCGCGTTAGGTCTGCGCGCCAAAATAGACCAAGACACCGGCTGGCATAAAACCTTGTCTAACGTTGGCGTTAACGGCGTGACCGGTATCAGCGCCTCGGTGTTTTGGGATTTGCAGGCATCCGGCACCGATGCTGACCTGCTCAATGAGGCCGGTGTCACGACGCTGGTGCGTAAAGACGGCTTCCGCTTTTGGGGTAACCGCACCTGTTCTGATGACCCGCTTTTCCTGTTTGAGAACTACACCCGCACCGCGCAGGTGCTGGCTGACACGATGGCCGAAGCGCATATGTGGGCGGTGGATAAACCGATGACCGCCTCGCTTATCCGCGACATCATCGACGGCATCAACGCCAAATTCCGTGAGCTCAAATCGAATGGCTACATCATTGACGGCACCTGCTGGTTTGATGAATCAGCCAACGATAAAGACACCCTGAAAGCCGGGAAACTTTATATCGATTATGACTACACGCCGGTGCCGCCGCTGGAGAGCCTGACCCTGCGTCAGCGCATCACGGACACCTACCTCGTTAATCTGGCCGCATCCGTTAACAGCTAAGGGCAATCACAATGGCACTTCCTCGCAAACTGAAATACCTCAACCTGTTTAACGACGGCCTGAGCTACATGGGCGTGGTGCAGTCTGTCACGCTGCCCAAGCTGACCCGCAAGCTTGAGAACTATCGCGGCGGCGGTATGAACGGCTCCGCGCCGGTGGATTTTGGGCTGGACGACGACGCGCTGACCGTTGAGTGGTCAATGGGCGGGCTCCCGGATGAAACCCTGTGGGCGCAGTATGCCGCCGCCGGTGCGGCGGATGTGCCGCTGCGATTTGCCGGGTCATTCCAGCGCGACGACACCGGCGATACTTCCGCCGTGGAAATCGTCATGCGTGGTCGTCATAAAGAAATCGACACCGGCGACATGAAGCAGGGCGAAGACACCGAAAGCAAAATCACCACGCAGTGTACGTATTACAAGCTGGTGATTGACGGTAATACGCTGATTGAAATCGACACCGTGAACATGGTCGAAATCGTCAACGGCACCGACATGCTGGAAAAACACCGCCGCAATATCGGCCTGTAATCACCGCGTGGCCGGTAACCGCTGGCTACGCCCATAACCTGATGTGGAGATAATCTTATGAGCAATAAAGACCTGACTACCGCCGACGAAAACACCAATGTCGTGATGCTGGATAAACCCCTCAAGCGCGGCGAAACCCTGATTGATTCGGTGACGGTTATCCGTCCCACTGCCGGAGCATTGCGCGGCGTCGGTCTGGCTGACGTGGCTAATGCGCAGGTTGATGCGCTGCTGGTGGTGCTGCCGCGCATCACCTACCCGAGCCTGACAAAAGAAGAGTGCAACGCGCTGGATCTGCCAGACCTTGTGGCGCTGGCGGGCAAGGTGATTGGTTTTTTATCGCCGAATTCGGAACACTGACGTTCCCGCCCCACTTTGGGGTAGATGACCTGATGGCTGACGTGGCGGTGGTCTTTCACTGGCCACCGTCAGAGCTCTATCCGATGAGCCCCGCCGAGCTCGCACAATGGCGCGCAAAGGCAATCGAACGAAGTGGACACGCCAATGAGTAACGTTAAGTTGCAGGTTCTGCTCAAGGCCGTTGACCAGGCAAGTCGCCCGTTTAAATCCATCCAGACAGCGAGTAAATCGCTGTCCGGGGATATCCGAAATACCCAAAACTCCCTCAAATCCCTGAACGCCCAAGCCGGGCGTATTGAGGGATTTCGTAAAACGAGCGGTCAGCTTGCCGTTACCGGCCAGTCTCTCAAGAATGCAAAACAGGAAGCCGCCGCGCTGGCTGTCCAGTTTAAAAACACCACCAACCCGACGCGGGCGCAGGCCAAGGCGCTGGAAGATGCGAAGCGCGCCGCGTCTGACCTGCAAATTAAATACAACGGACTGCGGCAATCGGTGCAGCGTCAGCGTCAGGAACTGGCGCAGGCCGGTATCAATACGCGCACGCTGTCAGCCGATGAGCGCCGCCTGAAAACCTCAGTCAGTGAGACCACGGCACAGCTCAACCGCCAGCGCGATGCGCTTGCCCGCGTCAGTGCGCAGCAGGCCAGACTCGGTGCGGTAAAAAAACGCTATGACTCCGGCAAGCAGTTAGCCGCCGGTGCGCGCGGGGCGGGCATGGCTGGCGTCGGTGTGGCCGCCGCCGGGCTGTATGGGGAAGCCCGGTTTATCGCGCCGGGCATTGGTTTTGATAAACAGATGTCAGGCACGCAGGCCATTCTTGGTCTTGATAAAGGCGATGAGAAACTCGGACAAATTCGTAAGCAGGCGCGTGATATCGGTGCGACAACGGCGTTTTCACCGGGCGACGTTGCCCGTACGCAGACCACGCTTGCCCGCTCGGGCTATGACGCCGATTCAGTGCTGGCCGCAACGGGATCCACGGTTAACCTGAGCCTTGCGGCGGATGTGGATATCGCCGAAGCCGCCGACATCATCACTAATATGCAATCGGCGTTTAACCTGCCGACCACGGAAATTCAGCGCGTAGCAGACGTAATGACCAAGGGGTTTACCTCGTCAAATACCGGGCTGATTGAGCTTGGCGAAGCGATGAAATACGTCGCGCCCATTGCAGAGGCGGCGGGTGCCAGCATCGAAGACACGACGGCCATGCTCGGCGTGATGGCAGATAACGGCATTAAGGGGTCGATGGCCGGTACAGGAGCAAGTGCTATTTTCAGCCGTCTGCAAGCTCCCGTTGGTCAGGCTCCGGCGGCGCTTAATGAGCTGGGTATTAAAACCCGAGACGCAAAAGGCAACATGCTGCCGGTGGTGGGGATCCTCCAGTCGATTGACCGGTCTTTTAAAAAGAACAAACTCGGCACCGCGCAGCAGGCTGAATACCTGAAAGTTATTTTTGGTGAAGAGGCCATGAAGGGCGCGGTTAAGCTGGTGGCCGCTGCGGGCAACGGCAACCTTGCTGAGAAGCAAGGGGCGATTAAAAACTCTGCCGGTACCACGGAACGTATCGCCAAAGTCCAGACCGACAACCTCGACGGGGATTTAAAAAACCTCGCCTCGGCATGGGAAGATTTACAGATTGAGGTGTTCGAGAAACAGGATAAGACCCTGCGCCGCCTGACCACCTCGGCTACCGACTGGTTAGGGAAAATCGGGGCATGGACAAAAGCCAATCCAGAGCTGACGAAAACACTTTTTGCTGTGGCCTCCGGTGCGCTGGCCATCATCGGCGTACTGGGCGGAATTGGTCTTATCGCGTGGCCGGTGATAGCGGGCATTAATGCGATTATCGCCGTCGCCGGTACGCTCGGGGTGATATTCAGCACGGCGGGAACGGCCATTGTCACTGCGCTGGGTGCAATAACATGGCCAGTGCTGGCCGTCGGCGCGCTGTTCGTCGCTGCGGCTCTGCTTATCCGTAAATACTGGGAACCTATCAGCGCCTTTTTCTCCGGTGTAGTTGAGGGTTTGGGCGTTGCCTTTGAGCCTATCAAAGAGCTTTTTGCGCCGCTCAAGCCGGTATTTGACGGCTTGGGGCAGATGCTTAAAAAAACATGGCAGTGGTTCAAGGATTTAATTGCGCCGGTGAAATCCACGCAGGAAACGCTGGAAAGTTGCAAAAATGCCGGGGTGCTGTTTGGTCAGGCCGTGGCTAATGCGCTCACTGCACCTTTGCAGGTATTCAACAAACTGCGTCGCGGCGTTGACTGGTTGCTGGAAAAGCTCGGGCTTATCAAGGGTGAGTCTGAGGATATCGACAAAGCCGCTGATAAGGCGGAGCAGCGAGCTAAATCAGAGGGCGGTAATTCAGAGGCCGCAAGTTCAGAGCCGTACCAGCCGCCGGGAGGTAATTTTGGATTCAGTTACGGCTACGTGCCGGTGTCGGCGGGTGGTGGGCGTTCTTATACCGACAACAGCAAAAACAGTTATCAGATTTCCGTCGGTGCCGGTATGGGCGCACAGGATACCAGCCGTCAGGTGATGGATGCGCTGGAAGCCCGTGAACGCCAGCGGCGTGCAGATTTACGCTCACGGCTGGGTTATGACTAAGGAGATATTCGTATGATGTTAACGCTCGGATTATTTGTGTTTCAGCTTCAGACCGTCCCTTATCAGAGCCTGCAACGCAATGTTGATTACCGCTGGCCGTCAAACAGCCGTGTTGGCCAGCGTCCCGCACTGCAATTTCTCGGCGTGAATGAGGAAAAAATTACCCTGTCAGGGGTGCTAATGCCGGAAATCACCGGCGGACGCATGTCACTGCTGGTACTTAACCAGATGGCGGATGAGGGCAAGGCGTGGCCGCTGCTGGAGGGCTCCGGCACCATTTATGGCATGTTTGTTGTGGAAAGCCTCAGTGAAACCCGCAGTGAATTCTTTGCCGATGGCAGCGCGCGAAGCATTGAATTTACGCTAACGCTCACCCGAGTGGATGAGACCCTGACTTCCATGTTTGGTGACTTGCAGGCGCAGGCTGACGGATTGCTGAATAAGGCCAGCTCGGCGGTGCAGGGGGTATGGTCATGATAACGGGTATGACACTCGATGCCGGGGCGAAACTGGCTCCGGCGTTTATGCTGACGCAGGCGGGAAATGACATCACGAAAGATATCAGCGCCCGGCTGTTATCTCTGACGCTCACGGATAACCGGGGGTTTGACGCTGACCAGCTCGACATTGAGCTCGATGACAGCGACGGTCTGGTGGAAATGCCTGCGCGCGGCGCGGTGCTCTCCCTATTCTTAGGCTGGCAGGGTGCGGCGCTGCTGGGTAAGGGGCAATTTACGGTTGATGAAGTTGAACACCGTGGCGCGCCGGATACGCTGACTATCCGGGCGCGCAGTGCTGACTTTCGCGGCACCCTGAACTCACGGCGTGAAATGTCTTACCACGACACTACGCTCGGTCAGGTGGTGGAGCAGATCGCCGCGCGCAATAAGCTGACGGCCAGCGTAGCCACGCAGTTAAACGCCATCAGTATTCCGCACATCGATCAGTCTCAGGAATCTGACGCCAAGTTTTTAACCCGTCTGGCCACGCG
>Ga0308159_1003275_pt1 | contig 16663 bp, 8 predicted proteins | sample PhyCR1_FD_201040 | JGI IMG/M metagenome (GOLD analysis project Ga0308159, IMG submission 201040) | Phyllosphere microbial communities from UC Gill Tract Community Farm, Albany, California, United States - DLSLC.R1 | ecosystem: Host-associated > Plants > Phyllosphere > Unclassified | place: USA... | reverse complement strand
TGATCGCCCTTGAGCTCGATCCAGGCGCGGCGCTGTGCCGATTCGCCCTTGCCCATGAGCATGTCGAACATCTTGGTGGTGTCTCCCACATCCAGCTCGCCATAGCCCACGGTCAGCAGGCGACGGGTGTCGGGGTTCATGGTTGTTTCCCACAATTGTTCCGGACTCATTTCACCCAGGCCCTTGAAGCGACTGATGCTCCAGCTGCCCTCGCGCGCGCCCTCCTTGCGCAGCTTGTCCTCCACGGCCGCCAGTTCTCCGCCATCGAGGCAGTAAACCTTGCGGGCCGGGCGCTTGCCAGCGGCGGGCACGTCCACCCGAAACAGAGGCGGTTTGGCCACGAATACATGACCACGTTCGACGAGTTTGGGGAAGTGCTTATAGAACAGCGTGAGCAGCAAGACCTGGATGTGCGAGCCATCCACATCCGCATCGGACAGAATGCAGATGCGGCCGTAACGCAGGCCCGAGAAATCGGGCGTGTCATTCGGCCCGTGCGGGTCGACGCCGATGGCCACTGAAATATCGTGAATCTCGTTGTTGGCAAACAGGCGATCCCGCTCGACTTCCCAGGAATTGAGGACTTTGCCGCGCAGCGGCAGGACGGCCTGGAATGTCTTGTCCCGGCCCATTTTTGCAGAACCGCCGGCCGAATCGCCCTCGACCAGAAACACCTCGGTTCGGGTGGAGTCGGAAGATTCGCAATCGGTCAGTTTGCCGGGCAGCACCGCCACCCCGGAGCTCTTGCGCTTTTCGACCTTCTGCGCCGAGCGGGCACGCGCCTGTGCCTGTTTGATGGCCAGTTCGGCCAGCTTCTTGCCGTACTCGACGTTCGAATTCAGCCACAGATCGAGCGCGCCACGGGCAAAGCCACCCACCAGACGCACCGCGTCGCGACTGTTGAGCCGCTCCTTGATCTGCCCCTGGAACTGAGGGTCCAGCACCTTGGCCGACAGCACGAAGCTGGCGCGGGCGAAGACATCTTCGGGCAACAGCTTCACGCCCTTGGGCATCAAGCCGTGCAGTTCGGCAAACGCCTTGACGGCCCCGAAAAGACCTTCCCGCAGTCCGGACTCGTGCGTTCCCCCAGCCGAGGTGGGAATCAGGTTCACGTAGGACTCGCGCACGACGTGGCTCTCTTCGGACCACGCCACCACCCATTGGGCACCTTCTCCCTGCGCGAAGCTGTCGTGGTCCGCGCCTGCGTACTGCGCACCCTCGAACATCGGAATCATGAGCTCGGCATCGCCCAGTGACTCAGCGAGATAGCCGCGCAAACCGTCGGCATAATGCCAGGTGCGCACGTCACCTGTTTTCTCGTTGGTCAGCGACACGCGCACACCCGGCAGCAGCACGGCCTTGCTGCGCAACAGGCTCGCCAGATCGCCCGCCGGAATGCCAGGGCTGTCGAAATACTTCGGATCTGGCCAGACCTGCACGCGGGTGCCGGATTTCTTGCGCCCGGCCTGGGTATAGGGCGCCAGGGGTTCGATGACATCGCCACCGGAAAACACCAGACGATTGACGCTGCCCTCGCGCCAGACGACCACCTCGAGCCGCTTGGACAGGGCATTGGTAACCGATACCCCCACGCCGTGCAGACCACCGGAGAAGGCATAGGCGCCGCCGCCCTTCTTGTCGAACTTGCCCCCGGCGTGCAGCCGCGTGAACACCAGTTCGACGACTGGCGCCCCCTCTTCGGGGTGCATGCCCACGGGAATGCCTCGCCCGTCGTCCTCGACTGCAATGCCGCCATCGGCCAGCAGCGTGACCTGAATATGTTTGCAATAGCCAGCGAGCGCCTCATCGGCGGCGTTGTCGATCACTTCCTGAATGATGTGCAGCGGATTATCGGTACGCGTGTACATGCCCGGACGCTGACGCACGGGTTCCAGACCCTTGAGTACGCGTATGGACGCCTCGTTATAACGTGGAGTGGCCAAGTTATCCCCAAAATCTGTGGAAAAAATTCGCCGTAGCGGCAACTGCCCGGGCTCAGCGCGGGTTCGGCTGGCCTGTGTCAGCAGAGGCGCGACGGGGGTGCGGCGGTTGCCCGACAGGGCACGAGCAAGCAGGTGGCCCCAAACAACCGGCGGCGCTTATGCTACACAAGATTGGCCATCGACGCGTGCGCACGGTTTGGTGGGCGCAGCAAAAGATGACGCCAGCACACTTGCGTTGCGCCTTGCTGCACCACCGTGCGCACGACGGTGGTATGCTTAGCGTTAATTACTTCTTCGTCGGGTTTCCCGGCCAGTCCGTGAAGGATTGCCCAACCCGGCCGACCACCCGAGAACACGCACAATGAGCGAGAACATCAAACACGTCAGCGACGCGAGTTTCGACGCTGACGTCCTGAAGGCCGACAAACCCGTGCTGGTCGATTATTGGGCCCCCTGGTGCGGCCCGTGCAAGATGATCGCGCCCATGCTGGAAGAAGTCGCTACACAATATGCCGACAAGCTGACGGTGGTTAAGATCAACGTCGACGACAATCAGGACATTCCGGCCAAATTCGGCATTCGTGGCATTCCGACCCTGATGCTGTTCAAGGACGGTGTTGCCGCGGCAACCAAGGTCGGCGCACTGTCGAAGTCGCAACTGACTGCGTTTCTTGACACCGCTCTCTGAGCCCTGTTGATTACACATACTGAAGCTTCCGCGCGGGCCCGTCCGAGGCCCGCCACCCTCTCCCCAACATTCTTGATTCCCATCCCCACGCAATGCACTTGAACGAACTGAAAGCTCTGCACGTCTCGCAGCTGCTTGAAATGGCTGCCACGCTCGAGATCGATAACGCCAACCGTCTGCGCAAGCAGGAATTGATGTTCACGATCATGAAGCGACGCGCCAAACAAGGCGAGCAAATCTTCGGTGACGGCGTACTCGAAGTCCTGCCTGATGGCTTCGGATTCCTGCGCTCGCCCGATACCTCCTATCTCGCCAGCACGGACGACATCTACATCTCGCCCTCGCAGATCCGACGTTTCAACCTGCACACAGGGGACTCGATCGAAGGTGAAGTGCGCGTGCCCAAGGATGGCGAGCGCTATTTCGCTCTGGTGAAGGTGGACAAGGTCAATGGTGTGGCGCCTGAACAGATCAAGCACCGGATCATGTTCGAGAACCTGACGCCGCTGCACCCGAACAAGCCCATGTGCCTCGAGCGCGACATCAAGAGCGAAGAGAACCTGACGGGCCGGATTCTCGACATCTTCGCCCCGCTGGGCAAGGGTCAGCGCGGCCTGATCGTCGCCAGCCCCAAGTCCGGCAAGACCGTGATGATGCAGCACATTGCGCATGCCATCACCACCAATTTCCCCGACGCCGTCATGATCGTTCTGCTGGTCGATGAGCGTCCGGAAGAAGTCACCGAAATGCAGCGCACGGTGCGCGGTGAAGTGGTGGCCTCGACATTCGATGAGCCTGCCACGCGTCACGTCCAGGTCGCCGAAATGGTGATCGAAAAAGCCAAACGCCTGGTGGAAATGAAAAAGGATGTGGTCATCCTGCTCGACTCCATCACCCGTCTGGCGCGCGCTTACAACACGGTGGTCCCGGCGTCCGGCAAGGTGCTCACCGGCGGTGTGGATGCCAACGCCTTGCAGCGTCCGAAACGCTTTTTCGGCGCCGCACGGAATCTGGAAGAAGGCGGATCGCTCACCATCATCGGCACGGCCCTGATCGAAACGGGCAGCCGCATGGATGAAGTGATCTATGAAGAATTCAAGGGCACCGGCAACTCCGAAATCCACCTTGAACGTCGCCTGGCCGAAAAGCGTGTCTATCCGGCCATCAACCTGAACAAGTCCGGCACCCGTCGCGAAGAACTGCTGATCAAGCCAGACGTGCTGCAGAAAGTCTGGGTGTTGCGCAAGTTCATACACGACATGGACGAAATTCAATCCATGGAGTTCATCATGGACAAGATGCGTGCGACCAAGAACAACGCCGAATTCTTCGACATGATGAAGAAGTAAACCCGCGCATGGCGTGTTCAATGCACGCCATCAGGGTTCGATAGCAAGGGCATTGCGGCGTTGTGCGGCAGTGCCCTTGCTTTTTTGAGACTGCCCCTGGGCATCGATGCTTTCGACCGTGGGATCGTCCCAGTGCCCGCTTACCCGATAGCGCTGCGTGAAGGCGGCTTCCAGCGGCTGCTTCAGCAGCCACTGTCCGACCAGCGCACCCACCCCGACGACCGGATTAACGACCAGACCCGTGATCAGCGCGGCGCCACTGGCGTCGAACTTCGGAATGACGGTAGCCTTCACATCCCAGGTACGGTCATCCACATTGGACTCACCCACCAGCTTGATGCGGGCGACCGGACTGTCGATCGCATAGTCGTCTACCCGCAGGATGCCTCTGTCCAGGCGCAGATGGCTCTTGATCTCGTCAAACGGGAACCCGGACTTCAAGGGTCCGGATGGATCGGCCTTGAGCGTGGCGATCCGGGTGAGTGACTGCAGCGAGAACAGTTCCAGAAGCTTCACCGTGCTTGAGTCCACTTGCGACAGACGTCCGTTGCGCAGGTCCACATCCAGATCGCCATCGATGTCTCTGAAACGATGCGTCCAAGGCGAATTGGCCCAGGTAATGCGTGCATCAATGGTGCCTCGGCCCGACTGCACGATATCGCCCGAGCCCAGACGACCAAGCAGCCTGCCCAGATCATGCACGTCAACGCGGGTGACCGCCGCCAACCCACGTTGCTCTCCTCTGGCAGTCCAGGTGCCGCGAGCGGTCACATTGGCGCTAGGATTGCGAATCTCCAGCCGGTCCAGGCGCCACTGTGCGCCGTCATTGATATTGGTGCCCACCAATGACAACGAACCCAGCGCACGTCCGTAAAGCGAAAATTCGTCGGCAGCCAGGTCTACGCCAGGGATGCTGGAAAGATCCTCGACCGCACGGTCTGCGAGCTCCTGCCCGGCCCGCTCCCGCTCGTCCTCCGGGGCATCCGAGGGCTCCAGGCTCAGTCGGCTCAAACGCGCAACCACCTTCCCGGCCTCGCCCCCCGGCGCACTGCGCCAATCGACCCGCCCCTGTGCTTGCCGCGACTGAATCGCGGCGTCCCAGCCCTGTTCGCGCCCCTGGACGAAGCGTTTGGCCTGCACCGCCACATCATCCAGCACAAAACGCCCGAGCAACAGGTGTTGCGCCTGAAGCCGCAAATCGCGCTGCGGTCCGATCAGGGGAGACTGCGCTTCGCGCGCAGCCGCCCGCCTCGGACCAGCCCCCGCAGCGGCGGTGGCTCCGACCGGCTTGGTGCTGCTTGGCGTATGAGTATGGGTCGCGTCGGGCGCACGTTTGGAATCCATCCCACCGATTGAGTCTGCTTCCCGCGCGCCTGCATCAGACGCCTGCTGCAGGTCTCGCACCAGATCGCGCCATGGACGGCTGTCTGCGCGGCCCAGATCCGCATCGACGCGTAAGCCGGCATCAGGCATCACCAAGGGACGATTGATGGCAATACCGGCCCGTGCGATGAGGGGCTGAGCAGCGCCTGTCTCGCGGCTTTGCTCGATCCGGATGCGTGTTGCCTGCCCCAGGGTGAGATCGAATGCACCTGCGCCCGATGGGGCACCCTGTGCGCGCCATGTGGCGCGTAGCGGCATGCGTTGGTCCGCCTCCTTGGCAAACGGGGCGGGCAACGCCGTGCTCAGGCCCTTGAGATCGCTCGCGATCTCGACATCCACGCCACCACGACGGGCCTGGGCGACTGTCGCTCGATAATCGAACTGTCCGTCCATCCGGTTCAGCAGCGCCGCGCCCGACGCGCCCCACTGCCGCAACGCGCCCATGTCGGCCCGACCCGCCAGCGTCAGCCGGCGCCCGTCCGCGGCCACTACACCGTCTGCACGAACGGTCCCACCGAGCCACTTGGCTCGCAGATCGGTCGCGCGAACCTGATCGCGCGTGAAAATCACGCTGCCGGCGATCTGCTCGACCGTCGGCAATTGAGGATTGACCTGCAAAGTGCCCTGATCGAATATGACTTCGCCACGCACCGCCGCGTCGCGCGAGTGCGTGAGCGGAATATCGAGCGTCAGCGGCATGCGCACCGTACCGCTGCCGGACATGCCGTTGAATGCACCGTCCAGCAAGGCATCGAGCGCCGAACGATTCAGAATTTCGAGGTAGGCCGACAAGGGGCCGCCGGTCTGCCCGTCGAGCAACAGGGTGGCCTGATGCGCCATGTCGGGAATGTGGGCCAGAACGGGACCGACATGGATGCCGCCGTCCTGACCCTGCATGCGCGCCACACCGCTATCGCCCTGAATCGTGAGCGCGGTTCGATCGATGGAAAAACGCCCCTGAAGCGCCTCGATACGGGGCCAGGCGGCTGCGTGGCCGTGCGCCCGCCAATTGGGCAGATAGTCCAGTACCCCGTCACGGATCTGGCCTTCGACCAGGAATCGCCCTTTCGTGGCGTCCTCGCCGTCATAGGGAAACGCGTGCAAGGGCCCGGACACTTCGAGCTTGCCCGCATGCACCTCGCCCCGGATCAGCGCCTGCGCCAGCCAGTGCCTGACGGCACCCGTAATGGTCACCGGCAGGTATTTATGGATCGCATCCACCCTCGCTCGCTCGAAATCCACGTTCAGGTCCAGGTTTCCCAAAGGATCGCTGGCGCGACTGGACCAATGCCCCTTCAGACCGGCGGTCACATCGTCACTTTGCACATGGCCGTCGCTCAGCGTGGCGGAGAAGCCGCCTTCCGGGTTGCGCGCCAGCGTCACCTGCGCCCGACTGGTGTCCGCCCGCCAGGCAGGGCTTTCAAACCAGGTAGGCAGTGCGATATCCAGCCCGTCGACGCTGACTGCGGCCGACAAGCCATCGGTCGCCGCCACGCGGGCGACGGGGAGTTTCCAGCCCTCGGGCAGCAGGTTGCCGGCGGCACCGGTAAGGGTGGCATGCACCTGCTCGCCGCTGGCCTGGTCACCCTGTGCCGTCTGCCACTGCAGTCCGCGCGCACGCACATCTGCACGGATATCCCCGATCTTCCCCCCAGACAGATACGCCCAACTTCTGGCCGACAGAATGCCCGACCACTGCGACAGATCGACCCAGGGCCGCCAGCGCTCGACCTGCATGTTCTCGATGTCGGCATAGATCACGCCCTGCTCATCATCCTGCGCTGCGGCCTGAGGATGAAACAGGGACGCCTCCATGTCTGCCGTGAGGGTCACCGGACCACTGAGGTTCGCCATGGGTGTGGCAGCCAGCATGATTTGATGGCGCATGCCGGTGTTGCGCAACGCCAGGCTGACCCGTGTAAAGATCAATTCCGGCGCATCGCGCTGTTCGTTGCGCCAATGCACGGTGGCGCCTTCCAGTGAGACTTGGCCCTGTCGGCGCAACCACTGCAATACGGCGTTGTCCGCAAGCAGCGCGGGCGACTCAGCGCGTGTCAGATCAATCGCCTGCCCCGCCACCCAGAGATGATCATCCCGACTCAAGGTCAGGACGATATCCATGTCGCGCATGGCCAGATAGGAAAAACGAGGCTCGCCGACCACCAGTGACCGCCAGCGCAGCTCGGCCACCACGTGAGGAATATTGAGATTGCCCACTTCCTCGGGGACCTGTTGCGTGTCGGACGACGGCGCGCCGATGGTGTGACCCTCCACGCCAGACCCCGGTGGCACGCGTTCATCCGATCCCCGCACATCGGAAATCCGCACATCGTTGAAGGTGAAACGTGGATGCAGGCCCTGCCACTGACCCGAGATCGAGCCGATCTCGACATGGGCACCAGAAGCCTGGCTGAGGTAGGCCGCAATCGGCTCGCGCCAGCGATCGATCTGCGGCAACACCCACCATTTGGCAAGCAGCGCGCCACCGGCCACCAGCAAGACCACGCTCAGTGCGAACCAATAGAAGCAGCGGAGGGCAAGAACGCGGATCGACACAGGCAGAAACGGGGGCAAAAAGGGGCGTTGCAACCTGGATGCGATTGCACTACGGTATGTTAATCACTTATACCTGAATCCCTCTTCCTCCTCTTCGCAAAGTCCTTACAACATATGTCGAATCACGATTACCTCACGCCGGCGGCTGTCTGGTCAGGGCACCTGCGCCGCCGCATCGAGGCACGGCCTGCGCTGCGTGAGTGGCTGACGGCACATGCGACACACGCCGTCAGCGCCGATGACATCACCGCCTGGTTCGAAATCGAGACGGGCCAACCCGCTGCCGCACCTTTACCGGTGGACACATGTCGCGCAGCCTTGCGCAGGCTGCGCGAGAAGGTCTTCACGCTACTGATCGTCCGGGATCACGCGGGCCTGGCTCCGCTTGAAGAAGTCGTAGGTGCCATGACGGCACTGGCGGATCTGACGGTCCGACAGGCCTACGTCACGGTGGCCACCGATCTGGCGCAGTCGCACGGCGTGCCTTGCGATGCCAACGGATTACCGCAGGAAATGCTGATCGTGGGCATGGGGAAACTGGGGGGATGCGAGCTCAACGTCTCCTCGGACATCGACCTGGTCATGCTCTATGGCGAAGAAGGCGAAACCACAGGCCCGCGCAAGATCAGCCACCACGAATTCTATGGCCGCCTGACCCGGCGCATGATGCCCATCATCTCGGAAGTCGACGAAAACGGGCAGGTGTTCCGCTGCGATCTGAGACTGCGCCCTGACGGCGATTCCGGGCCACTGGCCTGGAGCCTGGAGGCGTTCGAGAATTATCTCGTAGCGCAGGGCCGTGAATGGGAGCGATATGCCTGGCTCAAGGGTCGGGTCATCGACGCGCGTGCATTCGACGGGTCCGCCCCGGCCGAACAGTTGCGCCTGCTCGAGAGCCTGCGCACCGCCTTCGTCTACAGAAAATACTTCGACTTCGACGCATTGGCTGCCCTGCGTAGCCTGCGCGAGCGCATTCGCCAGGATTGGCAGCGCCGGGCCTCGGCCCGTCAGGGCGTGGACAGCCAGAACAATATCAAACTGGGCGACGGCGGTATTCGCGAAGTGGAATTCGTGGTGCAGTTGTCTCAACTGATTCGGGGCGGTCGCATGCCCGCCCTGCAAACCCGGGGCTTGCTTGCCGCCTTGCACGCCGAACGCGATGCGGGACTGGTTTCGGTAGAAGACGCCCAGACACTGGAGCAGGCCTATCGGTTTCTCAGGCGCACCGAGCATGCGCTGCAGTACCGTGAGGACGAACAGACCCACCTGTTGCCGGTAGACGGCGATCTGCGAGCGGGTCTGGCTGGCGCCGTCGGTCTGACACCGGAGGTGTTCGAACAAACACTGGCCATGCACCGCCAGAATGTCGAACAGCGATTTCGCAATGCGTTTCGCATGGTGGGCATGGATGACGAGGAGAGCGAAAGCCCCAGGGTCACCCCACTGAAGGGTGACGCCGCGTCGGATCTTGCCGATCAGATACACGCCTCCATGGGCAAGGATGTCGAGCCCCTGCTGGCCCGCGCCGACGCCCTGCTGGGCGGTCACCGCGTGCGCAGTCTGCCCGAGACCAGTCGCAAACGCGTGGAAGCGTTGCTGCCGGCTGCGGTGCGCGCCGCCCAGGCAACGAGTGCCCCCCTGCAGGCAGCCACCCGTCTTTTCGACTTGATCGAAGCGGTTTCCCAGCGCAGCGCCTACCTGGCCTTGCTGGCGGAATATCCGGACACGCTGGCGCGCGTGGCCCGCATGATGGCGGCCAGCCCCTGGGCCGCACAATACCTCACCCAGCACCCTCTGCTGCTGGACAGCCTGATCGACTGGCGCACCTTGTTCGAGCCGGTCGATTTTGCTCAGATTTCGCGGCAATTGTCAGCCGACCTGGAGGCATGTCGCCTGGGCGACGGGTCGATCGACATCGAGCGACAGATGAATCTGATGCGTGATGTTCAACGCCAGGTCAGCTTTCAGTTGCTTGCGCAGGATCTGGAAGGCGAATTGACGGTTGAAAAGCTGGCCGATCAGTTGTCGGCACTGGCCGACATGCTGCTGGCGCATGCCATCGAACGCACCTGGCCGCTGGTCAACAAACAGGAAGGCGCCCAGCCGCGTTTCGCCGTGATCGCCTACGGCAAACTGGGCGGCAAGGAACTGGGCTATGCCTCGGATCTCGACCTCGTTTTCCTGTTTGATGACGATCGCGACGATGCCGTCGAGGTGTATGCCAAGTTGGGGCGGCGCATGACCTCCTGGCTCTCGACCATGACATCGTCCGGTCGGCTCTATGACGTTGACCTGCGCCTGCGACCCGACGGCGATGCCGGCTTGCTGGCGGTATCGGTCGAGGCGTTCGAACAATATCAGCGCAAGCATGCCTGGGCGTGGGAGCATCAGGCACTGACCCGGGCCCGCCCTGCCGCGGGCAGTAATGAGGTGGGCATCGCCTTTGAACGCATCCGACGGGAGATCATGGTGATGCCGCGCGATCGCGAGATGCTCAAGCAGGAAGTGCGCACCATGCGCGACAAGATCAGTGCAGGCCACCGCAATCCCACCGCCCTGTTCGACGTCAAACACGATCTGGGTGGCATGGTGGACATCGAGTTCACCACGCAGTATCTGGTGCTGGCGCACGCCTGCGAGCATCCCGAGCTAGCGGAGAACCTCGGCAACATCACGCTGCTGAAACTGGCTGCCCGAGCAGGCCTGATCGACGCGGACCTTGCCGTGAGCGCAGGCGACGTCTACCGCATGCTGCGCCGGCTGCAGCATCAGGCGCGACTTCAGGGCCAGGAAAAAGCGCGTGTCGAGCCTGCAGATCTGGGTCAGGCGCGCGATGTGGTGCGCGCGCTATGGAGGAGCGTCTTTGGCGCGGTAAACTAGCGTATTACTTCCCGTTTCCTGAGCGTTGCCATGTCGGAATTCGTCCGCCCTACCCTCGATCTGCCCGAAGGCCGCAGCAAAGTGCTGATGCACTCGTGCTGCGCGCCCTGCTCTGGCGAAGTCATGGAGGCCATGCATGCCTCCGGGATCGATTACGCCATCTACTTCTATAACCCGAACATTCATCCGGTGAAGGAGTATGAAATCCGCAAGCAGGAAAACATTCGCTTTGCGGAAAAGCACAACATCCCGTTCATTGATGCCGATTACGACATGGATAACTGGTTCGATCGGGTCAAGGGGCTGGAAAACACCCCGGAACGGGGCGAGCGTTGCACCAAGTGCTTCGACATGCGGTTCGAACGCACCGCCCTGTATGCGCACGAGCACGGGTACGACACCATCACCAGTTCGCTGGGGATTTCGCGCTGGAAGGATATGAATCAGATCAATGGCTGTGGCGAACGCGCTGCGGCGCGTTACGGTGATCTGGTGTACTGGACCTACAACTGGCGCAAGGGCGGTGGCTCTGCCCGCATGATCGAGATCAGCAAGCGCGAGAACTTCTACCAGCAGGAGTATTGCGGCTGCGTCTATTCGCTGCGCGACACCAATCGCCACCGCCGCTCGCAGGGGCGTGAGCGCATTCACATCGGCGTGAAGTTCTACGGCAAGGAACACATCATCAGCGACGAAACGCTCTAGGCAGTCGTCCGCTAACGTAGGCAGTCGTCCGTTGACCTAGGCAGTCGTCCGTTAATCCGGACGGCAGTCGCCCATTGAAAACGCCACCTGACTCATGAGCCAGGTGGCGTTTCTGCATTCAGGGTCATCGCAAGGGATTACGCGGACCCTTGGTGCCCATCGCCATGCCGGTGATCACTGCAACGTGCGATCAAACGAGAACGCACCTTCCTTGAAATCGACCGGCACGACGTCGTTGGGACCGAACTTGCCCTGCAGCAACAGCTTGGCCACCGGGTTTTCGATCTTCTGCTGAATCGCGCGCTTCAGGGGGCGAGCGCCATACACCGGATCGAAACCGCTGCGTGCAATCTCGGCCAGGGCAGCATCGCTGACATCGAGCAGGATCTCCTGCGCGGCCAGCCGCTTGCGCAGATGCTCGAGCTGGATACTGGCGATCGACTCGATGTGCCGTGCATCCAGCGCATGGAACACCACTACCTCATCGATCCGATTCAGGAACTCGGGCCGGAAGCTGTTCTTCAACTCTTCCCACACCACGGCCTTGATCGAATCGTAGGGCTCGCCCGCCATGTTCTGGATGTGCTGCGAGCCCAGATTTGAGGTCATGACGATCACGGTGTTGCGGAAATCCACGGTCCGGCCCTGGCCATCGGTCAGTCGGCCATCGTCCAGCACCTGAAGCAGAACGTTGAACACATCGGGATGTGCCTTTTCGACTTCATCGAGCAGGATCACGCTGTACGGCTTGCGGCGTACCGCTTCGGTCAGATAACCGCCCTCTTCGTAGCCGACATATCCCGGCGGCGCTCCGATCAAGCGCGCCACCGAGTGCTTCTCCATGAATTCGCTCATGTCGATGCGCACCAGATGTTCGGAAGAGTCGAACAGGAACTCTGCCAGCGCCCGCGTCAGTTCGGTCTTGCCCACGCCCGTGGGGCCCAGGAACAGGAACGACCCGTTGGGACGCTGCGGATCGGCCAGGCCGGAGCGCGAGCGTCGGATGGCATCGGCCACCAGGCTGACGGCCTCGTCCTGACCCACGACACGCTTGTGCAAAGCGTCTTCCATGCTGAGCAGCTTGTCACGCTCGCCCTGCAACATCTTGGATACGGGAATACCCGTCGCGCGAGACACGACCTCTGCGATTTCCTCTGCACCGACCTCAGTGCGCAACAGCCGTGGCTTGGCCTGCGTACCGGCTGACGCATCATCGTGCGACAGCTTCTCGGCAGCCGCCAGGCGAGCCTCCAGATCCGGCAATGTGCCGTACTGCAATTCAGCCAGCTTGTCGTATTGGCCTTTGCGCTGCAATTCGGCCATCTCGGCGCGCGCGCGCTCGATCTCTTCCTTGATCGACTGCGTGCCCTGCACCGCGGCCTTCTCGGACTTCCAGATTTCCTCGAAGTCGTTGTACTCGCGCTGCAGCTTCTCGAGCTCTTCCTCGATCACCGACAGACGACGCTTGGAGCTGTCATCGGTTTCACGCTTGACCGCTTCCCGCTCGATCTTCAACTGAATGATGCGGCGATCGAGCCGATCCATGACCTCGGGCTTGGAGTCGATTTCCATGCGAATGCGCGCAGCCGCCTCATCGATCAGATCGATTGCCTTGTCGGGCAGAAATCGGTCGGTGATGTAGCGATTCGAGAGCTCAGCCGCCGCCACGATAGCCGGATCGGTAATGGCCACGCCGTGGTGCAGTTCGTAGCGCTCCTGCAAGCCACGCAGAATGGCAATGGTCGACTCGACATCGGGCTCGCCCACCAGGACTTTCTGGAAGCGACGCTCCAGCGCCGCATCTTTTTCGACATACTTGCGGTATTCGTCCAGCGTGGTTGCACCGATGCAATGCAGTTCGCCACGGGCCAGCGCCGGCTTGAGCATGTTGCCGGCATCCATGGCGCCTTCGGCCTTCCCGGCACCCACCATCGTATGCAGCTCGTCGATGAAGATAATGCTGCTGCCGTCGTCCTGGGCGAGCTCCTTGAGCACCGACTTCAGCCGCTCTTCGAATTCGCCACGGAACTTCGCGCCCGCAAGCAACGCTGCCATGTCCAGGGACAGCAGACGCTTGCCACGCAGGGATTCGGGCACTTCGTCATTGATGATGCGCTGGGCCAGGCCCTCGACAATGGCGGTCTTGCCCACGCCAGGCTCACCGATCAGGACCGGATTGTTCTTGGTGCGCCGCTGCAGGATCTGCATGGTGCGGCGGATTTCATCGTCGCGTCCGATAACGGGGTCGAGCTTGCCCTCACGCGCCAGCGCGGTCATGTCGACGGTATATTTGGCCAGCGCCTCGCGATTGGACTCGCCCTCGGCCCCGGTCACGTTCTCGCCACCGCGCACGGCATCGACAGCTGTCTCCAGCGCTTTCTTCTGCAGACCGGCATCGCGCAGGATGCGACCGGCCTCACCTTTGTCGTCGGCCAGGGCCAGCAGGAACAGTTCGCTGGCAATATAGGTGTCGCCCCGCTTGGCCGCTTCCTTGTCCGTACGGGTCAGCACCGACTGCAGGTCGCGACTGATCTGAATGTTGCCGTCGCCGTTCTGCACCTGCGGCAATGCCTGAATGGCGGTCGCCAACGCGGGTTGAAGTCGGTTTACGGCCACGCCGGCGCGCGCCAGCAGGCTGCCTGCACCGCTATCGGCATCAGCCAACAGCGCGGCCAGCACATGGACGGGCTCTATATAGGGATGGTCTTGCCGGGCAGCCGCACTTTGGGCGTCCCCCAGCGCCTGCTGGAACTTGGTCGTCAGTTTGTCGAATCGCATAGTCGTCTTGATCAGATGAGGGCCGGATCAGACCGGCGGATGAAGTCAAGATGAGGGCAACTCCCTGAATTTCAATGGCATACGGACTTGATCAGTCTCGCGGCGCAGCAAAAAGCCCCCGTCAGACGGGGGCTCTTGGAGGGCCTGCAGGGCAGGTTCAGGGTGAGGTGCGGCCTGAACCGGACCGGCGCAATGCCTTAACGCTTGTCGCGCGGAGGCACTTCACGCGTTTGTTCGCCGGTAAACAACTGACGCGGACGACCGATCTTGTAATCGGGGTCGGACAGCATTTCGTTCCACTGGGCGATCCAGCCAACGGTGCGGGCCAACGCGAAAATCGCGGTGAACAGCGACGTGGGGATGCCGATGGCACGTTGCACGATGCCCGAGTAGAAGTCGACGTTCGGATACAGCTTGCGTTCCACGAAATAAGGATCGGACAGCGCGATGCGTTCCAGTTCCATGGCGAGCTTGAACAAAGGATCTTCCTGCAGACCCAGGGCCTCCAGAACTTCCTTGCACGTTTCCTGCATCAGCTTGGCACGAGGATCGTAGTTCTTGTAGACGCGGTGGCCAAAGCCCATCAGGCGCACGCCCGACGACTTGTCCTTGACCTTCTCCATGAACTCGCCGACCTTCTCGACGCCACCATTGGCCTGAAGCTCTTCCAGCATCTGCAGGCAGGCTTCGTTGGCGCCACCGTGAGCGGGACCCCACAGGCAGGCCACGCCCGCTGCGATGGCGGCAAACGGATTGGTACCCGACGAACCGCACAGGCGAACCGTCGAGGTGGACGCGTTCTGCTCGTGATCGGCGTGCAGAATGAAGATGCGATCCAGCGCGCGCTCGACCACCGGATTGACCTTGTACTCCTCGCAAGGCGTGGCAAACATCATGCGCAGGAAATTGCCCGTGTAGGACAAATTGTTCTGCGGGTAGATGATGGGCTGACCCTGCGAGTACTTGTACGCCATGGCGACCAGCGTCGGCATCTTGGCGATCAGGCGGATGGCCGAGACGTGACGGTGGTGCGGATTGGTGATGTCTGTCGAGTCATGATAGAACGCCGACAGTGCGCCAACCAGACCCGTGAGTATGGCCATGGGGTGGGCATCCCGGCGGAAACCGCGCAGGAACTGATGCAGCTGTTCATTGACCAGGGTGTGATGCGTGACCTGGTGGTCGAATTCTTTCTTCTCGTCCTTGTTGGGCAGCTCGCCGTTCAGGATCAGGTAGCAGATGTCGAGGAAGTCACATCCGACAGCCAGTTGTTCAATGGGGTAGCCCCGATACAGCAGCTCGCCCTTGTCACCGTCGATGTAGGTAATGCCCGATTCGCATGCCGCCGTCGACATGAACCCCGGATCGAACGTGAACATCCCCGTTTGACCGTAGAGTTTGCGGATGTCGATGACGTCCGGACCCACCGTGCCGGTATAGACCGGAAATTCGACTTCCTTGCTGCCATCCGAAAACGATAGGGTGGCTTTCTTGTCTGACAATTTCATCGTTTCTTCCTCACTTAATGTTTATAGCGTGCGCATCTTGCCAACGATGTCGTGCAGCAATGGCAAGTCGTATACCCCTTCGAGCTCAGCCCGGTTGAGCAATACGTCCAGCAGTTCGTTGTCTCCCATCTCGAACAGCTGGGTCAATGCCGAGACATCTTCCTGCGTCAGTTGCGTCTCGTACGCGTCAAGATACTTGGTAATGATCAGGTCGTTTTCAAGCAGACCGCGCCTGGCGCGCCAGCGGATGCGGGCACGCTCCAGATCGCTCAGGGCGCTCATGGTCTCGCCCCCATCACACCGAGCGCCTGACCATCAGTTCCTTGATCTTGCCAATCGCCTTGGTCGGGTTCAGCCCCTTGGGACAAACGTCGACGCAGTTCATGATGGTGTGGCAGCGGAACAGACGATACGGGTCTTCCAGATCGTCCAGACGTTCGCGCGTGGCCTCGTCACGGCTGTCGGCAATGAAGCGGTAGGCCTGCAACAGACCCGCCGGTCCCACGAATTTGTCCGGATTCCACCAGAAAGACGGGCACGACGTGGAGCAGCACGCACACAGAATGCATTCATACAGACCGTCGAGCTCTTCGCGCGCCTCGGGCGTTTGCAACCGCTCTTTCTCGGGCGGAGGCGAATCGTTGATGAGGTAGGGCTTGATCGAATGGTACTGATTGAAAAAGTGCGTCATGTCCACGATCAGATCGCGAATCACGGGCAGACCCGGCAAGGGCTTCAGAACGATGGGCTCTTTCAACTCACGCAGGTTGGTCGTACAGGCCAGACCGTTCTTGCCATTGATGTTCATGGCGTCGGAGCCACACACACCCTCACGGCACGAACGACGCAGCGCGAGGCTGTCGTCGACGTCAT
>Ga0308159_1003273_pt1 | contig 16672 bp, 17 predicted proteins | sample PhyCR1_FD_201040 | JGI IMG/M metagenome (GOLD analysis project Ga0308159, IMG submission 201040) | Phyllosphere microbial communities from UC Gill Tract Community Farm, Albany, California, United States - DLSLC.R1 | ecosystem: Host-associated > Plants > Phyllosphere > Unclassified | place: USA... | reverse complement strand
ATGGTGTTTCTCTGGCCCGACCTGCTCTGGCTGCTGCTCGCGCTGCCGCTGCTGGTGCTGCTCTACGTGTGGCTGCTGCGCCGCCGCAAGGCCGCCGTGCTGCACTTCCCCGCCCTGGCCCTGGCGCGCGAAGCCCAGGGCACGCGCTCGCGCTGGCGGCGCCACATGCCGCCGCTGCTGTTCCTGCTCGGCCTCGCTGCCCTGCTGGTCGCGGCCGCGCGGCCGCTGGCCGTGCTCACCCTGCCCTCGCAGCAGCAGACCATCATGCTCGCCATGGACGTATCCGGCAGCATGCGCGCCGCCGACGTGCAGCCCGACCGCCTCACCGCCGCCCAGAACGCCGCCAAGGCCTTCATCGCCGACCTGCCGCGCCACGTCCGCGTGGGCATCGTGGCCTTCGCGGGCAGCGCGCAGCTCGCCCAGCTGCCCACGCAGAACCACGAAGACCTCGTCCGCGCGATCGACAGCTTCCAGCTGCAGCGCGGCACCGCCACGGGCAACGGCATCCTGCTGTCGCTCGCCACGCTGTTCCCGGACACGGGCATCGACGTCTCCGCGCTCGGCGGGCGCCAGGCGATGGTGCGGCCGCAGGCGATCGACGAGGTCGGCAAGCCGCCCCACCGCGGCGGCCGGGGCGCGGACCGCCCCGCCCCCGTGGCGCCGGGCTCCTACACCTCGGCCGCCATCATCATGCTCACCGACGGCCAGCGCACCACCGGCGTGGACCCGCTGGAGGCCGCGCAATGGGCGGCCGATCGCGGCGTGCGCGTCTATACCGTGGGCGTGGGCACCGTGGCCGGGGAGACGATCGGCTTCGAAGGCTGGTCGATGCGCGTGCGCCTCGACGAGGACACGCTCAAGGCCGTGGCGCAGCGCACCCAGGCCGAATACTTCCACGCGGCCACGGCGGCCGACCTGAAGAAGGTGTACGAAACCCTCAGCTCGCGCCTCACCGTGGAGAAGAAGGAAACCGAGGTGGCCGCCCTGTTCGCGCTCGCGGGCGCCGCGCTGCTGGTGCTGGCGGGCCTGCTGTCGCTGTGGTGGTTCGGAAGGGTTGTGTAGCCGGCGTCACGCCGGGTTGTCGATCTCGATGAAGCGGTGCTCGATGCCCAGTGCTGCCGCCACGTGCGCCGCCGCCGCCGGCGCGCCGTAGCGCTCGGTGGCGTGGTGCCCCGCGGCGATGAAGGCCACACCCGTCTCGCGCGCCAGGTGCGCCTGCGGCTCGGAGATCTCGCCCGTGATGAAGGCATCCGCCCCAGCGGCGATCGCGCCTTCGAAAAAGCCCTGTGCGCCGCCCGTGCACCAGGCCACGCGGCGGATCGGCCGGGCCTCGCACTCGCCGGGCGCCACCAGCGTCACCGGCCGGCCCAGCGCCGCCTGCACCCGCGCCGCGAGCGTGGCCGCGTCGGCGAAGTCGGCCAGCGCACAGAAGCCCAGGTCCTGCTCGCCGAAGCGCACGTCGGCCGGCGCGAAGCCCAGCACGCGGCCCAGCTGGGCGTTGTTGCCGAGTTCCGGGTGCGCGTCGAGCGGCAGGTGGTAGGCGAAGAGGTTGATGTCGTGCGCCAGCAGCCGCTGCAGGCGCTGCTTCATCCAGCCCGTCACCCGCCCGTCCTGGCCGCGCCAGAACAGGCCGTGGTGCACGAAGACCGCGTCCGCTCCGTCTTCGATCGCCGCGTCGATCAGCGCGCGGCTCGCCGTCACGCCGCTCACGATGCGGCGGATGCGGTCCCTGCCCTCCACCTGCAGGCCGTTGGGCCCGTAGTCCTTGAAGCGGCCGGGCTGCAGCAGCTCGTCGAACGCGGCGAGCAGCGACTGCCGGGAAACCCCGGGGGTGAAGTCATCCGTGGGAGAAGGTACAACTGAGTCCGTCATGCACGGCATTGTGGCAGGGCGGGCGCTCGGGAGGGGCGCCGTCCACGGCCGCCCGGCGTGGGAACGACACACCAGAAAAACGGCGGGCCGCCTTCTCAACGGCACCGCGACAGGAGGGAGTCCGAACACACAGCTACCGCTCTCCCACGGGCCACGCCCGGCTGCGCGCGCGGCCGGCGGTCCCGCATCCGCACCGATCCGCTCCACCATCCATTGACCACCCCGCCACGCCATGCCCCCAGCACAGCCAGCCACCACCACCGCCACCGTATCGCCGATCCGGCTCCACCTCGTGTCCAGGGAGGCGCCGCATGGCGACTTTCGCATCACTGGCCAGGGTACGGCGTCCGTGCGCCTGCCCGAGGGCGCGGGCGTGCGCTCGCTCACCCTCCAGCTCCAGCCGGCCAGGGCACACGGCGGCGCGCCCATCGCCGTCGGCCTGACGGTCGATGCGAAAAGTGCCGTGCTCTGGCTCGAGAAGAACGGCGAGCGCTACCCCCTGGCAAGCACTGCCGACCCCAGGGCGCTGCTGCAGACCGGCGTCCAACAGTCGTACTGGCTGAGCCTGGACAGCAACAACCGCCGCCTGCGCTTCGGCAAGGGCGAGATGCTGCTGCACCTGATGCAGCTGGAATATGCCTTTCCGGAGACGTCCGATCCGCTGCGGCTCGGGGAGCTGGCCCCCACGCTGGGCCGGGTCGAAGTGCGCGGAGCGGGCGAGCATCCGCACCTCGTGCTGCGGCCGATTCCCGTCAACCTCGATCCGGCCCCGCTCGTCGTCCGGCCGGAGGACATCACGCTCGACCTCATCGCGAACAACAGCGTCAGCGTGGCGCAGAACCTGCCCAAGGAATGCCAGCTGCTCTACGCCAACGTGGCGGGGCCGAACATCCGCCTCGCATCGCCGGACTTTCCCGAATTCGCGCAGGCGATCCAGTACTCGATCGTCACGCCCGGCAAGATGTGCTTCGAGCAACTGAAGAAGAAGTCGAAGGGCCCGGACCACTTCAGCTACCTGCGCATCACGCTGGACGGCAACCTGGGCGATTCGCCGGGCCAGCCCTACGTGCTGGAGATCTGGCCCGCGGGCAGCCGTTCTCCGATCCACGACCACGGGCAGGCCAATGCGATCATCAAGGTACTGCACGGGCAGATCCGGATCGAGTGGTTCGGCACCCTGAGCCCGGACGATGAAACCTCCTGGGGCCACATGACCGCGCATGCGGGCGACGTGACCTTCCTCACGCCCCAGTACTACCAGATCCACCGGCTCAGCAACCCGTCGCCGTATCCGGGCGGCGACTTCTGCGCCACGATCCAGTGCTACCGGTACGCCAACAAGGACCGCCAGCACTACGAATTCTTCGACTTCATCGACGACGACAAACACCACGTCGAGCATTTCCGGCCCGACTCGGACTGGGCCTATCTCGACTTCAAGCGGTCGATCCAGAAGGAATGGGACGAGGCGATGCGCGGCACCCAGCCCACGGCTTGAGCGGCGCGGGCATCCCCGGATGCCCTGCCCCCGCCCGTCCCCGGCCCCCGGCGGAATCAGGCGTCCATCAGGCCCGCGCAGGCGCCGGCTGCCATCCGCGCGAGGCCAGCGGCACGAAGCCCAGCACGAAGCCGAGCACCCCCATGGCCGCCACGTAGTGGGCCGGCGCCATCGGGTCGCGCTGCAGCCACACGGTGATCAGGATGGGCGTGATGCCGCCGAACACCGCATAGGCCATGTTGTAGGAGAACGAAAGCCCCGAGAAGCGCACCTCCGGCGGGAACGCGCGCACGCCGACGATCGGCAGCAGCGCGATCGAGCCCACGAAGAAGCCGATCAGCGCGTAGTTGCGCACCAGCGTCTCCGGCGTGCCGGGCAGGCCCAGGTAGAACAGGTACGAGGTCACGAACAGGCCGCCCCAGCCCACCAGCATCACGGCGCGCGTGCCGAAGCGGTCGGTGGCCCAGCCCATCACCACGCAGCCGATGGTCAGCGTGAGCGTGGCCACGGCGTTCGCCTCCAGCGCCAGCGTGGCGGGCAGGTGGAACACCTTCTGCAGGTACGACGGCGTGATCAGCACCACCACCACCACCGCGGTGGAGAGCACCCAGGTCATCAGCGCCACCAGCAGCATCGCGCCCTTGTGGTCGCGGAAGATCGTCTTGAGCGGCAGCTCGCGCGCCACGGCGCGGCGCGCGGCCAGTTCCTGGAACACCGGCGTCTCGTGCAGGAAGCGGCGCAGGTACACCGACACCAGCCCGAACACGCCACCCAGGATGAACGGGATGCGCCAGGCGAAGCCCTGCACCTCGGCCGGCGTGTAGCTGCGGTTGATGGCGATCGCCACCAGCGAGCCCAGCAGGATGCCGCCCGTGATGCCGGCCGTCAGCGTGCCCACGCCCAGGCCGTAGCGGTTCTTCGGCACGTGCTCGGCCACGAACACCCAGGCGCCGGGCATCTCGCCGCCGATCGCCGCGCCCTGCAGCACGCGCATCGCCAGCAGCAGCAGGGGCGCGGCCACGCCGATGCTCGCGTAGGTGGGCAGCAGGCCGATCACCAGCGTGGGCACCGCCATCAGGAAGATCGACAGGCTGAACATGCGCTTGCGGCCGAGCTTGTCGCCGTAGTGGGCGATCACGATGCCGCCGATCGGCCGGGCCAGGTAGCCGGCCGCGAAGATGCCGAAGGTCTGCAGCTGCCGCAGCCAGTCGGGCATGTCGGCCGGGAAGAACAGGCCGCTCACCACCGTGGCGAAGAAGACGTAGATGACGAAGTCGTAGAACTCGAGCGTGCCGCCCAGCGCGGACAGGCCCAGGGTCTTGTAATCGCCGCGGGTGAGGGGACGGTGGTGCTGCGCGGCGTCAGCGCTCGCGGCAGCGGAAGGAGAGGAAGTCATGGCGGGGTCCGGAAATGCACGGTGCGGCCCGGGCGCGGCCACGCATGCGGCGGCGCCCGGGCTTTTTCTTGCGGCCGCCGGACCGCGGGGGAGCGTGGCGGGGGGTGGCGCGGGCTGCAGGGCCGGCCGCGGGGATGGGGTGCGGGCGGCCGGGCACGGGGCCGGCGGGCAGAAGAAAAAGAAAAGGGAACGAAGGAAGGAAGGCGCAACGAGACGCCGACGCGAAAGCAAAAGGCCGCGGGTGGCGGCCATGCCCCGATTTTAGGGTTTTCCCCGTCCGCCTCCGGTCACCTGCGCGAATGGCCTCGCTGCGCGCCCGGTGCGCGGACCGAGGCCGCGGCCAGGTGCGGCATCTCTTCCCACGGCCACGGCCGCGCAAAGGGACGACAATGGGCGGGTTCTCCCCCTACCCTTTCCGATCCCCATCGCCACCATGAAGCGCTTCTGGCTGCTGTTCTCCCAGGCCGTGACCGTGTTCGTCGCGGCCTATTTCGTCGTCGCCACCCTGCAGCCGGACTGGATCCGCCGCGGCGCCACGCGCAGCAGCGCCGGCATCTCGCTGATCGAGGCGCCTCCCGCGCCCTCCTCCCAGCCGGTGGCGGGCAGCTTCAGCGCCGCGGCGCGCAAGGCCGCGCCGGCCGTCGTGAGCATCAACACCAGCAAGGCCGTGCGCAACCCGCGCAGCAACGACCCCTGGTTCCAGTTCTTCTTCGGCGACCAAGGGCAGCAGCAGGCGCAGACGGGCCTGGGCAGCGGCGTGATCGTGAGCCCGGACGGCTACATCCTCACCAACAACCACGTGGTGGAAGGCGCGGACGAGATCGAAGTCACCCTGGCCGACAGCCGCCGCACGCGGGCCACCGTGATCGGCACCGACCCGGACACCGATCTCGCCATCCTGAAGGTCGACCTCGACAAGCTGCCCGCCATGGTGCTGGGCAACTCCGACCAGCTCTCCGTGGGCGACCAGGTGCTGGCCATCGGCAACCCCTTCGGCGTCGGCCAGACGGTGACCAGCGGCATCGTCAGCGCCCTGGGCCGCAGCCAATTGGGCATCAACACCTTCGAGAACTTCATCCAGACGGATGCCGCCATCAACCCCGGCAACTCCGGCGGCGCGCTGGTGGACATCAACGGCAACCTGATGGGCATCAACACCGCCATCTACTCCCGCTCGGGCGGCAGCATGGGCATCGGCTTCGCCATCCCCGTCTCGACCGCCAAGCTGGTGCTCGACGGCATCGTGAAGGACGGCCAGGTCACCCGCGGCTGGATCGGCGTGGAGCCCAACGAACTCTCGCCCGAACTCGCCGCCACCTTCGGCGTGCGCGCCACCGAGGGCGTCATCATCACCGGCGTGCTGCAGGACGGCCCCGCCGCCCGCGCCGGCATCCGCCCCGGCGACGTGATCGTGCGCGTGGGCGACAAGCCCACGGAGAACGTCTCCGCCCTGCTCACCGCGGTCGCGGCGCTCAAGCCCGGCGAGCCGACGGCATTCCAGCTGCAGCGCGGGGATGCGCAGCTGGAGGTGAACGTGGTGCCGGGGACGCGTCCGCGGCAGCAGCGGGCGCAGCGGCGGTGAGGGTAGGCACCGGAGCGGGCCAGGGAGGGGCGGGCTGAACGCCGGCAGGCAGGCGGATCAGGGCACCCGAGCCTCAACGGTTCATCCGGCGGTGCTCTTCTCCGTAGACCGCGGCTTGCCGCATGTAGTTGCGCAGATCCTCTCGAGCCTGGGTCAGAAGTTGCTGATGCCGCGCTATTTCGACGGGATTGCCTTCTTCCTCGGCCTGCGCCAGATCTCCGGCCAGCGTCTGAATCATCAGTTGCTTGTCCGCGATGGCTTCTCTGAGTTCATTGATGACTCCCACGGGAACCACGTGAACGTCACGTGATGACGTGCCGACCGTCTGGACCCGCTTGCCTCCACCCGGAAGTGCATGGGGCGGGAGGGGAATTTTCATCCCCCCGGGTGCCGGCTCGAAGTTGCGTGCCTGGAGCTGGTCAAGGGCGATCAGGTGCCGGTGATGGGACGGGCCTGCCTGCGCGGTGAGGGCCTGGCGCTGGGCCTTGAAAGCCTGGGTACGCCGGGCATGCTCGGACGAAGGAGTACCGGCCAGCTCCTGCCGCGGCGCCCGCTCGCCGTGCTGGGTCGGCGGCAGCCCTTTCAATGCCGGATGAGCCACGCCGGAGGCGGAGCCTGCGCCTTTTTGCGGGGCTTGGGGCGGGGAGGCGGGGGTGGAAGAGGTATGGGCGGCATGGCCGCCGGTCGTTCTGAGAGACGCGTTGATCATGGAGGATCCTCGTGGGTTGAATGGCGTCCCCCCAGCATCCGTCTCCCGCGGGAATCCGTGCACCAGCAGCCGAAGCGTTGTGCCCCTCTTCCGAATCACCACGGACGCCGGAGGCGTTCAGGCCATGGTCTCCCGCACGCCTCCGCTTTTCCGGTACACGGCGGTTTCTCCGCCGAGGCGCTGGCCAGCCGTCCACGCGCCGGCTCGGGCACCCCCTGCGGATACCCTCCTCAGGCCGACGTCTCCTGCTCTTTCGCATCCTCCGGCGCCTGCGTATGCCGGATGAAGATCTGCGCGGCCCAGATGCCCAGCTCGTACAGCAGGCACATCGGCACGGCCAGCGCCAGCTGCGACACCACGTCCGGCGGGGTGACGACGGCGGCGATGATGAAGGCGATGACGATGAAATACCCGCGGAAGCTCTTGAGCTTGGCGACGTCGACGATGCCCATGCGCGCCAGCACGACGACCACGATGGGCACCTCGAACGACAGGCCGAAGGCCAGGAACATGGTGAGCACGAAGCTCAGGTAGGCCTCGATGTCCGGCGCGGCGGTGATGCTTTTGGGTGCGAAGCTCTGGATGAAGCTGAACACCTGGCCGAAGACGAAGAAGTAGCAGAACGCCACCCCGAAGAGGAAGAGCACGGTGCTGGAGACGACGAGCGGCAGCACCAGCTTCTTCTCGTGCGAGTAGAGGCCCGGCGCCACGAAGGCCCACACCTGGTAGAGCACCACGGGCAGCGCCAGCAGGAAAGCCGACATCAGCAGGATCTTGAGCGGCACCATGAAGGGCGAGATCACCGAGGTGGCGATCAGCGTCGCCCCGGCCGGCAGGTGCGCCACGAGCGGCGCGGCCAGCAGGTCGTAGAGGTGGCCCGGCCCGGGGTAGAAGAAGAGGATGGCGCCGGCGATGCCGATGGCGATGACCGCCTTGATGAGGCGGTCGCGCAGCTCCATGAGGTGCGCGACGAACGGCTGCTCGGTGCCGGCCAGCTCGTCTTCGTGGGAGGGGGTTTCGGACATTGTGGGAAGAGAGAGCGGCCCCGCGGGGCCGCGCGGACGCGGCCGTCAGCGGGAAATCACTGGAACTTGCGGGGCCGGAAGCGCGCCACCCGCGCCGCGCCCGACTGGGCCTTGGTGCGCACGCCGGCACGGGCCTTGTACCACTGCGGGGTGGCACTGCGCTTCAGGCGCCAGTTCTTGCCGGGATGGCGGTAGGTGGGAACGATGGGCGCCAGGGGGGCGTACGGGTCGTGGTCGAGGCCGGAGCCGTCCGCCGGCGTGCTGCCGGGGCCGTGCTCCTGCCAGTCCTTCTGGAACTCGCTGGCGTGCGTCTGGAAGCTCTGGTGGACGTCCCGCGCGGAGGCCTCCACCGTGTCCTTCATCTTGCGCAGCTCGTCCAGCTCCATCGAGCGGTTGACCTCGGCCTTCACGTCGGACACGTAGCGCTGTGCCTTGCCCAGCAGCGTGCCCACCGTGCGGGCGACGCGCGGCAGCTTTTCGGGACCGATGACGATGAGCGCCACGGCGCCGATCAGCGCCATCTTGGACAAGCCGATGTCGATCATGGAGGTGAAATCAGCAGCAAAGGCGGTTCAGTGCGGGAAGACGACAGCGCCGGTCAGCCCTTGTGGCGAGCCTCGACGTCGATCGTGCCCTTGTCGGCGGCGTGCACCTGCTGGTTGGTCACCTGACCGGCCGGGGGGGCGGTGGTGGTGGTCGTGGTGGGCGGAACGTCGGGCGCGCTGCCGTCCTTCATGCCGTCCTTGAAGCCCTTCACGGCGCCGCCCAGGTCGGAGCCCATGTTCTTGAGCTTCTTGGTGCCGAACACCATCACCACGATGAGCAGCACGATCAGCCAGTGCCAGATGGAAAAGGAACCCATGGAAATCTCCTAACGAATACGGTTCATTCTAGACCCGGCGCATGTCATGGAAGTTTCATATCCCTGACCGCCGCCGGGGGCGGTTCAGCCCTTCAGCCAGGGGCGTGGGCCGCCCATAACGTGGAGATGCAGGTGGTGCACTTCCTGGCCGCCTTCCGTGCCGGTGTTCACCACGATGCGGAAACCACCGTCCGGGTACGGATTGCAGCCCTGCTCCAGCGCCAGCCGCGGCGCCAGCACCATCATGCGGCCGAGCAGGCCGGCATGCGCGTCGGAGACACCGGACATGGAGTGCACATGCTCCTTGGGAACCATGAGGAAGTGGACGGGCGCGGCGGGGTGGATGTCGTGGAAGGCGAAGACTTCGTCGTCCTCGTAGACCTTCCGCGAGGGGATCTGGCCGGCGATGATCTTGCAGAAGAGGCAGTCGGGATCGTGCATGGCGGGGTAATGGATCGGATCGGGAAACGCGTCAGGCATTGTCGGCGATGTTCACCGTGGGTCGCACTCCGATGTCGCCGTGGTGCCGGGCGATCCAGGCCTGGCCCGACGCGCGCCCGAGCGCGAACAGCTGGCGCACGAAGGCCAGGTCGGCGCGCAGCTTGCTCGAGGCGCCGAACTCCGCGAGCACCGAGCCGCCGTCGATGCGGTGCATGCGCACGCTCTTGTAGCGCTGGGCGTCCAGCTTGCCCTCGGCCAGCAGGCGCCGCACGAACTCGATGGCGCGCATCTCGGCCAGCAGGCTGGCATTGAAGGTCACCTCGTTCATGCGCTCCATGATGTCCGCGGCGCTGTCGGGCAGCGCATGGTGCTCGATGGGGTTGATCTGGACGAGCAGGATGTCGGCGCAGCGCGTCTTGTAGATGAGCGGGTGCAGTGCCGGGTTGCCGGAGTAGCCGCCGTCCCAGTAGGGCTCGCCCTCGATCTGCACCGCCTTGAAGAGCAGCGGCAGGCAGGCCGACGCCATCACGGCGTCGGCGCTCAGGCGCTGGCCGGAGAAGATCACGCCGCGGCCGGTGCGCACGTTGGTGGCGCAGACGAAGACGCGCGGCCCCGGCGCGTCGCGCAGCACGTCGAAGTCGACCTCGCGCTCCAGCAGGCGGCGCAGCGGGTTGATGCCCAGCGGATTGGTCTGGTAGGGCGAGAGCCACTGCGACACCATCCCCATGAACGGCGTGGAGGCGAGCGGCACGCCCCACATCAGGCTGCCCATCGCGCCCACGCCCTCCCAGAGCCGGGCGAGCGATTCGCGGGCCATGGCGCAGCCGCGCAGGTGCAGTTCCTCGCCGCGCAGATCGGGGTGCTGGCGGGCGGCCTGGGCGAAGCCGGAGGCCAGCGCGACGGCGTTCATGGCTCCCGCACTGGTGCCGCTGATGCCCTCGAAGTGGAAGCGGCCGTCTTCCAGCAAGGCGTCGAGCACGCCCCAGGTGAGCGCGCCGTGCGATCCCCCGCCCTGCAGCGCGAGGTTGAGCGGCACTGATCCCGGTGCCGGCGCGGCCGGATCAGACATCGATCGCCTGGCCCTTGTTCATGGCGACCATGCCGCGCACGATCCGGTAGAGGAACCAGATGGAGATCAGGCCCCAGGCGATCCAGCCGGGGAAGAAGAACAGCAGCCAGAGCGGCGCGGTGACGAGGTAGAGCACCCCGGCCCAGACCACGGTGCGGATGCGCCAGGAGAAATGCGAGGCCTGCCACGTGCCCTCGGCATCGCCCTTCTTCACCAGATCGATGACGAGGGCGATGATGAGCAGGGCCGCGCCGGGCTGCGCGCCCGGGATGACGGCCCCCACCGCGACGATGAGGTGCAGGATGTAGCTCACCCAGCCGACGGTCTTCAGGCCGTCGGCGCGTGCGTCGAGGTCGATGTCGGTGATGTCGTTGCGGTCCATGGCAGCGGTCCTCAGGGTTGGGATTCGTCGGCGGCGCGCTGCAGGGATTTGCGCAGCGCCTTTTCCTCGATGCCGCTCGTGCCCTCGCGACGCTCCAGCTCGGCCACCACGTCGGCGGGCGCGAGGCCGTAGTGCGCCAGGGCGATCATGGAGTGGAACCACAGGTCGGCCACCTCGTACACGAGCTTGGAGGCCTCGGCGCCATGGTCCACGTCCTTGGCGGCCATGACCACCTCGGTCGCCTCTTCCCCGATCTTCTTGAGGAAGGCGTCCGGGCCCTTGTGCAGCAGGCGGGCGACGTAGCTCTTGTCGGCATCGCCGCCGTTGGCCGGCTTGCGGCTCTCGATCACGGCGGCGAGCCGGGCGAGCGCGTCGCCGGAATGCACGGACGGCGCGGCGGCCGCAGAGGAAGGAACGTTCGTCATCGCTGTCACTTGTAGATGGATTCAGGGTCTTTCAAGACCGGATCGACGGCCTGCCAGGCACCGTCCTTCAGGACGCTGAAGAAGCAGCTGTGCCGGCCGGTGTGGCAGGCGATGCCGGGCTCGTGGCCGAGCTGGGTCACCTTGAGCAGCACCACGTCGTTGTCGCAGTCGAGGCGGATCTCGTGCACCGTCTGCACGTGGCCCGATTCCTCGCCCTTGAACCACAGCTTGCCGCGCGAGCGGCTGAAATACACCGCGCGGCCGAGTTCGGCGGTCTTGCCGAGCGCCTCGCGGTTCATCCAGGCGAACATGAGCACGTCGCCCGTGGCCGCTTCCTGCGCGATCACGGGCACCAGGCCCTGCGCATCCCATTTCACTTCGTCGAGCCAGTTCATCGCCCCATTCTCCGCCATTTTGCTGCACTGCAGCATGAACCCGGACGCCGTCCGGGAGATCGGCTCACAGCCGCACGGGCACGCCGCGTTCGGCCATGCGCGCCTTGGCCTGCGCCACGGTGTATTCGCCGTAGTGGAAGATGCTCGCGGCCAGCACCGCGTCCGCGCCGCCCTGCTGCACGCCGTCGGCCAGATCGTCGAGGCCGCCGACGCCGCCCGAGGCGATCACCGGCACGCTCACCGCATCGCTCACGGCACGCGTCAGCGCCAGGTCGAAGCCCGACTTCGTGCCGTCGCGGTCCATGCTGGTGAGCAGGATCTCGCCCGCGCCGCGGCGTGCCATCTCGGTCGCCCACTGCACGGCGTCCAGGCCGGTGTTCTTGCGCCCGCCGTGGCTGTAGACGTCCCAGCCTTCGCCGCGCGGCGCGCCGTCCGGGCCCGGGCGGGCGGCTTCCTCGGGCGTGCGGCGCTTGGCGTCGATGGCCACCACGATGCACTGGGCGCCGTAGCGGGCGGAAGCGGCATCGATCACGTCCGGGTTGGCGATGGCGGCCGAGTTGAAGCTCGTCTTGTCGGCGCCCGCGTTCAGCAGCCGCCGCACGTCCTCCACCGTGCGCACGCCGCCGCCCACGGTGAGGGGAATGAAGACCTGGCTGGCCACGGATTCGATGATCGGCAGGATCAGGTCGCGGCCGTCGCTCGTGGCGGTGATGTCGAGGAAAGTGAGCTCGTCCGCGCCCTGGCCGTTGTAGCGCGCGGCGATCTCCACCGGATCGCCGGCGTCGCGCAGCTCGAGGAAGTTGACGCCTTTGACGACGCGGCCTCCGGTGACGTCCAGACAGGGAATGATGCGTTTGGCCAGCATGGGCGGTCCTGCAAGAAGGGGATCGGGGAAGAAAAGCGGAAAACGGGAGAGCGGCGGTGCCGCCTCAGCGGACGACCTGCAGTTGCTGCCAGCCGGTCCATTCGGCACCCGGGGCGAGCTCCACGGGCACATGCACGCAGGCGGATTCCACGCACAGCATGTGGCGGTAGCCGTCCGGCGGCATGTCGGGCAGCTTGGCGCAGAGCGTTGCGCCGGGGTTCCAGACGACGTTCTCGGCGAACCCGCCCTGGGTGACCGACAGCACGCCCAGCCCGGTCTCCACGCGCAGCGGCGCGCCGGGCGCATCGAACACGCGGTCGAACTCGCCGTCGAACGTCAGGGGGCCCTCCTGCACGCCGCGGCGGTCGGTCGCGGCGTCCCAGCGGGCGCAGCCATCGAGGCCGTCCACCCGCGCCGCGGCGATGTCCGCCACCCGCAGGTAGCTGTGGAGCGCGCCGGTGAACGACCAGGGCGCATCGCCCCGGTTGCGCAGCGTGAGCGCGATCCGCAGCGTGTCTTCCGCCAGTTCCACCTCCAGGCGCGCGGCGAAGGCGTGCGGCCAGAGCGCGCGGGTCGCGGCATCGTCCTGCACCGCCAGCACGGCCCGGGCGCCGGCGCCTTCCGACGGCTCGGACACCCATTTCCAAGGCAAATTTCGCATGAACCCATGCTTGGGCAGAGCCCCCCGCTGGCTGAACTGGGGCCAGCAGACCGGCACCCCGCCGCGGATCGCGGTGTGGCCGTCATGGGACGACACGGGGCTCAGGAACAGGCGTTCGACGCCGTCCGCGGTGGTCCAGGAAACGGCCTGCGCCCCCTGGAGCGCCACGGTGGCGGAGCCCGCGCGGGGCGTTTGCAGCCGGACCGCGGGGAGGTCCGGGAACATCGGAACGGAGGCCGCGGCGGCGGCGGAGGCAGGGTTCGGCATATTTCGGATTGTAGGAGTGCGGCCCCTTGCGGCGCCGCAAGAACGGCACGCGCGGGCCGGGGCGCGCGCCGCGTCTTGAACGACAATGCGCGTCCCCGCCACGGTGCCCGGAGAGCGCCGGGGGGCCATTGCCCATTTTCTGCCCTGCACCATGCCAGAGAACAAAAGAAGACTCCCCCCCACCGTCAGCATCCTGGTCGCGATGCTGCTCGGCATCCTCGCCGGCTACCTGATCAACGCCCACGTCGCGGACAAGGCGGGTGTGGCGGGCTACATATCGATCATCTCGGACGTGTTCCTGCGGCTGATCAAGATGCTGATCGCGCCGCTGGTGTTCTCCACCCTGGTGGTGGGCATCGCCCACATGGGCGACGCTTCGTCGGTCGGCCGCGTGTTCCTCAAGGCCATGGCCTGGTTCCTCACGGCCTCGCTGGTATCGCTGGCGCTGGGCCTGATCCTCGCGAACGTGCTGCAGCCCGGCGCCAACCTCGGCCTGCCGCTGCCGGACACGCACCAGGCGACGCAGCTGGCCACGGGCAAGTTCACGCTCAAGGAGTTCGTGAACCACCTCGTGCCCAAATCCTTCGCCGAGGCGATGGCCAACAACGAGATCCTGCAGATCGTGGTGTTCTCGATGTTCTTCGGCATCGCGCTCGCCAGCCTCGGCGACAAGGCCCGCACGCTGGTGCGCTGCGTGGAGGAACTCTCCCACGCCATGCTCAAGATCACCGGCTACGTGATGCGCTTCGCGCCCGCCGCCGTGTTCGCCGCCATGGCGGCCACCGTGGCCGTGAACGGCCTGGGCATCCTGCTCAAGTTCGCCGTGTTCATGGGCGAGTTCTACCTGGGCCTGGTGCTGCTCTGGACGCTGCTCGTCACCGCCGGCTTCGTGGCGCTGCGCGGGCGCGTGTTCAGGCTGCTGCGCAACATCCGCGAAGCCTTCCTGCTGTCGTTCGCCACGGCGAGCTCCGAGGCCGCCTACCCGAAGCTGCTCGACGCGCTCGACCGGTTCGGCGTGAAGCGCCGCGTGTCGAGCTTCGTGATGCCGCTGGGGTATTCCTTCAACCTCGACGGCTCGATGATCTACTGCACGTTCGCGACGCTGTTCATCGCGCAGGCCTACGGCATCCACCTGCCGATCGAGACGCAGATCACCATGCTGCTGATCCTGATGCTCACCTCCAAGGGCATGGCCGGCGTGCCGCGCGCCTCGCTGGTGGTGATCGCCGCCACGCTCAACCAGTTCCACATTCCCGAAGCGGGCCTGCTGCTGATCCTGGGCGTGGACACGTTCCTGGACATGGGCCGCTCGGCGACCAATGCCGTCGGCAACTCGATCGCCGCCGCCGTGGTGGCGAAGTGGGAAGGCGCGCTGCTGTCGGAAGAAGACGCGGCCGTGCATGCGGCCACGCTCGACACGCAGCCCGACGACGCGCCCCCGGCCGGCACCCCGGGCGCGGCGGCGCCCGCCGCCTGATGCCGTAGCGAGCCGGCCCGCGCTGCGCAGCCCCTGGCACGGTGCAGCGGACGGACCGGGCGCGGCCCCCCCGCACAGCAGCCGCGGGCGGCCGACGTCAGCCCGCCTGCAGGGTGCGCGCGACGCCGTCCTGCCAGCGCCAGGCGTCCTCGCACATGCGCTCCAGGCCGTGGCGGGTCTTCCAGCCCAGCAGTTGCTCGGCCAGCGCGGGATCGGCCCAGCAGGCGGCCACGTCGCCCGGGCGCCGCGCCACCACCTGGTAGGGCACGGGACGCCCGCTCGCGCGCTCGAAACCCTGCACCATCTCCAGCACCGACACCGGCCGCCCCGTGCCCAGGTTCACCGTGAGCAGGCCGGGGTGCGCGCGCAGGTAGCGCAGCGCCGCCACGTGCCCGTCGGCGAGGTCGCACACGTGGATGTAGTCGCGCACGCCGGTGCCGTCCGGCGTGGGATAGTCGCCGCCATAAATGCTCAGGCGCTCGCGCAGGCCCACGGCCACCTGGGCCACGTAGGGCAGCAGGTTGTTGAGCACGTCCTGCGGGTCTTCGCCGATGAGGCCGCTCTCATGCGCGCCCACCGGGTTGAAATAGCGCAGCCGCGCGATCCGCCAGCGGCCGGGCTCGGAGGCGTCCAGATCGGCCAGCACCTGCTCCATCATGAGCTTGCTCTGCCCGTAGGGATTGGTGGCGGAGAGCGGGAAGTCCTCGCGGATCGGGAGCGACGCCGGCTCGCCGTACACCGTCGCGGACGACGAGAACACCAGGGTGCGGACGTCCGCCGCGCGCATCGCCCGCAGCAGCGACACCGTTCCCGCCACGTTGTTGTCGTAGTACGACAGCGGTTCGCGCACCGATTCGCCCACCGCCTTCAGGGCCGCGAAATGGATCACGGCTTCGATGCGGTGCTCGGCGAAGATGCGGGCCAGCAGGGCCTCGTCGCGCACATCGCCCTCGACCAGGTCCGGCACCCGGCCCGTGATGCGTCCCACGCGCTCCAGCACCGACCGGCGGCTGTTGCAGAAGTTGTCGAGGATGAGGAATGGCAGCCCGGCCTCGGCCAGTGCCACGCAGGTGTGCGAGCCGATGAATCCGGCCCCGCCCGTCACAAGTATCACGATGTTCTCCCGTTGAATCCGGCCTATTCTGGACTGCGTATCTACGCATATGCACGTCCTGACCTGCGTCCGTGCCCGCCTGGGGCGCTGAAATGCGAGATCTCATGACCCATCTGGCGGAATCGAATAATTCATCGTATGAAATGATAATTATCAAAATAATATAATGAATTGTTTTTTTCTATGAAGAGGACGACGGCGCGCCTGTTGAGACACGATGTGCGCCATAGGAGGGAGCGGCTGTCCGAGGTGACAGGGAAACGCTCCGGAGACGTGTTCAGAGCCCGGGGGTAAACCCTGGATGTTTCTTCCATAAGACCAGAATTTCCGTGTCCAGACGCCTCAGACTGTTGTTTTTCTGCCTGCTGGCGCCGTGGTGCGCCGCGGGCTGGGCCGCTTCGCCGGCCGTGGCCCTGCACTACGGCCCGGCGGCCCCGCTGGCCGAACTGAAGGTGTTCGACATCGTGGTGGTCGAACCCGGCCACGGCTACGACCCGCAGGCCTTCGCCAAGACCGGCAGCGCCCTGTACGCCTACGTGTCGGTCGCCGAGGTGCAGTCCTCGCGTCCCTATTTCGGCGACATTCCGGCGGCCTGGAAGATGGCCCGCAACGGCGCCTGGAACTCCGAGGTG
>Ga0308159_1003268_pt1 | contig 16699 bp, 18 predicted proteins | sample PhyCR1_FD_201040 | JGI IMG/M metagenome (GOLD analysis project Ga0308159, IMG submission 201040) | Phyllosphere microbial communities from UC Gill Tract Community Farm, Albany, California, United States - DLSLC.R1 | ecosystem: Host-associated > Plants > Phyllosphere > Unclassified | place: USA... | reverse complement strand
CTATACCGGCGATCGGCTGAAGGCCGCGATCCTGGCCGCCAAGGACCCGAAAAAGCCGGTCAAGTTGGTGATAAAGAACCAGGATGTCTTCCGCGAGGTGACGATCGATTATACCGGCGGCCCGCGCTATCCGCGTCTGCAAAAGGTCGGCACGGGCGAGACCGGGCTGGATCGCTTGCTGACCGCTCGCTGACGCCTGTCTGACGAAGGCTTCATCCTCGTCTATCGACACGACATGGCGGGTTGCGCTATCGCGCCCGCCATTGTTTTTCCACCGGAACTCTTCCGGTATTGGCAAGAAAGACCGATTCGATGCGCATCGACCTCATTCCCGTCGGCAAGAGCCCGCCCGATGACCTCAATGTCGTGATCGAGGTGCCGACCGGCGGCGAGCCCGTGAAGTACGAGTTCGACAAGGCGTCCGGCGCGCTGTTCGTCGACCGCATCCTGCACACGCCGATGCGCTATCCGGCGAATTACGGCTTCGTGCCGCACACCCTTTCGCCCGATGGCGATCCGCTCGACGCGCTGGTCGTGTCGCGCTCGCCCTTCATCCCGGGCTGCGTCGTGCGTGCGCGCCCGATCGCCGTGCTGAACCTGGAAGACGAAGCCGGCGGCGACGAGAAGCTGGTCTGCGTGCCGGTCGACTCGACCTTCCCCTATTATTCGAACGTCGGCGGCCGCGACGATCTTCCCGAGATCGTGTTCCAGCAGATCGAGCACTTCTTCACCCACTATAAGGACCTGGAGAAGAAGAAGTGGGTGCGTATCGGCACCTGGGGCGACCGCGATGAGGCTCGCCGCATCGTCACCGAGGCGATCGAACGCTATGAGGACGCCAAGGCCAAGGGCGAAGAGCCCCACGACCACGACGTTCCCGGCCGCGCCTGATCCTTCCGGTTCCGGTTTGACGAAGACGCCTCGGTGCCCAGCGCACCGGGGCGTTTTTGTTTCTACCTTTCTTCTACTCCCCTCCCGCAGGCGGGAGGGGTTGGGGGAGGGCCGTCCCGGAGCTTGAGGAAAGGGCCATCCCTTGGCCTTCGACTGCGCTCAGGCTGAACGGAGCGGATGATGTGCGGCGGCCAAGAAGATTGGTTCGCGCGGAGGCACGGAGAACGCGGAGGTGGCTCGCCTGCCGCTGACAGCATCCCTCGATCATCAGCCAGAGATGAAGGAATGAGGCACGCCTCGGGGCTCAACATCTCTGCGCGAACCCTATTCCGGTCTACCGTCCCGCGAGCGTCTTCAAAGCCTCACCCGACACCCGCTGCACCGTCCACTCGTCCATCGCCTGCGCCCCCATCGCGCGGTAGAATTCCACCGCGGGCGTGTTCCAGTCGAGCACCGACCATTCGAACCGCGCCCAGCCGCGATCCCGGGCGATCCCTGCCAGATGGATCAGCAACGCCTTGCCGACCCCGGCCCCACGCGCGGAGGGCGTGACGTACAGGTCTTCGAGATACAGCCCCCGCCGCCCGGTCCAGGTCGAGAAATTGGCGAAGAACAACGCAAAGCCGACCGCCTGACCGTCCCGCTCGGCGATGACGGCCTCCGCCGCCGGAGGCACGCCGAACAGCGCCTCGGCCAGCATCGGCTCGGTGGCGACGACCGCGTCGGGCTCGCGCTCGAACGCCGCCAGTTCGCGGACGAAGCCCAATATCGTGGCGGTATCGGCCGGTTCGGCCGGGCGAAGGGTGATGCTCATAATCCGGCCTCGCTCTGTGATCCGGGCGCGACAGGCCGCCGCACGGCCACCACGCACCCTGCAATGATCAGCACCGCCCCCGCCAGCGTGAACAGCGAGACATGCTCGCCGAACACCGCATAGCCCAGCCCCGCCGCCCAGACGAAGGCGGTATATTCGACCGGCGCCAGCACCTGTGCCTCGGCGCGCGCATAGGCCCAGGCGAGCAGCAGCGCCGACAGGCTGCCGAGCAGCGCCGCGATCACGATGCTGGGCCATTGCTGCGCGGCGGGCCAGCCCGAGAGAATGGGCGCGGCGGGCGTCATCAGCACCGCGATGACCAGCATGGTAAACAGCGCGACCTCGGCCGGGCCCGCGACCTGCGCCTGCCGCCGCAACAGCACCAGACTAACCGCATAGAGGATCGAGGCGACCAGAATGGCGAGCGAGCCCAGCACCACTTGCGTGGAGGCCTGCGCCTGCACCTCGCCGCCCGCGATCACCAGCACGCCCGCGCCCGCGATCAGCGACCCCAGGATCGCGGCGCGCCGGACCGTCTCGCCCAGCATGAAGGCGGCAAGGAACAGCGCGATCAGGGGCGAGAGAAAGGTCAGCGCGATGCTCTGCGCCATCGGCACCCGCGCCAGCCCCCAGAAGAACAGCAGCACCGAGGCGCCGCCCGTCGCCCCGCGCGCGATATGAAGGGCCAGCACCTCGCGCGCGGGCCAGCGTCCCCGCTTGGCCAGAAACAAGGCGCCGGTGATCGCCACCCCGACCCAGGACCGCCACAGCACCGCGCTATAGGCCCCGCTGTCGATCGACAGCCGCTTCATCAGCGTGTCCATCACCGAATAGATCGCGATACCCAGCGCGGCGGCGCCAAAGGCGATGACGGGAGAGGTGCGCGCGCTCATGCCGTGGCGATACCGGGGCGGCGGGGGAAAGGCGAGCGCTCCGTCGCCTCTCATAACCACCCTCACCCTTCCCACCCGCTTTCGCGGGCGGGCCCCTTCCCTCTCCCCATGGGAGAGGGAGGCGCGAAGCGCCGGAAGGGTGAGGGTGTGCACTGGCCGACGGACCGATACCGGGATTAAACCCCGCCCGGCATCCGTTGCCCCTTCGAACCGAACATCAAGGGACAAAGGGAATGAAGACGCTGATCGCCGCAACGGGTCTGACGATGCTGCTGGCCGCCCCTGCGGGCGCGCAGGTCACCGCCTCGGTCGGCGCGGACTATGCGTCGGGCCAATACGGCACCAGCCAGGAGGTGCGCAGCGCCAGTTCCACCGCCACGCTGCGCGCCAAGCGCAAGCGGGTGACGGTGTTCGCCGCTCTGCCCTATGTTCAGGTCGATGCGCCGGGCAATGTCGTCGCGCCCGGCGGGCCGCTGGGCCTGCCGATCCTGGTCGATCCCACCAAGCCCGCCACCCGCGTGAAGCGCAGCGGGCTGGGCGATGCGGTGGTCGGCGCCTCGGTCCAACTGATCCCGCCGCGTCGCCATCATTTGGCGCTGGCCCTGACCGGCAGCGCCAAACTGCCCACCGCCTCGGCCTCGCGCGGGCTGGGCACGGGCAAGGCGGATTATTCGGTCGTGGCGGAGGCGGCGGTGCCGGGCAAGGTCACGCCCTTCGCGGCGGTCGGCCACACCTTTGTCGGCCAGCCCGATGGCTATAGCTTGCGCGACGTGACCAGCGCGCGGGGCGGCGTGGCGGTCGGGATCGGCAAGGCGAGCGAGGTCAGCGTCTCGTACAATTACGCCTCGCGAGTGAGCGATCAGGTCGCCGACCGGCAGGAGATCGGCGCGGGGCTCGACACCGCATTGTCGCAGCGCCTGTCGCTGGGCGTGCAGGGCAGCGCCGGGGTCAGCAAGGGCGCGCCCGATGTGGGTGCAGGCGTGCGGCTGGGGTTGCGGCTGTAACGCTATCCTCCCCGGTACGGGGAGGGGGACCGCCGCGAAGCGGTGGTGGAGGGGGAGTGCCGCTAGGCGAGTCCTTTGTGGAAGTCCCCCTCCGTCAGGGCTGCGCCCTGCCACCTCCCCGTGCCGGGGAGGATTAGGGATATACCAGCATTTGCCGGTACCAAGGCAGGATATGCTCGCGGAGCAGCGGCGCCAGCGTCATCATGTCCACCGTGGCGCTATCGACCCAGATCGCTTCTTCGATCTCCGCCGCCGGAACCGGTACGTGCGTGCTGCGCAGGTGGAAGACCGTCGCGTCGATCCGGTGCACCGGCTCATTCGCCGCCGCCGCCGCGAACCGGCCGACCGGTCGCAGCGCGTCCGAATCCACGCGCAGGCCAATTTCCTCGTCCAGTTCGCGGGTCAGCGCGGCGGCGGGGTCCTCGCCCGGTTCGATCTTGCCGCCCGCCTGCATGAAGCAGGACGTGCCCGCCTTGCGCACCAGCAGCAATCGCCCCGCCCCGTCGTCGATCAGGGCGGCGGCGATACGGATGACGGCGGACATTACTCCGCCGCGATCGCCGCCTTGGCGATATCGGCCGCTTCCAGTTCGGCGGCCTTGGCCTCGACCAGCTTGACGATATGCTCGACCATGTCGGCATCCTCGACCGTGTGGTCGGTCAGGCCCGACAGATAGACCATGTGCTTGCCGTTGCCGCCGCCGGTCACGCCGATATCGGTCTCGCGCGCCTCGCCGGGGCCGTTGACGACGCAGCCCAGCACCGACAGCGACATGGGCGTGCGGATATGCTGAAGCCGTTCCTCCAGCACCTGCACGGTGCGGATCACGTCGAAGCCCTGGCGCGCGCAGGACGGGCAGGAGACGACCCGCACGCCGCGATTGCGGATGCCCAGCGCCTTCAGGATCTCAAAGCCGACGCGCACCTCTTCCTCGGGCTCGGCCGAGAGCGAGACGCGGATCGTGTCGCCGATCCCGAACCACAGCAGCGAGCCGATGCCGATCGAGGACTTGACCGTCCCGCCGATCAGCCCGCCCGCCTCGGTAATGCCCAGATGCAGCGGACAATCGGTCGCCTCGGCCAGCCCCTGATAGGCCGCCACCGCCAGGAAGACGTCGGACGCCTTCACCGCAACCTTATATTCGTGGAAGTCATGGTCCTGGAGCAGCTTGATATGGTCGAGCGCCGATTCGACCAGCGCCTCGGGGCACGGCTCGCCATATTTTTCCAGCAGGTCCTTCTCGAGGCTCCCGGCGTTCACGCCGATGCGGATCGCGCAGCCATTGGCCTTGGCGGCGCGTACGACTTCGGCGACGCGCTCGGACGAGCCGATATTGCCCGGATTGATGCGCAGGCACGCCGCGCCCGCATCGGCGGCTTCCAGCGCGCGCTTATAATGGAAATGGATGTCCGCGACGATGGGAACACGCGCCGCCTTGGTGATCTTGGCCAGCGCGGCGGTCGAATCGGTGTCGGGGCAGGAGACGCGGATGATGTCCGCACCCGCCTCTTCGCAGCGCCGGATCTGGTTGATCGTGGCGACCGGATCGCTGGTTGGCGTGTTGGTCATGGTCTGCACGGTCACGGGGGCGTCGCCGCCCACGGGCACGTTGCCCACCATGATCTGACGGCTTTGGCGGCGGACGATATCACGCCAGGGACGAATGGACATGGACCGCTATATACGCGCAGCGAGTTGCGGTTCAAAGTCAGTGCTGTACCAGACCGCCAAATGACCGCCGCCGCCCCCATCCCCCGCCATTACGGCCTAGACTGGTTGCGGATCGGCGCCTTCGCCATTCTGATCCTCTATCATATCGGCATGGTGTTCGTGCCCTGGGGCTTTCACGTCCAGCTGGCGCGGCTGCCCTGGGTGGCGATCCCGATGCTGGCGAGCAATCCGTGGCGGCTGATGCTGCTGTTCGTCGTATCAGGCTATGCCACGCGCGCGCTGGCGGTGCGGCATCCCAGCGTCTTCAGCTTCGCGCGGGGGCGCAGCATCCGGCTGCTCGTGCCGCTGCTCTTCGGCGTCTGCGCGCTGGTGCCGCCGCAGATCTGGGCCGAGCTGGCGAGCAAATATGGCTATGCCGGATCCTATTGGACCTTCTGGATGCGGGACTGGCTGGGCTTTCGGGCGATCGGGGGCGTGGTGCCGACGCCCGCCTGGAATCACCTTTGGTTCGTCGGCTATCTCTGGGCCTATACGATGGCGATCGCGGTCATGCTGGCGGTCGGCCATGGCCTGGCCGGGGCAGCACAGCGGCTGTTCGACCGGGTTTTCGGCGGATGGGGCGGCGCGGTGCTGCCGGTGGTCTGGCTGTTGCTGGTCGATATCCGGCTGTTCCCCGGCCAGTCGGAGACCCATGGCCTGCTCGACGACTGGCTGGCGCATGCCATCTATCTTCCTGCCCTGCTCTTCGGCTTCGGCATGGCGGGGTCGGAGCGGGTGCTGGACAGCTTCCGCCGGGGCTGGATCGTCGCCGCGCTGATCGCGCTGGCCAGCTATGCGGTCGCCGCCGGACTGGAGTGGCGCTGGCCGGGCATGGCGGGCGCGCCGCCGGGGCTGGGCATCATCTTTGCGGGCGCGCGCGCGGTACAGGGCTGGATGGCGGTCGTCGCGCTGATCGGGGTGGCCGAGCGATTCTGGAACCGCGACCATCCCTGGCGGCGGACGCTGACCGAAGCGGTCTTCCCCTTCTATCTGATCCACCAGACGATCATCATCCTGGTCGCCTTTGCCTTGCGCGGGCTGGGCTGGCCGTCCTGGCTCGATACCATGATCCTGATCGCGGCGACGGTGGTGGGATGCTGGGCCTTTTATCTGCTCGGGCGCAATGTCAGATGGCTACGGCCCCTCATCGGCTTGAGGCCGGGGGATGGCAGCAAGCCTGCGATCTGATAGGGGCGCGGGCGATTGCCCTGACGGTTTCGGAGTTTCGCCCATGTCCCCATCCTGGTCGCTGGTCATCCATGGCGGCGCGGGCCGGATCACCCGTGATGTCCTGACGCCCGAACAGGATGCAGGTGCCCGCGCCGGGCTGGACGCCGCGCTCAAGGCCGGGTCGGCGGTGCTGGCCGATGGCGGCGGCGCGCTGGACGCGGTCGAGGCGGCGGTGCGCGTGCTGGAGGACGATCCGCATTTCAACGCCGGACGCGGCGCCTGTTTCACGCGCGAGGGGACCAACGAACTCGACGCCGCGATCATGGACGGGCGCGACCGGCGTGCCGGATCGGTCGCGGGGGTGACTCGCACCCGCAATCCGGTGTCGCTCGCCCGCAAGGTGATGGAGGCCAGCCCGCATGTCCTGCTCGCCGGATCGGGCGCGGATCGCTTCTCGGTGGAACAGGGGCTGGAGCAGGTCGCCCCCAGCTGGTTCCACACCGACGAGCGCCGCCGCCAGCTCGACGAACTCCTCTCCCGCAACGCCGACGCCTTCGACAGCGACATGAAATACGGCACGGTCGGCGCGGTCGCCTGCGACACCCAGGGCCATGTCGCCGCCGCCACCTCGACCGGGGGCGTGACCGGCAAGCGCTGGGGGCGGATCGGCGACTCGCCCTTGATCGGCGCGGGCACCTATGCCGACGACCGGGCCTGCGCGGTGTCGTGCACCGGATCGGGCGAGGTCTTCATCCGGATCGGCGTCGGGCATGAGATCGCCGCGCGCCGCCGCTTCACCGGCGAGAATATCCAGACCGCCGCCGACACCGTGCTGGCCGATGTCAAGGCATTGGGCGGCACCGGCGGCACCATCGTCGCGGCACCCGACGGCGCCATCGCGTGGAGCCTGACGACGGCAGGCATGTATCGCGGCCGGGCGACTTCGGCGGGCGAACATCAGGTGGCGATCTACGCCGACGAGGGATAAAAGACGCGCTATGAAGCACTTGCGTATCCTCCTCGGGATGCTGGCGGGCCTGTTCGCCAGCCTGTCCCTCGCCTCCCCCGCCGCCGCCTATTGGGAATATGGCCACGAAACCGTCGCGGCCATCGCCTGGGCGAACATCACCCCGCATGCCCGCGCCGAGATCCGCCAGATCCTGCGCGCCCAAGCCCAGCTCGACACGCCGACCTGTCCGGTCCGGACGATCGAGGAGGCCAGCGTCTGGCCCGATTGCGTCAAGCCGCTGAAGGACGAAAACGGCAAGTCCCGCTTCGGCTATGCCTATGTCTGGCACTATCAGAATATCGACATCTGCCAGCCCTTCCGCCTGCCCCCGGCCTGCGACACGGGCGACTGCGTGTCGGCACAGATCCCGCGCCAGCTCGCCATCCTGAAGGACAAGCGCACGGGCGCGAAGGAACGGGTGATGGCGCTGGCCTTTCTGGTCCATTTCGTCGGCGACCTGCACCAGCCGCTCCACGCGGGGGACAAGAGCGACAAGGGCGGCAACGACACCCATGTCGATTACGGCGCCTATGCGACGCCCCGCCTGAACCTGCATTCGATCTGGGACGGCCTGCTCGCCGAGCGGGCGATCTCGACCCCGCCCAAGCTGGTCCGCGCCTATCCGGCGGCCGAGCGGCGGCGCGAGTCGGCTGGCGGCGTGACGGCATGGAGCCGCGAGAACTGGGCGATCGCCAAGCGCGCCTATGCCGCCGCTATCGGGGGCGATCCGTGCCGGCCGACACCGGCCCATATGACGATGGATGAAGCCGCGATCCGCGAGATGGCGCCGGTCGAGCGCGAGCAGGTGAAGCGTGGCGGGCTGCGGCTGGCGAAGCTGCTGAACAGCGCGTTCCGGGGATAACCCCATTCCTCCCCATCTCCGATGGGGAGGGGGACCGCCGCGAATCGGTGGTGAAGGGCAGACGGACCGGCCACGCCCCTCCACCACGCCCTCCGGGCGCGGTCCCCCTCCCCAAGCAAGCTTGGGGAGGAATAGCGTCGATCAGCTCAGCACCACCGTCACGGCGCGACGATTCTCGGCATAGCTGGCTTCGTCCGAACCCAGCGCGACCGGGCGCTCCTTGCCATAGCTGATGACGTTCATCCGCTCCGGCGAAACACCGCGTGCCGCCAGATAGTTCTTGGCGGCGTTGGCGCGACGATCACCCAGGGCAAGATTATATTCGCGGGTGCCGCGCTCGTCGCAATGCCCCTCGATGGTGATGCGGACATTGGGATAGCGCGCCAGCCACTGCGCCTGGCTGTCCAGGATCGCGCGCGACTGGGGATCGATGTCATATTGGTCGAGCCCGAAGTGAATCGTGTTCGACGTCACCGAGCGCTTGAAGTCGGCGTCCGAGCCGGGAACGATCGCGCCGTCCGGGTTGGTGTTCGCACCCGCATTGGGATCGACGCCATTGCCCTGGCTGACCGGCGCGGGCGGCAGCACTTCGGGGCGCTTCTTGGCGCAGCCCGCCATGGCGATCGCCATGGTGGCGACGACGAGCGTGGTCTTGATCTTGGTCATCGGACTTTCAACTCCCTACAGATTGGTGGAACCCCCGAAACAATTTACTGGCGCAGCGGCCCCCAGGCGGGGTCCGACCCGTCGAGCGGCGTCGGAATGCGACGCTCGTTCACGCCGGTCAGGTCGACCATCCACACATCCGCCTTGCCCGACGACCCCTGCGTCGAGCGCTGGAAGGTGATGACGCGGCCATTGGGCGACCAGCTCGGCCCCTCGTCCTGCCAGCTGTTGGTCAGCAGCTTTTCGCCGCCACCCGACGGGTTCATGATGCCGATCCGGAACGCACCGCCCAGCTTGGTGAAGGCGATCAGGTCGCCGCGCGGACTCCAGACCGGGGTCGCATAGCGCCCGCCGCCGAAGCTGATCCGCTGCTGGTTCGAACCATCGGCGTTCATGACGTAGATCTGCTGCCCGCCGGACCGATCGCTCTCGAACACGATCTTCGAACCATCGGGAGAATAGCTGCCCCCGGTATCGATCCCCGGCGCATTCGTCAGGCGTTGGGGTGCCCCACCTTGCGACGACACGCGGTAGATATCGGTATTGCCGCCCTGCGCCATCGAGAACAGGATCCAGCGGCCATCGGGCGAGAAGCGCGGTGCGAAGGTCGTCGCGGCATTCTGCACCACCAGACGCTGGCGCCCGGTGCCGATGTCATAGACATAGATGGCGGGCCGCTTGTCGATATAGGACATATAGACGATCGACTGCTGGTTCGGCGCGAAGCGCGGGGTCAGCACGATCGACTGGCCGTTGGTCAGGAAACGATGGTTAGCGCCGTCCTGGTCCATGATCGCCAGCCGCTTGATGCGACGCGCCTTGGGCCCCGTTTCCGAGACATAGGTGATGCGGCTGTCGAAATAGGGGCCTTCGCCGGTCAGCTTGGTATAGATGGTGTCGGCGCATTTGTGCGCCGCGCGCCGCCAGTCGCCCGGCGACACGACAAAGCCCTGCCGCGCCAGCTCGCTCTTGGCCAGCACGTCGTAAAGATAGCAGCCGACCGTCAGCGTCCCGTCGCCATTGGCGCGCACATAACCCTGGACCAGCGCCTGGGCGCCGGTGCCGTTCCAATAGTCGAAGGAAGGCGCGGTCACTTCGGGGAAGGACACGGTGCGCAGCTGCGCGGGCGGGATCGGCGTGAACAGCCCCGAATTGCGCAGGTCGTTGACGATGATCTCGGACAGTTTCTGCCCGACCACGTCGGTGGTGCCCGCCGGGGTCTGCACCACCGCGCTGGTCGGCATCGCCGGGACAGCGATCGGCATCGGCGCGGAGATACCGCCCTCGACATCGACGACCAGGCCTTCCTGACCATTCGCAGGCTGGGCGGCAGGCTGCTGCCCGGCGGCGGGAGCGGCCTGATCCTGGGTTGCGGGCGCGGGCACATCCTGTGCCCCCACGGCGCTGGCGGCCAGCGCCAGGGTGAGCGGAAGAGTCAGCAGGGAACGGGGCATAAGCATCATCCTCAACCCGGAAGTTTGTAGCGCAGCGTGATGTTCCGCCAGCCATTGGGAATGTCGTACAGTTCCTGCGGCAGCCCCCGCAGCGGCGAGCAGCCCTTGAACGTCGCGATCGCCAGCGCGTCGACGCGGTCGACATAGCGGTCATTCTCGCCGTCGACGCCGGTATGGCCGACGACGCGCGGTTCGGAGGCCAGGCTGCCGTCGCGGTTGATGTGCAGGTTGATCGCGACGCGGATCTTCTCCGCGCCCGGTCCCGGCGTCACCTGCCGATTGGCGCAGGGCTGGACCTGCCGCTGGATCGCGGAAGCGATATTGGCCAGCTGCTGCGCGCCCATCTTCGCCGCCGGAGCCGCTTCCGACCTGGAGGGCGACGGATCGGGCGACAGGCCCTTCAGGAAATTGTCGCCCAGACGCGATCCGCGCGGCTTGGCCGTGGTCGCCGTCTGGCTCTGACCGCTGCCCCGCGCCGGGGTGGCGGGCTTGGCGGTGGAGGGCTTGGCCGCCGGGCTCGGCTTGGCCGGAGCGGCGGGCGCGGGCTTGGTCTCGCGTACCGGCTTGGCCGGGGCGGGCTTGGCGGGCGCAGGCTTTGGTTTCGGCTGGGGCTTGGGCTGCGGCTGGGGCTTTTCCGCCGGTTTGGGCTGGGGCTTCGGCTGCGGCTTGGGTTCCGGGCGCGGCTGGGGCTTGGCCGGTTCGGGTTTGGGCTGGGGTTTGGGTTGCGGCTGAGGTTTCGGCTGCGGCGCCGGGGGCGGCGGTGCGGGCTGGGGCTCGGGTTCGGCCTCCACCGGCTCGGGCGGCGCGGCGTCCTCGGGCAGCCCTTCCTCGGGCGCGATCGACTGGCCGGCCTGCTCGTTGGGGTTGGGCGACGCGGCTTCCAGCGCGACATCCTTGACCAGCGAGATGTCGATCGGCGTGACCTTCAGCTTTTCCGGGTTCGGCGTCGACAGAAAGCCGACCGACAACAGGCCGAACAGGACGATATGCCCTGCGACCGCAATCGCCAGTCCGGTCCGTTCCCCACGCTCCATCAGCGAGCGCCCGCTCCCTGTGACGGTCCGCCCTCCACGGTGACCAGCGACACGCGGTTCAGCCCGGCGCGGTTCAGCTCGCCCATCACCCGCATCACCCGGCCATAATCCAGCGCGCGGTCGGCGCGCAGATAGACCTGCGGCACCTGTCCGTCCGGACCCTTGCGTGCCGCGATGGCGTCCAGCCTGGCGGGCAGATCGCCTTCGGTGATCTCGTCATCGTTCAAGAACATGCGGCCCTGTTCGTCGATCGCGATCTGTTCGGGCTTCTGTTCCTGGTCCAGCGCCTTGGCGCGGCTGTCGGGCAGGTTGACCGGCACACCGCTGGTCAACAGCGGCGCGGTCACCATGAAGATGATCAGCAGCACGAGCATCACGTCGACCAAAGGCGTCACGTTGATGTCCGCCATCGGCGCACGGCGGCCCCGACCGGAGCGGGAGGGAAGGTTCATGGCCATCGCCGCTACCCTTTCAACGCGCCTGGTCGAGCTGGCGGCTGAGCGTGGTGTGGAAGCCGTCGGCGAAGCGGTTCAGCGACGCCTCCACCCGGTTCACGCCGTGGCTGAAGCGGTTGTACGCGATCACCGCCGGGATGGCGGCGAACAGGCCGATGGCGGTGGCGAACAGCGCCTCCGAAATGCCCGGCGCCACGACCGCCAGCGAGGTGTTCTGCGCCTGTGCGATGCCGGTGAAGCTGCGCATGATGCCCCAGACGGTGCCGAACAGCCCCACGAACGGCGCGACCGAGCCGACCGTCGCCAGCACGTTCAACCGGTCCGAAAGCTTGTCGATCTCGCCCGCCACGGCCGATCCCATCGCGGTCGCCAGGCGCTCGCGCGTGCCGTCGCGGTCGATATGCCCGCCCGCGGTCGAGCGCCGCCATTCCTGCACGCCCGCCGAGAAGACCCGCGCGGAGGGCAGTTCATTGTCCTGCTCCATCCGGTGAAAGGCGTCGATATCCTCGGCCTTCCAGAAATCGCGCTCGAACCGGGTCATGCCCTTCTTCGTGCGCGCCAGCTTGCGCGAGAAGGCGACGATGATCGCCCAGGTCCAAATGCTGGCGAGCAGCAGGCCGATCATCACGAACTTCACCACCCAGTCGGCGTGGATGAACAGCGCGACGGGCGACAAACTGGCGGCATCCATGTTGAAGACGGGATTCATGGGTGTTGGGTGTCCCCTTGCCAGACAAGGCGTTGGTAGATGGCGATCCAGTCGGCGGGCTGCCGACGCGGGCGACCGTTCGGGCCGACCCACGCGACGGTCACGCGCGCATCGGTCAGCTTGACCGCCCCGCACCTGACTGTCTGATGAATGACAACGCGCACCGCACTGACCTCGATCAGTCGGGATGTGACGACCAGGTCGTCGTCGAGCCGCGCGGAGGCGGCATAGCGGATGGCGATGTCGGTGACGGCATAGGCGCCCTGCCCCGCCTCATGCGCGGCGCGCTGGTCGATCCCGGCGACCCGCAGCATGTCGGAGCGCGCACGCTCCATATAGCGCAGGTAATTGGCGTGATAGACCACGCCCGACAGGTCGGTATCCTCGAAATAGACGCGCACCGCAAAGCGATGCTCATGCCCCTCGAAGCGGCCGCCCTTCGGCTGGTCTTCTCCCGTCACCGTCATGGTGACTGCCCGTTAACCCATCCGTCCGAGCGAAGGAAGGCACTTGCACGCCTGTTACCTACAGGTTACATGAAACCTATAGGTTACAGGAGGTTGTGATGAATCTGGTGGAAAAGGCGGAACAACGCAGTCGGTTGCGGGCGGCGCTATTCTACGCGCTGGCGACGATATTGCCGCTGATGACGATCCTGGCGTTGGCGGGACCCGGCGAATCCACGACCCGGCTTCTGCTCTGGCTGCTCATAATCGGGCTGGCCGCCTTGAACCTCAGTAGCCTCCCGTTTCGCTGGAGCCGGTGTGGACCGGTATCCCGTCTCATGAATGACGAGACGACCAAGGATCACCGGCGATCAAGTTTTGCCGCCGGCTTTTGGGCAATGATCCTGTCGGCGGCGACGACCATGGTGGTGGCGACCTTCCAACCATTGGGTGCTGCGGCCCTGGGCCGAATCACGATCACCGCCGGGCTTACCGCTGCGCTCATCGCCTTTGCCACATTGGAACTGCGCGCCAGCCGATGAACGAGACGCTTTGCAACGACCTGAAGGCCGCGCGCGAAGCCGTCGGGCTGACCCAGGGCGGCCTCGCCGAGGCGATCGGGGTCAGCCGCAAGACGATCAACACGGTGGAAAACGGGGTCTTCCAACCATCGACCCTGCTCGCGCTCAAACTGGCACGTGCCTTGGGTCGGCCGGTCGAGTCGCTCTTCTGGATCGCGGACTGATCCGTGCTTACTGGATCGCGGCGGGATCGACCTTCAGCGACGGCGGATTGATGACCGGCGGGGTATAGGGCTTGGCGGCGGGCACCGGCTGGCTCGACAGGACCGGGCCGGTGGGCGCGGTGGCCGGGGCGATGGCGGGGGCCGCGCTGCTCGCGATGGTCAGCGGGGCGACGCCCTGCTGCACCGGCACCATCGTGCCCGCGCGCCAGGCGTCATAGGCGCGGAAGAAGGCGATGAAGGGTGCGTTGAGCTTTTCCAGCCGCTCGGCCGCCTTCATGTCGAAAGCGGTGGTCGGGGCGGCGCTGATGTCGGCCAGCACTTCGTCGGCGGCGGCACAGAAGGTCTTGCGGACCGGCGTGATCGAGAAGAAATTGTAGAGCCGGGTCATTGCATCGTCATAGCTGTCGCGCCAGTCGCCGCCCTGCGCCTGATACTCCGCCGAATAACGCTTTTCCGCGGCCGCCAGCTCGATCCGCTGGACGGTCAGCATGGTGTTGTAGCGGGTGACGATCTGCCCCTCATCCGGCCCGCGACAGGCCAGCGCGGCGACGTTCAGCCCCGAGCGCAGGTGCCAGACGGTGGCGGCGCTGGTCAGCGAGCGATTGGGCGTGGCGTAATTGCCATCAGGCAGCAGGGCCGGGATCCGCATCCCCGGCGTGGCGCCGGCGGGCATCGGCGCGCGGACATATTGCGGCGGGGCCGGGACCATGACCGGCGGCGGCGCGACCTTGGCGGTTTCGCGCGCGGCGCATCCCGCCAGCGACAGGCCGATCGCCACACCCGATACAATACGCAAACTCGCCATGACCCTGATCCTCGGAAAACCCCGCCCCCGGTTATGGGCGACGTCATGCCGAAACAAGGTTAACACGTCGTAACCTGTGCGATGAAACGAGGCGTATGTCAGGGGGTTGGAAGTCGTGTTATTCCTCCCCTGCAAGGGGAGGAACAGGTTTACGCCGCGCGCGCGACCAGTGCGGCGGCGGCTTCGGTCATCAGCTGGGCGAGGATGTCGGCGATCGGCTCTTCCTTCGTCACCATGCCGACCGACTGGCCCGCCATCACCGAGCCATGCTCGACATCGCCGTCGATCACCGCGCGGCGCAGCGCGCCCGCCCAGTAATGTTCGATCTGGAGCTGCGCCTCCATCATCGCGACCTTACCCTCGTCCAGCGCCTGGGCGACTTCGCGCTGCTTGGCGGTGAAGAGTTCACCGCCCGCATTCTTGAGGGCGCGGACCGGGATGACCGGCAGGCGCGGGTCGATCTGCACGCTGGCCACCGCATCGCGGGCCGAAGCGCGGATGAACGCCTTTTTGAAATTGGGGTGCGCGATCGATTCGGTCGCACAGACGAAACGCGTACCGAGCTGAACGCCCGCCGCGCCCATGTCGAGATAACCCGCGATCGCCTCGCCCCGGCCGATACCGCCCGCCACGAAGACCGGCACCTGCGCCGCGATCTCGGGCAGCATTTCCTGCGCCAGCACGCTGGTCGACACCGGGCCGATATGGCCGCCCGCTTCCATGCCCTCGATCACCAGCGCATCCACGCCCGAGCGGATCAGCTTCTTGGCGAGGCTGAGTGCGGGCGCGAAGCAGATGACCTTGGCCCCCGTCTCCTTGATCGCCTCCAGCGCGCCCTTGGGCGGCAGGCCACCGGCGAGCACGACATGGCCGACCTGATGACGGCCGCACACGGCGATCAGGTCGAACAGCTGCGGGTGCATGGTGATCAGGTTCACGCCGAACGGACGGCTGGTCATCGCCTTGGTCGCGGCGATCTCGGTATCGAGCAGCTCGGGGGTCATCGCGCCGCACGCGATCACGCCGAAGCCGCCCGCATTCGACATGGCGGCAACCAGGTTGCGCTCCGAAACCCAGGACATGGCCCCCGCCATGATCGCCATGTCGGCGCCCAGAAATTCCGCGCCGCGCGCCATGCGGGTGGCGAGACGCTGTTCGCCGGTGGTGGTGGTGAGGGTGTCGGTCATCGACGCTCCATGCCTTGGGCCGGAGCGGACGGCAAGATTTGGTTCACGCAAAGCCGCGATGCCGCGAAGAAGAATGGGTTCGCGCAGAGGCGCAGAGGACGCAAAGATGTTTTGCGCGCGGCAGCGCAAGCTCATCTTCAACAGGCCGTTGCTAGAGGGCAAGGCTAGCGGCTGGACAATCCCCCTCTGCGCCCTCCGCGCCTCTGCGCGAACCAACCCTTCTTGATGACGCTTCGCGTCTTCGCGTCTTCGCGCGAACAACAAAGCCCCTCCCCGGACCCAGCCCAAGGAGGGGCTGATAAATTACGCCGCTTCGGCGTCCAGGCCATAGGCGGTGTGCAGGACACGCACCGCCAGTTCGGTATAGTCCTCTTCGATCAGCACGCTGACCTTGATCTCCGAAGTGGTGATCGCGAGGATGTTGATCCCGCGCGCGCCCAGCGTCTGGAACATGGTCGACGCCACGCCCGCATGGCTGCGCATGCCCACGCCGACGACCGAGATCTTGGCGACCCGCGTGTCGTGGACGAGGTTGCCGTACCCGATCTCGCCGCTCGCCTTTTCCAGCACGTCCAGGCTGCGCGCCAGGTCGGCGGACGGCACGGTGAAGGTCACGTCGGTCGAGCCGGTCGAATGCGCGATATTCTGGACGATCATGTCCACATTGATCCCCGCATCGGCCAGCGGCGCGAAGATCGATCCGACCGCGCCGGGGCGGTCCGGCACGGCGGTCAGGGTGATCTTGGCTTCGTTCTTGTCATGCGCGATGCCGGTGATGAGCTGGCGTTCCATATCGTCGATTTCCTCTTCGCCCACGATCAACGTGCCGCGATGTCCGTCTTCGT
>Ga0308159_1003263_pt1 | contig 16722 bp, 10 predicted proteins | sample PhyCR1_FD_201040 | JGI IMG/M metagenome (GOLD analysis project Ga0308159, IMG submission 201040) | Phyllosphere microbial communities from UC Gill Tract Community Farm, Albany, California, United States - DLSLC.R1 | ecosystem: Host-associated > Plants > Phyllosphere > Unclassified | place: USA... | reverse complement strand
ATTGCCGGACTCTCTGTCGCCGCCGATTCGCTGTCTGCGATTAAATATGCCAAGGTCAGCACAATCCGTGATGAAGACGGGCTGGCCATCGACTTCAACATCGAGGGCGAGTACCCGCAGTTCGGCAACAACGATCCGCGTGTCGATGATATCGCCTGCGACCTGGTCGAGCGCTTTATGAAGAAAATTCAGAAGTTGCCGACCTACCGCAATGCCGTCGCCACCCAGTCAGTGCTTACTATCACCTCGAACGTGGTTTACGGCAAGAAAACCGGCAATACACCCGACGGACGTCGCGCCGGTGCCCCGTTTGGTCCGGGCGCCAACCCGATGCACGGACGCGATCAGAAAGGCGCGGTTGCCTCTCTGACCTCCGTCGCCAAACTGCCGTTCGCCTATGCGAAAGATGGCATCTCCTACACCTTCTCCATCGTGCCGAATGCGTTGGGTAAAGATGACGAGGTGCGTAAATCCAATCTGGCGGGGCTGATGGACGGCTATTTCCACCACGAAGCGGCCGTTGAAGGCGGTCAGCATCTGAACGTGAACGTGATGAACCGCGAGATGCTGCTGGATGCCATGGAAGATCCGCAGAAATACCCGCAACTGACCATTCGTGTTTCGGGCTATGCCGTGCGATTCAACTCGCTGACCAAAGAGCAGCAGCAGGACGTTATCACCCGAACCTTTACCAAAACGCTGTAAAGAGTCGCCGCGTTAAACGTTATCAAAAGTGAAGGCCCCACTCAGCTGGGGCCTTTTGACCCTGATAATCAAGACTTCAATTAACGAAGTCACTGGACTGTGGAGAACACCTGCCATGTCAATCCAAGGTCGCATTCACTCCTACGAATCCTGCGGGACCGTCGACGGTCCCGGCATACGCTTTATCGCATTCTTTCAGGGTTGCCTGATGCGCTGCATGTATTGCCACAATCGCGATACGTGGGACACCCACGGCGGTAAAGAGATTTACGTAGAAGACTTGATGAAAGAGGTGGTGAGCTATCGCCATTTCATGAACGCATCGGGCGGCGGCGTCACGGCTTCCGGCGGTGAGGCCGTATTACAGGCCGAATTTGTGCGCGACTGGTTTCGCGCCTGCCACGCCGAAGGCATCCATACCTGTCTCGACACCAACGGTTTCGTTCGTCGCTACGATTCGGTGATCGACGAACTGATTGATGTCACCGATCTCGTGATGCTCGATTTGAAACAGATGAACGACGAGATCCACCAGAAGCTGGTGGGCGTATCGAATCATCGCACGCTGGATTTCGCCCATTATCTTGCCGAACGCGGCACACGCACCTGGATCCGCTATGTGGTGGTGCCCGGCTGGTCAGACGATGACGACTCCGTTCAGCGTCTCGGCGAATTTACCCGCGAGATGAAAAATATCGAGAAGATAGAACTGCTGCCCTATCACGAACTGGGCAAACATAAATGGACGGCGATGGGCGAAGCGTACGGGCTGGAGGGCGTGAGTCCGCCGAGCAAAGAGATCATGGAGAGGGTCAAAAAGATTCTGGAACAGTACGGGCATCAGGTCGTTTACTAACCTGTGGCGTGCGCGTAATCCCGGGAATGGCGCGTGCGACAAGACCGAAGGCGAGCCGACACGCCTGCCCCTTAACTCAATAAGGTGACAGGCGTTGATGCGCGCCCCACGCAGCGGCGGCTTCGGGAAGGCGTAACGTCAAACGGCCGCGAAAGGCGTGGTCTGCTGATCGGTCTTGCGCAGCAGCATCAGCAGATAGACCAGCGCGACACCGGCAATCATCACAAACAATACGCCGTCAGAGTAGTTCTGCATCAGCATCGCGGTCATCGACGGACCCGCAAGACTGCCAATGGTATAACTCATCAGCAACGCCTGATTCATGCCGACCAGTTCATCCGCACTCACCTTTTCACAAGCCCAGGACATGGCCACCGGATACAGTGTAAAGCCTGCACAGCCGAGCACAAACAGGGCCGGTGCCATCGCGTAACCACCGAGCATCGCCAGACACCCCAGAATGACCACAAAAACCTGCACACGCAGCACCATCAGACGACCGTAACGATCGGCGAGACGTCCGACCGGCCACTGACCGATAATGCCGGAGCTTATCAGCAGTGCCATCCAGTAACCGACGTCGGCATCGCTCAGACCGCGGTGTGACAGGAACAATGGCATCAGGCCATACAGCGAACCCAGAACGATACCCGAAATCACACAGCCGTTGATGCCAAGCCGCGCATTGCGGCGCTTGAGCATCGGCCAGATGGCAGGCGTAGGCAGTTCGCTGTCCTGATTGGCAATGTGCGCAAACAACAGCGGCAGCATGGCGACTACGATTAACCCGGTAACCCACGGAATAACATTGTAAATCTCGGTAGAAACCTTGCCAAGCAGGAGCTGCCCCGCGACGGTGCCGATGTAATACACCATCATGTAGGCGGCGAGCAGTTGACCACGATTTTTGACCGTGCCGCTGCGCAGCAACGCGCTTTCGACCACGACCCAGATAAGCGCACAGCCGATACCGGCCATAAAGCGCCAGCCGACCCAGCCGAAGAAGTTCATCGAGAACGTTAAACCGGCGGTGGCAACGGCAAACAGAATACAGGAAAGCTGATAACTGAGATTAAAGCCGAGACGTTTGATAAGGCGACCGGCAATCAGCGTGCCAAGCAGATTACCCGTATAATATGAAGAACTTACCAGTCCTACTTTCCAGGTTGGCAGCGTTTCGTGGGTCAACCACAAGGGAACCAGGGTGCTCAAAACCGCAATGGAAACGGTCAACAGTAAAAGGCCACAGAGCAGCAAAAGCACCGGGCGAGAATAAGCGGACATAGGGAATGAGCGACCAAAGAGAGTAGGAAATTGCGCGCATCATGCCATTCGGCAAAAAAAAGTCAATTGGGCAAAATTGGGCATGCGCACAAACTGTATTCTCATGATTTAAATAACTAATCAATCGCCAATCAAGGGTCGCAATGGCTCAAAATGACCATTTCTCAACTGATTGATATTCAATAGTTTATCGTTTTTAAATCGACGATTAATTCATTAAAAATAAATGTTTTACGCGGCAGTCGATTAAAAAATATCGCTGATAAAAAAGGCGGGACAAAAAAGGCTAAAATTCGCTGACAAGGCTTAAAAAAGGCCGACTGCGTGAACAATCGACCTCAATCTATTATTCCCTTTTGTATCGGTATTAACCGATAACTTCAAGTCCGCGCATATAAGGGCGCAGCACTTCAGGTACTTCGATACGGCCGTCGGCCAGCTGGTAGTTTTCCAGCACGGCAACCAGTGTACGACCTACTGCCAGACCGGAACCGTTCAGGGTGTGCACCAGACGCGGTTTCTTCTCGTTTTTGGCACGGGTACGCGCCTGCATGCGACGCGCCTGGAAATCCCACATGTTTGAACAGGAAGAGATTTCGCGGTATGTGTTCTGCGCCGGCAGCCACACTTCGAGATCATAGGTCTTGCACGAACCCGCGCCCATGTCGCCGGTACACAGCAACATTTTGCGATACGGCAGGTTCAGCAATTGCAGCACTTTTTCGGCATGACCGGTCAACTCTTCGAGCGCCTGCATGGAATCCTCAGGGCGCACTATCTGAACCATCTCGACCTTGTCGAACTGGTGCATACGAATAAGACCACGGGTATCACGACCATAGGAACCCGCTTCGGAACGGAAGCACGGCGTATGGGCGGTCAGCTTCAGCGGCAGAGACTCTTCTTCAAGAATTTCGTCGCGCGCGAGGTTGGTCAGCGGCACTTCGGCGGTCGGGATCAGCGCATAGTTGCTGCTGCCCGCTTCTTCGCCGAGCGGTTTGGTGTGGAACAGGTCTTCGCCAAACTTCGGCAGCTGACCGGTACCAAACAGCGAGTCGTGGTTGACCAGATAAGGCACGGCCGTTTCAATGTAGCCATGCTGTTCGGTGTGCAGATCAATCATGAACTGCGACAGCGCGCGGTGCATACGGGCAATCTGACCCTGCATTACCACGAAACGTGCGCCGGTCAGTTTGACACCGGCCGCAAAATCGAGGCCACCCGCCCGCTCGCCAAGCGACACGTGATCGCGAACGTCGAAATCGAACTGACGTGGCTCGCCCCAGCGGCTGACTTCCAGGTTTTCGCTATCGTCTTTACCAACAGGAACGCAATCATCAGGCAGGTTTGGCAGCGCCTGAGTGACTTTATTCATCTCGTCCAGCAGCGTTTCCAGCTCGGCCTTGGCCGCGCTCAACTTGTCACCCAGCTCATTGACTTCCTGACGCAGGGCATCGATGTCTTCACCACGCGCCTTGGCCGCACCGATCGATTTCGATCGTGCATTCCTTTCAGCCTGAAGATTTTCCGTTTCAACCTGCAGCACCTTGCGACGTTCTTCTTGAGCGCGCAATGTTTCTACATCGAGTTTAAAGCCTCTGCGAGCGAGTTTTTCTGCAACTGCGTCTAGCTCATTACGCAGCAGATTGGGATCGAGCATGCTAATCCTGTTCGTTTTGAATTAAATAAAATTTTGAAGTTACAGGCTGCCTGAAACAGCAGCATGTCAAAGAGTTATCAGCCGTAACCTTACCGCACCCGCAAATTTATCGGTAGCGTTTTGTCGGGCTATTTTGATCTTGTTCAGTCAACCATGCCAGTTTCTCGCCGATTTTACCTTCCATCCCGCGTGCGGTCGGATAATAGTATCGGGTTTCGGCCATTTCGGCAGGGAAATAGCTCTCGCCAGCGGCATAGGCGTTGGGTTCGTCATGCGCGTAACGGTACTCCGCGCCTAATCCCATCTCTTTCATCAGCTTGGTCGGCGCGTTGCGCAGATGTTCGGGCACGTCGTAATCCGCCTGTTCTTTGGCGTCGCGAAGCGCGGCCTTGAAGGCGGTATAAACGGCGTTGCTCTTCGGCGCACAGGCCAGATAGACGATGGCCTGCGCAATCGCCCTTTCGCCCTCCGCCGGACCGACACGGGTAAAGCAGTCCCAGGCCGACACGGCAATCTGCATGGCGCGGGGATCGGCGTTGCCCACATCTTCGGAGGCGATCGCCAGAAGACGGCGGGCGACATACAGAGGATCCCCGCCTGCGGTAATTATGCGGGCATACCAGTACAGCGCGGCGTCAGGAGCCGAGCCGCGAATAGACTTGTGCACAGCGGAGATAAGGTCGTAATAGCGGTCACCCTTGTTATCGAAACGGGCGCTGCGTTCACCGGAGATTTCGTTAAGCAGCTCGGGCGTCAGCACTCTTACGCCATTGGCATCGACTTCGGCCATATCGGCCATCATCTCGATGCTGTTCAGCGCTCGACGGGCGTCTCCATTCACAAGCTCGGCCAGCATGCGTCGCGTTTGCGGCGGAATACGGATGTTTTGTCCGGCATAACCGCGTTCGCCGTTGCCCATCGCCTGATCGATGACCTTTTCGATGTCATCGGCGGTCAGGGCTTTAAGCAGATAGACACGGGCGCGAGACAGCAAGGCCGAGTTCAGCTCGAACGACGGGTTTTCGGTCGTCGCGCCGATAAAGGTAATGGTGCCGTCTTCGATGTGCGGCAAAAACGCATCCTGCTGGCTTTTGTTGAAGCGATGCACTTCGTCGACAAACAGAATGGTGCGTCGGCCTGCATTTCGATTCTGACGGGCGCGCTCGATGGCTTCGCGGATCTCTTTAATGCCGGAGGTTACTGCCGATATCCGTTCGACATCGGCGTTGGCATAGCGGCCAATCAACTCTGCCAGCGTCGTTTTTCCGGTACCGGGCGGTCCCCACAGGATCATGGAGTGCAGCTGACCGGCTTCGATAGCGCGCGGCAACGGCTTGCCCGGCGCCAGCAGATGCTGCTGACCGATATATTCAGCCAGGGTTACCGGCCGCATTCTTGCGGCCAGTGGCTGAAATTCGTTATGGGAAAAATCGAGTGACAGATTGCTCACTAGGTCCTCACTGACGCTGGTCGTCCAGCGTAACCCCCTGCGGCGGGGTGAATTTGAATTTGGCATCATCAACGGCAGCATTCTGCTCGCCTTTCAGCGCGTAGGCGCTGCGCTGACCGTCCTGCTCAACGGCAGTAAAGCTCTTGATGGTGCCGGATGGCGTCACGGTAATCGCAAACTGCTTGAGATTGCCGGTCGCCGATTTCGGGGTCAGATTAAAATCGTCGCCTTTCTGGGTCACGTTGTATTTTGCCCAATCGCTGCTGTCGTTGCGTGTAATCAGCATAAATGGCGTGTTGCCCGTGGCATTTTTCAGCCAGGTTGCCGTCACCTGCTCGACAAACGGATTATAGAACCACAGCGTCTTGCCGTCGGAGACCAGAATGCTTTCGTCCGGCGTGGTCATATGCCAGTTGAACAGGTTCGGACGTTTCACCCACAGCTGGCCTTCGCCCTGCTGGATGTTGGAGCCGTCATCACCGGTTACCGTCTGGGTGAAGCTGGCATGGAAAGTATTCAGCTTGCCGAGGCGGGTTTTTAAATCGCTGCTGGCATCGGCCAGTACAGATCCTGAAATAAATGCGGTCAACAAACAGCTTACAGCTAATAATTTTTTCATTGTTATTGTTACCTCAAAATCTATGGCGAACGGACGACCTCTCCCAACAATTGGGGGGATCCCCGGAAAAACAACCCCGAGCGCTAAACTTTAGCCTAGCCTTAAGGCCCTGCGATAGCTCAATTATCTGAGAATTATAGCTTTTACGATTCTTTGCATTCTTGTCTTCGGCTGCGCATGCCCTTCATGACACGGTAGAATTGGCAAGGGCCGCAGCAGCGGCCCTTGAATTATTGACGCAATAACGGCTTGGGGTAACTCAAGACTGCCCATTCGGTGCCGGTGCCAGCACTTCACGGTTACCGTTATGACCGGGCGTACTGACGATAGACTGCGCCTCCATCTGTTCAACGATTCGCGCCGCGCGGTTGTAACCGATACGGAACTGGCGCTGAACGCCGGAAATTGAGGCTCGACGTTTCTCGACCACAAACTCGACCGCCTGATCGAACAGCGGATCAAGCTCTTCGCCCTCTTCCAGACCGCCGCCGCCTTCGCCTTCTTCACCGCCCTTGATGATGCTGTCGATGTATTGCGGACGACCGCGCGCTTTCCAGTCCTGAACCACCGCGTGCACTTCCTGGTCACGCACGAACGCGCCATGAACACGGATAGGAATCGAGGAGTTCGGCGCCATGTAAAGCATGTCACCCATTCCGAGCAGGGACTCTGCGCCACCCTGATCGAGGATGGTTCGGGAGTCGATTTTGCTCGACACGGTAAAGGCGATACGCGTCGGGATGTTGGCCTTGATAAGGCCGGTAATCACGTCGACCGACGGACGCTGCGTCGCCAGCACCAGGTGAATCCCTGCTGCTCGCGCTTTCTGCGCCAGACGGGCAATCAGCTCTTCGACCTTTTTACCCACGGTCATCATCAGATCGGCGAATTCGTCGACCAGCACCACGATAAACGGCAGTTTCTCGAGCATTGGCGGCTCGGTGCCCATGCTGTCGCTAGGTTTCCAGAACGGGTCAGGAATAGGACGACCCATGTCTTCCGCTTCTTTCACCCGCTCGTTGTAACCGGCCAGATTACGCACGCCCAGCGCGGACATCAGCTTGTAACGACGCTCCATCTCGCCGACACACCAGCGCAACGCATTGGCTGCATCTTTCATGTCGGTCACCACTTCGGTCAGCAGATGCGGAATGCCTTCATACACGGACAACTCGAGCATTTTCGGGTCGATCATGATGAAGCGCACGTCTTCCGGCGTTGCCTTGTACAACATGCTGAGGATCATGGCGTTCACGCCGACCGATTTACCGGAACCGGTGGTACCGGCTACCAGCAGGTGCGGCATTTTCGCCAAATCGGCCACCACCGGCTCACCGGCGATGTCTTTACCCAGCACGACCGTCAACGGCGACGGATCGTTTTTAAACTGCGGACAATCCAGCACTTCACGCAGATAAACGGTCTGACGTTTCTTGTTCGGCAGCTCAAGCCCGACATAAGGCTTGCCCGGAATCACTTCCACGATACGCACGGCCACGGTAGACAGTGAGCGCGCAAGATCGCGGGAGAGATTCGAGATACGCGCGGCTTTTACGCCCGGTGCCAAATCCAGTTCGAAACGGGTAATCACAGGCCCCGGCAGTTTGTCGACCACTTCTGCCTTGATGCGATAGTCGTTGAGGCGCGCCTCGATGAGCTGGGCGGTCTGCTCCAGCGCAAACATATCGACCGGCTCTTCGGTGGCAGGCGCAGAGGTCAAAAGATCCAGACTCGGCAACGGCGTCGTCGGTTTGCTCAGCGGTTGATCGTTGCGCATCAGGAACGGGTGAATCAGGCTGTCCATCGCCGGTTTAGGTGGCTCGACGGGCTGCTGTGGCTCCACATATTTCTGCGGCTCGACGGGCTGCGGCGCGCCATACTGCGAATGCGGTTCTGCATAAACCTGTGGCTCTACCCGCTGCGGCTGCTGCGAATAATGCGGCGGCTCGACCTGCTGACGCGGTTCGGTAGCCGCTTGCGCATGCTGACCATAGGTCGCGGGTTGCGTCGATGCTTCAACCTGTGGCGAGAGCGTAAACAGCGGTTCGACCGGCGTATCATCAATCAAATCGGCCATCGGCGAGAAATTGAAGGCGTCATGAGTGCTGATATTGTGCGGCGAAACGGGCGCGGTCTGCTCAGGCTGCCGGCGAACGGGCTCCTGATACTGTGGCGTTGTTGGCGGCACCGGCGCGGCCTGATAACGGGCCTGCTCGCGTTCGGCAAAGGCCTGACGCAGTTGCGCCTGCATCAGCGCCTCTTCGTCATCTTCGATAACCGGCTCGGCGTCGGCGGAGTGCACATTGGCAGTCTCGACCTCGGCGGTTTCGCCGTAGCGCTGATTCTGCTGCTCGACCCATGCCTGACGCAGTGCGGCCTGCTGCTGTTCTTCTTCCTCTTCGGCAGAAGACACCCCTGAAGGCGGCTGCTGTGCCTGCGCTTCGCGTGCCAGACGAGCCGCTTCCTGCTCCTGCTGCTCGGCGATGCGCTGCGAAGGCAGCTTGATGCCGTAGGAGGCCATTTCGCGACGGGTAGGCAATTTGACCGGATTAGGGCGAGGCAACTCGGGGCCGAATCCTTTCTTGATTTGCGGATTATCGTCGCTGGTGGCGCTGAACGCAGGCATAAAGGTGTTGGCGGCTTCGGCAGCAGAAGCTTTGCCCGCCTGTGCCAGACCGGTCGCCAGCGCGGCCGTCGCGGCAATGCTTGCGGCATCCGGCGGGGCCGTGAACTCGAACGGAGAACGGTCATGATGCGGTTCGGCAACCTGATTCCAGTCGCCCATCTGCGGCTCGTCATAACGGCGAGACGAGGTTTCGGCCGGCGACTGCACGTGACGAGGCGCCGGGGTCTCTTCCGGGATCTCGAAACTGTACAGCGGCGGCGTTGCCTCCTGCTCCTGCACATATTGCTGTGAAGCAGAATGAGCAGACGTCGTGGCGGAAGGCTGTGGCTGCGGCGTTGCAGCCTGAACCGGCATCTCGACAGGCGACTGGGCCTGCGCGTCGACATGCGGCGCAGAGGCTGGCGTGACCGTTGGCGCGCTTTCGGCAAGCGGCTGCGGGGCGGCATTGGCCGGTGCAGCGGGCTGTGGCGCAGCGGACTGACCCACGGCCGGTGCCGAGAACAGCACGTCGTCTTCGTCATCGCCCATAGCCGCAGCAGAAATCGTCACCGCATCGGCGGCGGCAACCTGTGCAGGCGATGCCGGCGTATGATGCGCCTCATTGCCCTCTTTCGACTGATTCTTCAGCAGCGTGTCGTCGTGCTCTTCATCGTAGTCGTAGTCATACGCTTCGTCATCGCGACGCGAACGGTTGGTCATGAAGGTGGTCGCACCCAGCACGGTGCCGCCAATCTTTTCGGCGATGGTTAACCAGGACCAGCCCGTAAACAGGGTCAGACCGGCCGCCCATACGCAAAGCAGCACAAGCGTTGCGCCTACGTTGTTGAACCACGGCGTCATGGCGGTGCCGAGCAGACTGCCGATCACCCCGCCCGAGGCGAAGTAGTAAAGGTCGTCGATATTGAGCGATGCCAGACCACAAGACGTGAGAATGAGCGCCAACGTGCCTATCAGACGTAGCGAAAGGGTAAAGAAATCAATGTAATCCTGACTGTCTCGCTGTCGGAAAGAGGCCCAGCAGAGGCAAATCATGATAGGTGGAATGGCGTAGGCCAGCACCCCGAAAATAAAGAACAGCGTATCGGCCATCCAGGCACCGACACCGCCTCCCAAATTATGGATAGGACCGTGCCAGGAGGTCTGGGACCAACTCGGATCGGACGGATTGAAACTGAGTAATGCCGCCATCAAATAAATGGCAAACACCGCCACCACAACCAGCACAGCCTCCAGAATTCGTCGGCTTCCGCTCAGTTTTCTCAAGGTAACGTCTTTGTCTTCTGTATATTCCTGGCTCAAGAAAGGCTCTCCAGGTTCCTGTGAACTGAAATAGCGATAGCGCCGGGAACAAACCCCGACGCCAGAGCTGTATGAATAAACAGGAGTGTAGCGAAATAAATTAGGTTTTGCACCTGAACCTTTTGCTTACCGGGTCTTAATTACCAGGCGGTTAGTCTGTTTCACTTCTTCCATGACCACATAGGTACGGGTGTCGTTAACGCCCGGCAAACGAAGCAGCGTTTCGCCCAGCAGTTTACGGTAAGCAGACATATCCGGTACACGCGTTTTCAACAAATAGTCGAAGTCGCCGGAGACCAGGTGACACTCCTGAATATCTTCTAGTTTTTGTACTGCTGCATTGAATTGCTCAAACACATCCGGTGCGCCACGGTTGAGGGTAATCTCAACGAACACCAGCAACGATGCATCCAGATAGTGAGGATTAAGCAACGCAGTGTAGCCATGAATGAAGTTTTGACGTTCCAGACGGCGAACGCGCTCCAGACATGGTGTAGGCGACAAACCTACACGTTTTGAAAGCTCGACGTTAGAGATCCGGCCATCCTTTTGCAGCTCATTAAGAATGTTACGGTCAATACGGTCGAGATCTTTACCCGGACGCTTCTTGTTATCTACCATTATTATTATCTCTCTGATGTCCTTCCCTGCACTTGCCATACCCTAACCAACTTCAATGTAATAAGGGCTTATCCTAAGCGAAGACCTGTTTTTTATAGGTTGTTACGACTCATCTCAAGACGTCATACCCCTGTCATAAGGAAACGAATTTTAGAGCGGAGCCGAAAAAAGAAATAACGCTAAGTGACTAATCAGGCTAGACAAAACCTAAAATACGATTGCAAGTGTTTAAAAAACAGACAACCTGTACCTCAAACGAGTAAAGCGGTAGCACATTGTGTGATTTTAAAACGCTGGCTGGCGTTTAATTTCTTCTTCCCTAGATGTTTTCGCAAATGCACAGCGGATTGTCAAAGTAAAAGAAGCAAAATCAGAAGAACATGCCGGATAGAAATCTGACAACGTCCTTTTTTGCTGTCTTTTCAGAATGAACAATAACAAAAGCCGACAGAGAAACTCGAACGGAAAACATTTTTACAGGCGATTTCAGGTAAAAACTATCAGACAAATCGCTAACAACATCTGAGTATGCTTTTTTTACGCGTCAGTTTTCCCTACAATCTCTCCCATCATGCAGTTTGCCAAAACGGAGATTCATTCTCATGGGTACAGTAAGACACAGCAAGTTATTGATTCTAGGGTCTGGCCCCGCAGGTTACACGGCGGCAGTCTATGCTGCACGCGCCAACCTGAAGCCGGTCCTCATCACCGGTATCGAAAAAGGCGGTCAGTTGACCACCACCACGGAAGTGGAAAACTGGCCGGGTGATCCTGAAGGTTTGACTGGACCGGGTCTGATGGACCGCATGCACGAGCACGCGACCAAGTTCAACACCGAAATCATTTTCGACCATATCAACCGCGTAGATCTGCAATCTCGTCCTTTCCGCCTGTTTGGCGACAGCGAAGAGTACACCTGCGATGCGCTGATTATTGCGACCGGTGCGTCTGCGCGCTATCTGGGTCTGCCTTCCGAAGAAGCCTTCAAGGGCCGCGGTGTGTCTGCCTGCGCCACCTGCGACGGTTTCTTCTATCGCAACCAGAAAGTCGCTGTGGTCGGCGGCGGCAACACGGCGGTTGAAGAAGCGCTGTATCTGGCAAACATCGCCTCTGAAGTCCATCTGATTCACCGTCGCGAAGTCTTCCGTGCGGAAAAAATCCTGATTGACCGCCTGAACGAGAAAGTTGCCAGCGGCAAAATCGTGCTGCACACCAACAAGACGCTGGACGAAGTCACCGGCGACGAAATGGGCGTGACGGGTGCCAACCTGCGCGACATTCATAACGGCGAACTGGCGAAAGTCGATGTAGCCGGGATGTTTATCGCCATCGGCCACAGCCCGAACACGGGTATCTTCCAGGGTCAGCTGGAGCTTGAAAACGGCTACATCAAAGTGCAGTCCGGCATTCAGGGCAACGCGACCCAGACCAGTATTCCGGGCGTGTTCGCGGCAGGCGATGTGATGGACCACGTGTACCGTCAGGCTATCACCTCCGCAGGCACCGGCTGTATGGCCGCGCTTGATGCCGAGCGTTATCTGGACGGTCTGGCGGAAGCCAACTTCCAGTAATCTGCCTGACTCTCTTTTACAGTCAGTGCAAACAGGGCGGCCTTCGGGTCGCCTTTTTTATTGCGGCTTTTTCTCGGCCTCAAGTGTTCATCTCGCGAAAGACCCTGTAGACTATGCGGGCTTTCCATTTCGCCTGGAAATCAGGGTTGGAAGCACCTTGGCGTGCTTTTGGAATCACCTATTCTGCATTCGGGCTTCGCGCAATGAATAAAACACGGCAACAAGAACTCCTCCGCTGGCTCAAACAACAGAGCGGCCGAGCGAAAAAATGGACGCGGCTTTCCATGATGCTCGGCCTGCTTTCCGGTCTGCTGATTCTGGCGCAGGCATGGCTGCTCGCAGGGTTGCTGCATCATCTTGTCGTTCTGCACACTCCACGCAGCGCACTGTGGCAAAACTTTCTCTTTCTGGCGCTCACCTTTGTGCTGCGCGCGGGCGTCACCTGGCTGCGCGAACAGGTCGGCTTTATCTGCGGTCGCCTTGTTCGCGAAGCGATGCGAAAACAGGTGCTGGATCGCCTGCATCAACTTGGCCCGGCCTGGATAAAAGGCAAACCGGCCGGAAGCTGGGCAACGCTTATCCTCGAGCAAATCGAAGAGATGCAGGACTATTACGCGCGCTATCTGCCGCAAATTTCACTGGCGGGGATCATTCCACTGCTGATTCTGGTCAGCGTCTTTCCAATTAACTGGGCTGCCGGCCTGATTCTGCTAGTCACCGCCCCGCTCATTCCGCTGTTTATGGCGCTGGTCGGCATGGGCGCGGCGGATGCCAATCGCCGCAACTTTCAGGCACTGGCGCGGCTCGGCGGACAATTTCTCGACAGTCTGCGCGGGCTTGACACGCTACGGCTGTTTAACCGCGCCGAGGCCGAGCTTGCGCAAATAACCGCCTCGACGGAGGATTTCCGCGCCCGCACGATGGACGTGCTGCGACTGGCCTTTCTCTCATCCGCCGTGCTGGAATTTTTTGCCTCGATTTCCATTGCCGTGGTCGCCGTATACTTTGGTTTTTCCTATATGGGCGAGCTGAGTTTCGGGCATTACGGCACGCCGATCACCCTGTTTTCGGGCTTTCTGGTGCTGATTCTGGCACCCGAGTTTTTCCAGCCGCTGCGCGATCTCGGGATATTTTATCATGCCAAGGCGCAGGCCGTGGGCGCGGCAGAAAGTCTGGTCGCCTTTTTAGGTGCCGAAGGGACACCTCCTTCATGCGGTCAACAGCCCTGGAGGGATGCCGGTCCTGTCACCCTCGAGGCCCTCGACCTCATCGTGCTTTCGCCGCAGGGCGAGAGACTCGCGGGTCCCCTTAACTTTACGCTGACGGCGGGCCGCCGTGTGGCGATTGTCGGGCTGAGCGGCGCCGGTAAAAGTTCGCTGCTCAACGTCTTGCTCGGGTTTTTACCCTATCGCGGTCAACTGCGGGTCAACGGCTGCGAGCTGCGCGAGATTGCGGTAGACGACTGGCGGCAGCACCTCGGCTGGGTAGGGCAAAACCCTCATCTGCCGGAATCCACGATAAGGGAAAATATTCTGCTGGGTCAGCCGAACGTCGGCCTGCAACGGCTCGAAGACGCTATCTTGCAGGCCCATGTCGATGAATTTACCGCGCAGCTGCCACAGGGAATCGACACGCCTATCGGCGAAGAGGCGGCGCGGCTTTCCGTCGGGCAGGCGCAGCGTGTGGCCGTGGCTCGCGCTCTTTTGTCTCCATGCGCACTTTTGCTGCTCGACGAACCGGCGGCGAGCCTCGATGCCGACAGCGAACGGCGGGTGATGCACGCGCTCAATCAGGCGGCGAAACGCCAGACCACGCTACTGGTCACGCATCGGCTTGAAGACACGGCGCAGTATGACGAGGTGTGGGTCATGGAAAACGGCATGCTGGTCGAGCAAGGTCATTATCAGCCGCTGGTTGCCCGCAACGGGCGGTTTGCCAGCCTGCTCACTCAGCGTATTTCGGAGCCACAGTCATGAGAACCTTGCTGCCGTTTCTGGCGCTTTACCGCCGCCACTGGCTTCGCATGGCCCTCGGGATTTTGCTTGCCATTGTGACACTGCTGGCCAGCATCGGCCTGCTGACCCTGTCGGGTTGGTTCTTGGCTGCCGCCTCGCTCGCGGGGCTGGCCGGGATCTACAGCTTTAACTACATGCTTCCCGCGGCAGGCGTGCGCGGAGCTGCCATTATTCGCACCGCCGGACGCTATGCCGAAAGACTTGCCAGCCACGACGCCACCTTCCGCGTGCTGGCGCATCTGCGCGTATTTACGTTCAGTAAACTGCTGCCGCTCACGCCGGGCGGACTGGCAGGCTTTCAGAAAGCCGAACTGCTGAACCGGCTGGTGGCCGATGTCGATACCCTCGACCATCTGTATCTGCGGGTGATTTCTCCGCTGATCGCCGCGCTGGCCGTTATTGTGGTGGTGACTTTCGGCATGAGTTTTCTGGATGTTCATCTGGCCCTGCTGCTGGGCGGCATCATGCTGGCGCTGCTTTTGCTGCTGCCCCTCGCGTTTTACCGCGCCGGAAAACCGCTCGGGCGTGACCTCACCCATCTGCGCGGCGAGTACCGCACGCAACTCGATGGCTGGTTGCAGGCGCAGGCCGAACTGGTGATTTTCGGGGCGCAGGCGAGTCGGCGACAACAGCTGGATGCCGTCGAACGCCGCTGGATGCATCGCCAGCAGCAGCAAGCCAGACTCTCCGGACTTTCGCAGGCACTGATGATAGCCGCCTCGGGCCTGACCGTTTGCCTGCTGTTATGGCTCGCGGCAGGGGGTATCGACGCATTGCCCGAACCGGGTGCGCTGCTGGCGCTGTTTGTGTTCACGCCGCTGGCGGCCTTTGAAGCGCTGGGTCCCGTCGCGGGCGCGTTCCAGCATGTGGGTCAGGTTGTGGCCTCGGCAGAACGGGTCAGTCAGATTATCGGTCAGCAACCCGCTGTCACGTTTCCTATACAGGGCGCGTCTTCTGCGGCGACGGCGCACGTGTCGATACGGCACGTCAGCTTCCGTTACCCCTTTCAACCGTTCGAGGTGCTCAAAAACATTACGCTTGAAATCCGCGCGGGTGAGCACGTTGCGCTGCTTGGCAAAACCGGCTGCGGAAAATCGACGCTGGCACAACTGTTAACCCGCGCCTGGGACCCTCAGCAGGGCCATATTCTGCTTAACGGTGTTTCGTTGGAAGATTATCAACAATCGACCCTGCGCAGCATGGTGACCGTGTTAAGCCAGCGTGTTCACGTCTTTAACGCTACGCTTCGCGATAATCTGCTGCTTGCCGCGCCCGCCAGTGATGACGCGGCTCTTGCCGTGGCGTTAAGTCAGGTTGATTTGCAGGCATTACTCGAAAACAGCGGGCTTGATGCCTGGCTGGGTGAAGGCGGCCGTCAGCTTTCGGGCGGTGAACAGCGAAGGCTGGGGCTGGCGCGTGCCTTGCTGCACGATGCGCCGCTGTGGATCCTCGACGAGCCAACCGAAGGACTGGATGCCGAAACCGAGCGCCATATCCTGACGCTGCTCGACACCCATTGCCGAGATAAAACCCTGCTGCTAATCACGCATCGGCTGACAGGGCTGGAAAAAATGGATCGCCGAATCACGATGGAAGCGGGCAGGATAATTTCGCCCTAATCTCATCTATAATCAGGCAAATTTATTATATTTCAGGGAGCGCGCGCTCCCGCAGATTTCAGGAATGCTATGCGTCTGGTCCAGCTTTCAGCCTATTCAGTCGATTTTCCGCCGCCGGAAACTGCCCTGCGCCAGCCCGAGGGTCTGCTGGCGATTGGGGGCGATCTCTCCCCTCCCCGCCTGCTCAATGCCTATCGGCACGGGATTTTCCCGTGGTTCGAACCGGGCGAGGAGATTTTGTGGTGGTCGCCGGACCCGCGTGCCGTGCTGTACCCTGAAGAACGCCATATCAGCCGCAGCCTACGACGTTTTCTGCGGCAGACCGCGTATCGCTACACCCTGAATCGCGCCTTTGAACAGGTTATTCACGCCTGCGCCGAAGCCCGTCAGGACGGCA
>Ga0308159_1003257_pt1 | contig 16740 bp, 12 predicted proteins | sample PhyCR1_FD_201040 | JGI IMG/M metagenome (GOLD analysis project Ga0308159, IMG submission 201040) | Phyllosphere microbial communities from UC Gill Tract Community Farm, Albany, California, United States - DLSLC.R1 | ecosystem: Host-associated > Plants > Phyllosphere > Unclassified | place: USA... | reverse complement strand
ACAGCAAGAGAAGCAACTCCTGTTAATGCCACTAAAGAAAGCGCAACACTTTTCTTTAAAGTAGAATAATTCATAATCTTTTTCTTTTTTTAAGGGTTAAACAATTTAATTGATTAATTTTTTGTAATCGCAAAATTAAACAAAATTTTAAATTTTCAAACTTTTATACAAACTCCGTTCCAAACTTCGCACGAAAAAGGGATTTTATTACATTTGATCCTTTTACAATTATTAATGTATATATCATGAAATATCCTCAAATCGATCAATCACTTTTCATTTTAAATAGAAAAAACTTCACCAAGCAACTAATTAACAACTCTTTAGCTATATTTAATGCCAATGATGAATTCCCAAGAAGTGGCGATCAGAACTTCACCTTTAAGCAAAATCCTGATTTATTTTATTTATCAGGAATCGACCAGGAACAGACTATTTTACTCTTATTCCCTGATTGTCCTAATCCTTTGTATAGGGAAGTCCTGTTTTTAAGACAGACAAACGACTACATTAAGGTTTGGGAAGGATATAAATATACAAAAGAACAGGCAAAATCCGCATCTGGTATTTCGAGTATATATTGGCTGGAAGATTTTGATAATATTTTGCACAGTATTGTTCATTATGCAGACAATATTTATTTAAATACAAATGAAAACGATCGCTATGCCCACACCGTTCCTCACCGCGACTTAAGGTTTATTGATCAGATGCTTTCGAAATACCCCTTGCATCAATATACACGTGCTGCGCCTATTATGCGTGGATTAAGAGCTGTAAAATCTGAAGTTGAAATTGAACTGACTAAAAAAGCATGTGCAATTACACGTGATGCTTTTATAAGGGTATTGAAATTTACCAGGCCCGGCATAAAAGAATATGAAATTGAGGCAGAAATTATCCATGAGTTTATTCGGCAGGGAGGAACTGGTCATGCTTATACCCCAATTATTGCTTCCGGCCACAACGCTAACATTCTGCATTATAATGATAACAACCAAACTTGTAATGCAGGTGATGTAATCCTTTTCGATTTTGGAGCAGAGTACGCGAATTACAATGCAGATATGAGTCGGTCTATTCCCGTGAGCGGGCGTTTCACCTCCAGACAAAAAGAAGTTTATAATGCTGTATTGCACGTAATGAGAGAAGCTACAAAATTATTAGTGGCCGGTACGGTATGGAATACCTACCATGAAGCCGTTGGCGAGATCATGACGGAACAATTAATCAACTTAAAATTGATCTCCGTTGCTGATGTAAAGGACCAGAATGCAGCTTATCCAGCATATAAAAAATACTTTATGCACGGCACATCCCATCATTTGGGTATCGATGTGCATGATTTCGCCGGCAGGTACACACCTTTTGCAGAGGGAAATATTTTAACAGTAGAGCCAGGAATTTATATCCCGGAAGAAGGTTTAGGCATTCGCCTGGAGAACAATATTCTGATCACCACTAATGGAAATATCGACTTAATGGCAGATATCCCATTAGAGGCAGCGGAAATTGAGGATATTATGAACAGTTAATTCAAGAAACTTTTGGGCTTGGCGCAGTTGAATGTAGCCAGGGCAATGATGAGTTTCGCTCACAATATTAATGACCTGTAAGAGATTGTACCTGCTGTTCATGCAAATCATGAGCCCGCTGTACGAGATCAAAGGGCATAAAAAAAGATCCTGACGGTGTCAGGATCTTTTTTTTATAAGAATTATTTGTAACTATTGTGCCGGAAAACTGAAGTTGAAAGCACCTTGTCCTGTCACACCTGACATATAAACCATTCCATTTCTGGTTTGAGGTAATGCTTTTTGAACATCCGCTACACTGTTTACCGGCTGACCATTTACTTTAGTGATGATCAAACCTTTTTCTACTCCAATATTATCAAAAGCTTTTCCGGTAGTAACAGATGTTACCACAACGCCGCTGTTAATTCCAAGTTTTGATTTTTGAGCTGGTGTTGCCGGTGTAAATGTTGCACCTAGCTTTGAAACCTCTGCCGTTTTCGATGCTGCATTGTTCGCTGTTAAGCCTACACTCGCTTCACCTTTTAATGTTACCGTAATATCTTTCAAAGATCCGTCTCTTAAAACACCAAGTTTAACTTTATCACCTGGGTTTAATCGGCCAATCCTTTCTTGTAAATCAGGAGAATCATTAATCACCAAACCATCAACTTTTTTAATAATATCGCCCGATTTAATTCCTGCAGCAGCAGCTCCTCCACCAGCAACTACGTCGTTTACGTATAAACCGCTTACTTCAGAAGTATTAACGCCTTTAGGTTTCTCATCAGCGCTGAGCGGAATAAAGTTTACACCAATATAACCACGTTTAACAGAGCCATATTTCATAAAGTCGTCTACAATTTTACGTGCTAAGTTGACCGGGATTGCAAAACCATAACCTTGATTGTAGCCACTTTGCGAAGCAATTGCTGAGTTAATTCCAACCAATTCACCGTTTGCATTAACCAATGCACCACCACTGTTTCCTGGATTAATTGCCGCATCTGTTTGAATAAAAGATTCGATACTGGTATTTGCCGGGCGCTCTGGTCTTTTACCTGTGCGCTGGTATTCTCTATATTCTTCTTCAGTAATCTCATTTCCTTGCTGCTCACGACCAATAATACCGATGCTGCGATTTTTTGCACTCACAATTCCTGCTGTTACAGTAGTTTGCAAATCAAGCGGGAAACCAACGGCCAATACCCATTCTCCCACCTGTACATTATCCGAGTTACCCATTTTCACGACTGGCAAACCAGTAGCGTTTACTTTAATCAATGCCAAATCTGTATTAGGGTCGCGGCCAATTACTTTGGCTTCAACTTTTCGACGATCGGTTAATACCACTTCAACTTTTTCTGCATTTTCCACTACGTGGTTGTTGGTTACAATATAACCATCCTGACTGATAATAACGCCCGAACCTGATGCCGCTCTTGGCTGGCGCGGCATTTGACGACCACCTCCACCAAAGAAATCTTCCATCATATCAAAAGGTGAAGAACTGCCCTGACTACCGCCTGATGCTGCATAAGTTGTTTTAATGTGTACCACTCCCGGCGCAACTGCCGCAGCTGCCTGCGTAAAATCTGTTGCACCTGCTGATGTTACTTTAAGCGGGTTATTTGCGAAATATAAATTCTGTTTTTCAGAAATTGTATTTCCGGTTTGATTACGCTCAAAGAGCTTATAACCTCCAATTGCTGCTGCCCCACCTATAAAAGCAGCTAACACGGTAATTCCTAGTATTTTTTTCATGTGTTTGATATTGTTTTTAATCCCCACAATTAATTATAAGTTTTTTGCCGGCAAATTGTTTGATTCACTTATAACGCTTTATGATTTAAATATTAATGTTTGGCAAGAGCATTTTATTTACTTTGTTTAAGCAGAATGCTCCAGCAATTTCTGATCTGCCTAAATTTTCTTTCGTAAGTTTATTCAAATTTAATACCATATCAACGATATTTGCATAACTAAAGCACTTACATCCGTGTTAAAAAATGTTAAATACAAAAGTACCTAAGTGCTCAATATCTAATGCGACTTAAAGATTGCATAAAAAAATGAAGATTCAATGAAAACTAAATTCTATAAATACCAGGGTGCAGGAAACGACTTCATCTTAATAGACCATACCGAATCCCCTTTAAAAAACCCTGATAACCAGCTTATTGAAGATTTGTGCCATAGGAGATTTGGCATTGGTGCCGATGGATTAATGTTTGTAACTAAACATGAAGACTATGATTTTGAAATGCACTATTTTAATGCAGATGGTAAATTGGGTAGTATGTGTGGTAACGGAGGCCGATGTATTGTTGCATTTGCTAAACAACTCGGTATTATAGAAAGAGAAACGAACTTTTTGGCAGTAGATGGTCCGCATTATGCCAGAATTTCAGAGAATGGAGAGTGGGTTGATCTTCAAATGATTGATGTGAATACCATTACCAAAGATGGAGAAGCATATGTGTTGAATACCGGATCTCCGCACTATGTAACACTGCAGGATAATTTGAAAGATTTCGATGTATTTAGTGAAGGTAAAGGAATCCGCTACAATCAAACTTATAGCGAGAAAGGCATTAATGTAAACTTTGTAGAAGACCATGGTGATCATCTTTTTGTACGCACCTATGAACGTGGTGTTGAAGATGAAACTTATGCCTGTGGCACTGGCGTAACTGCCGTAGCAATGGCAATGGCCAAACATAAAAACCATACCGGCCACATTAAAACAAATATTAAAGTTTTGGGTGGTGATATTAAAATTGAGTTTGACTATGATGGAGCAAATTTTACGAATGTATTTTTGTGCGGACCTGCTAAATTGGTTTTCGAAGGCGAAGTAAACTAGTCACGTAAAGTTCCTCATCCAAGTTGCATGTCACTGCATTTCACAAAGTTCATAAAATGTAACAGATTGGGTACTGCCCTGACAACTTGCATTTAATAATTTTTAAGGGCATTAAAATGCCTGTATTAAGGTAATGTTAATTTCTTGTTACCTGTACATGGGAACGGCAAGTGTGTAAATTATACACTATCAAAACATTTTTACGACCGATTTTGGCGACATTTCGAAAGTGAAAATTCCAATTTTTGCTATGTTTTAACAACAGTTAACACTCTGTCTCAAGATAATTACACATTAAATAATAGTCCATTTAGGATCTTAATCCCCTTATAAATAATCGATTACGCCGTTTAAAATACTTATTTAAACCAAAAATAAATCAATCGATTGATTAAATGACAGAATTTGGACAGATTTATTTTTTTTTAGGCGCTATTTTTGGGCAAAGATTGCGAACTCACAATTCAGATTTAAGAACGCCTTCAATCCGGAAAAATATTTTTTAACACACACAAGAATACTCCATGAGAAAAGTAACAACTCTCTTTGTTAGCATGAGCATTGGAATGCTTTTAGCCTCCTGCGGAAATAACGACGATGCTAAAAAAGCGGCAGCAGCTGCAGCAGCCGGTCCTCAGCCTTACCCGGTTTTTACCGTTAAAGCACAAACTACAGAATTAAACTCCGACTATCCGGCCACAATGGAAGGAATTCAAAACATTGACATCCGCCCAAAGGTTGATGGATTTATTGATAAGATTCTGGTTGATGAAGGTGCGGTTGTTAAGAAAGGTCAACTGCTTTTCACCATCATGGCACCTCAATATGAGCAGGAAGTAAGAACGGCCCGCGCAGCAATAAGTAGTGCAGAGGCTGATGTTAATGCAGCTCAACTTCAGGTAAATAAAACGAAACCACTTGTAGAAAAGGATATCATTAGTAAATATGATTTAGATGCTGCCCAACTTACCTTGCAAAGTAGAAAAGCAGCATTAGCACAGGCAAGGGCTACATTGGCAAATGCTAAGGTAAACTTAAGCTATACTTCAATTACAAGTCCGGTAAACGGCGTGGTAGGTAGCATTCCATTCAGAAATGGAAGTTTGGTAAGCAGTTCTAGCACAGAACCCCTAACAACCATTGCCAACACATCCAAAGTTTATGCATACTTTTCTTTAAATGAGAAACAATTATTAGATTTCTCTAAAACATACAAGGGCAATACACTTGCTAAGCAAATGGCAAATATCCCGGCAGTGAGCCTGGTATTAGCCGATGGAACGGTTTACGCACAGAATGGTAAAATTGAATCCATTAATAGTCAGATTAACACCAACACAGGATCTGCAAGCCTGAGAGCAACTTTCCCTAACCCTATTGCATTATTGAAATCTGGTGGAAGTGCATCGGTAAGAATTCCCCAAAAAGTTGAAAACGCTATTTTAGTCCCTCAAAAATCTACTATCGATTTACAGGGCAAGAAATTCGTGTATGTTTTAGGCGATTCAGCGAAGATTGTAAGTACAGAAATTCAGGTAATGGATTTAGCGAAAGATAAATTTTTCGTGGTAACTAAAGGATTAAAAGCAGGTGATAAAATCGTTTTGGAAGGTTTCCAATCTTTAAAAGACGGTGTTAAAATTAAACCTGAAGAAACAAGTGCCGATTCAGTTTATGCGGAGATCAAGTAAAAATAATATCTTCTGTGCAATCACACGATTATCAGAGTAATCAATATTAATTATGTTTAAGAAATTCATAGAAAGACCGGTTTTATCAACGGTTATATCTGTTATCATCGTTATCCTCGGTGTTTTAGGTTTAGCCACTTTGCCGGTTTCACAATATCCTGAAATTGCGCCGCCAACGGTACAGGTTTCAACTTCATACCAGGGCGCAAATGCTGATGTGGTAATGAACAGCGTTGTTGTTCCATTGGAAGAACAAATAAATGGTGTGGAAGACATGACCTACATGACTTCTACCGCCAGTAACGACGGTACAGCAGCCATCACAATCAATTTTAAATTAGGAACCAATCCGGATTTAGCTGCTGTAAACGTTCAAAACAGGGTTGCCCGTGCAACCAGTTTATTACCGGCAGAGGTTACAAAATCTGGTGTAATTACAGCGAAAAGACAGGCCAGTAACGTACTGATCTTTGGTCTCTATAGTGATGACCCATCTTATGACCAGAAATTTTTGCAGAACTATGCGAATATCAACATCATTCCGCAAATTAAACGTATCAACGGTGTAGGTGATGCCAGTGCATTCGGAACGCTGGATTATACCATGCGCATTTGGCTTAAGCCTGATGTAATGGCCACCTACGGTCTGGTTCCAAGCGATGTAAATACTGCCCTGGCCGATCAGAACGTAGAAGCTGCTCCAGGTCAGTTTGGAGAACAAGGCGACCAGGCGTTCCAGTATACATTAAAGTATACAGGGAGACTAAAGGATGAAGCACAATTCTCAAACATCATTATTAAAACAGCCGAAAACGGACAAATACTGCGTTTAAAAGATATTGCAAGAATAGAACTAGGTGCACAAAGTTATGCCAGTGCGGTAAGTTTTAATGGTAAACCTGCATTAGGTATCGCCATTAACCAAACTGCGGGATCTAATGCAAAAGAAGTAATTGAAAATTCGATCAAAACATTGGATGAAGCACAAAAAACTTTTCCTAAAGGCGTTCACTATTCCACTTTAGTAAATGTTAACGATTTCCTTGATGCTTCAATCGAAAAAGTAATTCACACGTTAATAGAAGCATTTATCCTCGTATTCTTAGTTGTATTTATTTTCTTACAGGATTTCCGTTCAACTCTAATCCCAGCGATCAGTGTTCCGGTAGCAATTATCGGTACGTTCTTTTTCTTAAGTCTGTTCGGTTTTACTATTAACTTATTAACCTTATTCGCGCTCGTACTCGCCATTGGTATTGTGGTGGATGATGCCATTGTGGTGGTAGAGGCCGTGCATGCAAAACTGGATGAGGGTTATACTGATGCCAAAAAAGCGACAATAGATGCAATGGATGACATTAGTGGTGCAATTATTTCGATCACGTTAGTAATGGCAGCGGTATTTATCCCGGTGAGTTTTATCCAGGGATCATCAGGTGTATTCTACAAACAATTTGGTTTAACGCTTGCAATATCAATCATTTTATCTGCAATTAACGCATTAACATTAAGCCCGGCGCTATGTGCTTTATTCTTGAAACCACATGCTGATGACCACGGAAAAAAGAAGAACTTTTTAGAGCGTTTTTATTCAGCATTTAATACTTCATTCGATGCGGTTACCAACAAATATAAAAAATCTGTAAGTTTCCTTTCTCATAAAAAATGGATTGTAGGCTTAGGAATTTTATTCTTTACAGGGCTTTTAGTTTGGACCATGAATACCACCCCGAAAGGTTTCGTACCGAATGAGGATTTGGGAACGATCATGTCTGATATTTCTCTTCCTGCCGGAACATCCCAGGAAGAAACAAATGTTATCATTGCAAAAATTGACAGTGTGGCCCATGGCATTCCGGAAATCAAGAATACTTTACGTGTTGTTGGTAGGAGTTTGATTAGTGGTTCAGGTAGTTCTTACGGGATGGTAATCTCAAGATTAACCCCATGGGATGAACGTAAAGGCCGTGATGTAAAAGTGATCATTGGCGAGTTATTTGCTAAAACAGCTAATATTAAAGGCGCAAAAATTATCTTCTTTGCTCCGCCAACCATTCAGGGTTTCGGAACAAGTGGTGGTTTTGAATTCCAGTTGCAGGATAAAACTGGCGGCGATATCAAGAAATTTAATGATATCGGTAACGGCTTCCTGGCAGCATTAAGTAAAAGACCAGAAATTCAATACGCTTCAACGTCCTTCAACCCTAATTTCCCTCAATATCAAATTGATGTAAACGTAGCTAAAGTAAAACAGGCAGGCTTAACCGTTGCAGATGTTTTAGGGGTAATGCAAGGTTATTATGGTGGTGTTTACGCTTCTAACTTTAACAAGTTTGGTAAGCAGTTTAGGGTAATGTACCAGGCTGATGCACAGTATCGTTCAAATGAGCAAACGTTAACGCGAATTTTCGTACGTAACGGAAGCGGACAAATGGCGCCAGTATCTGAATTTATCACCTTAACTAAGGTATATGGTCCACAGGCCATTTCACGTTTCAATTTATTCACTTCAATTTCCGTAACAGGTAATCCAAATGCTGGTTTTAGTTCCGGAGATGCATTGAAAGCGGTACAGGAAGTTGCAGCAGAGACATTGCCTGCAGGTTATGGATACGAATTTTCCGGTTTATCACGTGAGGAAATTAGTGGTGGAAGTCAGACTGTATTTATCTTCTTACTATGTATCATCTTCGTTTATTTCTTGTTGGCGGCACAATATGAAAGTTATATTTTACCATTAGCGGTATTAATTTCTCTTCCTATTGGTTTAGCTGGTGTATTTGTTTTCGATAAAATATTTGGAATCGATAATAACATCTATACACAGATTACGCTGATCATGCTCGTTGGTTTGTTGGCCAAGAATGCCATTCTGATTGTAGAATATGCAGTGGACAGGCGAAAGAAAGGCATGAGTATTGTCAACGCAGCCATTGATGGAGCAACCGCTCGTTTACGCCCGATTTTAATGACCTCTTTCGCATTTATCTTAGGATTATTACCATTGATGCTTTCTTCTGGTGTTGGTGCAGCAGGTAATAAATCGATTGGTACAGGTGCTGTAGGGGGGATGCTAATTGGAACACTGTTCGGTGTGTTTGTAATCCCTGCCTTGTTTATTGTTTTCCAAAGTTTACAGGAACGCATTAGCAATAAATCTCCTTTTGAAGAAGGCATTGAAAAGGAACAAACACCTGAAGAATATGAATTGGCTACCAGTCAGAACAAACATTAATTTTTAAGAATATATGAAACTCAGATATAAGTATTCCATTTTAATCGGCTTCACCATCTTAACCTTAAGCGCTTGTGTGACTAAAAAATACGAACGCCCGCAAGTTAAAAGCGAAGGATTATACCGGGATAAAAACACAACAGATACAACTACCATGGCAGATTTGCCATGGAAAACCTTGTTCTCTGATACAACTTTACAGTCATTAATTCAGCAAGGAATAAATCAAAATTTAGATTTAAAGCAAGCCATCGAACGGATTAGAATTTCTGAGGCTACTTTAAGGCAAAGTCGTGCGGCATTTTTGCCAAGTTTACAAGCCGATGTTTCGGTTACTGATGCTAAACAGGCAGCGGCTGCATTAAATTTTCCGGCAGGAATTAATATCAATTTAGAAACGCAAACTTACAGGGCCCAATTAAGCACTGCTTGGGAAGCCGATATTTGGGGTAAGTTAGGTAGCGCAAAACGCTCAGCATTTGCTACTTTATTGCAAAGTGATGCCGCTAAACGTGCCGTTCAAACGCAGTTAATTGCCACTATCGCCAATAGCTATTACACCTTATTGGCTTTAGATAAACAGCTGGCCATTACGGAACAAACCATTAAAATCAGGGCACAGGATGTAGAAACTATGAAAGCTTTGAAAGAAGGTGCTGTAGTAAACGGTGCAGCTGTAGTTCAAAGCGAAGCAAACTTATATGCCGCCGAAGTAACCCTTCCTGATTTAAAAAGAAGCATTAAAGAGGCAGAAAATGCCTTAAATATTGCGTTGGCTCAGGCACCCGGAACGGTTAACCGCACTACATTAGATCAGCAGGTAGCATTTTCAAATCTGCAAACAGGCGTATCAGCTCAGTTATTACAAAATCGTCCTGATGTTATTGCTGCTGAGTTTGGTTTCAGGGCTGCATTTGAAAACACCAATGTGGCTAAAACCTATTTTTACCCTGCTTTAACTTTAACTGCTGCCGGCGGTTTAACAAGCTTACAGTTAAATAACTTTTTCGATAACTCAATTTTTTATAATATTGTTGGCGGCTTAACCCAGCCTATCTTTGCTAAAGGCGCAAACAAAGCACGTTTGACCACTGCTCAGGCCAATCAGCAAATTGCTTTTTATGCCTTTCAACAAGCGCTTTTAACTGGCGGACAAGAAGTATCGAATGCATTATATGCCTACCAAACAGCAGAAGAAAAGGAAGCAACCAGAGCAAAACAAATTGCATCATTAACTAAGGCTGTAGATTTCACCAAAGAATTATTACGCTACAGCTCAGCAACAAACTATACCGATGTGTTAACATCAGAGCAAAGTTTGTTAACAGCTCAGTTGAGCGGAATTAATGACAGGCTACAAAAACTCCAGTCGGTTGTTAATTTATATCGTGCTTTAGGTGGTGGCTGGAAGTAAGAATTACCATTACCCTAAACGCAAAAAGCATCTCAAATATTGGGATGCTTTTTGCGTTTATGAAGATTATCTCATAAGTACATTCCTTTGCTATCGATGAAACTAATCACTTTGTCTGGAAGGAAAAACTGGACGTTTTTCTTTTCCTTAATAGATTTACGAATAAAGGTTGAAGAAATTTCCATCAGCGGCGTATCGGTAAAAACGATGGAAGGATGGTCTTTCCATTCATTTACCTCAGCACCTGGACGCGGATAAACATAGATCTGATAATCTTTTAAAAGAACCTCATAGTTCTTCCATTTTTTAAAAGAAACGAGGTTATCTGCTCCCATTATCAGCACAAATTCTTTTAAAGGAAATTTTTCATGCAGATAGGTTAAAGTATCAATAGTGTAAGATGGTTTTGGCAGATTAAATTCGATATCACTTATGCGGATATTTTCTGAACTCTCTATAGCTAAATTAGCCATTTCCAACCGATCATACATGTTGGCAAGTCCGCTTTTTTCTTTTAAGGGATTATGCGGAGACACCACTAACCACACTTCATCAAGCTCGGTATGATTGGCCATATAATTGGCAATAACTAAGTGCCCGGTATGGATTGGGTTGTAAGAACCGAAGAAAAGACCTGTTTTCAGTTTACGGTTTTCAGTGTTGTTGATCGTCATTGCGAGGCTGGGTTGAGGGAGCCGAAGCAATCTATTTCCAAGATGAGATTGCTTCACCCTTGTGCGCTGTTCCGTCGCTGCAGTTCGCAATGACGGATTTATTTTATTAAATTATCTCTAATTTGACTATAGAATTGAAAATAAAAATTAGACGATTCTATATAAGTTACTTATTAAGAAACTCGCTTACCAACCGCTCAGCTTCTGCACAAGCCTCTGTTAAATCGAAGTTTTTCAAGATTACATCAAATTTATCTGCGTAAAGTAACTCTTTTTCCGCTTTGATAAAACGCTCCTGAAGTTTCTCCTGACTGTCAGTCCCTCTTCCACTTAACCGTTCTTTCAATACTTCCAAAGATGGTGGTTGAACAAAAATCGCCAAAGCATCTTCCTCATATTTTCTTTTTAAACGAATGCCACCTTCCACATCAATATCAAAAATTACATGCTGATCGTTTTCCCAGATCCGTTCAATTTCTGAACGTAAAGTGCCGTAGAAAGTTCCGTTATAAACTTCTTCAAATTCAACAAATTCCTGATGAGCTACCTTATGTAAAAATTCTTCTTTTGTAATGAAATAATAATCATTTTCGTGGGTTTCATCACCCCTTGATTCCCTTGTTGTAGCCGAAATCGAAAAACTCAATTGCGGAAATTTCTTCAATAGGTGATGTACAATTGTTGTTTTACCTGCTCCTGATGGCGCTGAAAATATGATTAATTTACCTTGTTTCATTTCTTTAAGCTTAAAAACTAAAGCAGAAAGCTCAAAGCTTTAACCTTTGAGCTTTCTGCCTTGAGCTTTTTATAGTACGTTCAGTAATTGTTCTTTAATTTTTTCTAATTCTTCTTTCATGCCTACTACAAACTGTTGCATTTGCGCATCGTTCGCCTTAGCACCCATGGTATTAATCTCCCGGCCAATTTCCTGAGAAATAAAACCTAATTTCTTACCATTAGCTTCATTGCTGGCCAGGGTTTGAAGAAAATAATCACAGTGACTTTTCAATCTGGTTTTTTCTTCTGTGATGTCTATTTTATCAATATAATAGATCAGTTCCTGTTCAAAGCGATTTTGATCGATGTTTACCTTGCCGACAGCATCATCTAAAAACTGTGAAAACTTATCTCTGATGGCGGTAATCCTTCTAGGTTCTAATTCTTCAACTGATTTAAAATAGCCTAAAATATTGGTAATTCTAAGTTCAAGATCTGCTTTTAAAACAGCACCTTCATCAGCTCTGAACTTATTGAAATTGGTTAAAGCCGAAGTGAATAATTGATATAAATTATTCCATTCGTCCTCGCTCACACTTTCCTCTTTATAACTAATTACATCAGGGAAAGTTAAAGCGGTTTGCAATAAGTTGCTGCTTCCGGCATTGAGCTGATCATTAACAGCAATGAGTTGGTTATAATAATGGCTAAGTAAAGCAGTATTAATAGTTGCGCCGGTAATTTCGCCACCAGCACGCTCTACATTAATGCTTAAACTCACTTTTCCGCGCTCTATGTCTTTACTGCATACATTGCGCAAAATTAATTCTTTATCAGAAAAAGCTTTTGGATATTTTAAATTTAGCTCAAGGAATTTGCTATTGAGCGATTTGATTTCGACACTATACTTTGCATTTGCATAATCGGCTGTTGCTAAGCCGTATCCTGTCATGGATTTTATCATGCGCAAAGATAGAAAAATAAGTTTAGAGTTTGCAGATGCACTTTTAGGTTTAGCACTGATAAAGCAAATATCAAACACCTAAAACGGCGCGAAGTCACCTTAACGTTATTTAACAACCAAAACCCTGAACAATCGTTATTTTTACGCAAACAGCTTACCTAGATGAAACCACTATTAACGCCTTTATTTGTCTTATATTTTGTACTTACACCAGAGAAAAGCAACGCGCAGCAAATTGCTGCAAAGGGCGTTATTTTAGAAAAAGGAACATCGATCCGTATCGCACTGGCCTTGGTAACCGACACTAATAATCATGTTACCGTTGGCAGCAATGATATGGGGTTTTTCCAGATAAAGGCGAAGGTTGGTGATACTTTATGGTTTTTTAAACGGCATTTTCAGGATCAGTTTGCGGTGGTTTCCAGCGAAAAAGATATGTTGATTAACCTGATTAGAGCCGACATGATTTTAGAAGACGTAACAATTAAGGCTGAAAACAAACAAGAAAACTTATTAGCTGTTAGACTAGAACATCGTAAGAAAACTTACTTTTACGGCAAGAAAAGAAATCCACTTTATTATCTCCGTTCACCGATTGCGGCGATATTGGAGCTTTTTGGATCTGATAGAAAAAATGCAAAGCGGTTTGACCGACACCTTGATAAAGAAGAAAAAGAGCTTGAAGTAGACCAATACTTTAATTTAAGTCTGGTTAAAGCGCATACCAACCTAACTGGAAAAACGTTAGAGAAATTTATGCTGGACTTCAGGCCAAAATATAAACAAATAAAAAACTGGAATACTTACGATGCAGCTGGCTATATAAAAAGATCAGCTAATTTTTACCTCGATACCTTAAAACGTGAATAATAATATAAACATAATAAGACCGCTGAAATTAATATTATCCCTCCTGTTATTTTTGCTTGCGAGTAATATGGTGAAAGGACAAGAGCTAATTATAAAGGGAGTGGTTTTTGAAAAAGGGACTAATTTAAGAGTAGCACTTGCTGAAATTACAAACCAGCGGACGCAACTCGGCGTAGGCAGCAATGATCTGGGCTTTTTTCAAATAAGGGCTAATGTTGGAGATACGCTTTTAATTACCAAAAGAAATCTCAATGATCAGCAGATTGTGGTGAAAGGAAGTCAGGACATTCTGATTTATTTAGTAAGAAACAGCACCATGCTTGATGAGGTAACCATTGTTGGTAATACTAAAAAACAGGATCTGGAAGATCTTAAGCGGGACTTTAGAAATAAAGGCGTGTATAATGGTGGTAAATCATCAGTTTTATCATCAGTCTTTCATCCATTAAACGGATTATATAATCTAATCGGGAAGGACCCAAAGAACGCCCGCAGGTTTAACCGCTACGCAGATAATGAACTGAAGCAGACACAAATTGATCAATACTTTAATGGAACGATCATTCAGAACAACACCAATTTAAAGGGAAAAGATCTGGAAACGTTTATGCTGAATTATCGTCCTGATTATGACAAAGCACAGCATTGGAACGTTTACGACTATATTAAATATATTAAGGAGTCGGCAAAGAAGTTCGAAAAAACGCCCGTTAAAGCAAATGAATTAAATCCAATTAAATAGATAAAGCTTCGCAAGCCTTCTCTGCGGCTAACTTCTCCGCGTTTTTCTTATTATAATCTCTGCCCGTACCGAATTTTTCGCCTTCAACCAAAGCGCTAATGGTAAAAAGTTTTGCACTCTCACCTTCCCCGTTTTGAACCAGTTCAAACATTACATCTTTACCATGGCGCTGGCACCATTCGATCAGTTTACTTTTGAAGTTCGTTTCGGTAAGTTCCAGAGTATGGATGTCAATATGAGGCTTAACAATTCTACGCAGCAAAAATTCTCTTGTAAAATTGTAGCCCTTATCCATGTAAATCGCACCAATAATGGCTTCGAAAGCATCACCCAGCATCGAATTATGCTTGGTTTGAATGCTTACGGATCTTTGGTCGAATTGAATAAGCTTATCGAAACCAATCTTTTTAGCCAACTGATTCAGATTCGCACGGTTTACGATTTTGGAGCGCATTTCTGTTAAGAAACCTTCCTCTTTATAAGGATAGTGCTTAAAAAGTAATTCAGCAATCACTGAACCTAAGACTGCATCACCTAAAAATTCCAGACGCTCGTTACTGCTTCTGCTTCCGTTTTTTAAAACTTTTGCGACAGAACGATGCCTGAACGCCATTTTATAAAGCGTTACATTGCCTGGCACAAAGCCTAAAATATTTCTCAGCTTTTTAACAAACTCCTTTTCAGGAGAAAGATAAAGTTTATATAATTTAAATATCGGCATTAAACAAATAACACAATTAACGGCAAATGAGCATATTGAACTAAGTTATCTATTTTTAATTAGCATACAAAATTATATAGCGAAGCTGTTTTAATTAATCTTCGTATTTTTTGAAAATCAGGGAAGCATTGTGGCCGCCAAAACCAAAAGTATTACTTAACGCCGCTCTAACTTCACGTTTTTGTGCTTTGTTGAAAGTAAAATTCAATTTCGGATCAAAGGCAGGATCATCTGTAAAGTGATTAATTGTTGGTGGAACAATGTCGTTCTTTACAGCCAAAATTGCGGCGATCGCTTCTACAGCACCAGCAGCACCTAAAAGGTGGCCAGTCATTGATTTAGTAGAACTGATGTTTAATCGATAAGCATCTTCACCAAATAATGCGCCAATGGCTTTGGTTTCACTAATATCACCAAGTGGTGTAGAAGTACCATGAACATTGATGTAATCTATATCAGCGGTAGTCATTCCTGCATCTTTGAGTGCATTGGTCATTACCATTCTGGCACCTAAACCTTCAGGATGTGGTGCAGTAATGTGATTAGCATCGGCACTCATTCCTCCACCTACAAGTTCAGCATAAATTTTTGCCCCTCTTGCCTTGGCATGTTCAAGTTCCTCCAGGATAATTGTACCTGCACCCTCTCCTGCCACAAAGCCATCACGGTCTTTATCGAACGGACGGGAAGCCGTTGCCGGGTCATCATTGCGTGTAGATAATGCGTGCATGGCATTAAAGCCACCCATTCCTGCTTCGTTAATGATCGCTTCAGAACCTCCACTGATGATCACATCAGCCATACCCAAACGGATATAATTAAATGCGTCAATCATTGCATTGGTTGAGGAAGCGCAAGCCGAAACAGTTGCAAAATTTGGCCCACGTAAGCCATACTTGATTGAGATATGCCCGGGAGCGATATCAATAATCATTTTAGGGATAAAAAATGGATTGTATCTTGGCGTACCATCTCCCTTGGCGAAATTTGAAATTTCATCGAGAAAGGTTTTCAATCCACCTATGCCAGCACCCCAGATTACGCCGATTCGGTTGGTGTCTAAATTTTCGAAATCGAAACCACCATCCTTTACTGCCTCATCTGTAGCTACTAAAGCATATTGTACAAACGGATCAAGCTTGCGGGCTTCCTTTTTCTCCAAAAAATCTTCCGGATTAAAGTTTTTCACCTCGCATGCGAATTTTGTTTTGAACTTTTCAGTATCAAAACCTTTAATAGGAGCAGCGCCACTCACCCCGTTAGTCAATCCTTCCCAAAACTCGGGAACATTATTGCCTATAGGAGTGAGCGCACCCAACCCTGTTACTACTA
>Ga0308159_1003255_pt1 | contig 16747 bp, 18 predicted proteins | sample PhyCR1_FD_201040 | JGI IMG/M metagenome (GOLD analysis project Ga0308159, IMG submission 201040) | Phyllosphere microbial communities from UC Gill Tract Community Farm, Albany, California, United States - DLSLC.R1 | ecosystem: Host-associated > Plants > Phyllosphere > Unclassified | place: USA... | reverse complement strand
TTTTCTCTCCACCGCCTGAAGTCTTGATTCTGTATGACATATTTGTAGGCTTGGACTGATTCAGGAGAACCACCGCTCCATCAACGCCGCTGCCACCGGCCATCCCAGCCGCGAGCGCATCACGGACGGGATGTCGCGCAACTGGAACAGGCGCGTGGCATATTGCGGCGGCTTCTTCCGCCCGAGCAACGTGTTCAGCGCTTCCTCCGGCGCCTTCAAGAGATCGACCATCTATTTTCCCTCCCTGTTTTTTATGATCCGGCAGGCCAAGGAGCCTGCCGGACCGCGCGGATTATCGACAGGTAAGGGCACTGTGACGCCATCTCCCACGGATGAGTTGGTTGCGAGAGGTAACCGATCCGTGGATGGTGCGGGGGGCCAGGTAATTTCTGCGGCATCGGCTCGGAGGATCGAGGCCCGGCAGGACAGGACTGCACAAACCGCCATGTCCGACAGCGGGCCTGCTCCCGCCGACATTGGCGTAGTGGCAGCCCGAGGGTGGTCTGTCTACGTGCGCCGTCACCCGGGTACGGCGATTGCCGAAGACTGCGGAATGGACGCGAATGGTGCGTCCGGCCAGGCCCGCGGGTTGCGGATGCAATACGGAATCCACGGAGCGAAGATGGCAGCAGACATGTCGACAGGCCACGGAACAGGTCCTTATGGCGGTACCGAAGATTTCGACACCGACGTGCTCGTCATCGGCGGCGGCCCGGCCGGGCTGACGGCGGCGCTCTACCTCGCGCGCTTCCGGCGCTCGGTGGTGCTCGTCGATGCCGGCGACAGCCGCGTCGCGAAGATCCCCCGCTCGCACAACTATCCCGGTTTCGTGGACGGGATTCCGGGCCATTCGCTGCTGGAGACGCTGCGCGCGCAGATGCAGCGCTATCCGATCCGCACCGTGCGGGCCGTGGTCGATCGTATCGAGCGCGTGGTGCCGGACGCGGGCGCATCCGGCCCGGCGGGAGGGCAAGAGCAAGGAAAAGGGCGAGGGTTCTTCCATGCGCACTGGCGCGGCGGCAGCGTGCGCGCGCCGTTCGTGCTGCTGGCCACGGGGGTGGAAGACGTCCCGCCGCCGATGCCGCACGTGCGGCAGGCCCTGGAGGACGGCCTGCTGCGCTACTGCCCCGTCTGCGATGCCTACGAAGCGATCGGCCAGGCGATCGGCGTGATCGCTGAAGGTGCGCACGGGGTCGGCGAGGCGATCTACCTGCGGCATTTCAGCGCGGACGTTACGCTGTTCCCCGCGCCCGGCGACGCGGTGCTGTCGGATGACGACCGCGAGCGGCTGGTGCGCGCCGGCATCCGCTGGACGCAGGCGCCGGTGGACGCGATCCGCCGCGAGGGGGACCGCGTGGTGGTCCATCATGCGGGCGGGAGTTCGTCGTGCGACACGCTCTACTGTGCGCTGGGCCTGCAGATCCATGCGGGCCTGGCCGCCGGGCTGGGGGCCGCGCTGGATGCTTCCGGCTACGTGGTGGTGGATGCCCACGGCGCGACCACGGTGCCGGGCCTGTATGCGGCCGGGGACGTGGCCCAGGGGCTGAACCAGATCGCGGTGGCGGCGGGCGGCGCGGCCATCGCGTCCTCGGCGATCCATCTGGCGCTGGGGCCGTCGTTCCAGGCGTGAGCGTTGCTGCCGCGGAGCCGGCATCGCGGTTCACGGCGCCTGCATTCCGCACTGCAGGGGGCCCGCCGGCGCCGTGCGTGCGACACTGACCGGCTACCCACGATCGCCCGAGCGCCTCTCCCGTGCCTTCTTCCGACTCCGCCGTTCCTTCCCCGTCCGGCAAAGCCGCCACCGGCCTCGCCCTCGCGCTCATCGGAGCCATCGCCTTCAGCGGCAAGGCCATCATCGTGAAGCTCGCCTACCGGTACGGCGTGGACGCGGTCACGCTGCTGATGTACCGCATGCTGTTCGCGCTGCCGATCTTCGCGGCCATGGGCTGGTGGGCGAGCCGCGGCAAATCGCCGCTGTCGCGCCGCGACTGGCTGGGCATCGCCTGGCTGGGCGTGACGGGCTACTACCTCGCGAGCTTTCTCGATTTCGCCGGGCTGGCCTACATCACGGCCAGCCTGGAGCGGCTCATCCTGTACCTCAACCCCACGCTGGTGGTGGTGCTGGGCTGGCTGCTCTACGGGCGCGTCATCCGCCGCGGGCAGGTGCTGGGCATGGCGATCAGCTACTGCGGCGTGGTGCTGGTGTTCGGCCACGAAGCCAGCCTGCAGGGCAAGGACGTCGCCTGGGGCGTGCTGCTGGTCTTTCTCTCGGCCGTGAGCTACGCGGTCTATCTGGTCTACAGCGGCGAGATGGTGCGGCGCGTGGGGTCGCTGCGCCTCGTGGGCCTGGCCACGACGGTGGCATGCGTGTGCTGCATCGCGCAGTTCGCGGTGCTGCGGCCGCTTTCGGCGGCGCTGGTCGCGCCCGAGGTGCTGGGCCTGTCGGTGCTCAACGCGGTGTTCTGCACCGCCGTGCCGGTGCTCCTCGTGATGATGGCCATCGAGCGCATCGGCGCGGGCGCGGCGGCGCAGGCCGGCATGATCGGGCCCCTCTCCACCATCCTCATGGGTGTCTGGCTGCTGGGCGAGCCGTTCACGCTCTGGGTGGCGGCCGGGACGGCGCTGGTGGTGACCGGGATCTTCGTGTTCACGCGCATGAGAAATTGATCCCCCCTGAGTCGCCTTCGGCGCCTTCTCCCAAGGGGACGACGCCAGCGGCCGGGCAGAACCCGTTCCGCGGCGTCTGCTGGCGTGGCCTGCTCCGCGGCCGTCGGAACGGTGACGCTGCAAGGATTGCGGTAATGCGCCCAGTCATCGGCTATTCCCCGGCGCCCCACGCGGATGCCGGGCTTCCGTACCATCGCGGTTCCGGCGCCGGGGCGCGCCACCACCAACCACCACCACTGCGTCGCCGCGCTGCACGGCGCGGCGCGCAACGAAAGGACGAGCACTATGGATCTGGGTATCACGGGCAAATGGGCACTGGTCTGCGGCGCGAGCAAGGGCCTGGGCTACGGCTGCGCCGAAGCGCTGGTGCGCGAGGGCGTGAACGTCGTCATCAACGCGCGCAATCCCGAGGACCTGCGGCTGGCCGCCGCGCAGCTCGCTTCCGCGGGCGCCGAGATCACCGCGGCCGCCGGCCAGAAGGGCCCGCCGCCGCAGGTGGTGGTGGTGGCCGCCGACATCACCACGCCCGAAGGCCGCGAGGCCGCGTTCGCGGCGCCGGGTGGGCCGGGGCGCGATTTCGACATCGTGGTGACGAACGCGGGTGGCCCGCCGCCCGGCGATTTCCGCGACTGGGACCGCGAGGCCTGGATCCGCGCCGTGGACGCCAACATGCTCACGCCGATCGAGCTGATCCGCGCGACGGTGGACGGCATGGCCGCGCGCGGCTTCGGCCGCATCGTGAACATCACGTCGAGCGCGGTGAAGGCGCCGATCGACATCCTGGGCCTGTCCAACGGCGCGCGCAGCGGCCTCACGGGCTTCGTGGCGGGCGCGGCGCGCAGCGGCATCGCCGCCAAGGGCGTGACCATCAACAACCTGCTGCCGGGCAAGTTCGACACCGACCGGCTGGCCGCCACCATCCAGGCCGCGGTGAAGAAGTCGGGCAAGAGCGAGGACGACGTGCGCCGCGCGCAGCAGGCGGCGATCCCCGCCGGCCGCTATGGCACGCCGCAGGAGTTCGGCGCGATCTGCGCCTTCCTCTGCAGCATGCAGGCGGCCTACCTGACCGGGCAGAACGTATTGGCCGACGGCGGCGCCTACCCGGGCGCGTTCTGATCGCCGGGCACGGGGCAGGCCGCCGGCCTTGCCTGCCGTGCCGCCCGCGCGTCGTCAGGCGCCGAGCTTGAAGAAGCCGACCGTGGCGTTGAGGTCCTTGCCCTGGTGGTTGAGCGACTGCGCCGCGGCGGAGATCTCCTCCACCAGCGCGGCGTTCTGCTGCGTCGCCTGGTCCAGCACCGCGACGGCCTGGTTGACCTCCGCGATCGACCGGCTCTGCTCGCGGGCCGAGGCCGCGATCTCGCCCGTGATGGTGGCCACGCCGGAGATGGCTTCCGTCAGCTCGCCGATGGTCCTGCCGGCCTGATCGATCTGCCGCGCGCCAGCCTGCACGTTCTCCACCGACGCTTCGAGCAGTGCCTTGATCTCCCGCGCCGCCTCGGTGGAGCGGTGCGCGAGGCTGCGCACCTCGGATGCCACCACCGCGAAGCCGCGGCCGCTCTCGCCAGCGCGCGCGGATTCGACCGCCGCGTTGAGTGCCAGGATATTGGTCTGGAAGGCGATGCCTTCGATCAGGCCGACGATGCCCACGATGCGGTCCGATTGCTCGGCGGCCGTGTGCATGGTCCTGGCAGCGCCCGATACCGCATCGTTGCCCCGCCGGGCCACGTCCACGGCGCCGGAAGCCACCTGGGTCGCGTGGGCGGCCTGGTCGGCCGTGGCGCTCACGGTTTCTGACAGCTCGTTCATGGCTGCGGAGGTCTGCTCGATCGACGCGGCCTGCTGTTCGGTGCGGGCCGACAGGTCGTGGTTGCCGGCCGATACCTCGTGCGCCGCCACCTCGAGCTGGCGGCTGTTGTTCATGACGTTGAGCAGCACGCCGTGCAGCTTTTCGACGAACGCGTTGAACTGCACGGCGAGCTGGCCGACCTCGTCGCGGCTCACGACCGGCAGGCGGCGCGTCATGTCGCCATCGCCGGAGGCGATTTCCTGCATTGAATGCGTCAGGCTGCGGATCGGGTCGGTCATCCGGCGCACGAGCGCCGCCATGCCTGCCAGCGCCACCGCGAGCACGGCGATCCCGCTGCCCACGAGGATCCAGGCCAGGCGGTTGGCCGCCGCCATCATCTCCGTCTCCGGTACGAGCGCATAGTACTTCCAGCCGTTCCGCGGCGAGGTGTAAGCCGTCGCGCGGTAGGCGATGCCGTCCAGAGTGATGGCCGCCAGGCCGTCGGCCGACTGCGCCAGCTGTTCGTAGCCACCGCCCAGGCTTTTCAGGTCCTTGAATTCGTGCTGCTTGTCGCGCGGGTCGATGAGGATCTTGCCGTTGTTGTCCGCCACGAGCAGGTAGCCGCTTTCGCCGAAGACGATGCCCTTGGTGAGCTGTGCGAACCCCTCCAGGGACAAGTCGCCCTCGAGTGCGCCGATGACGTCGCCATTCGGGCCCTTGATGGCCCGCGCGAAGGGAATGATGGCGCCGCCCGATCCCGCCGCGCTCAGGTAGGGTGCGGGCCGCACCACCCGGTCGGTCGCCGTCATCGCGAGCTGGTACCAGGGCCGCACGCGCGGGTCGTAGTGGTCGTTGATGCGCTCGATGGGCCACTGCACGTAGCCGCCCCAGCGCGTTCCCACGTCGAGGTAGCGCATGTTCGGATGGGTGTCGCCGAACTGCTTGAGCAGCGAGAAGATCGACTGCTCCACCGGGCCGTTGGCGTCGGGCGTCATCATGCCGCCGCGCTCCAGGTACGTGGTGAGGCTTTCGTCGGCGGATCGCACCTGCACGGTCTGCGCAAGGTAGTTGAGGTTCTGCTCCACCTCCTTGAAGGTGCCGTCGAGCGACTCGTCCGCCTGGGCGATGCGCGTCCGGCTGGAGCGGGTGAAATCATCGACCGCCTGCTGCCGCACGTTCCAGACGCCGACGGTGGTGAGCAGCAGGAACGTCAGGACGAGGGCCGTACCGGCGGCGGCGCTGAACTTCAGCGTGATCGAATGCGTGGTTTTCAAGGAAGACCTCGAACGTTGGGTAAGGGTGGTGCTTCCAGCCCCGCCGGCAAGCCCTCCCCCTTTATCGGCAACTATGGCCGCCGGTACAACGTTATCCGCGAAGATTTCTGCTGATTCTGGTTTTTTCGATAATTCCGTGCGCCACGGTCGCGTTTCACAGGGCCCAGAGACGCGGCCGGTGCGGCGGCAGGCTCCAGAGCTGCGCGCGCCAGGCGCTCCACACGTGCCGCAGCAGGTCCATGGCCGGCTCGACGACCGGGGCCAGCACACGCACCACCACCACCTGCGGATGCGGGCTGGTCGCACCGGCGGTTCCCTGCAGCGCATGCGCGTCGATCACGGCGCGTGCGGCGTCCAGCGCAGCCTCCCGGCGCTCGCGCGGCAGTGCCTCGCCCGCCACGAAGAACACCGAGGCCAGGCAGCGGTGCCCGTCGAGCCCCAACCGGCCGTCCATCAGCAGCGCATCGGCGGCGTCGATCGTGCCGCGCTCCAGCCAGATGCCGGGCACCTCGATGTGCTGCGTGAACCGGCCTTCCGCGAAAGGCTGGCCGGAATGCGGCAGTCCCAGCGCGGTGACGTCCCAGGCGATGCATTCGGCGCCGGGCGCGACCGACAGCGTGAGCCGGTTCTCGGCCTGGCAGGCGCTGTAGCAGAGCGCCTCCAGCGGCAGCCATTCGAGCCGGGCGCCAGTGGCCAGCGTGGCCTGCGTGCACTGCAGCGCCGGCGCGCCCGCGGACCGGTAGAAGCGCGAGGCCCCCGGTGTGGTGACGAGGCCGTGCGCCCCCGGCGCCACGGTGGCGGTGATGTCCAGCGTGTCGCCGCCCACCAGCCCCCCGGGCGGATGCACGAGCACGTTGTGGCAGATGCCGTCGCCTTCCGGGTAGAGGCTCTGCAGGATGCGCAGCGGCCCGTCGTGCAGGAAGCGCGCCACGGTGCGCGGGCCTTCCCGCCGGTAGTCCAGTTGCAGGCGGGCGTGCCAGGTCATCGTGCGTCGTACTCTCGGCTGTGGGGATGGGCGCGCATGATAAGCCGGGCGCGATGCCGGTCTCAGTCGGCTTTCCATGCGCCTTCGTGCGAGGCCGACGCCTCCGCGACCAGCGCGGGGCCGATGCAGTCGATCGGATGGGGCGAGGCATCGAACACGTCGCGGCAGGAGAGTTCGGCATCGCGCTGGTCCTGCCGCTCGCCGCGGAAGGCGCGCAGGCGCACCGCGTCGATGCCGTAGACCACGCGGCCGATATTCGCCCAGAAGATGGCGCCCGCGCACATCACGCAGGGCTCGCCCGACGAATACAGCGTGGCGCGCGCCAGCACCTCGCGCGGATGCTTCGGGCTGGCGATGCGGATGGCCGAGGTTTCGGCATGGGCGGTGCAGTCGCCGGTTTCGCCATTGGCGTTCCAGGCTTCGGCCAGCACCGTGCCGTCATCGCCGACGATCACGGCGCCGAACGGCCGGTTGCCGCGCGCCCGCGCCCTGTCCGCCAGCGCGATCGCCTGCCGCAGATAGCGGCCGTCGCGCTCGCCGATCGGCGTCTCTTCGGGCGGCGTCGCGGCGCCCATGGGGCCGTGTGCTGCTGCTGCGGGCGAGCCATGGGGCATGGCGGGGCGGCCGCTCATGCCGTGCCCTTCGCGCCCGCAGCCGGCAGGAAGCCGGGGTTGAATACGCGCTCCGGCGCGGGCTTCGCGGCGAGCTGGAACACCGTGGCCACCTCGTCGAGCTGGCGGCCCAGCACGGCGGGCTGCACGCGGCCCAAGGCACCGGGTGGCAGATCCGGCGGCGCCAGGTACTGCCGTGCGATCGCCCAGCGTTCGCGCTCCACGTCCAGGTTCAGGATGGGTTCGCGGGCCTTCACCGCGGCCAGCGCCTCGTCGGGGTTGGCGAGCGCCTCGCGCAGCGCGCGGTGGCTCGCGCGCACGAAGGCCCGGGCCGCCTCGGGCTTCTCCTGCAGCAGGCGGCCGGCGAGCAGGGCATTGCCGTAGAGGTGCAGGCCCGCACGGCCGTAGTCGAGCACGGCGAGGTCCTTGGGCGGCATGCGCGCGAACAGCGACACGGCGGAATCGTGGAAATAGGTGGCCGCGTCCACGTCGCCGCGCACCACCACGTTGTCGCGCGCGCTGAAATCCGTGGTCACCCATTCGAAGAGATCGGGGCCGGTCTGCAGCGCGCGGGCCACCATGGGCCAGCAGCGGCGCGTGGATTCCACCGCCGCCGCCGCCACGCGCTTGCCCTTGAGCGAGAGGAAGTCCTCGGTGATGCCGCGGTCCCTGCGGCCGATGATGACGAAGGGCGCGCGCTGGTAGTACTGGTAGATCGCCTGCACCGGCGCGGTGGGGTTCTGCGACTGGAACTCGGCCAGCGAACTGAGGTCGCCCAGGCCCAGATCGTAGGCGCCGCTGGCCACGCGCGTGATCGACGCCACGGAGCCCGCGCCCACGTCGATGCGCACGTCCAGGCCCTCGTCGCGGTAGTAGCCCTTGGCAAGCGCGAGGAAGAAGGGCGAGGTCTGGCTGGTCACGCGGAAATCGAGCGTGAACTTCAGCGGCGTGAGCGCGCCCTGCGCATGGACGAAGGGCGCGAAGGAAGCGCCCAGGGCCGCGCCGGTGGAGGCGGCGAGGGAGCGTGAAAGAAACTGGCGTCGTTGCATGGCCGTACCTCGAAAGGGGTGTGCGGTGGGCCGGCTCCGGGGCCGCGGCGCGCCGCGCAGCACGCGGCGCACCGCCGGGAACGAAGGCCGGTGCGGGACGAGCAATTTCCGGGCGACGGCGGAACGGGCCTGCCGTGCTGAACGCTTCTACTCGGCGGCGTCAATGCATGAAGCGTGCCCGGAGTGATGCGGCCGGCATGGCGTGCGCGGCATGCCCTGGAGCGTGGCGGCGGCTGCGCGCAGCAATGTGCAGCGATGCAATGCGATGTCCTGTGCTGTGCGGCCGGGTACGCTGGTGCACCCCCGCAGGCCGGGATTCCTCGTTCTGGTGCGGTGCTTCACCGACGCGGGGCGTGCCGCGCGCTGCGCGTGCCGGCGCCGCACCATCGCCGCTGGCCCGCCGATTGCATGGGTATGCGGCGAGAGTAGAAGCGTTCAGTACGGCCGCCGGGCCCCTTCGCGGGGCAGGGCGGGCGGCGGGTCATTGCTCTTGAAGCCGGCGGCGGTCGTCCGCGGTGCGCGTGGCGAGGCCGCGCTCGGGGAGCACTGCCGCCTTCATCCACTTCAAGGGCCGCGCTGCACTGCGCCACCGGCGCGATCGTGCGCATTCCCGGCCCTTGCGTGCTGCAACGACGAGGAAACCACCATGACCCTTTCCATCCTTACCGGCGCGACCGCCCGCGCCGACGTCCAGGAAGAACTCTCCCGCGAGGCCCGCATGGGCGGCCTGGGCGAAGAGACCCGCGAGCGCGAAGTGCGCTGCATCGACATCTCGGACTTCGACCGCCGCAAGGAAGAGATCGCCGAGCAGCTCTGGAGCGCCTCGGTCGACATCGGCTTCTTCCAGGTCTCGCACCACGGCATTCCGCTGGAGGACATCCACGCGGCCTTCGAGCGCGCCGAGGCCTTCTTCGCCCTGCCGCGCGACACCAAGGCGCAATGGCCGCTCGCGCGCAACGCGGGCTGGGAGCACAAGGCGCAGATCCGGCCTTCCACGCGCACGCCGGACCAGAAGGAGTCCTACCAGGTCACGCGCCCGCGCATGGAGGGCCTGTGGCCCACGGAGGAGGAACTGCCGGGCTTCCGCGCGGCGACGCTGGCCTTCGAGCGCCAGTGCTGGGAGGTGGGCATGCGCCTGCTCTCGTGCTTCGCCTGGAAGCTCGGCTTCGACGATGCGTTCTTCACGCGCGCGCACGATCCGTCCGTGCCGGCCTACCAGAGCACGCTGCGGATGCTGCATTACTTCGCGGTGGACCCGGCGCTCCAGGACGAGCTGGGCCTGTGGCGCGCGGGCGCGCACACGGATTTCGACTGCCTCACGCTGCTCTTCCAGCGCGCCGGGCAGGGCGGGCTGCAGGTGCTGCCGGGCAAGGAGATGGAAGGGCGCCGCTGGACGCCGGTGGATCCGGCCGAGGGCGTGATCACCTGCAACATCGGCGACATGCTCACGCGCTGGAGCGATGACGTGCTGCCGAGCAATTTCCACCGCGTGCGCAATCCGCTGCCGCACGAATACCAGGGTGCGCGCTACAGCCTCGCGTTCTTCTGCCAGGCCAACGAGGACGCGGTGATCGAAGGGCCGGCGGGCACGCATCCGCCCATCACCGCGGGCGAATACCTGCGCCAGCGCATCAGCGCGAATTTCTCCAACCGCTATTGAGGGGGTGGAGGGCGGTCCGGCCGCGCGCCGGGCCGGACCGGGCAGGGGGCATCGGAGCCCCCGAAGCGTCAGCGCGCGCCGGGACGTGCCGGCGGGCGGCCCGCACCGCGGCCTTCGATGTGCCGGAAGGTGAGCCGGCCCTTGTTGAGGTCGTAGGGCGAGAGTTCGAGCGACACGCGGTCGCCGGCGAGCACGCGGATGCGGTGCTTGCGCATCTTGCCGCCGGCATAGGCGATCAACTGGTGCCCGTTGTCGAGCGTCACGCGGAATCGGGAGTCGGGCAGCACTTCATCCACTTTGCCCTGCATTTCGATCAGATCTTCTTTGGACACGGAACTCCTTCGTTGGGAATGAAAAAACGGTCAGGCGGCCGCGCCCTGCAGCGCGATCTCGCGGCCCTGGTCCAGGGCATAGCGCTCGGCCAGCACGTCGCTGTCGAAGCGGGGAAGGAAGCGGAAGATGCGGTCGTGCATGCCTCTGCGGACGGAAACGGAAGCGGCGTAATGGCCCGTCTCGGTGCGCCGGGTGAGCGGCGTCACGAGAAAACGGCCCACCGCGAAAGCGGTCGGTGCGTGCATATCGGAAACAAAGTGACAACGGCGTGCCGTGGCACGCGCGAACAACAGGACGCCGGGAGAGCCCCGGGTGCGGCCGGCGGTGCGGCGGCGCGGAGCGCAAAGGTGGCGAACGGGTCGCCGGAGGGCAGCGCGGGCCGGGAGTCCGGAAACGGAGCGCGCTGGAGGAGGGGAGGGCTTGCCGGGGGCGGGAGCCGCTGTGCTGCGGGCTGCCGGGCGGTGGGGGAAGGGGCCGTGCGCTGGCACGTGCCGCAAGCCCCGGCGAGGCAAGCACATCGCGAGGGCCCATGAGTGTAGCGCATGCAGCGCTTTTCGGGTAGCGCGATTGCATTGTGTTGCGCGTCGGCACCGGCCATCGCGCTGGCACCGGGCCGTGCTAGCCTGCAGTGTGATTTCTCAACCGAAGGTACGTTGCATGGCCACCGCGTCCACTACCACCGCCCGCATGGGCGAACTGCGCGAGGCTCTGCCCCGCATCGACACGCTGCTGCGTGGCAACCGGGCGGGCGAGATCGGCGAGGACGTGATCGACGAACTCGTGCAGCATGCCTGGATGGAGTGGAACGGGGGCGCGTTGCGCCTCACGGCCACCGGCCAGAACATCTGCCGGCAGATGCAGGCCCGCTGAAGCCCGCCAGGGCCGGCACGGCCGGGCGCTGCCGCGCTCCAAGCGCTCCGGTGCGCCAGGCCCGGCGGCCCGGGCGTCAGCCGGCCGCTCCGCTGCCTGCCGCCGCGCCGGTCCACGGCGCGAGCCAGCCCAGGCCCGCGGAGGTGCCGCCCGCCACCGCGCCGCGCGCGGGGCGGTATTCGCAGCCGATCCAGCCCGCATAGCCCAGCGCGTCGATCAGCTGGAACAGGTAGGGGTAGTGCAGCTCGCCCACGTCGGGTTCGTGCCGCTCCGGAACCCCCGCGATCTGCAGGTGGCCCACGCGGCCCGTGGGCAGGTAGCGGCGCAGCTTCGTCGCCACGTCGCCTTCGGCGATCTGGCAGTGGTAGAGGTCCATCTGCACCTGGACCTGCACCGGTCCATCTCCATTCGCCGGGCCCGCGCCCTCCGCGATCTCCAGCGCCAGCGCGTGCGCGTCCTCCTGCCGCTGCAGGAAATAGCCCGGCATGTCGCGCCCGTTGATCGGCTCGATCAGCAGCGCGATGCCGTGGGGGGCCGCCAGCGCCGCGGCATGGCGCAGGTTGGCCGCATAGGTGGCGCGCAACGCGTCGGTCGCCACGCCCGCTGGCGCGATGCCCGCCATCACGTGGATGCGCCGGCAGCCCAGCACGCGGGCATAGGCGATGGCCTGCACGATGCCCTCGCGGAACTCGGCTTCGCGGCCCGGCAGGCAGGCGATGCCGCGCTCGCCGGCGTCCCAGTCGCCCGGCGGCGCATTGAAAAGCACCTGCTGCAGGCCGTAGCGCCGCAGCAGAGCGGCGAGGTGGCCTGCCTCGTGCGCGTAAGGAAACAGGAACTCCACGCCCCGGAACCCGTCGCGGGCAGCGGCGGCGAAGCGGTCGGTGAATTCGAGCTCCGGATAGAGCAGGGACAGGTTGGCGGCGAAGCGGGGCATGGCGGCGGGCGGAAGTGGGCCGCCATTGTGCCGCCCGCGCGCCTGCTGTTCAGAGCAGCTCACAGAGCCAGCAAAGCGGTCCTGGCCAGGCGCCGAATCGCAGACAGTACGAGTAGTACGACATGATGAGGCAACGACGCCAGAAGGGTTCTGTGAGCTGCTCCTACTGCTCGGCGTAGTGGTAGGTGAGCCCGCCATCCACGAAGTGCGTGCCGCCGGTGATGTAGCGCGCCTCGTCGCCGGCCAGGAACGCCACGAGGCCGGCCACGTCCTCTGGCTGGCCCAGGCGGCCCAGCGGGATCTGCGCGGTGAGCGCGCGCAGCTGCTCGGGGTTGTTCAGCAGCTGCGTGTTGATGGGCGTGGCGATCGCGCCCGGTGCGACGTTGTTGATGCGGATGCCCAGCGGCGCGAGTTCGGTCGCGAGGTTGCGCGTGAGCATGCGCAGCGCGCCCTTGCTCGCGCAGTACGAGGCGAAATGCGGGAACGCGATCTCCTCGTGCACCGAGCTGATGTTGACGACGACGCCGCGGCCGGGGGGAGCCCCTTCGCCCGACGGCTTCGCCTCGCCCGTGTGGTTCCCGCCCTGGCCGTGCGCGCGCACGTGCCGCACGAACGCCTGCGTGGCGAAGAACAGGCCCTTCACGTTGGTGTCCATGACGAGGTCGTAGTCCTCCTCGGTCACGTCCCAGAAATCGGCACGGCGCTCCACGCCGGCGTTGTTCACGAGGATGTCGAGCCCGCCGAGCGCCGTGGCGGCTTCCTGCACCAGCCGCGCGGCTTCCGCGGCACCGCCGCTGATGTCCGCTGCCACGTAAACCGCGCGGCGGCCCAGAGCGGCGATGCGATCGATGAGTTCCCGGGGTGCACCGTCGGGATCACGGCCGTTGAGCACCATGTCCGCGCCGTCCTGCGCGAAGCGGAGCGCGATCGCCGCGCCGATGCCCTGGGTGCTGCCGGTGACGAGGGCCTTGCGGCCGGCGAGGTGTCCATTCGCCATGGGATTGCCTTTCCTGGAAGAGCTGGAATGAGGCTTTCCACTGTAGAGATGGTGCCGGGCCCCCCGCGTAGTCCACCGCCCCATGGCAAGGCGAAAACGTGCCGCGACGTAGCGGCGCCCCGGCCATCCCGGCGAGGGCGGCCGCCGCCGTCAGTCTCCCTGCGATCCCCGCCGGGCCCAGCCCGTGGTGTGCTTCTCCAGCACGCTGAACAGCTCGTACATCACCATCGCCATCGCGCCCACCACCATCAGGCCCGCGAAGGCCAGGCCCATCTGCATCGACGAGCCCGCCGAGATCAGCAGGTAGCCGATGCCCTCGTTGGCGGCGGTCATCTCGCTCACCGTGGTGCCCACGAACGCCAGCGTGATGGCGACCTTGAGCGAGCCGTAGAAGTAGGGCATCGAGCGCGGCAGGCCGACCTTGGTGAGCACGTCCCAGCGCCTGGCGCCCAGCACGCGCAGCACGTCTTCCAGCTCGGGCTCCAGCGTGGCCAGGCCGGTGGCGATGTTCACCATGATCGGGAAGAAGCTGATCAGGAACGCCGTGAGGATGGCCGGCCCCGCACCGATGCCGAACCACACCACGAGGATCGGCACGAAGGCCGCCTTCGGCAGTGCGTTGAATGCGGTCATCAGCGGATAGACGGCCGCATAGGCGAGCCGCGAGGAACCGATCAGAAAGCCCAGCAGCACGCCCACCACGATGGCGATGCCGAAGCCCGCCATCGTCACCCAGAAGGTGCGCCAGGCATGGCCGGCGATCACCCACTTGAACTCCACCAGCTGGTTCCAGATGGCGAGCGGGCTGGGGAAGATGAATTCCGACACGCCCAGGCCCGAGCAGACGACCTGCCAGAGCACGATCACCGTGAACAGCAGGACCCAGGGCGACCAGCGCTCGACGCGTTTGCGGTGCTGTGCGTTCATTGCGTGATCTCCCCGCCGGACTTGCGCAGCGCGCCGATGTGGCCGCGCAGTTCCAGCACGACGTCCGTGAATTCCTTGGTGTAGGTGATCTCCAGCTCGCGCGGGCGCGGCAGGTCGATCTCGCGGCGCACGACGAAGCGGCCGGGGCTCTTGCTCATCACATAGACCGTGTCGGCCAGGAACACGCTCTCGCGCAGGTCGTGCGTGACGAGGATCACGTTGAACCGCTGCTCGGCCTGCAGGTCGCGCAGGATGCACCACAGCTCTTCGCGCGTGAAGGCGTCGAGCGCGCCGAAGGGCTCGTCGAGCAGCAGCATCTGCGGCTCGTGGATGAGCGCGCGGCAGATGCTCGCGCGCTGCTGCATGCCGCCCGAGAGCTGCCACGGGTACTTGTCCTCGTAGCCGCCGAGGCCCACCTTCTGCAGCAACGCGCGGGCGCGCGCCTCGTACTCCTTGCGGCGGGCCTTGAACTGCGAGCGGTGCGGCTCGACGATCTCCAGCGGCAGCAGCACGTTGTCGACCGTGGTGCGCCAGGGCAGCAGCGAAGGCGCCTGGAAGGCCATGCCCGAGATCTTCAGCGGCCCGGTCACCGGCTCGCCCGCGATGCGGATGCGGCCCATGGAGGGCATGCGCAGGCCGGTGGCCAGCTTCATGAAGGTGGATTTGCCGCAGCCCGAGGGTCCGACGATGGCGATGAACTCGCCGCGCCGCACCTGCAGGTCGATGGCCTCCACCGCGAAATGGTTGGCGCGCAGCAGCTCTTCGTTGTAGGCGAGCCAGACGTCGCGGAAATCCACGAAGTACGCATCGTCGGCCTGCGGGGGCGTGGGCATGGGGGCGGCCTTTCGGGTCACTTCTTCGGCAGGATGTTCAACTCGGCCGCCGTCGGCAGGAAGCTGCCGTTCCACACGGTGGCCGGATCCACGCGCGTCTTGGTGCCGTAGGCGTCGGACACCTGCGAGGCCATCAGCGCGAGCCGCTGCGGCTTGGCCTGGCCGAAGCCTTCGGCGCGCGCGTCCGGGCTGTTGACCACGGTATCGATCGCCAGCTGCAGGCGTCGGGTCTCCAGCTGCGTGTTGACGATGCCGTCGCGCTCCTTCACGTAGGCGATGGCGGCGCCCGGGTTGGCGATGACTTCCTTCGCGCCGCGGGTGAACGCCTTCAGGAAGGCCCTCACCGCGTCCGGGTTCTCCTTGAGGATCTTCGGGCTCGCGATGATGGCGTTGCCGTAGAGCTTCACGCCGTAGTCCGCGTACGGCATCACGACCACGTCGGAAGCCTTGGCGCCGCGCGCCTCCAGGTTCAGCAGCGAGGTGAAGGTGAAGCCGGTGATGGCATCGACGTCGCCGCGCACCAGCATGGTCTCGCGCAGCGGCGGGTCCATCGCGGTCCACTGCACGCCGCCGATGCCGTTGGCCTTGGCGAAGATCGGGAAGCCGCGCCGGCCCGCGTCGAACACCGGCGCGCCGAGCTTCTTGCCGTTCAGGTCGGCGGGCTTGGCGATGCCGCTCTTCTTCAGCGCCATCACGGAGGCCGGCGTGTTGTTGTAGACCATCATCACCGCCACGGGCCGGTTCTGCGCGTCCGGGTTGTTTGCGTGGAATTCCATCAGCGCGGCCATGTCGGCGAAGCCGATGTCGTACGAGCCCGAGGCCACGCGCTGCACCGCGGCGCCCGAGCCGTTGCCGGCATCGACGGTGACGTTCAGGCCCGCCTCCTTGAAGTACCCCTTGGCCGCCGGCAGCAGGAAGAACGCCGCGGGCCCTTCGAAGCGCCAGTCGAGCTGGAACTTCACCGGCGTGGGCGCACCGGTTTGGGCCAGGGCGGCAGGCACCACCAGGCCGGAGGCGGCGAGCAGCAGGGCGGATTGCAGGAAGGAACGCTTGATCATGGGGTCTCCATTCGTGTCGATCGATACCGTGCGTATCAGCAAGATCGATGCCCGTCCTGCGGCGGGTGCGTGGCGCCGTGCGCCGGGGGCGCACCAGCCTGGTGCGGTGCCGGTGCTAGCCCCGCTCAACGGTGTTCCCAGAAACCCTGGTGGGCGGCGACGAGCGCGTCGCGCAGTGCGGGGACCGGGCCGGTCACTTCCACGGCGCGCTGGCCCCGCGAGAACACCTCGCGGCAGGGCAGGTCGAGCGTGGGGTTCTCGGGGTGGCTGCCGGTGAGGGCGCGCAGCGCCGATTCCTCGGCGCCGTAGAGCACGCGCCCGATGCCGGCCCAGTAGATGGTGCCGGCGCACATGGCGCAGGGCTCGAAGGTGGTGACGAGGGTGCAGCCGCTCAGGACGTCGGCGGGCCACCGCGCCGCGGCCTCGCGCGCGAGCGTGGACTCGGCGTGGTTCACGGTGTCGATGTTGCCCTGCTCGGCGAGCACGGTGTCGCCATCGGGCGCGACCAGCAGCGCGCCGAACGGATGGCGGCCGGCGTCCATCGCGCGGCGCGCCACGGCGTCGGCCCGCAGCAGGTGGCGGGCGATGCGCTCCGGCGTGAGCGGGGCGGCGGGAAACGTTGGGGAGTGGGGTGCGGAGTCCTGCATGCGCTGCGTGCACGCAAGCCGCGTACCTGGTGGCCGGCCCGCCGCCCCGGGGTCGGGCGGCGGGCCGGGCGCAGGATCAGCGCTGCGCCTTGGCGGCGGCCGCGCCGGCGGCGGCC
>Ga0308159_1003253_pt1 | contig 16774 bp, 12 predicted proteins | sample PhyCR1_FD_201040 | JGI IMG/M metagenome (GOLD analysis project Ga0308159, IMG submission 201040) | Phyllosphere microbial communities from UC Gill Tract Community Farm, Albany, California, United States - DLSLC.R1 | ecosystem: Host-associated > Plants > Phyllosphere > Unclassified | place: USA... | reverse complement strand
AGATGGCGATCAGCACGGCGTCAGCATAATGCGCGCACCCGACGGCGACGGATGCCGACCGCTACCCTGAACAGACCATGGCGATGCACACGAGTCACCCGGTGTCGGCGCTGCCGACGGCACCGGCACGCGAGACGACCGGGCACCTCCTTCTCCGCGCCTGGTGCGTCCTCCTGCTCGTGCTCGCCCTCGGCGGTGTGGGCCTCGTGCACGCGGTCGGGCCGGCCGCGGCCGCCGTGGTCGTGGCGGCCAGCGCCGTCGTATCGGCGATCGTGTGGCTCGTGGTCCGCCCGCCCCTCGCGGTCCGGCGACTGCCGTGGATCGCCGCCGGCTACCTCGTCTGGGCGACCGCGTCGCTCGCGTGGAGCGCGTGGCCCGCGGCATCCGTCCTGACCCTCCTTCTGCTGTGGATCACGACGTTCCAGGGACTGTTCGTCGGCGCCGTCCTCACCTGGAGAGACGTCGTGCGGGCGATCGCGTCGGCGGCGAAGTGGGTGGTCGGCCTCTCTCTCCTCTTCGAGATCGCGGTCGCTCTGATCGTCCGAGGGCCCCTGCTCCCGGGGTTCGCCGCGCCGACCGCAGACGCGGCTCGAGTCACCCCCTGGTCCGACGGCGCCCTCTTCACGGGCGGGCGGATCCAGGGGATCTACGGCGACGCCGACCTGTTGGCGGCCGTCATGCTCGTCGCGATCATCGTCTTCGGCGTGCGGCTGGCGGTCGGGGCGCCGCGGCGGGCCCTGCTCATCGTGTGGATCGCGGTGGCCGGATTCCTCTTCGTCCGCACCGAGTCGATCACGGGCGTCATCGCCGCGGCCTTCGTCGCACTCGTGCTGGGCACCGTGCTCGTCATGCGGACCGCGAAGCGACCCGGCGAGCGCACGCGGTGGTATCTGCTCTACGCCGCGATCGGCCTCGGCGGCGCAGCGGCGCTGTGGTTCGGGCGCGACACGATCTTCGGGGTGCTGGGTCGCGGCGCAGACCTCACCGGTCGCGAGGGCATCTGGGCCGACGTGCTCGCCCGGGCCGACCAGCACCCGTTCATCGGCTGGGGGTTCTCGACGCCGTGGATCACCGCGGAACCGCTCATCGACGGCTGGATCGTCGACCAGGGGCAGACCGTCGCCCAGGCGCACGGCATGTGGCTCGACGCGTACCTGCAGCTCGGCGGGGTGGGCGTGGCGCTGCTGGCGCTCGTGTACCTCGCCTACCTGTGGAGGTCGTGGTTCTTCGCCGTCGATCGCCCCCGGTGGGACCTGCGCGCCGACCGCCCGCACTCCCCCCTCACGCTCCTGCCGACCCTCGTGGGCGCCCTCCTCGTCGTGCAGGGACTGACCGAGTCGGGCCCCCTGCTGCTGTGGGGGTGGATGTTCGTCATCCTGTTCGGCGCGAAGATCAAGCAGACGCCGCTCGTGGGCGTCGGCCCGAGCGAGCAGAGCATCTCGATCGAACGCGGCGAGCTGCAGCGCCCCGCGCCCTGACCGCCCAGCGTCGGACGCTCAGGGTCGCGCGGAGAGCGCCCGGTAGACTTCCCGCTGGCCGTCCGCGGCCGCGGCTCCTCGACCGAAAGATCTCTTCGTGACGTACACCCTGCAGAACGCCGTGCTGCCGCTCGACCGCGACCCCGACCTCCTCCCGTTGTACGTCGACCCCGAGACGTGGTCGACCATCGACGAGGAGCCGGTGCGGGTCACCAACGTCGCCCAGCTCAGCAACATCCTCGATCGCCACCGCGCCCGCATCGTCGCGGGTCGACGCGTGTCGTTCGGCACGTACTTCAACGCCTTCCCCGCCTCGTACTGGCAGCACTGGACGGCCGTGCGCCAGGTCCGACTCACGGTGCACACCTCGGGCGATGCCACGGTGCTCGTGTACCGCTCGAACGGCGGCGGCACCAAGCAGCGCATCGAGACCCGTGAGGTGCGCGGCGACGCCGTCGCCACCTCGTTCGACCTCGTCCTCGATCAGTACAGCGACGGCGGCTGGATCTGGTTCGACGTCGCCGCCGACCGCGCGGATGCGATGTTCGAGGGCGCCGAATGGACCACCGAGCAAGAGCCGGTTCGCGGCGGCAAGGCGAGCATCGGCGTCACGACCTACAACAAGCCCGACTACTGCGTCGAGACGCTCAAGGCCCTCGCCGACGCCCCCGACGTCCTCGACGTCGTCGACCGGGTGTTCATCATCGATCAGGGCACCGACCTGGTCGAAGCGCAAGACGCCTACCCGGACGTGGCCGAGCGTCTCGGCGACACTCTTCAGGTGCTGCGTCAGCCCAACCTCGGCGGCTCCGGCGGCTTCGCCCGCGCCATGGTCGAGACCCTCGCCCGCGAGGGCAGCGACTTCGTGCAGCTGCTCGACGACGACGTGCGCATCGAGCCGGAGTCGATCCGCCGCTCCGTGGTGTTCGGACGGTACGCCTCGGTGCCCACGATCGTCGGTGCCCACATGTTCGACCTGCTCGACCGCCCCAAGCTGCACGCCTGGGCCGAGGTCGTCGACGACGCCCCCTTCATGTGGCGCGCGCTGTACCAGGAGCGCCTCCCCCACGACTTCAGCGTCGCCAACCTGCGCCAGAGCCCCCTTCTGCACATGCGGCTCGACTCCGATTACAACGGCTGGTGGATGTGCCTCATCCCCACCAGCATCCTGCGCGAGATCGGCCTGTCGCTCCCCGCCTTCATCAAATGGGACGACGCGGAGTTCTGCGTCCGGGCTCGGGATGCCGGCTACCCCACGGTCTCCATGCCCGGTGTCGCGCTCTGGCACGTCTCATGGCTGGGCAAGGACGACTCGATCGACTGGCAGGCGTACTTCCACGCGCGCAACCGCATCGTCGCCGCCCTCCTGCACTCGCGGTCGCCGCTGGGCGGGACGCTCATCCGGCACAGCCGCCGCGTCGACCTCAAGCACCTCATGATGATGCAGTACTACCCCGTCGAGCTGCGTCACCGCGCCCTGCGCGACGTCCTGTCGGGTCCCGATCACATGCGCGCGAACCTCGCCACCGCCATGCCCGAGGCCCGCCTGGTGGCGAAGAAGCACGCCGAGACCGTCGTGCACAAGGACTCCGGCGTCCCCCTGCGCTCGCGTCGAGGCCGCCAGGTCTTCAAGCTGCTCAAGAAGCACGAGTTCGACAGCCCGACCGGCCTGTCGCTTCGCACGTTCACCGTGCGGACGCTGGTGTCGCACTGGTTCCACACTCCCAAGCCCGAGAACGTCGCGCAGCCCGAGGTCGAGTTCGGCAAGGGCGACGCGCACTGGTGGCGCGTGCCGCGCTTCGACAGCGCTCTCGTGAGCGCCGCCGACGGGTCGGGCAAGAACATCTACACGCGCGACCGCGCGATGTTCCGCCGCATGCTCGTCGACAGTTGGAAGCTGCACCGCCGCCTCCAGCGCGAATGGCCCCGCCTGTCCCGTCAGTACCGCCGCGCCCTGCCCGACCTCGTCTCCGAGGCCAACTGGCGCGCGACCTTCGAGGAGCGTCCGTGACCACGGCCCCGTTCGACCCGAAGACCGCGACGATCGTCGTGGTCACCTACAACCGCACGCACCTGCTGACGCGGTTGCTTGAGAGCATCGAGCGCATGGACCCGGCGCCCGGTCGCCTCGTCGTGATCGACAACGCCTCGACCGACGACACGACCGCGGTGGTCGTGTCGTTCCGCGACCGCCTGCCCACCGAACTGGTCTACCGCCGCCTCGACACGAACACCGGTGGTTCCGGGGGCTTCAGCGAGGGCATGCGCGTCGCCTACGAACTCGGGTCCGAGTGGATCTGGCTCATGGACGACGACGTCGAGGTGGTCACCGACGGGCTCGCCCGCATGGGCCACTGGACCCCCCGCTTCCGCAGCATCCAGGGCCGCCGGTACGACTATGACGGCAGCGAGTTCTACTGGCAGTACCGGGTGGCCGAGTCGATGGCGATCCCCATCCCCTTCGCTCCGGCGGAGTTCGACGACTCCGGCTTCAAGCCGATGAACTCGGGCTGCTTCGAGGGCATGTTCATCCACCGCGACATCGTGGCCAAGATCGGCCTCCCCGATCCGCGCTTCTTCATCTACTGGGACGACCAGCTCTACGGGTGGTTGGCCTCGCGCCAAACGCCGTCGGTCATCGTGAACGAGTTCGTGCTGCGTCGCACGCGTGAGATCAAGCAGTGGGACATGGGCATCCGGCACATGAACGCCTCGAGCGACGCGTACCGGTACTACATCATGCGCAACCGCGCCTACCTGCAGAAGTATTACCGCGCGCTCGACGTCTACCGCGCACTGCCCTTCGCCCTCGGGACGACGCTCACCTTCGTCAAGGAGCTCATCCGCCTCGTCGTCGTCGAGCGCAAGATCACCGGCACGAGCCACCTCTTCCGCGGACTCCGCGATGGCCGACGCATCCTTCGCGACGCGTCGTGGAAGCCCATGCCGCCGCTGGAGCAGTCGCAGCCCGTCGGCTGAGGCGCCCGCGGCTCAGCCGATCGTGGCCGGGAGCTGCTCGGCCAGGGACGGGCCGAGCGTGCGCGCATAGAGGCGACTGAGGTGGTTGTCGTCTCGATAGACGGCGACGTTGCCGATCTCCCCCACGCACAGATCGTCGGGGCAGATCCACGGGGTCAGGTCGACCAGGTGGACACCGGCACGGTCGAGGTCGTCGGCGGGGTTCCGGTCGGCGAGCGACGCCGACCGCGGCACCGCGCAGGCGAGCGGATCGTCGGAGGCGACCACGCAGTCGTACATGTTGAAGGCGAAGCGCGGGTTGTCCCGGACGCCCAGAACCTGCACGCCCGCGCCGTCCATCCTGTCCAGGAAGCGTTCGATTCCCGGGCGGAGGCGCTCGTCGTCCTCGCCGGCATCCGAGCGTGTCACCACGGTCAACGCCGCAGCGGGACGCACCCGTTCGACGAGGTCGATCGCCGCCTCGCGCCACCCGTCGCAGCGCTCGTCCATCCCCGGCTCGTCGAGCCCCATCGAGCAGCCTCCCTTGATGAGGAAGACCACTCCCCACCCCTTGGCCTCGGCCACCGGCAGCAAGGCGCTCGTGATCTGCTGGGCGTGCGAGTCGCCGATCACGGCGATGGTGCGGCGAGCGCGCGGGGTGCCGGTGGTCTCGGAACAGGTCCCCCGCAGCATCTCGACGTCGGTGGCCCACTCCCCCGAGCACTCGCGGTCCAGGTGAACCCACTCGTCATCGATCAGGGTCGGAAGCGGCAGCAGAGGGGCATCGGCCGGAGGTGGCGGCAGAGAGGGATCGCGCAGCACGGCCGCGCCCGGGTTGGTCTGCAGGGCCCGCGCCTCGATCGCGCGTTCCTGCATCCAGGTCGACGTCTGCCAGGTGCCGACGGGAATGGCGACGATCGCGGCGGCGGCCGTCAGGACCGCCACCGGCACGAGGGCGGACGCATCGTGTCTGCGCCACGCACGCACCGGGCGATCGACGGCCCACGTCAACAACCGCGCGAGCACCAGCGACAGCACGATGATCCCCGCACCGCCCACCAGGCCCACCTCGGTGCGCTCGTTCACGACGAGGAAGGTCACCAGGATCGGCCAGTGCACGAGGTACAGCGCGTACGCGTCGCGGCCCACGGCTTGCAGCGGGCGCGACGCCAGCATCCGCGCCAGCGAGAACCGCCCGCTCTCACCCGAGCCCGAGACGACGATGGCCGCCGCGCACAGCACCGGCCACAGCGCGAGGAACCCGGGGAACCCGCCTTGGACGTCGAGCACGGCCCCCAGCACGAGGAGTCCCGCCAGACCCGCCCAGCCGAGGATCGCGCGGGCGAGCGCGCCGAGACGGACATGGGGCAGCGCGACGACCAGCAGAGAGCCGGCGGCGAACTCCCACAGTCGCGCTCCGGTGTCGAAGTACGCCAGCTGCTGCGCCGACGCGGTTCGGACGATCGAATACGCGAAAGAGATCGCGAAGACCGCGGCGAAGACCACGCCCACCACACGGTCGGCAGACCATCCGCGACGCCGGACCACGATCTGGCACACCCCGAGCAGAATCACCCACAGCACGAAGGCCTGGCCCTGCACCGACATCGACCAGAAGTGCTGCAGCGGACTCGGCACGTCGGTGCGCGCGTAGTAGTCCACCGCGTCGGCGGCCAGGAGCCAGTTCTGCACGTAGCCGAGAGAGGCCCACGCCTGCTCGGCGACCGGACGGAACATGGTCTCGGGATACACCGTCCACACCACGGCCAGGATGCCGACCAGGGTCACGGCCGCGGCCGGGAGCAGGCGCCGGAACACACCGAGCAGGTGCCGCACCGGACGCACCGGCGCGGGGCCCGCCATGCGGCGGACAAACCCGCGCGTGAGGAAGAACGCCGAGAGCATCAAAAAGACGTCGACGCCGCCCGAGACCCGGCCGAACCACACGTGGTACGACACGACGAGAAGGATGGCGACGGCTCGCAACCCGTCGATGTCACGACGGTACGCCCAGCGTCCGTCCCCTTCCCGTTGCGCGGGCGCGGGGCGGGTGGGCGACCCGAGGGTCAGATGCACGACGACGTCACGCGAGCTGGTTGTTCCACATCGAGAGGGCGGAACCGATGGCCATGTGCATGTCGAGGTACTGGTACGTGCCGAGACGACCGCCGAAGTGCACGTCGCGCTCGCCCTTGGTCAGTTCACGGTAGGCGAGCAGGCCGGCGCGGTCGTCGGCCGTGTTCACGGGGTAGTACGGCTCGTCGGCGCGGGTGGCGAAACGCGAGTACTCGCGCACGACGACCGTCTTGTCGGTCGGGTAACGATCGGCGCGCTCGGGGTGGAAGTGCTTGAACTCGTGGATGCGCGTGTACGGCACGTCGGCGTCGGCGTAGTTCATGACGCTGGTGCCCTGGAAGTCGCCGATCGGCAGGACCTCCTGCTCGAAGTCGAGCGTGCGCCACGACAGCTCGCCCTCGGCGTAGTCGAAGTAACGGTCCACCGGTCCGGTGTAGACCACGGGCACCTGCCCGACGGTCGCCTTCTTGTTCAGCGGCTGCGACTCGTCGAAGTAGTCGGTCGAGAGCTTCACCTCGATGTTCGGGTGATCCGCCATGCGCTCCAGCCACGCGGTGTAGCCGTCGACGGGGAGACCCTCCCACGTGTCGTTGAAGTAGCGGTTGTCGTAGGTGTAGCGGACGGGCAGACGAGAGATGACCTCGGCCGGCAGGTCCTTCGGGTCGGTCTGCCACTGCTTCGCGGTGTAGTCGCGGATGAACGCCTCGTACAGGGGACGGCCGATGAGGGCGATCCCGCGTTCCTCGAGGTTGGCGGCATCCTTCGCGTCGAACTCCCCCGCGAGTTCGTGCACGAGCGCGCGCGCCTGGTCCGGCGTGTAGGCGGCCTGGAAGAACTGGTTGATGGTGCCGAGGTTGATCGGCAGCGGGAAGACCACGTTCTTGTGCGTCGTGTACACGCGATGCACGTAGTTCGTGAACTCGGTGAAGCGGTTGACGTACTCCCACACCGTCGGGTTGGACGTGTGGAACAGGTGGGCGCCGTACTGGTGCACCTCGATACCCGTCTCGGGCTCGTCGGCCGAGTAGGCGTTTCCGCCGATGTGGTGACGACGGTCGATGACCGTGACCTTGCGGCCCGCGGCGGCGGCGCGCTCGGCGATGGTGAGGCCGAAGAAGCCGGAGCCGACGATGAGGAGGTCCATGAAATGCAGCGTCTTTCGTGTCGAGAGGTGGGGCACGACCCCGCGGGAGACGTCCGATCGATACTACCCGGGGCACATCCGAGCCTCGGCGGCCGCGCTCAGGGGGCCCGCAGAGACCGTCCGATACGATGGCGTGTCGAAACGGCCGCGGACGAGACGGAATTGCATGGGTGACTGGATCAGCGCGATTCCGGCGTACCTCGCGGTCGCTGCCGTTCTGATCATCCCCGGCGCCGCCGTGGTCGCCGCCGGATGGGGCTGGCGAAGCCCTCAGCGGCTGCTGCTCGCCCCGGCGATCTCGGTCACCATCGCCGCGGCCGCGGCATCCGTCGCCCCTCTCGTGGGTCTGCGCTGGAACGTCATCCCCCTGACTCTGGTCACTCTCGTGATCGTCGGCATCGCGCTCGTGCTGCGTCGCTTCGCCGGGGTCGACGCGGCGCCCACCCGGCGCCGCACCGGTCTGGTGGCGCTCCTCTCCCTCAGCGCGACAGCCGTCGTCAGCGCCGTCATGTTCGCGCGGGCCTTCGGCGCCCCGGGCAACATCGCGCAGCGCTTCGACAACATCGTCCATCTGAACGCGATCGCGCTGGGCCTGCAGAACGGCAGCGCGTCGCCGTTCCAGATCGGCTCCACCTCCGACATCGGCTTCTACCCCAACGCCTGGCACGCTCTCACCACGCTCGGCGCCGAGCTGACCGGGGCGAGCGTCCCCGTCGCCGTCAACGGGTCGAACCTCGCCATCGTGTCGATCCTGTGGCCTGCGTCGGTGATGGCCCTGGCCGGAGCCTTCTTCGCTCAGCGTCGCACCGCGTACGTCGTGTCCGCCGCGCTCTCCACGGGTTTCGGCGCCTTCCCCGCCCTGTTCTTCAACTGGGGCGTGCTGTACCCGAACCTGGTCGGGTACGCGATGCTCCCCGCCGCTCTCGCTGTCGTCGTGACGATGCTGCCCGAGCGTGGCGCACCCGCCCTGGTGCGCTCGGCCCTCCTCGTCGCCCTGCTGGCGGGGGGAACGTTCCTGGGCCACCCCAACGCGTTCCTCAGCCTGCTCTTCTTCGCGGCCGCCGCCGTGATCACGACCTTCGCCGTACGGGCGGTCACCGAACGCACCCGCGGCGCCGTGGTCGGCCTGATGATCTCCGTGCTCGCCTTCGCCGTGGCCATGGCCGGCACCGTCGCGGTCTTCCGCACGGGAGCCGAGCACTCGGGCTGGGCCCCGTGGCAGCAACTGTCGCAGTCGCTCGGCGAGGGGCTGTTCGCCGCACCCCGCGGGTTCACCCCCACCGTGGTCGCCTCGCTGCTGCTGATCGCGGGCTTCATCGCCGTCGCGCGCCGCCCGCGTCTGCTCACGGTGCTCGCTCCTTTCGCCGTCGCCGTGATGCTGTTCGCCGTGGCCTCGGGCCTGCGCATCGACAGCCCGCTGCGACAGCTGCTGACCAACCCCTGGTACAACGATTCGAACCGGCTCGCCGCCCTCCTGCCGCTGGTGGCCATCCCCGTCGCGACCCTCGGCGCTCTCGCGATCGTCGATCTCGTCCGAACGGCGGTTCGCGATCGGCGCGTTCCCGGATGGCTTCGCGTCGGGGCGGTCGTGGTCAGTGTCGCCGCCGTGTTCTCGGTCGCGGTCGGCCCCAACGTCCGCATCGCGCTCGCCCAGGTGCACGAGGCCTACGCCTACACCGACAGCTCCCTCATCCTGTCGTCCGACGAAGAAGCCCTGCTCGAGCGCCTCGACGACGAGACTCCCCCCGACGCCCTCATCGCCGGCAGCCCCCGGACGGGCGCCTCCCTCGCGCTCGCCTTCGCCGACCGCCGGGTGACCCAGATGCACGTCTTCGGAAACCCCTCGCCCGAGCTGCTGTTCCTGAACGCCCACCTCCGCGACATCGACTCCGACCCTGCCGTGTGCCGCACCGTCGACCAGCTCGGCGTCGATTACGTCCTCGACTTCGGTACGCAGGACGTCATCGATCCCGCCGGCGCCGCGGCTTACAGCGGCATCCAGGACCTCTCCCCGGGCACGCATCTCGTCCTCGTGGACTCCGAGGGTCCCGCGGCGCGACTGTTCCGCATCGAGGGGTGCTGACGTGTCGCGCGCCTCGACGGTGGCGGTCGCCTACGACTGCCTGTTCCCCTACTCCACGGGCGGTGGCGAGCGACAGTACCGCGCGTTCGCCGACGAGCTGGGCCGCACGGGCCTGGACGTCGACTATCTGACCGCCGTGCAGTGGGATGCCGAGACCCCGCGGGAAGACCACTTCCGCATCGTGCCGGTCACCGGTCGCCTGTCGCTCTATTCCGCCGACGGGGTGCGCCGGATCCCTGCGGCCCTGCGATACGCGGCGGGACTGTTCGGCGCGCTGGTGCGTCGCCGCCGTCGCTACGCGGCTGTCATCGTCAGCGGCCTGCCGATCTTCAACGTGTTCGCGGCTCGGCTGGCCCTGCTCGGGTCGGGGACGCGCCTCGTCGTGGACTATCTCGAGGTGTGGCACCGCCGTCAGTGGATCGAGTACTCGGGTGCCGTCACCGGAACGATCGCCTGGGTCCTTCAGCGCGTGGCCATCGCGGTCACCCCGCTGGCCACGTGCCATTCGCAGCTGTCGGCCGCACGCCTGCGGCGCGAGGGTCTGCGTCGCGCACCCCTCGTCAGCCCCGGGCTGATCGACGGCGCCGTCGAGGTGGGGGTCCCTTCGCCGGCCGCTACTCCGCCCTACGTCCTCTACGCCGGCCGGCACATTCCTGACAAGCGCGTAGACGTCCTCCCCGCCGCGATCGCCGCGGCCCGCGAGCACATTCCGGACCTGCGCCTCGTCATCCTCGGCACCGGACCCAGCTCCGAGGCCGTCCGGGCCGAAGTCCGCCGCGTGGGCGGGGAGTCGTGGACCGACTTCCCCGGCTTCGTCTCCGAGGCCGAGCTGGCCCGTCTGATGCACGGCGCCCTCGCCCTCGCGAACCCCTCGCGCCGCGAGGGGTACGGTCTCGTCGTCGTCGAGGCCAACGCCCACGGCACGCCCGTGGTGCTGGTCGCCGACGAGGGCAACGCCGCCACCGAACTCATCGAGGACGGCGTCAACGGCGTCGTCTCGCCCACTACTCGACCCGCCGATCTCGCCCGGGCCATCCGGGACGTCGCCGACGGAGGTGACGACCTGCGCCGCTCTTCGCGCGCCTGGTACGACACCGCCGTCGGCACCCGAACCATCCGCCGCACCGTGGAAGGCATCCTCTCGGCGCTGTCGCTGCCGAGCCCCGCCCCGGTGAAGACGAAAGAAGACAGCCCGTGACAACTCCCGCACCGTCCGACCTCGAGTTGACGATCCTCATGCCCTGCCTCAACGAGGTGGAGACGCTCGAGGTCTGCATCCGCAAGGCGCAGGGATTCCTCGACCGCAGCGGCATCCGGGGCGAGATCCTCATCTCCGACAACGGGAGCACGGACGGCTCGCAGGCCCTCGCCGAGGGTCTCGGTGCTCGTGTCTCGCACGCCCCGCGCCGCGGGTACGGCGCCGCGCTCATCAACGGGATCGAGACGGCCCGCGGTCGGTACATCATCATGGCCGACGCCGACGACAGCTACGACTTCGAGAACCTCGAGCCGTTCGTCGAGCGGCTGCGCGCGGGCGCCGACCTCGTCATGGGCAACCGGTTCCGCGGAGGGATCGAGCCGGGTGCCATGCCCCCGCTGCACAAGTACCTCGGCAACCCGGTGCTCTCGTTCATCGGCGAGCTGTTCTTCAAGCCGGGCATCCGGGACTTCCACTGCGGCCTGCGCGGCTTCAACCGCGCCCGCATCCGCGAGCTCGACCTGCAGACCACCGGAATGGAGTTCGCCTCTGAGATGGTGGTGCGCGCCTCGCTGGCCCGCTTCCGCATCGAAGAGGTGCCGACGACCCTCAAGAAGGACGGACGCTCGCGGCCGCCGCACCTGCGCAGCTGGCACGACGGATGGCGCCACCTCCGCTTCCTCCTGCTGTTCGCCCCCCGGTGGCTTTTCGTCTACCCGGGGCTGGTCGCCTTCTTCCTCGGCGCGATCGCGGTGGGGGTGCTCGCCTTCGGCGGCGTCCGCGTCGGGGGCGTGGGCTTCGACGTCACGACCATGGTCTACGCGAGCGCCCTGTGCGTGATCGGGTTCCAATCCCTGCTGTTCTTCTGGCTGACCAAGCTGTACGCCACCCAGGAAGGATTCCTGCCCACCAGCGAGAGATACCGACGCATCGTGGCGAAGTGGTCGGCCGAGCGCGGCCTGCTGATCGGTGTGGGTCTGTTCGTCCTCGGCATCATCATCGGCATCGTGCAGGTCGCTCTCTGGGGCAGCCTCGACTTCGGTGCGCAGAACGCCGCTCAGGCCGTGCGCATCGCCGTGCCGAGCGCGTTGTTGATCATCCTCGGTTTCCAGACGGCGATGATGAGCTTCTTCTCGGGCGTGCTGACCACGCCCCGGCGCGAGCAGCGCCCCGAAGCCGTCATCGAGAGCTGATGGCCGAGCGCCGCGTTCTCGTCGACCTCCTGGGATTCACCGGCTCGCGCGGGGGCACCGAGACCTACGTCCGCGAGCTGCTCCCCCGCATCGCCGCTCTTCTGCCCGATATGCGTTTCGCCGCGCTCACCGGGCGCGATGGCGCCGACCGCGTGTCGGCGTTCTTCCCCGGCCACGTGCAGACGGTGTCGTGGGTGGGTTCCGACCCGGCGACGTGGGCCCTGGGCGCGGTCGCGGCGACCGATCTGCTCGCTCGGCGGGGACGCGCCGATCTGGTGTGGGCGCCGGCGAACTTCGGCCCCGTCTTCCGCGGTGTCCCCCGGGTGGTCACCGTGCACGACGCGATCTACGACGAGGTGCCCGGCGGTCTCGCCCAGCGGGCGCAGCGGACCGTGACGTCGCTCCTCATGCGTCGCTCGGCGCAGACGGCCGACCGGGTCGTGACGGTCTCGCATGCCGCCGCCGACAGCATCGGGCGCTTCCTCGGTGTTCCCGCCTCGCGCATCGCGGTCGTGCACAACGGCAGCTCGGACCCGGCCCCGGTCGCCGCACCGGGCGGCATCCTGTCGGCTCTGGAACTGCCCGCGGATCGACCGATCGTGTTGAGCGTCGGCAACCGCATGCCGCACAAGAACTTCCCGGGGCTGCTCCGCGCCCTCGCGACCATCGCACCCGCCGAACGACCCGTGACCGTCATCGCCGGCAGCACGCTGCCCGACCCGCTCGCCGACGACGTCGCCCGGCTGGGCCTGGAGCGCGACGTGATCCTGCCCGGCTGGGTCAGCGACGAGCAGCTCGAAGCGCTGTATCAGCGCGCCGATCTGTACGTCTGCCCGTCCCTCGCCGAGGGCTTCGGCCTGCCGGTCGTCGATGCGCTGCGCCGGCGCGTTCCCGTTCTCGCCCACGATGTCCCCGTCCTGCGGGAGGTCGGTGGCGACGCTGCCCGCTACGCCGATGCCCGGGATGCCGCCACCTTCGGCGCCGCGATCACGGCGGCGCTGCGGGCTCCCGTCGATGACGTCGCGCGGACGGAGGCGCAGCGGTGGGCATCGCGCTTCACGTGGGATGCCGCCGCCGAGGCGACCGCGGGAGTTCTCGACTCCATCGGCGCGGGAGCGCGACGATGACCGCCGCGCCCTCCATGAAGAGGCGCCTGCTCGGCTTCCTCCTCATTCCCGCGATCGCGGCGCTCTCGCCGCTGATCGCTCTTCCGGCCGTGACCGCCATCGCCGGTCCATCCGGATGGGCGAGCGCCATCGCGGGCGAGTCCATCGGCACCTTCGCGGCCATCGCGATCGGCTGGGGGTGGGCCACCGTCGGACCGGCCCTCATCTCGATCGCCGGCGACGACGACGAGCGGGCCCGCCTGTATCGGGAATCGATCGCGGTGCGCCTGTCGATCTCGGTGATCGCGCTGCCCGCGCTCGCCGTCATCTGCTGGTTCGTCGCGTCGCCCGGTTCGGAATGGCTCACCATCCTGATGGGCATGCAGGGCGCGCTGATCGCCCTGTCATTCACCTGGTTCTGCGCGGGCGTCGGCGATCCCCGCACGATCGTCATCTTCGACGCCGCGCCCCGCCTTCTGGCGAACCTCGCCGCGGCCGGTCTGGTCCTGACCACCGGGGTCGTGGTCCTCTACCCGCTCGCGGGCATCGTGGTCACCCTCGTCGGCACCTCGATCTTCACGGTGCGGCTGCTGCGGCGGCATCCGGGATCCTGGCCCCGCGTGCGCGACCTGCCTCGCCTCCTCCGGGCGAACCTCGCCGTCGCGTTGAACGACGCGGGCCTGAGCGGGTACTCGAGCGTTCCGGCCCCGGTGGTCAACGTCACCGCGATCCCGTCCGCCGCGGCCGGGTACGCGACGGCCGACAAGATGCTCAAGCTCGGGCAGTTCATCCCGATGACGCTCGCCAACGCGTTGCAGGCCTGGGTGGGTGAGGCGCACGGGCACCACCGCGGACGTCGCATGAGCATGTCGATCGGGCTGGCGGCGGTGGCCGGCCTGCTCGGCTGGGCGGGCCTGGCGCTGGTCGGCCCCTGGCTGACCCAGACGTTCCTGCCGGCCGCTCCCGCCCCCTTCGACATCCTGTTCGTCATGGGCCTGGTGTTCTTCTTCTTCTCCGTCCGCACCGCCGTCGCCCGCCTGGTGCTCTTCCCCGCCGGGCAGGCATCGGCGGTCATGCGCGCCACTCTGCTCGCCACGGCCGCAGGAATCCCCCTCATGATCGGCCTCGGCATCGCCTGGGGCCCGATCGGCGCGGCCCTCGGCTACGCGTTCACCGAGGGAGCAGCCGCCCTCCTGCTCACCCGCCGCTGCGTGCGCGTGCTGCACGACCTGCGTCACACCCCCGCCGAGGCCGCGGCGTGAGCCCTCACGCTGCGCGCCCCCACGAAAGGACCGCGCGATGACCATCGCCGTCAACGGCCGCTTCCTCATCGACTCCTTCGGCGGAGTGCGACGCTTCGCGACCGAACTGACCCACCACCTCGCCGAGTCCCGCGACGACATCGTGCTGCTGGTTCCGGCGTCTGCCGACACCTCCGGGGTGGAGGGGATCCGCACCGAGACGGTCGGGCGCCTCGCCGGGCCCGCGTGGGAGCAGCTCGAGCTGCCGCGGTGGCTGCGGCGGCACGGATCGCCGCTGCTGCTCAACCTGGCCAACATCGCGCCGATGACGTACCGCCATCAGATCACCGTGCTGCACGACATCGCCCCCGCCATCCGCCCGCAGGACTTCACGTTCCCGTTCCGCGTGCAGTGGCAGCTGGCGGTCCGTTTCGGCATGTTGCGCCGCGGGCAGCGGCTCGTCACGGTCAGCCACGCGTCTCAGCGCGAGATCGCCGAGCGGTTCGGGGTGGATCCGGCGAGCATCGAGGTCGTCTACGAGGGCGCAGACAGTCTCCCTCTCGCGCCCCGGCAGGCCTCGAGCGACGGCGGGACGCGCGTGGTCGCGTTCGGACGTCACGGGGCGGCGAAGAACACCCGTGCCGTGATCGACGCCCTCGCGCTCCTGCCTGACTCCTCCGACGTCGAGGTCGAATTCGTCGGCAACCTCGACCCCGAGCTCGCGCCCCACGCGGCTTCTCGAGGTGTCGCTCCCGATCGCATCCGGTGGACCGGTCCGGTCAGCGACGACGACCTCGCCGCCGCCTTCGCCCGCGCCGACGCGTTCGTCTGGCCCTCGCTGCACGAGGGGTTCGGCTTGCCGCCCCTCGAGGCGCAGCGCCTGGGTGCGCCCGTCCTCGCCTCCGACATCCCCATCAACCGCGAGATCCTCGGCGATTCCGCGCGGTACTTCGCGCCGACGCGGCCGGAGGAGCTGGCATCCCTCCTGTCGGAGATCTCCGGCTCTCCCGCACTCCGCGAGACTCTGTCGCAGGCGAGCCTCGCCAACGCGGAACGCTTCACATGGGATGCCACGACCACCGCCTGGAACCGGATCATCGACCGCGAGGCGCGGTGATTCCCGCACCGGGCTCTCCGACAGGCAGAATTGTCTGGTGAACATCGGTTTCGTCGTGACGACCCTGGGTCGCTTGGCCCCTCTCCGCGCCCTTCTCACCTCCCTCGAGGGGCAGCTGCGCGACGGCGACCACGTCGTCCTCGTCGCGCAGGGGGCGCAGGACGAGGTCGCGGCCCTCGCCGCGGAGTTCGCCGAGCGCGGCGTCGCCGTGTCGGCCACGACCTCCGGACGGGGTGCATCCCTGGGCCGCAACACCGGGGTGACGGCCCTCCCCGCCGGTGAAGCCGTCGTGACCTTCCCGAACGACAACACGACCTATCCGGCCGGCACCGTGGCCGCCCTGCACGACGCCGTCGACGACGCGACCTTCCGCGCCGGAGGGTTCACCTCGTGGGACGAGCGCGGACCCAAGACGACGCTGCCCGAGCCGGGCACCCCTCTCGACAAGTACAACTTGTGGTCGGTGATCGAGATGGGGATTCTGATGCGCCGGTCCCTCTTCGACGCCGTCGGCGGTTTCGACGAGCGGATGGGGCCGGGGGCCTCGACGCCGTGGCAGGTCGCCGAAGGAACCGACCTTCTGCTGCGCGCCCTGGTGCACGACCCGGGTCTCGTCCGCGACTTCCGATGGCTGCCGGCATCCGTCCACGTCGACGGGATCTCGACAGGCTTCGGTCTCGGGGCAGCGGAGCGGCGCCGCAAGCTCCGCGCCTACGGTCGCGGCACGGGCCGCGCGTTCGCCGTCCACGGTTACCCTCTGTGGTGGCGAGCGGCGTTCACCGGCGCCGGTCTGCTCTACGGCGTCCGCAACCCCCGGCCGATCACTTTCCTGGACGGCTGGCCCATGTTCGTGGGGCGTCTCGAGGGCGCGCTGGGGAGGACGTTCGGGCAGGCCCGGATGGTGTCGACCACCCGCTGATCGGCCCTTCCCCGGGCACCGCCGACCCCCGCTGATAGGGTGGGGAAGTGTCATCGAGAGTTCTGATCACCGGCGGAGCCGGCTTCATCGGGTCCCATTTGTCGGAGCGCCTCCTCGCCGAGGGCAACGAGGTGATCTGCGTCGACAACTTCTTCACGGGTTCCCGCCGCAACGTCGAGCACCTCTTCGACAACCCACGTTTCGAGCTGATGCGTCACGACGTGACCTTCCCGCTCTACGTCGAGGTCGACCAGATCTACA
>Ga0308159_1003252_pt1 | contig 16790 bp, 15 predicted proteins | sample PhyCR1_FD_201040 | JGI IMG/M metagenome (GOLD analysis project Ga0308159, IMG submission 201040) | Phyllosphere microbial communities from UC Gill Tract Community Farm, Albany, California, United States - DLSLC.R1 | ecosystem: Host-associated > Plants > Phyllosphere > Unclassified | place: USA... | reverse complement strand
GGCGGCCGCTTCCACGGCCGACAGCGACTGGGAAACCTTCTGAGGGGCGGGGGGCGGGCCAGCGGGGCGTGCCCTGCCTGCCGCGCCCCCGGGACGATCAGGTCTGCGCGCCTTCCACCAGGAACTGCACCCGCCGCTCGCCCCTCCATTCGTTCACGTCGAGCCGGAACGCCAGCAGCACGCGCGCGGGCAGCGGGTCGGTGTGGCCGAACCAGATGCCGTCCACCGGGCGGCCCTGGTGCAGCAGCTTGAGCGACAAGTGGTTCTTGCCTTCGCCCACCAGGCGCTGGCTGATGATCTCCACCTCTTCGCTGAACGTGGGCGGCGCGAAGCCCTGGCCCCAGACCTCGCGGTGCAGCGTGTCCACCAGCTCCGCTCGGCAGTATTCCGGCGACAGCGGCCCGTCGGTGTCGAGCCGGCGCGTGAGCGTGGCGGCGTCCAGCCACTCCTGCGCCACCTGGGCGAAGGCGCGTTCGAACACCGGGAACTGGTCCTTCGCCACCGTGCAGCCGGCCGCCATCGCATGGCCGCCGAACTTCAGGATCACGCCCGGATGGCGCTTGGCCACCAGGTCGAGCGCGTCGCGCAGGTGGAAGCCGGGAATCGAGCGGCCCGAGCCCTTGATCTCGTCCTCCCTGCCCGGCGCGCTGCTGGTGGCGAACACGAAGGTCGGGCGGTGCAGCCGGTCCTTGATGCGCGAGGCCACGATGCCGACCACGCCCTCGTGGAAGTCCGGGTCCCAGACGCTCACCGCGGCCGGCGGCTCGTCGTTCTCGCCGAACAGGCTCTCGGCCATCAGCAGCGCCTGCTCGCGCATGCCGCCCTCGATCTCGCGCCGCTCGCGGTTGATCGCATCGAGCGTGCGCGCCAGCTCCGCCGCGCGGCCCGGGTCGTCGGTCAGCAGGCATTCGATGCCCAGCGTCATGTCGGCGAGGCGCCCGGCCGCATTGATGCGCGGGCCGAGCGCGAAACCGAAGTCGAAGGTGGTGGCCACGTCCGCCTTGCGGCCCGCCGCGTCGAACAGCGCGGCGATCCCGGCCGGCATGTGGCCCGCGCGGATGCGCTTGAGCCCCTGCGCCACCAGGCGCCGGTTGTTCGCGTCCAGCCGCACCACGTCCGCGACCGTGCCCAGCGCCACCAGGGGCAGCAGCGGCTCCAGCTTCGGCTGGCTGGCCTTGTCGAACACGCCGCGCTCGCGCAGTTCCGCGCGCAGCGCCATCAGCACGTAGAACATCACGCCCACGCCGGCGATCGACTTGCTCTCGAACGCGCAGCCGGGCTGGTTGGGGTTCACGATCGCATCGGCCGGCGGCAGCGCGGGGCCGGGCAGGTGGTGGTCGGTGACCAGCACATCCAGGCCCAGGGCCTTGGCCTCGGCCACTCCTTCCACGCTGGCGATGCCGTTGTCCACCGTCACCAGCAGGTCGGCACCGCGTTCGTGCACGCGGCGGGAAATCGCGGCGCTCAGCCCATAGCCGTCCGCGACGCGGTCGGGCACCAGGTAGCCCACGTGCCGGGCGCCGAGCAGCCGCAGCCCGCGCACGGCCACGGCGCAGGCGGTGGCCCCGTCGCAGTCGTAGTCGGCGACGACCACGATGCGCCGGTCGGCCGCGATCGCATCGGCGAGCAGCACCGCGGCCTCGCGCGTGCCGAGCAGGCTGGGCGGGGGCAGCAGGCGCGCGAGCGCATCGTCGAGTTCGTCGTGCGCCTTCACGCCGCGCGCGGCGTAGAGCCTGGCGAGCAGCGGATGCACGCCGGCCTGCTCCAGCGCCCAGACGGCGCGCGGCGGGATGTCCCGGGCGACGATCTTCACAGCTGCTCCTGCAGCGCCGCGAAGCGCACCGGCCGCCACCGGCGGCGCAGGCGGTCGAGCAGGCCCGCGGGCGCCGTGTCCCACGCCATCGCGCCGCGCTCGCCGCACAGCGTCAGCCGCGCCGCGCCGCCGCGCTCCACGTGGGCCGCCAGGCGGGCCACGGGGCCGGCGTCCAGCGCCTTCCAGCCCTCCGCCCAGGCGCGCCAGTCCTCGTGCAGCGCGGCATCGCGCAGCACCTGCGGCACCTCGGGCATCGCCACCGCGGGCAGGGCGCCTTCGGGCAGCCGCCCCGCGCCGTGCACCCAGAACGCGTTCACCGGCGGCAGGCCGCGCGCGGCGCGCGCATCGTTGAAGGGGTGGGTGTACAGCAGCATCTGCATCTCGCTGTGCAGGCGGTGCAGCAGCCGCGCGCGGGCCGGGTCGGGCATCCAGGCGCGCACGTCGCGCTGCACCACGCGGTCCAGCGAGGCGGTGGCGAGGCCGTCGAACAGCACCGAGCGCGCCCGCCAGCGCGTGGGCGCGTCGTAGGCGAGCTCGATGCCGTCCTCGGCGAACCACGGCGCGAGAATGCCCAGCAACTCGCGCGATGCGGCCTCGTCCAGGCCGAGCGCGGCAGGGTCCGCCAGCAGCACCTGGTCGGAACCCACGCGCCACTGGCAGGGCGTCACCCAGGCACAGGCCGCTGCGCCCGCCGGCGCCGCCTGCACGTGCGCCTGCGTTCCGCCGTGCTCCCAGGCCGCCCACGGAATGGTGCCGTCGCGCCCCGCCGGCAGGCCCAGGTGGCGGGCCAGCGCGCGCTCGTGGGGGGGCGTGAAGTCGGATTCTTCGCCGGCATCGGTGCCGGCGGGCGACAGGCGCGGCAGCAGCCGGTCGAGGTGGGGCAGCGGCAGGCCTTCGAGCGCCTGCCGGCAGCCCGGCGCCGTGCTGGCCGCCAGGGGAATGAGCAAATGGTGGATCTCCGACATGGAGGGTATTGTCCGGGATGCCACAATCGCCGCCGTCCCGGTGCCGCCAATCCCGTCGCGGCGCGGGGCCGCTTTCTCCCCACCATGCAACTTCCCTACGAACTGGCCCTGGGCTGGCGCTACACCCGGGCCGGACGCGCCACGCGGCGCAACGGCTTCATCTCGTTCATCTCCGGCGTGTCGATGCTGGGCATCGCCCTCGGCGTCGCCGCGCTCATCATCGTGCTCAGCGTGATGAACGGCTTCCAGAAGGAAGTGCGCGACCGCATGCTGAGCGTGGTCTCCCACGTCGAGATCTTCGCGCCCCAGGGCGCCGCGCTGCCCGATCCGGCGCTCACCTTGGCCGAGGCCCGCAAGAACCCCGAAGTGGTGGGCGCCGCCCCCTTCATCAGTTCGCAGGCGCTGATCGCGCGGGGCGAGGACATGAAAGGCGCCCTGGTGCGCGGCATCGACCCGGCCCGAGAAGGCGAGGTGACCGATCTCGCGGCCAAGAATGCCGATGCCGTCCAGACGCTGACCCCGGGCAGCTTCCACGTCGTGCTCGGCGTGGAGCTGGCGCGCGCGCTCGGCGTGCGGGTGGGCGACGCGGTCACGCTGATCGCGCCGGGCGGCCAGGTCACCCCGGCCGGCGTGGTGCCGCGCCTCAAGCAGATGACGGTGTCGGGCATCTTCGAATCCGGCCACTACGAATACGACTCCGCCCTGGTGCTGCTGCACCATGCCGACGCCGAGCGCATCTTCCGCCTCGAAGGCCCCACCGGCATCCGCCTCAAGCTGCGCGACCTGCACCAGGCGCCCGAGGTCACGCAGGAACTCGCCCGCTCGCTCTCCGGCGATCTGCTGATCCGCGACTGGACGCAGCAGAACCGCACCTGGTTCGCGGCCGTGCAGCTCGAAAAGCGCATGATGTTCATCATCCTCACGCTCATCGTGGCGGTGGCGGCATTCAACCTGGTGTCCACCCTGGTCATGACCGTGACCGACAAGCGCGCCGACATCGCCATCCTGCGCACCCTGGGCGCGAGCCCGCGCAGCATCATGGCGGTGTTCGTGGTGCAGGGCGCGCTGGTGGGCGTGATCGGCACCGCCTGCGGGCTGGCGCTCGGCCTGCTCGTGGCGTTCAACATCGACGTCATCGTGCCGGCCATCGAGCATGCCCTGCATGCCAGCTTCCTGCCGAAAGACATCTACCTCATCAGCAAGATGCCCAGCGACCCGCAGACCAGCGACATCGCACCGATCGCGATCATCTCCCTCGTCCTGGCCTTCGCGGCCACCCTGTACCCGAGCTGGCGCGCCAGCCGCGTGAACCCGGCGGAGGCGCTGCGTTATGAATAGTCAGGAACACCCCCCTGAGCCGCTTCGCGGCTTCCCCCCGCTCTCGCCGTGCTGCGCACGCCGGGCGGGTGGACGCAGCCCTCGCTGCGGGGCGGCCCTTGCTTGGCTGCCACTGGACTGGGCCATGCCGGTTTCATGGGCCGTGGGTAGCGCCTTGCGCGCTGGAGAATCGAGATGAACGCGCGGAACAACGAAGTGGTGCTCCAGGCACGCGGCCTCACCAAGCGCTTCACCGAAGGCCGTCTCGACGTCACGGTGCTCAAGGGCGTGGACCTGTCGGTGCACGTGGGCGAAACCCTGGCCATCGTGGGCGCCTCGGGCTCGGGCAAGAGCACGCTGCTGCACCTGCTCGGCGGGCTGGATGCGCCCACGTCCGGCAGCGTGCAGCTGCAGGGCGCGGCGTTCGACACGCTCTCGCCCCAGCAGCAGGGCCGCCTGCGCAACACCCACCTGGGCTTCATCTACCAGTTCCACCACCTGCTGCCCGAGTTCAGCGCGCGCGACAACGTCGCCATGCCGCTGCGCATCCGCCGCGAGCCCTATGCCGACTGCCTCGCGACGGCCGACGCCATGCTGGAGGCCGTGGGCCTCGCCGGCCGCGTGCACCACCGGCCGGCCGAGCTCTCGGGCGGCGAGCGCCAGCGCGTGGCCATCGCGCGCGCCCTGGTCACCCGGCCCGCCTGCGTGCTGGCCGACGAGCCCACCGGCAACCTCGACCGCGGCACCGCCGACGGCGTGTTCCAGCTCATGCTGCGGCTCGCGCGCGAGCAGGGCACGGCCTTCGTCATGGTCACCCACGACGAGGCACTGGCCGCGCGCTGCGACCGCATGGTGCGCCTGGTGTCCGGCGCGCTGGCGGTGGCCTGACAGGGCCCGCAAGATCGATCCGTCCGGCATCCGATGACGCAGCAGGCAGACACCATGGAACGCAGCGCCACGCCATCCGTTTCCAACCCCGATCGGGCCGCATTCAACGAAGGCCTTCCGCTGCTCGCGATCACCCAGGGCGACCCCGCCGGCATCGGCCCGGAGATCGTCGCCAAGGCGTTCCGCGACGCGCCGGAGGCGATGCGGGGCTGCTTCGTGGTGGGCGAGGTCGAGACACTGCGCCGTGCCGCGCGCTGCATCGCCCGGCCGGGCGAGCCCTCGCTGCCGCTCGCGCTGCTGGAATCGCCCCAGGAGGCCCATACCGCGCCGCCGCGCTGCCTGCCCGTGCTGCCCCTGCCGGGCCTGCCCGGGCCGGTGCCGTTCGGGGCCGTGCATGCCCAGGCCGGGCAGGCGGCGGCCGATTGCGTGGTCTGGGCCGCGCGCGCCGCGCTGCGCGGCGAGATCGCCGGCCTCGTCACCGCGCCGCTGCACAAGGAAGCGCTATCGGCTGCCGGCGTGCACTTTCCTGGCCACACCGAACTGCTGCAGGCCGAGGCCGCGCGCCATGCTGGCGTGCCCGTCGCCGACATGCCCGTGCGCATGATGCTCGCGAGCGACGAGCTGCGCACCGTGCTGGTCAGCATCCACGTCGCCCTGCGCGACGCCATCGACGCGGTCACGCAGCAGAACGTGCTGCGCACGCTGGAGATCACCCACGCCGCGCTGCGGCGCAGCCTCGGCCGCGACCCGCGCATCGGCGTGGCCGGCCTCAATCCGCATGCGGGCGAGGGCGGGCTCTTCGGCCGCGAGGAGATCGAGGCGATCGCACCGGCCATCGCCGCGGCGCGCGTGCGCGGCATCGACGCGCACGGCCCCTTCGCCCCGGACACCGTCTTCATGCGCGCGCGCAGCACGCCGCAGCGCGCGGGCGAATTCGACGTGGTGCTGGCCATGTACCACGACCAGGGCCTGATCCCCGTCAAGTACCTGGGGGTGGACAAGGGCGTGAACGTCACCCTCGGCCTGCCCCTGGTGCGCACCAGCCCGGACCATGGCACCGCCTTCGACATCGCGGGCCAGGGCATCGCCGATGCGTCCAGCCTCGTCGAGGCCGTGCGCATGGCGCGGCGCCTTGCCGCCCCGGCCCCGCTCAGCGCCTGAGGCTGTCCCGGATCTCGCGCAGCAGCACGATGTCCTCGGGCGCGGCGGCGGGAGCGGCCGGCGGCGGGGGCGGCGTCTCGCGCTTGAGCCGGTTGATTTGCTTGACCATCATGAAAATGATGAACGCGAGAATCAGGAAATTGACCGCGACGGTAATGAAGCTGCCATAGGCCAGCACCGGCACGCCGGCCTTGCGCAGCCCCTCCAGCGTCGCCGGAGTGCCCGGCGGCACACTGCCGAGCACCAGAAAGAGGCTGGAGAAATCCAGCCGGCCGAATACCAGCCCGACGACGGGCATGATGACGTCGTTCACCAGCGAGTCGACGATCTTCCCGAAGGCCCCGCCGATGATCACGCCCACCGCGAGGTCTATCACATTTCCCTTCACCGCGAACTCTCGGAACTCCTTTGCAATACCCATTTCGCCTCTCCTTGATATAGCTGAAAACCCTTGCAGTATTGCCGAGCCTGAGGGGTGATAACCCCTGGAATTAACCTTACTTGCGCCGCTACAATTTGTGATTGCTCCCCCCAGCGATGACCTATTGAGGACCCCCATGAGTGAAACCCCAATCGACTCCAGCAAGCGGACGTGGCTCATCGCGTCGGGTTGCGCTGGTGCGGTGGGCGGCGTGGCGACGGCCGTGCCGTTCGTGAGCACTTTCCAGCCTTCCGAAAAAGCCAAGGCCGCCGGGGCCGCCGTCGAGGTCGACATCTCCGGCCTCAAGACCGGCGAGAAGGTCACCGTGGAGTGGCGCGGCAAGCCGGTCTGGATCATCAAGCGCTCGCCCGAGCAGCTCGCGGCGCTGCCGGGGCTCGACTCCCAGCTCGCCGATCCCAAGTCCGAGCGCAAGCCGTCCGAGCTCACGCCCGAATACGCGCGCAACGAGAACCGCTCCATCAAGCCCGAGATCCTCGTGGCCGTGGGCATCTGCACCCACCTCGGCTGCTCGCCCAGCGACAAGTTCGTGCCCGGCGCGCAGCCCTCGCTGCCCGACGACTGGAAGGGCGGCTTCCTGTGCCCCTGCCACGGCTCCACCTTCGACATGGCCGGCCGCGTGTTCAAGAACAAGCCCGCGCCCGACAACCTCGAGGTCCCTCCCCACATGTACCTGTCGGAGACCAGGCTCCTGATCGGTGAAGACAAGAAGGCCTGAGGGAGACGCACATGGCTTACCGCGAATTCAAGGACATCTCCCCCAACGCCTCGGCCGGCGCCAAGGTCACGAACTGGTTCGAGAACCGCTTCCCCACGGCCTTCGACGCCTACCGCGTCCACATGTCGGAGTACTACGCTCCGAAGAACTTCAACTTCTGGTACATCTTCGGCTCGCTCGCGCTGCTGGTGCTGGTGATCCAGATCGTCACCGGCATCTTCCTCGTGATGCACTACAAGCCCGACGCCGCCAAGGCCTTCGAGTCGGTCGAGTACATCATGCGCGACGTGCCCTGGGGCTGGCTGATCCGCTACATGCACTCCACGGGCGCCTCGGCGTTCTTCGTGGTGGTCTACCTGCACATGTTCCGCGGCCTGCTCTACGGCTCATACCGCAAGCCGCGCGAGCTGGTCTGGATCTTTGGCTGCGCGATCTTCCTCGCGCTCATGGCCGAGGCCTTCATGGGCTACCTGCTGCCCTGGGGCCAGATGTCCTACTGGGGCGCCCAGGTGATCGTGAACCTGTTCGCGGCCATCCCCTTCGTCGGCCCCGACCTCGCGCTGCTGATCCGCGGCGACTACGTGGTGGGCGACGCCACGCTCAACCGCTTCTTCAGCTTTCACGTGATCGCCGTGCCGCTCGTGCTGCTGGGCCTGGTGGTGGCCCACCTGCTGGCGCTGCACGACGTGGGCTCCAACAACCCCGACGGCATCGAGATCAAGGGCCCGAACGCCCCGAAGGACGAGCACGGCCATCCGCTCGACGGCATCCCGTTCCACCCGTACTACACGGTGCACGACATCTTCGGCGTCTGCGTGTTCCTGTTCATCTTCTCGGCCGTGGTGTTCTTCGCGCCCGAGTTCGGCGGCTACTTCCTCGAGTACAACAACTTCATCCCGGCCGATCCGCTCAAGACCCCCGCGCACATCGCGCCCGTCTGGTACTTCACGCCGTTCTATTCGATGCTGCGCGCCATCACCAGCGAGATGATGTATGCCCTGATCGCCTGCGTGGTGCTGGCCGCCGGCTTCGGCGTGGTCAAGGGGCGCCTGCCGAACTTCATCAAGGTGGCCATCGCGGTGGTGGCCGCAGGCGCCGTCGCGCTCATGCTGTCCATCGATGCCAAGTTCTGGGGCGTGGTGGTGATGGGCGGCGCCGTGATCATCCTGTTCTTCCTGCCGTGGCTCGACCACAGCCCCGTGAAGTCCATCCGCTACCGTCCGGGCTGGCACAAATACCTCTACGGCATCTTCGTGATCAACTTCGTGGTGCTGGCGTACCTGGGCGTGCAGCCGCCGTCCCCGATCGGCGAACGCGTCTCGCAGGTGGGAACGCTCTTCTACTTCGGCTTCTTCCTGCTCATGCCCTGGTGGAGCCGCCTCGGCGAGCCCAAGCCGGTGCCCGACCGCGTGACCTTCGCCGCGCATTGAAGCGGGCCGGAACGACGACCATGAAAAAAATCATCCTCACGCTGATCGCCTCCTTCGGCCTCGCCCTGGGCGCGCACGCCGCGGAAGGCGGCATCGCCTGGGACAAGGCCCCGGTGCGCACGAACGACGCCGCGTCGCTGCAGAACGGCGCCAAGATCTTCGTCAACTACTGCCTGAGCTGCCATTCCGCCGCCTTCATGCGCTACAACCGCCTGAAGGACATCGGCCTGACCGACCAGCAGATCAAGGACAACCTGCTCTTCACCACCGACAAGGTGGGCGAGACCATGAAGGCCACGATCGATCCGCGGCAGGCCAAGGACTGGTTCGGCGCCAACCCGCCCGACCTCACCGTGATCGCCCGCTCGCGCGCCGGCCACAACGGCACCGGGGCCGACTACCTCTACACCTTCCTGCGCACGTTCTACCGCGACGACACCAAGGCCACGGGCTGGAACAACCTCGCGTTCCCGAGCGTCGGCATGCCCCACGCGCTGTGGCAACTGCAGGGCGAACGCCGCCCGGTATTCGAGGAACACGAGAGCCACGGACACAAAACCCAGGTCTTCAAGGGGTGGGAGCAGCTGACTCCGGGTACCATGTCGCCCCTCCAGTACGACGAGACCGTGGGTGATCTCGTCAACTACCTGCAGTGGATGGGCGAGCCGGCGCAAAATACGCGGGTTCGCGTCGGGGTCTGGGTGCTGATCTTCCTCGGCGTCTTCACGGTGATCGCCTGGCGGCTCAACGCGGCGTTCTGGAAGGACGTCAGGTAAGCTCGCCGCCATCCCCCGCATCGCGCCGCCTTCGTGCGGCGCATTTCGCTTTCCGGAGTGGACGCGCGAGCGCCCACTCTTTTTGATTTTTAGGAGCTTCCCACCATGATGGTGCTTTATTCGGGTACGACCTGTCCCTTCTCCCATCGCTGCCGCTTCGTCCTGTTCGAAAAAGGCATGGATTTCGAGATCCGCGATGTGGACCTGTACAACAAGCCCGAAGACATCAGCGTGATGAACCCCTACGGCCAGGTGCCCATCCTGGTCGAGCGCGACCTCATCCTGTACGAGTCGAACATCATCAACGAGTACATCGACGAGCGCTTCCCGCACCCCCAGCTGATGCCTGGCGACCCGGTCGACCGCGCCCGCGTGCGCCTGTTCCTGCTCAACTTCGAGAAGGAACTGTTCGTCCACGTCAACGTGCTCGAATCGCGCGCCACCAAGGGCAACGAGAAGGCGCTCGAGAAGGCCCGCTCGCACATCCGCGACCGCCTCACGCAGCTCGCGCCCGTGTTCCTCAAGAACAAGTACATGCTCGGCGAGAATTTCTCGATGCTCGACGTGGCGATCGCGCCGCTGCTCTGGCGGCTCGACTACTATGGGATCGAGCTGTCGAAGAACGCCGCCCCGCTGCTGAAGTACGCCGAGCGCATCTTCTCGCGGCCGGCCTATATCGAAGCGCTGACCCCGTCCGAAAAGGTCATGCGCAAGTAAGGCGGTAGAGCCGCCGCCCGGGGCGCCCCGCGCCCCGCCTTCCCGATGCCTTTTTGCGAAACGCCGACATGATGAACGCCCAGGACTCCACTTCCACACGCCCCTACCTGGTGCGGGCCCTGTACGAGTGGTGCACCGACAATGGCTTCACGCCCTACATCGCGGTGCGCGTGGACGACTCCGTCCAGGTGCCGCGCGAGTACGTGAAGGACGGCGAGATCGTGCTGAACATCAGCTACGACGCCACCAGCGCCCTGCAGCTGGGCAACGACTTCATCGAGTTCAAGGCCCGGTTCGGCGGCAAGCCGCGCGACATCATGGTGCCCGTGGGCCGCGTGATCGCGATCTATGCGCGCGAGAACGGGCAGGGCATGGCGTTCCCGCCGCCGGTGGACGTGCTGTCCGCGGGCGGGTTGTCGGTTGGCACCGTGCCGGGGCTGCTGGATGCCGCCGCTGGCGCCCCAGCCACGCCCGTGGCCGACGCCTCCGAGGGCCCTGGTGACGAAGGCCAGGACCGCGTGGTGCAGCTCGTGCCCACCGAAGGGGCCCCTGGCCCGTCCGACGAGCCCCCGCGCGGGCCGGCTCCGGCGGGCGGCGGCCGCCCCTCGCTCAAGCGCGTCAAGTAACCCCGCACGCCCGCCGTCCGTGCCGGCCCCCGGCACCGGAGTGGTCGCGTGCCGCGCGTTAGAATGCGCGCTTCGCCGATTTAGCTCAGTTGGTAGAGCAACCGCCTTGTAAGCGGTAGGTCGTCAGTTCGATCCCGACAATCGGCACCATCTTCTTTTCCCGGCCTTTCGCCGTCCGCCAGCCCACCGGGCTTCAGGTTTGGATTTTCAGGCGAATGGCGGTAACCTCCCACCCCCGGCTGCGCAGATGCGCCTGCAGTGCAGGCAGCAGCTGGCGCAGCTTGGCCGCGGCCGCGCTGCTGCGCACCAGCAGGCACCAGGTCGTGCCCTCGATCGGGCCGGGCCGGATGGCCGGCCGCAGCAACGGGGGAATCAGAGGCTCGACGGCCCGCAGCCGTTCGCTCGAATCGCGCGTCAGGCCGGCCAGGCGGGCCAGCGTCGGGGATTCCTCGGTGGCCTGCTGCAGCGTGACGGCGTGGTGACGGCGGTTCATGGGGCAATGCGCCGCGCGGCGCGGAGAAAAACGAAGTGCACTTGATTATCACGGACGCCTGGCTGGCGCGCAGCCGCGCCATCCATCTCTCGGGCACGCGGCTGGCGGCCGCCGGCCTGCTGCTGTCGGTGGCGGTGATGCTGCTGGCGGCGCTGCTCTACCACTGGGTGTTCCTCAAGGGCGCCCGCGAAGGCTGGCCGGTGATCGGCTCGCTGGTGCGCGTGGTGGCGCACGACGAGATGGCCGAGCGCGACCGCTTCCTGCGGGCCAACCTCGACGCCATGGCCCGCAAGGTCGGCGAGATGCAGGCCCGCATGCTGCAGCTCGAATCGCTCGGGGAGCGCGTCTCCGGCCTCGCGGGCATGTCGCCCGCCGAGTTTTCCCGGCCGCCAGGGCAGGGCGGGGCGCTGGTCTCCAGCCGGCCGATGGAAATGGACGAGCTGCAGCGCACGCTCGACGCGCTCTCCGAACTCACCGACCGCCGCGTCGACCTGCTCACGGTGGTCGAGTCGCGGCTGTTCGACCAGCACATCCGCAAGAACATGGTGCCCACGCAGGAGCCCGTGCTCGGCAAGACGGCCGGCTCGGCGTTCGGCTGGCGCATCGACCCCTTCACCGGCCAGTCGGCGCTGCACACCGGCCTCGATTTCCAGGCGGACACGGGCACGCCCATCCTGGCCGCAGCGGGCGGGGTGGTGGTCGCGCAGGAATTCCACCCGGCCTATGGCAACATGGTGGAGATCGACCACGGCAACCAGCTGGTGACCCGGTACGCCCACGCGTCGCGCACGCTCGTCAAGCGCGGCGACCTGGTGCGCCGCGGCCAGAAGATCGCCGAGGTCGGCACCACCGGGCGCTCCACGGGCGCGCACCTGCATTTCGAGGTGCTCGTGCAGGGCGTTCCGCAGGATCCGCAGAAATTCCTGCACGCCGGCGCGACCGGCGCCACCCCCGACCAGCGGGTGGCGGCGAAGGGCGCTGCGCCTCGCAGGTAAAATCGCGCGCTCCGGAATCGCTGCCCCTGGTTGCAGAACTTGCAAGCGGTGGCTGTGGCCCCCATCTGAACCCACTTCATCACTAGGGATTCGGATCGCTTCCGCCCGCACAGGCGGGCCGCGGTCCCGTTCGCATGGCCTCCAACTTCCTCACCAAACTATTCGGCAGCCGCAACGACCGGCTCCTCAAGCAATACCGCAAGACGGTGGCCCGCATCAACGCGATGGAGCCGGATTACGAGAAGCTGAGCGACGATGCCCTGCGCGCCAAGACGGTGGAGTTCCAGGGCCGCGTCGCCCAGGGCGAATCCCTGGACGACCTGCTGCCCGAAGCCTTCGCCGTCGTGCGCGAGGCCTCCAAGCGCGTGATGAAGATGCGCCACTTCGACGTGCAGCTGCTGGGCGGCATGGCGCTGCACCACGGCAAGATCTCCGAAATGCGCACCGGCGAGGGCAAGACCCTCACCGCCACGCTGCCCGTGTACCTGAACGCCCTCGGCGGCAAGGGCGTGCACGTGGTGACCGTGAACGACTACCTGGCCAACCGCGACGCGCGCTGGATGTCCCGGCTCTACAACTTCCTGGGCCTCACGGTGGGCATCAACCTGCCCCAGATGCCGCGCGAGGAGAAGCAGGCCGCCTACGCCGCCGACATCACCTACGGCACGAACAACGAGTACGGCTTCGACTACCTGCGCGACAACATGGTGTACGAGGCGCGCGACCGCGTGCAGCGCGTGCTGAACTACGCGATCGTCGACGAGGTGGACTCCATCCTGATCGACGAGGCGCGCACGCCCCTCATCATCAGCGGCCAGGCGGAAGACCACACGGCGATGTACATCGCCATGAACAAGGTCGTGCCGCTGCTGGTCCGCCAGGAGGGCGAGGCCGACCCGCGCACCGGCGAAGGCGTCACCAAGCCGGGCGACTTCACCATCGACGAAAAGTCCCACCAGGTGTTCCTCACCGAGCAAGGCCACGAGACGGCCGAGCGCGTGCTCGCCGCGCAGGGCCTGATCCCCGAAGGCGCGTCGCTCTACGACCCGTCGAACATCACGCTCATGCACCACCTGTACGCGGCGCTGCGGGCCAACCACCTCTACCACCGCGACCAGCACTACGTGGTGCAGAACGGCGAGATCGTCATCGTCGACGAATTCACCGGCCGCCTCATGTCCGGCCGCCGCTGGAGCGAAGGCCTGCACCAGGCCGTGGAAGCCAAGGAAGGCGTGGAGATCCAGGCCGAGAACCAGACGCTGGCCTCCATCACCTTCCAGAACTACTTCCGCCTCTACGGCAAGCTCTCGGGCATGACCGGCACGGCCGACACCGAGGCCTACGAGTTCCAGGAGATCTACGGCCTCGAGACCGTGGTGATCCCGCCCAACCGGCCCAGCAAGCGCGACGACCAGCTCGACCGCGTCTACAAGACCACGCGCGAGAAATACGACGCCGCGATCCAGGACATCCGCGAGTGCCACGAGCGCGGCCAGCCCGTGCTGGTGGGCACCACCTCGATCGAGAACTCGGAGATCATCGACGACCTGCTGAACAAGGCCGGGCTGCCCCACCAGGTGCTCAACGCCAAGCAGCACGCCCGCGAGGCCGACATCGTCGCCCAGGCCGGCCGCGCCGGCATGATCACCATCGCCACCAACATGGCCGGCCGCGGCACCGACATCGTGCTGGGCGGCAACATCGAGAAGGAAGTGGCGGCGATCGAGACCGACGAGTCCCTCGACGAAGCCACGAAGGAATCCCGCATCGCCGCGCTGCGCGCGCAGTGGGCCGTGGACAACGAGAAGGTCAAGGCCCTGGGCGGCCTGCGGATCATCGCCACCGAGCGCCACGAATCCCGCCGCATCGACAACCAGCTGCGCGGCCGTTCGGGCCGCCAGGGCGATCCGGGCTCCTCGCGCTTCTACCTGAGCCTCGACGATTCGCTCATGCGCATCTTCGCGGGCGACCGCGTGCGCTCCATCATGGAACGCCTCAAGATGCCCGACGGCGAGGCGATCGAGGCCGGCATCGTCACGCGCAGCATCGAGTCCGCGCAGCGCAAGGTCGAGGCGCGCAACTTCGACGTGCGCAAGCAGCTGCTCGAATACGACGACGTCGCCAACGACCAGCGCAAGGTCATCTACCAGCAGCGCAACGAGATCCTCGACGCTGCCGACCTGGCCGGCGTGATCTCCGGCATGCGCGAATCCTGCCTGACCGACGTGGTGCGCCAGTACGTGCCCGCGGAATCGGTGGAGGAGCAGTGGGACCTGCCCGCGCTCGAGAAGGTGCTGGCCGACGAATGGCACATCCGCATCCCGCTGCAGCAGGAAGTGGAGGGCGCCCAGGCCATCACCGACGACGAGATCCTCGAGAAGGTCCTCGCTGCCGGCACCGCCGCCTTCCAGGCCAAGGTCGACGCCGTGGGGGCCGAGAGCTTCCACCAGTTCGAGCGCGCCGTGCTGCTGCAGAGCTTCGACTCCAACTGGCGCGACCACCTCTCCGCGCTCGACTACCTGCGCCAGGGCATCCACCTGCGCGGCTATGCGCAAAAGCAGCCCAAGCAGGAATACAAGCGCGAGGCCTTCGAGCTGTTCCGCCAGCTCATCGACCAGGTCAAGAACGAGGTCACCCGCATCCTGCTGACCGTGCAGGTGCAGTCGCCCGCCGAACTCGGCGAGGCCGCCGAGGCCCTGGAGAGCCGCGCCGAGCAGATCTCCAACGTGACCTACACCGCGCCCACCGAGACCGGCGAGCCCGAGACCCTGTCCGGCCCCAGCATGGCGGCCGCGGGCGACGAAGGCCTCAACCTCAACCTGCCGGAAGGCATGCGCGTGGGCCGCAACGACCCGTGCCCGTGCGGCAGCGGCAAGAAGTACAAGCAGTGCCACGGCAAGCTGGCATGATGCCGGCCTGACCGATCGGCTCCGCCGGCCGATCCTTTCGCTCTCGCCGCAGGGGCCGCCGCAGGCGGCCCCTGCCACGTTTCCACCGTCCCTTTTTTGCTGCTTTCCAAGGAATTCCGCATGCCCGTGAACCTCTCCGCTCCCGTTGCCGCCGACCTGCACCCGGTCGCCGGCGTCCGCATCGGCGTCACCGAAGCCGGCGTCCGCAAGGCGGGGCGCAAGGACGTGACCGTGTTCCTGCTGGACGAGGGCACCACCGTGGCGGGCGTCTTCACCCAGAACCGCTTCTGCGCCGCGCCGGTGCAGGTCTGCCGCGAGCACCTCGCCCAGGGCGGCTCCGTGCGCGCCATCGTCGTCAACACCGGCAATGCCAACGCCGGCACCGGGGCCGACGGCCTGGCGCGTGCGCGCGCCACCTGCGAGGCGCTGGCCGGCCAGCTCGGCGTGACGGCGGCGCAGGTGCTGCCGTTCTCGACCGGCGTCATCATGGAACCGCTGCCCGTGGACCGCATCGTCGCCGGCCTGCCCGCCGCCATCGCCGACGCGCAGCCCGCGCACTGGGCGCGCGCCGCCGAAGGCATCATGACCACCGACACGCTGCCCAAGGCCTTCAGCACCCAGGTGCAGATCGGTGGCGCCACGGTCACGGTGACGGGCATCTCCAAGGGCGCGGGCATGATCCGGCCCAACATGGCGACCATGCTCGGCTTCCTGGCGACCGACGCCTGCATCGCCCCCGAACTGGTGCAGCCGCTGGTGCGCGAACTGGCCGATGCATCGTTCAACCGCATCACCATCGATGGCGACACCTCCACCAACGACTCGTTCGTGCTGATGGCCACGTACCGCGCCGGCAATCCGGTGGTCGATTCGCTGGACGGCGCCGACGGCCAGGCCCTGCGCGCCGCGCTGCGCGAAGTGGCGCAGAAGCTGGCCCAGGCCATCGTGCGCGATGGCGAAGGCGCCACCAAGTTCATCGCGATCCGCGTGGAAGGCGGCCGCACCGCCGAGGAATGCCGCAAGGTGGGCTACGCCATCGCCCACTCCCCGCTCGTGAAGACCGCCTTCTTCGCCAGCGACCCGAATCTGGGCCGCATCCTGGCCGCCGTCGGCTATGCCGGCATCGACGACCTGGACCAGACCCGCATCGACCTCCACCTCGACGACGTGCACGTGGCCGTGCAGGGTGGCCGCCATCCGGAATACCGCGAAGAGGACGGCCAGCGCGTGATGAAGCAGAGCGAGATCACGGTGCGCGTGGGGCTCGGCCGCGGCGATGCCTCCGACACGGTCTGGACCTGCGACCTGAGCCACGACTACGTGACCATCAACGCCGACTACCGCTCCTGACCCCTGTTCATCCCATGAACGATCGCTTCGACCACCTCCTGCAGCGCGCCGAGCAGCTCATCGACCGCATCGAGTCGGTGCTGCCCCGGCCGCTCTCCGCCCCCGACTGGAACGCCTCCGTGGCCTGGCGCTACCGGCGCCGCGGCGGCGGCCACGGCGCGCTGGAACCCGTGCGGCACGTCGCCGGCATCGC
>Ga0308159_1003250_pt1 | contig 16806 bp, 15 predicted proteins | sample PhyCR1_FD_201040 | JGI IMG/M metagenome (GOLD analysis project Ga0308159, IMG submission 201040) | Phyllosphere microbial communities from UC Gill Tract Community Farm, Albany, California, United States - DLSLC.R1 | ecosystem: Host-associated > Plants > Phyllosphere > Unclassified | place: USA... | reverse complement strand
ATCGGCCCGGACTACATGGAAGGCGTCATGGCATTCCGCGAAAAGCGCAAGCCGTCGTTCAGTTCGGGGCCGGCGCAGACCGACCAAAGCTGGCGCTGAGCGAGGGAGGCGGAAATGGACTTCAACTACACGATCGAGGAAGTGCAGTTCCGCCAGGACCTGCGTGACTGGCTTGTCGATGCGCTTCCACAAGGATGGGGCGACACCGTCTTCGAACCCGAGGACGAAGACGAGCGCGCCATGTTCCGCCTCGCCTGGGAGCAGAAGCTTCATGCCGGCGGCTGGGCGGGCATCAACTGGCCGATCGAATACGGCGGGCGCGGCGCGACGCTGATCGAACGGGCGATCTTCGCCGAGGAGATGGCCCGCGCCAAGGCCCCCGAAGGGCTCAACATCATCGGCCACAACCTGGCCGGGACCACGATCCTGCGCCACGGTACGGAGGAGCAGAAGAAACGCTTCCTGCCCAAGATCATTTCCTCCGACGAAGTGTGGTGCCAGGGCTTCTCCGAGCCGAATGCGGGGTCTGACCTTGCCTCGGTGCGGACGAGGGCGGTCCGGCAGGGCGACAAGTTCATCGTCAACGGGCAGAAAATCTGGACCAGCTATGCCCAGTATTCCCAGTGGTGCTTCGCGCTGGTGCGCACCGACCCCGACGCGCCCAAGCACAAGGGACTGAGCTTCCTGCTGATCGACATGGCAAGCCCGGGCATCTCGATCCGGCCACTGCGCCAGATTTCGGGCGAATCCGAGTTCAACGAGACGTTCTTCGACGATGTCGAGGTTCCGGTCGAGAATATCGTGGGCGACATCAACGACGGCTGGCGCATCGCCATGACCACACTTGCCTACGAGCGCGGACCGGAAGACGCCCTGGGCCGGCAGATCCGCTTCAAGCAGGAGCTGGACATGCTGATCGCAACCGCTGCCGCGACCACGCAGGGCGGCGGCAAGCTGATCGACGATCCGGTGGTGCGACAGAAGCTGGCCCGCTCGATTGCCCAGGTGGAGATCATGCGGCTCAACGCCGTGCGCACCTTCAGCAAGTACCTCAACGGCGAGGATCGTGGCCCCGATGCGTCGATCATCAAGCTGTACTGGAGTCATGCCGCGCAGGACATGTACGAAATGGCACTGGATATCCTGGGGCCGATCGCGCCGCTTGCCGCTCCCGATCCGGCGAGCGCCTCTGGTGGCCGGTTCCAGCTCAGCTACCTGCAATCCAAGGCATTCACGATCTATTCCGGGTCCTCCGAGATCCAGCGCAACATTATCGCCGAGCGAATGCTCGGGCTGCCGCGGTGAGGGGGGAGCAATGAATTTCGCGTTCAACGAAGAGCAGAAGAGCCTGGGGGAGACGTTGGGCCAGGCGCTTGGCGACTTTCCCGAACTGACGTCGCCCGACCCGGCCGACGGCCGCAGCAGGGAGGTTTGGGGCGCGCTCAGCGAGCTTGGCCTTTTCTCGCTGCTCGTCCCCGAGTTGGATGGCGGCGTTGGCCTCAGTCTTGTGGATGTGGCGTTGGCGATCGAGGCATTGGGATCAGGGCTCGCCCCTCCGATCGTGGCCTCGACGCTGATCGCTACCGATATCCTCGCGGTCTACGGCACCGAAGAACAGCGCACCCGCTGGCTTCCCGCGATAGCTGAAGGCGAAATGAAATTCGCTATCGCGGTGCTGGAAGCGGGACAGGGGTATGATCCTGACGAGGTGCAGACGGCTATCGCGGGCGGCGCCGTCACCGGGAGCAAGATTCTCGTCGGTGATGCGGATCAGGCCGATGCGTTTCTGGTGCTTGCGCGCGGTGACGGGCGGCCTTGTCTGGTCGTCGTCGCGCATGATGCACCCGGCGTGGCGCTGCGGCCTCATGCTGATCTCGACCCCTCGAGCGGCTTTTTCGAACTGGTCCTCGACGGGGCCGCCGTGACCGGCGATGCATTGATCGCCCCCGGCGCGCCGGCGGCGGCGATCGAACGCCTGATCGACGTTGCGGCAACGGTTTATGCGGGCATGCAGATCGGCATAGCAGCCCGGATGCTCGACACGACGGTCGAATATGTGAAGACCCGTGTTCAGTTCGGTCAGCCGATCGGCGCTTTTCAGGCGATCAAGCACCGCTGCGCCGACATGGCCGTGGCCATCGAGGCCGGTCGTTCGGCCGCGTATTACGCCTTCTGGGCTGTCGCCGAGGACGCCTTCGACCGTAGCCGCGCCGCTTCCATGGCGAAGGCCTATTGCGGGGAAAGCGCAAGGGATGTTTGCAACCAGGCCATACAGTTGCACGGTGGCATGGGCTTCACCTGGGAGCTGACGCTGCATCGGTTCCTGCGCCGTGCCAAAGTGCTGGAGCATGGATTTGGCAATCATGTCTGGCATTACGAAAGGGTGATGGCGACATCGCTTGCAACGCAAATGCCGTCGATCGCGCCGCAAGCGGCGTTGGTTGACTGAGCGAAACACTGAGGCGGGGATATCAGTCGATGAGCGACCAGCGCGCGCGTGACCTGGAGACGATGGTGGCGCTTTTCCAGTCCGGAACATGGAACGGCCTCTCGATCGAGAGCCCGGCGCTTTCCCTGCTGCTGTCACGCGATGCGCACGCTCGCCCGGCCGCGCCCGGAGCGGCGAGTGCCACCCAAGTGTTGCCGAATGCCGGGGCCGCCCCTGCTGCCGGACACGCCGAGCAGGTAGCGCCGCCCGCCCCGACCGGCGACATCGACCCCCGGTGGTCGGCGATCACCGCTCCCAATCTCGGCACGTTTTACCGGTCTCCGAAGCCCGGCGCGCCGCCCTTCGTCGAGGTTGGGCAGAAAGTCGACGTGGGCGCGGAAGTCTGCCTGATAGAGGTCATGAAGCTGTTCACTTCGGTGCGTGCGGCGTCCGCCGGTACGGTCAGGCACATTGCAGTCGCAGATGCGGAGCTGGTCGAGGGCGGCCAGGCGCTGATTTATATCGACCGGGATTAAGGTCTTTGGGATCGCCGCCGGAAAGGCGGCAGGAGAGGGTTAGCGGATGGCTCACATTGAATTTCTCGACGAAACGATGCGCGACGGGCAGCAGAGCCTGTGGGGCCTGCGAATGCGGGCGGGCATGGCGCTGCCGGTCTCGCCGTTGATCGACAAGACAGGGTTCACGACGATCGATCTGACGGGCGGGGGCATGCTCGATGTGCTCACCCGGTATTGCCAGGAAAACTATTGGGAGGGTCTCGACCTTCTGGTCGCATCGATGCCGAACACGCCTCTGCGCGCGGGTCTGCGCGCGAACGCGAATGTGACCTTCGGGATCACCCCGCCGGCGCTGATGGACCTGTGGGTCCAGCGCCTGTGCGCCCACGGCATCCGTTCGTTCTGGATCTATGACGTGCTGTTCGGCATCGACAACATGCTGCGGCTCGCCAAGGTGGCCAAGGAGGCAAACGGGGCATCGGTGGCCGGAGCGATCATGTTCGCGCTTTCGCCAGTGCATACCGACGAATTCTTCGTCTCGAACGCCAGGAAGCTGGCGGCGAGCCCTGACGTGGATTCCATCCTGCTGTACGACACTGCGGGCGTGCTGGAAAAGGAACGCATCCAGCAACTTGTCCCGGCACTGGTCGAAGCGGCCGGAGGCAAGCCTCTCGAGTTCCATTCCAATAACCTGCTGGGGCTTTCGGCAAAGGCGTACCTCGATGCGATCGATTGCGGCGTAACCGTCATCCACACCGCAAGCCGGCCCATGGCCAATGGCACATCGGTGCCCTCGACCGAGATGATGGCGAGGAACATCCAGCTGCGCGGCCATACGCACAGCCTCGACGAATCCCTGTTCGAGCCCGTCGCCACCCACTTCCGTGAAGTCGGCAAGGCTGCGGGCTTCCTGGTCGACCAGTACGCCGAGTACGACGAATTCTCCATCCAGCACCAGATTCCCGGAGGCATGATGGGCACGTTCAAGGCGCAGTTGGCCATGCACAACATGATGGACAGGCTGCCTGCGGTTCTCGAGGAGGTCGCGGCCGTCCGGCGTGATCTCGGCTATCCCGGCATGGCCACGCCGTTCAGTCAGCTCGTGGGTATCCAGGCAGTCCTCAACGTCGTCACCGGCAAACGCTACGGCACCATTCCGGACGAAGTCATCCAGTATGCCGCCGGCTTCTACGGTGACACGGTGGCTCCGGTCGATCCGGACGTGCTCGACCGCATCATGTCGAGCGCGCGCGCCGACGAGGTCCTGGCAAACCCGCCGAAGACGCCTAGCATCGCCGAACTGAAGAAGCAGTATGGTACCGAGGACGAGGACGAACTGCTCTATCGTGCTTTCGTGCCGCAGGCGGACATCGACAAGATGCGTGCCGCTGGGCCGGTCCGAAAGGACTACCCCCTGCTGTCATCTCCGGAGCTGGAACAGGTACGCAAGTTGATGCAGGTCGCCACTATTCCGGTGATCGAGATGAAGTCGGAAGGCTTCAGCGTCAGTCTCCAGCGCGGGGCCTGACAGGGCGGCGACACAGTTTCGATGTGACTGCGAGTGACGCCGCGGCACCCGTGCCCCGTGCTACCGTCTTGCGAGACACGGGCATGAGACAAGCGGCGCCGCTACAAGCATTTTAAAGGCCGCAGACTTGCGGGAATGGCGGTGTTCGACCGCCCCAGGGACAGCGCAGTCGCCGTCGCAAGGCGCCAACTGCGTTGCCATTCCCGTTTCGCTGTGCCTTGCGTCAAAGCGCGGTCAGCCCCCCGTCGATGATATATTCCGAACCCGTGATGAAGCTGGATTCGTCCGAGGCCAGGAAGACGACCAGGCTCGATACATCCTGCACCTCTCCGACGCGCTTGATCGGGACAGACCCACTGGCGACCTTGATCTGATCTTCGTCGAGCGCCGCTGTCATCATCGGGGTGCGAATATAGCCGGGATGGACTGAATTCGCGCGGATGGCGTGCTCTCCATATTCGATAGCAACCTGCTTGGTCAGGCCGCGAACCGCGAACTTGCTGGCTGCATACGCCGAGTTAGGCGTGCCATATATCGCCACGATACCCGAAATCGACGAGACGTTGATGATCGATCCACCGCCTGCGCGTATCATCGATGGTATGGCGTGTTTGATGCCCAGGAAGGCGGAGGTAAGGTTGATCGTGCACACCTTATGGAAGTCGACTTCCGCAAGGTCTGCCGTTTTCGCCCCGGGGCCCAGTATTCCCGCGTTGTTGACGAGCACGTCGATCGGCCCGAACCTGCTTTCGCCCGCCGCGACGACCGCCTGCCAGTCGCCTTCGCTGGACACGTCATGGCGGATGAACAGGCTGTTTTCGCCCAGTTCGGCCGCCAGCGTGCGGCCCGCGTCTTCGTTGATATCGGTGAAGATTGTCTTCGCGCCTTCTCGCACGAAGCGTCTTGCGTGCTCGGCACCCATACCCTGAGCTGCCCCGGTAATAATTGCCACCTTGCCATCGAGTCGAGCCATATCACCTCTCCAATTCCGATTAATAATCGGATATATGTCAAAAAATCCACGATAAAGCGGATTTAGTCAGGGTTAGCACGAAAAAATCCGACGAATAATCTTTTAATGCAGGCAGCAAGGAGATATGCTTGCTGCAACGATCATCTGGCGAAGCTGCGCCTGAGTGATGCATGGAGAGGTGAAATGGAAGTGGCTACGACCAACCCGGCCGGCGGCACTGTAGAAAGGCCCGGGCACGTTCCTGCCGATCGCGTCTTCGATTTCGATATCTACCGCGACGTTCCGGAAGGCCTGGATTTCCACCAGAGCTGGCGCGAAACGATGGCGAATGCCCCCTATCCGCTTATGTGGACGCCGCATAACGGCGGGCATTGGGTCGCCCTGCGGGCCGACATTTCGGACACGGTCATGTCCGATTTCGAGCGGTTCTCGAACCATACCGTGCTGGTGCCAAAGGATACCGCGGGCGAGGCGTATCGCCTTATTCCACTGTCGCTGGATCCCCCGGAGCATCGCCCCTTTCGTACTCTGTTGAATGAGAACCTGGGGCCGAAGCCGCTCAAGCCGATGGAGCAAGCCGTCGTCGACCTGGCAGTCGAACTGATCGACGCGTTCAAGGACAACGGGCGGTGCAACTTCACGCATGACTTCGCCGAACAGTTCCCGGTGCGAATTTTCATGCGCATCGTCGATCTGCCGATGGAGGACCTGCCCACGCTGAAGCATCTGGCTGACCAGTACACCCGCCCCGACGGCTCCGTGCCTCTCGACGAAGTGACGCAGCGGTTTCGCGATTATCTGCGCCCGGTCATTTCAGGGCGCCGCGTTGCGCCCGGCCAGGATATGATCAGCCGAATGATCAACGGGCAAGTGGGCGGCAGGCCGCTGAGCGATTTCGAAGCGGAGAATATCTGCATCCAGGTTCTGGTTGGTGGCCTCGATACCGTGGTCAACATGCTCGGCTTCATCTTTTCCTATCTGGCCCGCGACCATGATCTACGCCGCGCGATTGCGGCGGACCCTACCCGGATCGACGATGCTCTGCTCGAGTTCTTCCGCCGTTTCCCGGTGGTGTCGTCCTCGCGGGAAATCCTGAAGGAAGTCGAGTTCGAAGGCGTCCAGCTCAAGCCCGGCGACATGGTGATGGCGCCCACTGTAGTGGTGGCGATGGACGATGCGATGAACGATGATCCGCTGGAGTTCCGTCTTGGCCGCAAAGGCAGGGCGCACTCTACCTTCGGCAAGGGCTCACACACGTGCCCCGGCGCGCATCTGGCTCGGATGGAGATAAAAATCGTTTTACGCGAATGGTTTGCGCGAATTCCCGAATTCCGTTTGGCAAATAGCGAGCCGCTTCGCTACTCGAACGGAATTGTCGGCAGCGTCAAGCCGTTCGTTCTTGAATGGGATGTTTGAACAGCTGGATCGGTGCGGCAGGGCCCACCGATCAGCTTTCGCATCTTGAATTGGCGACTGCAATCGGCCTCGAAGCTTGGAACTGGCGGCGAATTCGTTACCCGTCCGGGTTGCCTCCTCCATCCGCCTAAGCGGCGCCTGCTTCCATTTCCAGCATCGCGACGAGTCGTTCGGCGATCTCGGTGCCGGCTTTGGTGAGATTGCGGGGCCTTCTATACAGCAGCCAGGTTATGATGAGCTGGTTGACGCCGCCCAGAAGCAGGGCTGCGGTTTCGTAAGGATTGCTGTCCTGCTTGATCCACCCTTCGGCTATTCCTTCGCGGATCAGGAAAACGATGACCCTCGCGAAATCGTCGATGCTGTGCCGCAGTTCGGCCTCGCTGACGAAAACGCTTGGCCAGATCTCGAGATACAGGAGGCGCGCCCACTCGGCGTGCTCGCGGGCATAGTCCGCCGACATCGCAAGATACAGTAGCAGCCGATCCTTGGCCGAAGTCTTGCCTTGGGCAGCTTGTTGATAAAGCTCAAAAAAGTCGGCGAGGTGCGACAGCGGGACGTCGTAGGCCAAGTCTTCCTTGGACTTGTAATACTCGTAGAGTGTCGAGGTCGATATGCCGGCTTCGGCTGCTATGTCCGCGATCCTCGACCGCGAGATACCGTCCCTTGCAAAGACACGAAGAGCCGCCGTCAGGATCTGCTGTTCCGTCCGCTTGCTGCGGTCCTGCTTGCGCTCGGTAGCCCGTTTGGGGCGATGGGAAATTTCGCGCAGCATGCTATCCCACGCGCTCTCGCCCTGCGGTACTGAAACGTCATTTGCGCCGGTAACACTTTTGGTGGCCACTCGGGTCTCCGAAACTTGGCGATCCCGGTTGGGAAAATCCGCCCATAAAAATCAGATCGATTGCAAGCATTGCCGCGACATAAGTCCTGGCGCAAGGCCAAAGCCGCATATCTGCCGGAGTTCAGTGCAATTGTTTTGTCGGCACCTGCACGAAAACCGCGGAATTCCGATGCTTTCGTGAGAAAGAGCAAAATCCTTCCATATAATTTCCGACAAATCATCGAATATCGTTGACCGCTGCGCAGCCAAGGGGTAGCTCTCAGGGAATGGGAAAGTAAGGCTACGGGCCAAAAATGGCTCACGGCGGAGGAGAGGGGTGCTGCGATGGATCGCGGATTTTCCGTGCGTTCATCCGGATCGCGACCCGCTGTTGAGCCTTGACCCTCGGGTGGAGGATATCATGGTTGATGTAGCTAGGGCCGCGGAGCGGCTGATACAGGCATACAATCAGAAAGACTTCGACGTTCTTGAAACGGCGATCGCGCCGGACATCGATTTCACGCACTTCAACAGGAATTTCGTGCTGAACGACCGAGCCGCGTTGCTCGATGTTCTACGTGGTTTTGCCAATCAGTATGCGCCCGATCGGCATTTCGAGGCTCCGGAGCGGGTCCTGGTCGCAGGTGACGTGGTCGTGCGTGAAGCCTGGTACGCCGGAACGGCGGCGGTCGATCTGCCGGGCTTCGGCGCGGCCGGCGAAGCGTTCCGACTGAAGTTTTGCAGTGTCATGCGGTTTAACGAGGATGGCATCCTCGTTGAGTGGAAAGATCACGGCTGAGCTTGACGCTCTTGCCTGCGCAGCATCGAGAAAAGGTGAGAATCATGAAAATTGGCATGTTCCAGACGCCGTTCCTACGCCCGGAACGCACGCCTCGGCAGGTTTTTCAGTGGGCGCTGCGTCAGGCCGTGCACGCAGACAAGATCGGCTTCAGCGAATATTGGATCGGTGAGCATTCCACCCTGAACTGGGAAGGCATTCCCAGCCCCGAACTGGTCATCGCCGCCGCGGCGCTGCAGACCGAGCAGATCAAGTTCGGTCCGCTTGCCCACCTGCTGCCCTACCATCACCCGGCAACCCTGGCGATCCAGACGGCGTGGCTCAGCCACATCCTGGAAGGTCGTTACATGCTTGGCGTAGCCAATGGCGCTTATCCGACGGACGCTGCGCTGCGCGGTATCACCGACATGTCGAAGAACCACGCGATGATGCTCGAGGCGATCGACATCATGGAGCGGGTCTGGAAAGGTGAGCCGTTCCAGTTCGAGGGCCAGTTCTGGGACGCGGGCTACCCCGAACCGAATCCGAAAAAGCCCCTGCGCGACACGCGCCCCTGGGGCGGCGAGATGCAGATGGCCATGACCGGGCTGAGCGCTCCGTCACCGTCCATCGGATTTGCAGGCACTCACGGTTTTCTGCCGGCGTCGGTCTACGCGGGCAACGAGTTCCTGCGCAGTCATTTCGATACCTACCGCGAGAAGATGGAAGAGAACGGCCGCCAGGCCGACCGTTCCGCCCATCGCGTGGTCCGCGACGTCATCGTCGCCGAAACCGACGCGGAGGCGCGCAAGCTGGCGATCGAGGGCGGTATCGAACACGCATGGAACGAGTACATCAAGCCGACCTATGAGCGTTTCGGCGTCCTCAAGCACCTGCTTCACGATGACTCGATGGACCCGGCCGACGTCGATGGCGAGTATCTTGCCGAGCATGTCTGGATCGTCGGTTCGCCCGAGACGGTACGGCAGAAGATGGAGCACTGGTTCGACGATCTGGGCGGGCCGTTCGGAACCCTGCTGATCTACAGCCACGACTACATCGACGATCCCGAACCTTGGGAGCATTCCATGGAGCTGCTGGTCAAGGACGTGGCGCCCAAGCTGTCGAGCGAGCAGAGGCAGGCCGTCGCATGAGTACAGGACGGCTTGCAGGCAAGGTGGCGGTGATCACCGGCGCCGCCCAGGGCATGGGGGAAGCCCACGCCCGGGTCTTCGTGCGAGAAGGGGCCCGGGTCGTCCTTACCGACATCAACGCCGAGCAAGGACAGGCGCTTGCCGCCGAACTTGGCGAAGCCTGCCTTTTCGTAGCGCATGACGTGGCGTCTTCGAGCGACTGGGCGCGGGTGGTAGAGGCAGCGGAGGCCAGGTTCGGGCCGATCTCTGTTCTGGTGAACAACGCCGGGACGATTGGCCCCGTGAAGGGCCTGCTCGACCTGAGTGAGGAAGAGTTCCTCAGCGTGTGCGCCGTAAATCAGCTCGGGGTTTTCCTGGGAATGAAGGCCGTCGTTCCGGGAATGATCGCAGCCGGTGCGGGATCGATCGTGAATATCTCCTCGATCGCGGGAATGCTCGGCACCAGGTCGTCTTCGAACGCGGCGTATTGCGCCAGCAAGTTCGCTGTTCGCGGGATGAGCAAGCTAATCGCCGCGCAGTACGGTCGCTCGGGGATCAGGGTGAACTCGGTGCATCCGGGATACATCCTGACGCCGATGATGGTGGCGGCGACCGACGAAAATGGAGGCGGGGCCGCCGAGGCCATTCCGCTGGGGCGTATGGCCCAGCCTGAAGAGGTCTCGAATGTGGTCCTATTTTTGGCCTCCGACGAATCCAGTTTCGTGTCTGGCGCGGAACATGTGGTCGATGGGGCGATGATTGCAGGTTGATACAATCACCCCGGGAAAAACATCGGGAGGAGAGGATAATGAAAATGAAGGCGATATTCTCAAGTGCTTCGCTCATCGCGCTGGCCGCGCCACTAGGCGGAACTGCGTTCGCGCAGAACGTACCGCCCCAGCAGGCCACTGCCACCAGCGCGGTCAACGCGAATGAAATCATCGTTACCGCCAACAAGCGCGAACAGTCGCTCAACGACGTCGGCCTGACGATTCAGGCGGCCAGCGGCGTGGAACTTTCGCAGCGCGGCATCAGCAGCCCGAGCGACCTGTCCAAGCTGGTCCCCGGTTTCACCTTTACCCAGTCGCTCTATTCTACGCCTGTCTTCACCCTGCGCGGCATCGGCCTGTACGATGCGACTTTCGGCGCGGCGCCTTCGGTGTCGGTCTATACCGATCAGATTCCGCGCAACGTGCCGGTCATGTCGGATGCGCTGGACCTCGATATCGAGCGCGTCGAAGTTCTCAAGGGGCCGCAGGGCACCCTGTTCGGGCAAAGTTCGACCGGCGGCGCTATCAACTATATCGTCGGCAAGCCCACCAAGGATTTCCATGCCGGCGTCGACGCTTCCTACGAGCGTTTCGACAAGGCCGAAGTCGGCGGCTTCCTCAGCGGCCCGCTCGGTGAGAACGTTCAGGCGCGTCTGGCCGTGAAGGGGATTTCGGGCGGCGCCTGGCAACGCAGCCTCTCGCGTCCGGAAGACGACAACGGCGACCAGCGCAAGCTGATGGGCCGCCTTACCGTGGCGCTGCAGCCGACCGAGCGCCTCAATGTCGAGTTGATGGCGACCGGCGTTCGCGATCGTTCCGACCCGCTCGCTCCCCAGTATGCCGGCACGGTGCTGAACATCTACGGCAGCGAAGCTCAGGCCGCCGCTTCGGGCAATCCATACGCCCGCGTCGATGCCCAGCGCTATGCGGACCTGACCACACCGACTTCGCCCGGCTACGACGCCTCTTTCACCGGCCGCCAGTCGGTGGTCGTGGGACGTCTCAATGGCACGGACGCGGACAAGGCCGCCGGAGCACAGGCGCTCCTCGGGACCCCGATCAGCAACAAGGCCCGAGATGCCGAATGGACGCCCGGCCTGCTCGGAAAGTCGGACAACAGCTACTACCAGTTCGCCGGCCGCGCCGACCTGGAATTGTCCGACACGATGAAGCTGACCTACATGGCGGCGCTCGCCAAGCAGAAGCTCGACTACGCCCAGGACCTCGACGGTACGACCGCCCGGGTTGTCGACGTGCCGCTTTATGGCAACGTGCGTTCGTTCAACCAGGAATTGCGTCTCGCGGTTGATACGGAGCAGTTCAACGGTATCGTCGGCGCAAGCTACGACAACCTCCGCACCTCGCAGAACAACTTCTTTTACCTCGGCGACTATTCCGCCAATGCCGACCTGATCAACCTGACCCTCAACAACTTCAACTCGAAGATGCGCAGCTATGGCATCTTCGCTAACGGTGAATTCCGGGTCACGCCGCAGCTTACGGTGCAGGGCGGCATCCGTTATACCAACAACAAGCAGAGCGCCTCGTATTGCTACAACGATCCGGCAATCGATGCCGGGCAGGGCGCCGCGACGCTCTTCGGGTCCGCGCTGAACAGTGTTCCGATCACGATCTTGCCGGGCCAGTGCTTCCCGACCACGGGCGACATCCTGCTCGGCACCGCGGCCTCGACGCTGGATCCGGTCAACGCGAAGCTCAAGGAAGACAACGTCTCGTTCCGCGTGGGCGTGAACTACAAGTTCGATCAGGGCACGCTGCTCTATGCAACGGTCAGTCAGGGCTACAAGGCAGGGATCTTCTCGGCCATCGGCGCCTCGCGCGTCAATCAGTACAGCCCCGCCACGCAGGAAAAGGTTATCGCCTACGAGGCCGGTTTCAAGACGCCGCTCGCAGGGGACGTCCTTCAGCTGAACGCCGCTGGCTTCTACTACGACTATTCGGACAAGCAGGTCCGTGGCCGTGTGCAGGATACGGTGTTCGGCCTGCTGGAGAAAATGCTGAACGTACCCAAGTCCTATGTCTTCGGTATCGAGGGCGATTTGGTCGCGCGCCCCGTCGATGGCCTGCGGATCAGTGCCGGCGCGACGTATCTCAAGAGCAAGGTCACGTCGAACTATTCAGCCACGCCGGATGGGTCCGCCATTTACAACGCGGCAGGGTATACCGGCAACTTCAAGGGGTCATCGCTGCCGTTCACCCCCAAGTTCAGCGCGACGATCGACGCCCAGTACAGCTTCCCGGTTTCCGACAATCTGGAGACGTTCGTGGGTGCGGGCCTGACCTACCAGGGGCGTCAGAACACGACGTTCCACAATGCGAGCCTGCCGGCGGACGATTTCTACATCGACGGCTATGCCCTGCTCGACCTGCGAGCGGGCGTCAGCACCCAGGACGGGCGCTGGCGGGTGACGGCGTTCGGCCGCAACATCACCAACAAGTCTTATGTGACCGCGGTTTCGACCTATCTCGATACGCTGATCCGTTATCGCGGGAAGCCGGCCGTCTACGGCCTGTCGCTTGCCTACCGCTACTGATCTCTCCAAGCTGGTGCGGCGGCTGATGTCGCCGCACCCCTTTTTTCGGATCGATGCAAATGACTGAATCGTTGTTCCCCGATGCGTTGAAGATATTGCTCGAAGAATTTACCCGCTCGGGGATCCGCGAACTGCACGTCCGGAAGGCGGATTTCGAACTGTTCTTGTCGACCGAGCCGTCGTCTTCGCGAGTTGGGTCTATTGCCGCCCCCGTTTCGGAGGCGCCTGTTCCCGCGGCGCCTTCCGCGGGCGCCGCGAAGGCATCGGCCCCGGTGGCTCCGGCACCCGCTCCCGCAGGCGCCTTGCCCGACAACGCCGTCATCGTGAAGGCACCCAATCTGGGCACGTTCTATCGCGCGCCCAAGCCCGGCGCGGCCAATTACGTCGAGGTCGGTTCCGTGGTGAAGGCAGGTGACGAACTGTGCCTCATCGAAGTAATGAAGCTGTTCACCGCCCTGCGCGCCGAGACTTCCGGCCGGATCCACTCCGTGCTCGTCGAGGACGGCGCGATGGTCGAGGGTGGGCAGCCCCTTTTCGCACTGGTGGGTGAATAATGGCAATCAAGCGACTGTTCGTTGCAAACCGCGGCGAAATCGCCCTGCGCATCGTGCGTGCCGCACAGGCCCTCGGCATCGAGACGGTCGTGGCCGTCTCCGACGCCGATCGCGATACGGCTGCGGCGCGGTTGGCCGACCGGGCGATCGTGCTGGGTCCGGCTGCGGCCTCCAAAAGCTATCTCGACCCCCGACTGATCGTCCATGCAGCGAAGGAAAGCGGCTGCGACGGACTGCACCCGGGATACGGTTTCCTGTCCGAGCGGGCCATATTGCCGCGCCTTTGCGCAGAGTACGGTATTGCGTTCGTGGGTCCCGAACCCGACGTCATCGATGAGCTGGGCGACAAGTTGCGAGCCCGCGCCATGGCCAAGGCGGCCGGCGTGCCGCTGGTGCCGGGCAGCGACTGCGTGGCCACCGCCGCCGACGCTCGCCGCGAAGGCGACCGCATCGGCTACCCGGTGCTGCTCAAGGCGTCTGCCGGTGGCGGGGGGCGCGGCATGGTCATCGCCAACAACGGTGACGAGGCCGAAGCCGGCTTCCACCGGGCCTCTGCCGAGGCAGTGGCCGCATTCGGCGACGGCACCCTGTTCATGGAGCGCTTCGTCCCTCTCGCGCGGCACGTCGAAGTGCAGTTGATGGGCGACGGGCGCGGCACCGTGGTGCATTTCGGTGAGCGCGATTGCTCGGTGCAGCGCCGTTACCAGAAGTTGATCGAGGAGGCGCCGTGCGCTGCCATGCCCGATCACCTGCGCGCGCAGCTTCACCAGTCAGCGGTGAACCTGGCGGCAAGCGTGAACTACCGCAACGCCGGAACCGCCGAATTCCTCTACGATGTAAAGCGCGAGGAATTCTACTTCATCGAAGTGAACGCGCGCATCCAGGTCGAACACCCGGTCAGCGAGATGATCTCCGGCTTCGATCTGGTGCAGGAACAGATCCGGATCGCCGGCGGCGCGCCGCTTTCCATCGCACAAAAGGACGTTGTGCTGTCGGGCCATGCCATCGAATGCCGGATCAACGCCGAAGACGTGTACCGTGACTTCCTGCCCAGCCCCGGCCGCATCACCCGCTGGGAGCCGCCTGTCGGCCCTGGCATCCGGCTCGACAGCCACATGTCGACCGGCGCGATGATCCCGCCGTTCTACGACAGCATGGTCGGCAAGCTGATCGTCCATGGAACCGACCGCTCCGATGCGATCGCCAGGCTGGCCAATGCGATCGACGCGCTCGTGGTCGAAGGCGTTCCCACGACGCTGGAACTGCACCGGGCCATCATTGCCCACCCCGATTTCGTGGCGAACCGGATCCATACGCGCTGGCTCGAGCAGGTATTCCTCCCCGGCTTTGGAAAGAAGGCAGCATGACGGTGCCCAAGGATACCGCTCTGGAAGCGATCAATGACGCCAGGGCCCTGCTCGATGCGCTGGTCGTCAGCGAATGGCGAGAGATGCATGTCGTCTCCGGCGACAGCGAGATATTCCTGGCCCGCAAGGGCGGGGGTGAAAATCCGATGCGCCGGTCTTCCGCGCCTTTGAACGCGGCCGCGCCGCCGGTTCCGGTCCCCGCCGCTTCGCGCGCGGAGATGGCGGTGAAAGTGCCTCACGTGGCAACGCTGGTCAGCGCCCTGACCGTCGGCACGCAAGTATCGGCGGGGCAGACCGTGGCCACCCTGCGGGTTCTTGGCGATGAAAGCCTGCTGGCCGCTACGGTGTCGGGGACGGTCGTGGCCTTGGACGCGAAGCCGGGAGATCTTCTCGACTATGACACCCCGGTGGTCCGCATAGCGGAGGACGCATGATGGGAGAGGCAATCAGCAGGGTCGCGGTCTGCGGCGCGGGCGCGATGGGTTCCGGCATAGCGCAAGTGGCCGCGCAGTCCGGTGCCAGCGTGCTCGTATTCGACGTCAGCACCGATGCTCTCGGCGTCAGCCGCCAACGCACGTTCGACGACATCGCCAGGCTTGTGGCGAAGGGCAGGCTCACCGAGGAACAGGGCGAGCTGATCAAAGGCCGCATGGAATGGGTTTCCGACCTTGACCGGCTCGGCGGCTGCGAGCTGGTCATCGAGGCCATCGTCGAGAATGCGGACATCAAGGCCCAGCTTTTCGAGCGCCTGGAAGCGGTCCTTCGGCCCGAAGCGATCATCGCAAGCAACACCTCCTCGCTTCCGATTTCACGGCTGGCACGAAGCCTGAAGCACCCTGAACGGTTCGTGGGCATGCACTTCTTCAATCCGGCGACGGTGATGCGGCTGGTCGAAGTCATTTCGGGGGCCGCCACCGACCCGGAGGTGGCGTTGCGCGTGCAAACGACCGCGCAGGCTTGGGGAAAGATCGCCATCCCGGTAGCCGACGTCCCCGGCTTCATCGTCAATCGCGTGGCCCGGCCATTTTACGCAGAAGCATTTGCGGCGCTCAACGAAGGCGCAGCCCAGCCCGAAGCCATCGACGCGCTGTTTCGGGCGGCCGGTTTTCGTATGGGGCCGCTCGAACTCACCGACCTGATCGGACAGGATGTGAACTTCGCGGTCGCACGCTCCGTTTTCGATTCTTACTTCGGGCGCACGCGTTTCGTGCCGCAGTTGCGGCAGGCGGCGCTGGTGGACGCCGGGTGGCTGGGCCGCAAATCCGGACGCGGGATCTATGACTACCGCAATGGCAACGTGCAATCGGACGCTGTGGTCGGCACTGCCCCGGACGTGCGCCCCGAACACCGGCAGGCAGCGAACGCGCTCAAGGACGCGACCCCTGGAACGTTCGTGCGCTGCGGGACCCTTTTCGTCGGGGTCACCCAAGGCCTGACCGCAAGGCAGGAGAGCCGGGTCCTGCGAGCCCCCGTCGCGCTGTTGGACTGGTCGCCATCCGAAGGGATCGGGCCGGTAGGTTTTGCCGTTTCCGTGGCAGATGCCAGGGACGCAGCGCTGGGGACCTTGGCTGCCATGGGCAAGACCGGCATCCAGCTTACCGATCGTCCCGGCCTTATCGTGGCGCGCACGCTGGCTCAGCTTGCGAACGCGGCGGGTGATGCGGTTCTCGAACGGGTGGCGGACGAAGCCGGAATAGATGCCGCGCTCAAGAACGGGGCCAACTATCCCTTCGGCCCGTTTGCATGGGCGGACCGACTGGGCCGCAAGGTGCTGGTGGATTTGCTCAAGGCGGTAGCCGATGGGACCGGCGAGGCCCTGTATAGCCCCTCGCAATATCTGAGGAATGCAGCATGACCGAGCCCGACGGTATTCTGATCGGTGAAAGGATCGGAGAGGCGGCATTGCTTCTGCGGCTCAACCGTCCGGAAAAGCGGAACGCGCTGGCGACCGATCTTCTGACCCGCG
>Ga0308159_1003249_pt1 | contig 16813 bp, 19 predicted proteins | sample PhyCR1_FD_201040 | JGI IMG/M metagenome (GOLD analysis project Ga0308159, IMG submission 201040) | Phyllosphere microbial communities from UC Gill Tract Community Farm, Albany, California, United States - DLSLC.R1 | ecosystem: Host-associated > Plants > Phyllosphere > Unclassified | place: USA... | reverse complement strand
TAGCCGTCACACGCCCATTCACATCACCACCAACGCGGGGAAAAGCCCCAACGTTGTCCGCATTCAGCGAAATGTCTTTGGTGCCGTCAAACGCCACACCGGCAATCTTGCGTGCGGTGGCGAGTTTTGAGGCCGCGACGGCTGTGCCTCCCGATGGCAATGCACCGACGTCACCAGCTGTCGGCTTGTTTGCCTGACCGTACATTTCATTCCAGGCAGACCATGGACCATCAACGCCGTTCCACGCGCCCGTCGCGTAGCGGGTGAATTGCCGCCCGTTACTGTTAAAGGCAATTTGCTGTGTCGCATTCGGACCCCAGGTCACGAAAATAACCCCGACAAAACCGTTCATCGGATAGCCTTTCGCCGTCGTCGCCGCAGCAACGCCTGGCACGCCGTAATGCCCGAACATGCCGCTGCCGCGCAGGGTGTTCGGGGTATCCGCTGCGGTTAAGTTCGTGCGGATTTTAAAGGCCGTCGCAATTTCATCAGACAGCGCCTTTTCACTGGCGGCACTTTGCGCTGCTGTCCATGCGCCTACATCAGCAGCAGTGGGTTTGTTGTTCGCGCTGTAGGTCGGCACCCATTCCTTCCATGGACCATCTACACCGTTCCAGTCACCGGACAATCCGCGGTTCCAGATATTGCCGGTGAACGTGACATACATCTGCTGACAGCCGTAGGCGCTTGGTGTCACGTACAACGTTCCCGCGATGCTTTGAGGGTAATGCAATGCAACCGTCGCATTGACGTTTTTAGGCTGCGAGTAAATCGCCGTGCCTGAATTGCCGCTGGCAAAACCCAACGTATTAATATCCGTGCCGGTCAGAATAGACGTGGGGACGTTAACGGAATTGACGGCGCTGACCTGCACCCAGTCGCGCCATGGTCCATCTTTGCCATTCCAGGACGCACTCAGCGCGCGCGTCCACACCATGCCGGTATCTTGCACCGTGTACCGTTGTAACACTCCATCAACCCAGGAAGCGGGGATGACCTCCAGCACACCCGCCGCACGGGAACCTTCCGGATAGCCATTTGCTACCGTGGCATTTGCGCCCGTCCTTTGTACGTAAACACCAATTTTCGCCAGGTTAAACGTATTGATATTGGACGTGCCGAGAATAGCGGACGCGACAGGGAGCGCGCCCACCTCAGAAGCCGTCGGCGGGTTGGCGGTGTCGTAAAGTTTGCGCCATCCAAACGGCAGCACACCGTCCGTCACGCGCCATTGCCAGCCCGTCGGGGCTGTCGTGCTGACCGCACCCACGCGCACGTAAATAGTGCCGTTTGTGCAGTGCAGATACTGGGTCAGCGTCGCGCCTGCGTTATACCACCGGCGATAGGTCATCAGCGTATCCGCTGCCTGGAAGGTCGCGCCCAAAGGGTGGTCATCAAAGAATCCCGCCAGGGTGACACCGCCGGTCAGCGCAACAATCGACGGGTCGTAAATTTTCTTCACCGTGGCGTTATCGACGTTCGCCAAAATATTACTGACCGCCCCCACGTCCGCCGCCGCCAAAGTGATATCAGCACTTAGCGCCTTATTATTTACCTTGCGTGTGGACGGTACGCGCGTATTGGCATTGTCATTGGCGGTCTTCACCGCCTTCGGCGTGGCGGCCAGCGTTTCGCTGGTACTGCTGACCGAGCTGTTAAGCTGCACAAAACCTTTTGCCGTCAGCGTACCGTCGGGATGGTTACGGGATTTTTCATGCGCCGCCAGCAAGTCATTCACATACTGCTCAGTCGCCATAATCACTGAGTCATCGATCAGCAGGCTGATAGCTTCGGTGTTGCTGACGGCAATCACCATCCGCAACGTCTGCGTGCGGCCTGAACCTTCTGCCAAAGTCGGCTTGTACGTGTCCGCCATATTACAGACGGCAATCAGTGCGCCGTCGCTGCTGAACAGCCCCATTTCACGCATCCAGAAGCCGCCGACGCTGGCAGAAATCACCGCCTCAGCAATCACCCAGTTACCATGAGTCGGATCCAGCTTTAAGGAATTGAGCGGCGTGCGGTACACCTCTTTAACCAGTTTGGTCTGCGTGGCGACGGGTGTGGTCGCCTTGCCGTTGCCGTCACCGACGGCAAGCTGCGTAATGTTGATGTCAGTCCCTGCTGCAATGGCTGCCGCAATGCGCGACTGCCCGAGCGTGGTGACAACGGATTTAAATGTGCTCATAACGTCCTCTTATGCGGGGTAAACGGTCAGCAGTTCGCCAAGATATTGCGCCGCGCCAATGTAAACATCGCCTTTAATGTCCTGGGTGATGGTCAGCCCGATCAGATGGCGGCTTGCCGGTTTGGCGTCGGCGATCAGCCTTTCCATTTCTAAATACATTTCTTCGGTGATGCCGGTTTCCAGCACGCCGATGTCCAGGCGAAACGTGCCTGGCTCGTCATTCGTTTCCCACCATTCGGTCACGTTAATCAGGTAGCCGAGCGGCTCCACCACGCGCCGGATGGCACCGATGGTTCCTTTGTGGCAGTGAATGAACCAGGCCGACTGAATGACGCGGCGCTTGGTGGCGACAGGCCAGTTTTCATCCCATCGGTCAACCGACAGCGCCCACGCCAGGTACGGCAAAAACTTCGCCGGACAGGTCAGCGGATCCCAAAGCTGCCGCAGCGGCACCGGCACGTTTTCAAGCGCGGCGCAGGCGTCGGCGGCGGCGACTTCCAGCGCGGAGGAACCGACGGGCAGCAGGCGATCACTCATCGTAACCGCCCACTTTCAGGGTGTACGCGGTGCAGAATGACGCCTGCGTTTTATCCAGCTCGATGTCAGCGGCGGGGCTTTTCAGCTCCACCCGTTGCACGCCTTCAACGTGCAGCGCGGCATAAATGGCGGACAGCCGGATGTCACGACCTAAACGGTGCTGCGCGGTGGTGTAGGCGATAAGCTTCGCTTCGGCGGCTTCGCGGATGGGTTCGGCTTCGGGACCAGGGAACAGGTACAGCACGGCATCGATGGTGTAATTCACGACGGTTGCTGACTGGACGGTCACGCGGTCGGCCACGGGGCGCACGTTTTCATCGTTGAGCGCGGCCTGAACTTTCGCCAGCAGGTCGGCGGGCGAGGTGCCGTTGCCGGTCTGTGCCAGCACGGAAATCGTCACGCAGGCAGGCGACGGACTGATCACCGAAATATCCGCCACCCGCCCGTCAGCCGAGCGCCCGTGATACTCATAGGAACCCACCGGACCGGCTACACTCAGCCCCTCAAACGCCTGCTGCGCACGGATACGCAAATCCGCATCGCTTTCCATGACTGCCGCCACGGCGGGCACGCTGACCGTATCCGCAGGCGTGATCGTCAGGCGTTCCACGCTGAACGTGGCGGCGATATTGTCCAGGTCTGTTCCGGTGGCAAAAGCCAGCATAACCGCCTGCGCCGCTTCATTAACCCGCTGACGCAGGATCACTTCGCGGTAAGCGTTCTCCTCCAGCAGCTTCACAATCGGTTCAGACTCCAGGGTCAATGTGCGGGCGATGGCGGCCTGCTGGTCTTCGGGGTAAAGCGACACCAGCGTGGCTTTGCGTTCCGCCAGGAGGATTTCGTAATCCAGCACCTCCACCACGTCAGGGGCGGGTAACTGGCTCAGGTCGATAGTTGCCATAATTCAGCTCACTGGAAGGGTTAAGGAAATGGCGGCGGACGTGTCTTTGCGGATGCCGGTGATATCCACTACGCCTTTTCCGTCAAACGTCGTTTCAAAGGTGATGCCGGTCAGGGTTACCCGTGGCTCCCATTTGAGGATCGCGCTGTAACAGGCCGCCATGATTTGCAGGCGCAGCGCCGCATTCTGCGGGCGGTCAGTCAGCATCGATAGCAGTGAACCATAGTCGCGGCGCATGACGCGGGAACCGACGGGCGTGCGCAGAATGTCGCTGACCGACTGCTGAATGTGCGCCAGGTCTTCGACGCTGCGCCCCGTGTCGCGAGCCAGACCGATGTATTTCGCGTTAGTCATTTTTGAACAATAAATAGAGGCCAATAACACCAACCAACCACCAGCCAGGCGTCCCGTTTGCCAGCATGACGCCCGCTGTCGTTGCAGCGAAAACAGACAGAAAAACTCTTAGATTCTTACTCATACAATCCTCTTTATGTTGTCGGTGCGCCGGTGCTGCCGCCGCCCGTCTGGACGCCGCTGTGTTTATGGGTATGAACAACGATGCCGTTTGACGTAATGCTCCCGCCTGAATGGGTGAGGTTGCCGGTCATGGTGCCGCCCTTTTTAATTTCGATGGTGGCGGTGGTGAGTTTGTTGGTGCAGACCACTTCCGGCGTGTCGAGAGTGATGCGCGTTTTCGCCGTGCAGGTGATCAGCGGAGCAGTCACCGTCACCTTATCGGCGGCGTTTACCGTGGCGGACTTGATGCCGGTTGCCAGCAGCGCGCCTGTTTTGGGTTCGTACTCGATCACTGCACCGTCAGGGAAAGTGACGTGCATGGCATCGGCTGACGCCGACGGCGCAGGAAATTCATCAGAAAAAACGGCGGGCATCACAAAGGCGGTATCCAGCTCGCCACCCAGGCAGAACAGCAGAACCTGTTCACCGATAGACGGTGCCCACCAGGAACGGGAGCGCCCTGCGCGGGAAGTCAGCCAGTGCAGCCAGTCGGTGACGTTGCCGCCGGTGTTCACGCGACAGATGCCCGCCTCTAAATCCACCTCGGCAACGGTGCCGATGCGGATCAGATTGCGCAGCAGGCGCGGAATGTCGTTCTTTGGGATGGATGTATTCATGGATAAAAGAATGCAGCTAGCTGTAAGCTTGGACAATCTGTCTAAAATGTGTAATGACTGGCACAACGCATATGAAATGATATATTGAACGAAAAACATGGCCAAAGAGGTGAGAATGTCAGAATATCAATTATCTAAAAGCATTGGTGATTTAAAGTCCTTGTTGGGTATTTTAAAAGATAGAATTGAAAATGATTCATTCAAAAGTGAAAGAAACAAACAAATAGTAATAATTCTTTGTAATATTCTCCCCGACCCTCCTACTTGGGATAAACATACTGAGATTACATCAATAAACTATGGGGTGAAATTTTCCGAAGCACTTGGAGTGTTTCTTCAAAGTCACTTGCATAGTGTTGAAAATAACTTTATATACCTAGATGATATCTTTGTTTATCTACTGAGGTACTCATTGGAAATGTATATGTCTAGCTATGACAACCTTAGCTTTGACATTTCTGAAATAAGAAGATTTGCAATAGATAATCAAGATAAGTTTTCAGATAGAGCTAAGGAGCAGATTAGCCATGCAATAAATTCACTTCCCATTACTACTTTGAAAAGTCTCCTGCAATCGTCAAAATTTAATACTATCAAAGAATTCACGGACCTCTTAAATTATTCGAGAGCCTCGGTGGATCAAATAAGCGCTGATGCTAAAGACGAAACCACTAAGTCTCTTAAAGAACTTGATATGCAAATGGATGCGCATAAAAAAAACGCTGAGAAAAAGGAGGCGGACTGGAGAGATTACATTGAAAGGAAACAGCGAGAAATAGAGGAAATTAAAGACTCTCTTAATGAATATAAGCACGCGTATAATTTTGTCGGCTTGTTTCAAGGTTTTTTAGAATTAAGTGAAGTGAAATATCGAGAAAAAAAGAACTCTTTTCGAACTCTATTGTTACTTGGATTTTTAGTTTTAACTCCATTTTTATATGAGTTTTATCAGTTATCAACAAGAACAAAAGAACTATCAAGTCTATATGAGTTAATTCCTCTCATTCCTGTTTTTTCCTTTGCATTTATCTTTATTTATTACTTTCGAATTGCATTGCAAAATCATAATTCGCTAAAGTCACAAATACTACAAATTGAACTCAGAAAAACTCTTTGCCAATTTATTCAGTCATATGGCGATTATGCTATAAAGATGAAAAAAGAAGACCCCGACTCTCTTGCTAAGTTTGAGAATGTTGTGTTTGCTAATATTATGGCAGAGTCAGGTGATACTCCACAGACTTTCGATGGTATTGAGCAAATATCTAAGTTAATTTCTTCACTGAAAAAATAGTTTTTAGAAATAACTGTTGAGTTAAACGCTCAACAGTTTCACCAATTCATACTCCACAATCTTCATATCTTCCGCCTTCAGTCCTAACAGCGGGCGCGCCGGATACTGCATTTCTTTTGCACGGACGGATGGACGATCCCGCAGGCCGTACTGATGTACCTTTGCCATCCGTTGCACCTGTCCGGTGAATTCCACCACCGCGTCGTCAGCGGTGCCTTTGGCTTTCATGTATTTTGCCGTGCGCAGTTTGGCGAACATTTCCCGCTTAATGCGGCCTTTCTTTGCCCGCAACGGCTGCGGGCGGCGCGGAGTGAACGGCTGCCCTTCCGGCGTGACCTGCTGCTTAATGCGCTGCTGCTGATGTTTGCGCAGACGCTTCGCAATGGTAGAGGCCATCGCCTTCCGGCTTTGCGGTGACAGCGCGGCAATCAGCCCCGCCAGGCGGCTATCAAACGCTGACAGCTCACTCATGCCACTGACTCACTAACTCGCCGTGCAGATACAGTTCACGCGGCCTTTCTACAGGTTCAGGCAGCGGCGGTTCAGGGAAATGCTCCACATACAGACCGGCATCAATCTGTTTCACGATCACGCGCTCAGTGAGCTGCACATCAATCGCGATATCGTAGGAACCATCATCCAGCATATCGGCCTTAAATTTAAAGCCGGTCTGCTGCTTTTCCGGTGTTGCCATGATGTCCGGCTGATTCTCACGCAACCACGCCAGGATCGGCACAATAATCAGATCGCAGTCCTGGGCAAAGTTGGTGATCAGCAGCTCGGTCTGATACTGGTATTCAAACGACAGCGAACTGGCTAACGTGGAAACGATACGCCCGTTATCCACAAACATCCGCAGGGTGTCGGGACTGGTTTGTAGCACCGGCACCGCATCAGTTAACGCTTTTCTCAGTTGAGCGGGTTTTAACACGGTGTTCCTCTTGGCATTGTTTGACCGCTTCAACCTGGAGGCCGCAGGCAACCAGCTCGGCCTCCAGGTTTCTGACATCACTGCTTAAGTCGCCGTTAGTGACCGGTGAGCTTGCCGGTATCGGGCAACTGGTTACCACCGGACAGCCAATGTAAATAATCTGCGGCGCTGGCAAAGGCGGGACGTGCGTGCATCCGGCTAATACCATCAGGCAGAGGGGCAGCGTACCAGTCGCGCATTTCCTGATTTTCATTGAGTAACCTTTGAATATGAAGTTCACGGACGCGTGCCTGCTCACCCGCCCGTGCGAGCTGGGTGCGCAGGCTTTGCTCCTGGCGTTCGCGCCTCAGTGCATCATCATTCAGGCGATGAATAACGTTGTCGCGGCTTTCGATTCCGGCGGACAGCGTTCCGATGATGCGCTGCGCCTGTTCGGCATCATCATACAGGCCACCAATACGCCAGGTTTGCAGCCCCGCCAGGGCAAGCGCAGCCAGCAGTAATAAAATTAAAATGCGCATCAGACACCCCGCAGGCAGTAGGCCAGCTCATTCGCGCGGCGGCGCTCCAGGCCGGTGACGCGGACACCGTTCACAAACACCCAGCGCGGCAACTGCTCGCAGGCGTCTCGCCATTTCCCCTTGCTGATAAAAAACGCCAGCGTGGACTTACACGCCGCCGTCACACCGACGTTAAAGGCAAAGGACACCACGGCGTCATACACGGGCTGCGGCATGGCAACCGGCATACATCGGGCAATGCCTTTCTCCACCCGCATCACGTCTTCCACCAGGTTAACGGCGGCCTGACGTTCGCTGATTTGCGTTTGCGGTTTCACGCCTGCGGTGTGCCCGATGCCGTTTGTCCAGACGCCCGCGCTGCACTGATAGGCTGACAGGCGGCAGCCTTCAAAATCAGCAATCAGTGCCAGACCGGCGGCGGAGGTTTTCAGGGTCTGCGTTTGCGGCAGCAGCGCGGCAATCGCCAGGACGGCGGCGACGGCGCAGCGTCTAACGATTGATGGCTGCATTGATTTCTCCACTGACGCCCATTTGTTTGAGCAGGCGGTAGGTTTTGCGCCGGTAGTACCAGTTCACCAGGAAGGTCGCGACGCCGACGGCGGCACCGACTAAAAAGGCGATATCCTGATAAGACATCCCACCCAGCCAGGCCAGAAACACGGCGATGCAATAACAGATAAACGAGGTGATGCGCTCCATGGTCATCAGTCCCAAAGTGAGACGGTTTCACTGACTGCGGCCAGGCTTATGTCCGGCAGCTCCACCGCGTAGCCATGGGGCAGGATTGCCCCCTGTGCGGCTAAGCCAACGTTAGCCGCGTAAACCTGTTCAACGACCGATTCCGTACGCCCGTAGTACCGCCAGCAGATCGAATCCACGGTGTCGCCCTGTTCGGCAGTGACTTTCATCAGAGCAGCCCGATGATGCAGTGAGAGACACCGGCGACGTCGCTGATCGCGTTGCGCCCGTCCCGCCACAAATCATCAACGGTGCTTTCCACGATTTCGGCCTTTTTACTGCCTTTATCGGTGGTGTCGTTGTTCGGATAACGCTCCGCCAGGAAGGCCGCCGCTATAGACGCCACGGCGCGCTGATAGGCGCAGACCTTCACGCTTTCGTCATCAATCTGATCGGCGGGGACATCAGCCAGGCGATTAAATCCCTGGGCAATCTGCGCATCGCGAAAGCTGTACAGCTCGGCGTTCACTTCGGTCATGGCAAACTTTGCGGCGGCGCGCAGGCGTTTTGCTGTGACGGTGCCCTCCAGCCGCAGGGTGTCGCGCAGTTCAACCGGATCCACATCAGGCCAAAAGTGGGTATTTTTAATCGCGGGTTCCGTCGCGGCGTCCGGTTTCGGTGCAGGTACAACAAGGGACATAGTGACCTCTGAATGGGGGGCGGTGGACGCCAGCGTTGAACGAGGTCAAAGACCCGTCGCGGCTGGCGTGCCGCCCTGCGCGGGGCGCATTCTTTTTAGCTGCCGGATGCCTTTTTAATGGCAGACTCCAGGCGCTCAATGTCTTTTTTTACGCCTGATTTGCCGTCGAGAATTAAGGCACTTTTCAGACGCTCCAGGGCTAACGTGTCCTTGCCGCCGTCGCGGTAGAGATAGCCGATAATCTTGTGCAACTGCGCACGGACTTTATCGGGCATATCCTCACTGTCAGTCAGTTCCAGCACTTCCAGCATCAGCTCAATGCTGACCGGTTCACCGGCGGTGCGGGCACGAACAGCCTGGTCGATCACTTCCTCAGTGAAAGCACATCCCGCCGTGCGGGTTCCGAACGGCATCGCGAGCCTGTGCTTAAAGGCGTAGCGGGCAATGTTCAGCGCACCGGCGATATCACCGGCGTCAATACGCCAGATCATCACGGTCATCAGGATGGCGTCCTGTGCGCCGTTCCCTTCGGCGAGAACGCCCGACACCCACGGGGCGTATTCAGGAAGCAGCTTGCGTTTCAGTTCCGCTTTCGCCTGGAAGGACTGGAGCTTGTGCAACGCCTGTTTATCCGCATTCAGCTTTTGCATTTGCAGTTCGTAGCCGGTGGCATGGGTCAACTGACCTGCGGCCTGCTGTGCGGCGATGATGGCGGACTGTCGCAACATGTGACGACGGCAAGGGCTAATCATGACGTTCCCCTTATTCCGCTGCTTCGGACGCTGAATCCGGCTTAACTTCTTTGAAGTTGCCGATCTTGATGTTCTCGATCAGGCAGCCGCCGCGATAATCTTCCACCACAAAATCTTCATTGATGGATTCGTAGTTTTCGATACGGTCACGCTTCGGCACTTCTTCGATATGACGGCGGTGAGTGCCGTCCTGCCAGTAAATGGACAGATTATCCAGACGAGTGATCATGAGCGCATTGGCTGGGAAGGCAGGTACGCGCACCGCCGGTAAGTTACCGATGCGCTTCTGGCTGATAATCATATCCGCCGCAAGACTTTCAGAGTTCTCCTGCGCCTTGTTCACCAGCGGGAAGTATTTATCCGCCAGCAGCTGACGCCCACAGATAACCACCAGGCCGGTGTCGTCCTGATAAATCGGGTCAATCATGTCGTTGGTGGCATCCATCACCAGCGCGTCCAGATTTTCATAGTCACCGTCAGCACCGACGCGGACGATTTCAGAAGTCACGGTGCCATCCTCACCAGTAACCTTATCCATCACGCGTTCCGGCGCATTGTTGCGGTACTTCTGCAGCCAGCCCACGTTCACGTCCTGCAACAGCGGGTATTTAGCGCGGTCTGATGTTGCCGCACGCTTTACGCCATTGAAGCCAATGGTGATGCGATCCAGCGCCTGACGTTTCACGATGGCGTCACGTAAACGCGCCTGGAAGTCCTGATAGCGCGCCCAGAGATCGAGCGTGGCGTAACGGAAATGGAAATCGTAGTTCGTCTGGCGGCACTCATAACCCTCAGCGGTCAGAGTGTTGAAGTCAGCTGTCTGGCGTTCACCGGTACCGCTGGTGTCTGCGGTGCTTGCAATCGAACCGGACACGCCCACGCCGACCTTTTCACCCTTCATTTCATCCACGGGCACGATGTTAATCATCTGGAGGAAGGCGGAAGATTCCTGCACGCGGGTCATCAGCGTCTGCGTGACCGACGGCTCCACGCTGAATTTTTTATCCAGGTCACCGGTGTCCACTGAGTTCAGTTCAGCAATGCGGGACAGGTAGGCGTTAAATTGAAAACGGGTTGTTTGTTTCATGCTTTTTTTCCAAATTGGTTAACGGGTTAATCGCGAGCGTCGTGCTTAGCAGTCGGTGAAGTTGGCTGCATCACCCTTGCCGCCGCCGCTTGAAACGGGGCGCTGCTTGTAGTTCTGCGGGGCGGACTTCTCCAGCTTGCCTTTCAGCGTGTTGAACTGTTCGCGGTCTTCTTTCACGGTTTGTTCCAACGCGTTCAGGCGTTCCGTCACGGTGGTTTCCAGCGTGGACAGCTTTTCATCGCCGAGTTTCAGGCCGGTTTCGACGTGTTCCACCACCACTTCCACGGCGTCATGCACGTCTTTAAAACGAGCATCATCAGAGGCGGATTTGCTGGAAAGCAGCTGTTTCACGCGGGAGAAAAGCGACGGGGCGGCCGGTGCTTCTTCCACAAACTCGAACGCCGTTTCTTCAGCGACGGTAAAGAGGTTTCCGGCATCCTGTTTACGGCTCGCCAATGGGTTCAGCTGTGCCTTCGCGCTGAATTGCAGGTACTCGGTGCCGAGGCTGGCGGGGCTGTCGGTCACGGCCAGGCCGATCAGGTAGGCTTTTCCGGTATCTGAAAACGAGGGATTCACTTCAATGGAGGTGTAAACCTTCTGGCGGGCTTTCACCATCGACACTAAATCAGGCGTGGGGTCGATATCGGCATACAGTGCGAGCTTGCCTTTCAGCGCGCCTTCTGCCACTTCTTCGGCGTAAACGCCGGTGACATCGCCGTACATACGAAACGCACTGTCAGGGAAATATCCCTTGATGTGCTCCATGTTGATGCGTGCGCCGTAGACCTTCGGGTCATAGGTCGCCGCCATCTGTTCAATCCAGTCGCGGGTGATTTCGCGTCCGTCGGTGGTTGCTCCTTCGGTACAGATGCGAAAGCGCTTTGCTTTTGTTGCCATGTGTCTGACTCCAGTCGGTGTGTGCTGCTGAGAAATCCCAGTTTCCCGACAGATGCCCGACATCGCCAGCCGATGCGGGTTGATGCTTGATGGCACAACGTGGGCTGCAGGAAAATCAGCGTGCCGCCCGTTAACGTGGTAGTCATGAAAATGACAAACTCAACCATCATCAGCGACCCACGGCGACAGGCGGCACTGCTTTACTGGCAGGGTTTTTCCGTTCGCCAGATTGCAGAAACACTGAGCCAAAAAATACCAACGGTGCAGAGCTGGAAAACGCGCGACGCCTGGGAGAACGTCGCGCCGATTTCACGCGTGGAATCCAGCCTGGAAGCGCGTCTGATCCAGCTCACAGCTAAAGACGTGAAAGGGAATGCGGACTACAAGGAAATGGAGGCGTTAGGCCGGTTAATGGAGCGCCTGGCAAGGGTGAACCGCTACGGTCAAAGCGGGAATGAGGTGGATTTAAACCCTAACGTCGCCAACCGGAATAAAGGGGAGCGTAAGAAGCCGACTAAGAACTATTTCAGTGATGAAGCGCTGGAAAAACTGGAGGATATTTTTCTTGCCCAGTGCTTCCAGTATCAGCGCGTCTGGTATGACGCAGGGCTTAAACACCGGATCCGTGACATCCTGAAATCCCGCCAGATTGGCGCAACGTTTTTCTTTGCACGGGAGGCGTTATTGCGTGCCCTGGCGACCGGCCATAACCAGATTTTTCTCTCAGCCAGTAAAACCCAGGCGTATGTGTTCCGGGAATACATCATTCAGTTTGCCCGCCAGGTGGATGTCGAGCTGACCGGCGACCCGATTGTGATCGGCAACAACGGCGCAAAGCTGATTTTCTTAGGCACCAACTCCAACACAGCCCAAAGCCATAACGGCGACCTGTACGTGGATGAAATCTTTTGGATCCCGAACTTCCAAAAGCTGCGCAAAGTCGCCAGCGGCATGGCGTCGCAGGAACATCTGCGCACGACCTATTTCTCCACCCCGTCAGCACTGACGCACGGCGCGTACCCGTTCTGGTCAGGCGAACTGTTCAATAAGGGGCGGGAAGATCGCAATGACAGGATTGAACTGGACATCAGCCATCACGCCCTGGCTAAAGGCCAGCTTTGCGGCGACGGACAGTGGCGGCAAATCGTCACGATTGAGGATGCGTTAGCCGGTGGCTGCAACCTGTTCAACATCGACACGCTGAAACAGGAGAACAGCGCCGAGGATTTCCGCAACCTGTTTATGTGTGAGTTCGTTGACGACCAGGCGTCGGTATTCCCGTTCGCCGAACTGCAGCGTTGCATGGTGGAAAGCGCCGAGGAATGGCAGGATTTCAGCCCGTTAGCCCTGCGTCCGTTTGGTTATCGCGCCGTCTGGATTGGTTACGACCCGTCGCACACCGGCGACAGCGCGGGCTGCGCCGTCGTAGCTCCGCCGCTGGTGGACGGGGGGAAATTCCGCGTACTGGAACGCCACCAGTGGAAAGGTATGGATTTTGCCGCCCAGGCGAAAAGCATTGAGGAGTTAACAAAGCGTTACTGCGTGGAATACATCGGCGTGGATGCCACCGGTATCGGCCAGGGCGTGTTCCAGCTTGTCCGCCAGTTTTTCCCCGCCGCCATGGAAATCCGCTACAGCCCGGAAACCAAAACGAAAATGGTGCTGAAAGCCAAAGACACCATCACCTCCGGACGTCTGGAGTACGACACCAACCATAAAGACATCACCTCATCATTCATGGCGATCCGCAAAACCATGACCGCCAGCGGCAGCCGTTCCACCTACGAGGCCAGCCGGAGCGAGGAAGCTAGTCACGCGGATGTCGCCTGGGCAATCATGCACGCGCTGCTTAACGAACCGCTGACCGCCGCCAGCGGCGGCCAAAGTCCTAACATTCTGGAGTTTTATTAATTATGAGTAAGCGCAAATTCCGCAAGGCGGTACAAACAACGGTCACAGCAACCACACAGCCGACCGGCGGCGCAGAGGCGTTCAGTTTTGGCGACCCGACGCCGGTTTTAGACCGCCGCGAAATCCTGGATTACATCGAATGCACGGGGAACGGTCAGTGGTACGAGCCGCCGGTCAGCTTTGACGGCCTGGCCCGCACGCTGCGGGCAGCGGTGCATCACAGTTCATCGCTGTATGTGAAACGTAATATTCTGGCCTCGACCTTCGTCCCGCACCCGTTGTTATCACAGCAGGAATTCAGCCGGTTTGCCCTGGATTACCTGGTATTCGGGAATGCTTTTTTGGAAGTTATCCGCAACCAGCTCGGCGATGCTGTGGTGATGAAAACCGTGCCCGCTAAATATGCGCGGCGCGGCGTGGAACCAGATACTTACTGGTTTGTGCAGCAATGGAAGGATGCGCACCAGTTCGAAGCGGGTAGCGTGTTTCATCTGATTGAGCCGGACATTAATCAGGAATTGTACGGTCTGCCGGAATATCTCAGTGCGCTGAATTCTGCCTGGCTGAATGAGGCTGCCACGCTGTTCCGGCGCAAGTATTACCAGAACGGCGCGCACGCCGGATATATCCTGTATATGACTGACGCGGCACAAAGCAGCTCCGACATCGATCAGATGCGCAAAGCGATGCGGGACACCAAAGGCCTGGGCAACTTCCGCAACCTGTTTATGTATGCCCCTAACGGCAAGCCGGACGGGATCAAGATTTTGCCGCTGAGTGAAGTCGCGACAAAAGACGATTTCTTTAACATCAAGAAAGCCAGCCAGAACGATTTGCTGTGCGCGCACCGCGTTCCGCCGCAGATGATGGGCATCATTCCAGAGAACAGCGGCGGGTTTGGTGATTCAGTGAAAGCGTCGCAGGTGTTTGTACGTAATGAACTGACGCCGTTGCAGGAACGGTTTAAGGAGTTGAATGCGTGGTTTGGAGAAGAGGTGATTAGGTTTACTTCTTATGAGCTAACGCCAGAAAGATAAAGTTTAGAAATTTGGTTTTTTAACTATTTTTATTCCTAAGTATTTTTATCAGCTACTCAAAAAAAACATGATTATCTTTAGTGATTCACGCTGAAGTAAACAGCCCTCTGTGGGGGAGGGCTGTTATATAATATAGATTTTTAATTCGCACGAAGGTAAAAACAAAAGGATGATTATTTGCTGAATGAAAAGTAGCCTTTGAATGTATTTAAGATAGTCGTTACATTGCTGGGCAACTCAACGGAGCCGTTTTCTTTATTGTAATAGCTCTCAAGAACCTTTATGTATGCGTGTCCGACAGCTTCGGTTAACGCAATAGCTGTTGTAGCGGAAATAGCACCGCCAATGACACTTCCTACACCAGGTATAAATTTAAGTAAGTTTGAAACAACAGCTTTACCAATCTGAGCTAATGCTGTCACACCTAATATCCCGCTAACTACGCTAGTAGTGTTTGACGTTGCTGAATCTAGTTCAAATTCAGCATTCATTTTATAGATCATTGCGCTTTGCACTGCGGCTATTAATGGGGCGTCAGAACCTGGGATTGGGGATGCTCCAATCATGCCAGCAGCAGCGGATGCTGCATGAACAACGTTTCTTGCGCTATCTTTCATAGCTTCTAATCTTATCTCAGATTTAACAACCTGAGCCTTTTTTAGAGCATTAGCCGCCCCCTTAACCCCTTCAGGAAGTAATTCCAAACTTGTATCAAGTAAATCCTTCATCCCGTGAGCTGGAATCGTGATCTTTGAATTTATTCTATAGTCAGAGGAAAGAACTTTTACGTAATTTAACTTACTTATACCATACACATTAGCATGTATTTCTTTAACGGCACTTTCAATAAATTCATCTTCTGAGTCACCGTACGCTTTTGTAAAGACGACAACGGTTGGAATGCCATAATCCTCAGTCAACTTAATAAGTTCGAAGTCTCTTGGTTCGATTCTGGAGCTAGAAGAATCAATACACAACCATCCAAGATGCGGTACATCGTCAACGTGCTTGAATTCTGAAAAACTATTTTTTATGTCTTTCCTTAATTGCCCTATAGTCACCTCATAGTCCTTGGCCTCGATCCCTTTTGTATCCCAAAGTATCACTCCTTTCTTGGTGGACTTTATTTTTGTCAAATGCTGTGTTACGGGTTTACCTTTGCCTGCAGCTGCTAGTTCCTCTCCAAAAAAAGAGTTAACTAGAGTACTTTTACCAACTCCGGTGGCACCAAACAGAATGATGTTAAACTTTTCCTTGTTATTGAATGCATCTTCTTCAGCCTTTTGAGGATTGAAAGTGTTTGTTTCTTTGTCATAGGCATTACCTAAAAATTCATCAAACGCATCTTTTCCCATTTAACTTCCCTCTAATTGTGTATAATTTATGTGACTAATAATACCCATGTGTGATTATGTTTTTAATGCTAAAAAATGTACTCAGGTTTGCATAATTATTGAGCCTTTCCCCTGATAGATTGTATTGCTGAACAACGACTATCGCCATATATTTTACAGGCACATTTTACCAACCTTTAGGAACCGGGTGCACCCTCTGCTCTCAAGCAGAGGGTATTAAGTCTGTGACGGTTCTGGAATTCCGATAGTTTTTCACTCAGTATTCAAGGAGTAGATATGGCAATTAAAGCAAATGATATTGATATTCTACATAAGTATGCGGTGGGTGTGATGAATCGTTCCAACCATCATGCAGAAAACGTCGGTGCCGTGGCTCTAACATTGCTGGGAGGTGTCATATGGAGAGCAAAACCAGGTTCAATAAACATCAGGCAGTACGATGGGAACTTAGCTAATGTTGTCTGGTGGACAAGTGAATTCACTGGACAAAAATATGCTGTTTCTTATAACCACGAAACATTTGAGATAGAGATCAGAACAGAAACTGTTAATGGTGATGTAAAACATAAACTATGCAACAGCACTCCACCTGATGAAGTAAGAGAAATCTTGTCAAAACTCTGAGTAGTGGCAGCGGCCGAATGGTCGCTGCTTAAAATTGGTTTATCGCAGCGATTAATGCCCAATTCTTGCGTGGTGACTCTGAAAGATAAAACCCACTAGGGTTGCTGCAGACTGCGACATTTTTGCAGCCTTGCACCTCAGCGCGCGCAATGTTACCCGCCTGCCCGCGTTGGACTTGTATCACTCCTTTTAATGCATTGATTAACGCCCATAAAAGCCCATTTTGCAAGGTGTGGAGGCACTTCTTTGCCCCAAATAGGACATGCA
>Ga0308159_1003248_pt1 | contig 16822 bp, 12 predicted proteins | sample PhyCR1_FD_201040 | JGI IMG/M metagenome (GOLD analysis project Ga0308159, IMG submission 201040) | Phyllosphere microbial communities from UC Gill Tract Community Farm, Albany, California, United States - DLSLC.R1 | ecosystem: Host-associated > Plants > Phyllosphere > Unclassified | place: USA... | reverse complement strand
CGCGCGTAGATCTCCATGCCGCCCTTTTTTCCGGTCAGCGAGAGCAGGTCGACGAAGATTCGTGCCATGGGTCTGGTGGTCCATTTCGGGCGGGGACGGATGAGTGTGCGGGCGGCCGTTCAGCGCCCCGGTGCCTCAGATCGAGAGCACGTGCGCAAGGGCAGATTTTATCCCCGCGCGCGTCCCCTTCCTCAGCACCGTCGGGAGTTCGGCGGCGCCGTGGAGCCGCGAGACGATGCGCAACCGCGCTGTCCTGCGCGTCCGCCGCCATCCGAGGTCGCCCGCGAGGCGGGCGGCGAGCGCGTAGTACCGCCGTTCGTCGGCGAAACGTCCTCCGTCCAACAGCGTCTTCTGGGAGGCGCTCTCGCTGTGCCTGCGGTACGAGAAAGCGATCTCCGGGTCGTAGGCGAGGGTCGCCCCCGCGAACGCCATGTCCATGAGGAGGGCGAGGTCCTGGATGACGGGGAAGCCGTCGCGGAAATCGAATCGGCGGATGGTCTCGGTCCGGAAGGTCAGCGACGGCCAGTACAGCCAGTTACCGCGGATGAGGCTGGTCGCCATCTCGGGCCCGCGGAGGACCGCGATGTCCGTGCCTCGCCGCGGGGCCAGGAGGTGGTGCTTGACCCGGTCTGTCAGGGGCTGCGACGGGGAGCCGTGCTCATCGATGACCTGCACTCCCGGTTGGATCACGTCGGCGTGCGGGACGGCGGCGATGGTCCGCTTCACGACCTCGACGTAGTTGGGGTGCAGGAGGTCGTCGCAGCCCAGGATGGTGAGGTGTGTGGCCTCGGCGCGTCGCACGCATTCACGGAAGTTCTCGGTGATGCCCACATTCTCGGTGTTACGCGTATAGGTGACGCGTGCGTCGTCGAGGTTCTGGAAGAAGTCGGCGACCGAGACGTCGGGATAGCAGTCGTCGATGACGGTGAGACGCCAATCGGGGTCGTTCTGCGCCTGTACCGAGCGCACGGCGTCGTACAGCAGGCCCGGGTCGCCCCAGAACGGGATGAAGACGTCGAGGGTCATGCCGAGGCGAGAACCCCGCGGAAGTAGTCGACCGTGCGCTCGAGGCCCGCGCGCAGGGCGATCGTCGGCTCCCACCCGAGCTCGCGACGGGCGAGGTCGATGTTGGGCTGGCGCTGCTTGGGGTCGTCCTGGGGGAGTGCCCGGTGCTCGATGGTCGAGGCGCTTCCCGTGATCTCGAGCACGGCGTTCGCGAGCTCCAGCATCGTGAACTCGCCGGGGTTGCCGACGTTGATCGGCCCGGTCACCGAGTGGTCGGTGTTCATCAGGCGCACCATTCCGTCGACGAGGTCGTCGACGAAGCAGAACGAGCGGGTCTGCGATCCGTCGCCGTAGATGGTGATGGGCTCTCCGCGCAGGGCCTGCACGATGAAGTTCGACACGACGCGCCCGTCGTTCGGGTGCATGCGCGGGCCGTACGTGTTGAAGATGCGGATGACCTTGATCGACAGGTCGTGCTGGCGGCGGTAGTCGAAGAACAGTGTCTCGGCGGCGCGCTTGCCCTCGTCGTAGCAGGAGCGAGTGCCGATGGGGTTGACGTTGCCCCAGTAGTCCTCGGTCTGCGGGTGCACGGCCGGGTCGCCGTAGACCTCGGAGGTCGAGGCCTGCAGGATCGGTACCCGGAGGCGCTTGGCCAGGCCGAGCATGTTGATGGCGCCCATGACGCTGGTCTTGGTGGTCTGCACCGGGTCGTGCTGGTAATGCACGGGGGAGGCGGGGCACGCGAGGTTGTAGATCTGGTCGACCTCGACGTAGAGCGGGAAGGTCACGTCGTGACGCATCAGCTCGAAACGAGGGTTGTCGAAGAGGTGCTCGACGTTGCGGCGGGATCCCGTGAAGAAGTTGTCGACGCAGATGACCTCGTTGCCCTCGGCGAGGAGGCGTTCCGACAGGTGGGATCCGATGAAGCCGGCTCCGCCGGTGATCAAGACTCTCGATGACACTTCGTCAGCCTATCAGCGGGGTCATCTGCGCCCGGGGACGGCGGTCAGCGGGTGGTCGACACCATCCGCGCCTGACCGAACGTGCGCCCCAGGGCGCCCTCGAGCCGCCCCACGAACATGGGCCATCCGTCCAGGACCGTGATGGGGCGGGGGTTCCGCACGCCGTACAGCAGGCCCGCGCCCGTGAAGGCCGCCCGCCACCACAGCGGGTAGCCGTGCACGGCGAAGGCGCGGCCCGTGCCGCGTCCGTACGCGCGGAGCTTGCGGCGGCGCTCGGCGGCGCCGAGACCGAAGCCGGTCGAGATGCCGTCGACGTGGACGGATGCCGGCAGCCACCGGAAATCACGGGCCAGGACGGGTTCATGCGCCAGGGCACGCAGCAGGAGGTCTGTCCCCTCGGCCACCTGCCACGGCGTCGAGGCCCCCGGCCCCATGCGCTCGTCGAACCCTCCGACGGCGTCGAAGAGGGACCGGCGCAGCAGGATGCCCATCTCGATGACGGCCCACACGTTGTACTTGTCGAGCGGCGTGCCCGGCTCGGGAAGCGTCGTCTTGGGGCCGCGCTCGTCCCACGAGGTGAACCCGCCCGCGCGGAAGGTGGGGTCGTCGACGGCGTCGTGCAGGGCCGCGACCGTGCCCGCGGGGTAGGTGGTGTTGTCGTTGGGGAAGGTCACGACGGCTTCGCCGGCGGGCAGGGCCGCGACTCCCGTGTTGCGACCGAGCGAGGCACCGCGCCCCGAGGTCGTGGCCGAGACGGCGACGCCCCGTTCGGCGAACTCCGCGGCGAGGGCGGCCACCTCGTCCTGTGCCCCCTGCGCGACGAGGACGACGTGGTCGCCCTCGCGCAGTTGTCCCTCCAGCGAGGTCAGCAGGGCGCGGAGGGGCTCGAGCCGCCCCAGGGTCGTCACGACGAAACCGATGTTCACCAGACGATTCTGCCTGTCGCGGTGCCCGGTGCGGGAATCAGCGCCCTGCCCGGTCGAGGATCGCGTTCCACGCCGCGGTCGTGGCATCCCACGTGAACCGCTCCGCGTTGGCGTGGGAGGCGGCCGACAGGGTCGTCTTCAGATCGGCCGATCCCGAGATCTCGGAGAGGAGGGATGCCAGCTCCTGCGGCTGCGTGGGCGGGAAGTACCGTGCGGAGTCGCCGAGGATCTCGCGGTTGATGGGGATGTCGGAGGCGAGGACGGGCGCACCCAGTCGCTGCGCCTCGAGGGGAGGCAGGCCGAACCCCTCGTGCAGCGACGGCCAGACGAACACGTCGGCCCGGGCGAAGGCCGCGGCGAGCTCGTCGTCGCTGACCGGACCGGTCCACCGGATGCGTTCCGGGGCGACGCCTCGAGAAGCCGCGTGGGGTGCCAGCTCCGGGTCGAGGTTGCCGACGAACTCGACCACGACGTCGGACGAGTCGGGCAGAAGCGCGAGGGCGTCGATGACGGCGCGGGTGTTCTTGGCCGCTCCGTGACGACCGAAGGCGACGACGCGCGTCCCGCCCTCGTCGGAGGGGGTCTGTCGGGGCACGAGGGGGAGGCTGTCGGCTCCCTCGTAGACGACCTCGATGGACGCGGGATCCGCGCCGAATCGTTCGGCGATCTCGCGCTGGGACGCGTGGCTGACGGTGACGAGCCGCTGGCCGCGTCGCAGCATCCCGTAGCGGACCGCCAGCTGCCACTGCACGCGGAAGGGGAAGGTGAAGTCCTGCGGCCGTATCGCGGGGGCGATGTCGTGGAGCACGGTGATCTGACGGCGGTACGACACGGGGGCGATGTTCGCCAGGTTCAGCAGCAGCGGTGAGCCGTGGCGACGCAGCCACCGGGGCAGCTCGAGCTGTTCCCACGCGGGACCGGCGAGGCGCCCGACCTTTTCGATGGGGATCCCCGCCACGCGGGAGGTGTCGGCCGATGCGGGCGCCAGCAGCACCACATCGTCACGGGACTGCGCGAGGTGGTGCGTCAGTTCGGTGGCGAAGCGTCGAACGCCGCCGAACGAATCGAGGAGGAAGCGGCCGTTGATGGCGACGGTCATCGCGCGGTCCTTTCATGGGGGCGTCCCGTGTGAGCACTCACGGCGTCGCCTCGGCGGGGGTGTGACGCAGCTCGTGCAGCACGCGCAGGCAGCGTCGGGTCAGCAGCAGCGCGGCGGCGCCCTCGGTGAACGCGTACCCGAGGGCGGCGCCGATCGGACCCCAGACGATGCCCAGGCCGATCATGAGGGGGATTCCGGCCGCCGTGGCGATGAGGGTGGCGCGCATGACGGCGGAGGCCTGCCCCGCCGGGAAGAGCACGAGGCGGGCGACGGCCGTGCGGACGGAGAAGAAGAAGAACACCAGGCCCATGACGAAGAGGATGTCGAAGGGGGCCGGAGCGGCGGGGAGGTACGCCTGGGTCAGCCACGGTCCGACCAGGGCCAGCCCCGCCCACCCGAGCAGACCGGTCGCGGCCGAGAGTCCGATGGCCAGACGCATCCGACGGCCGCGGTGGGGTCCGTGGGCCTCGCCGACCCACGCCTGCAGCGCGTTGGCGAGGGTCATCGGGATGAACTGCCCGAGCTTGAGCATCTTGTCGGCCGTCGCGTAGCCGCTGGCCGCCGCGGGGAGCGCCGTGACGTTGACGACGGGGGCGGGGACGCTGGAGTACCCGCTGAGACCGGCGTCGTTCAGCGCCACCGCGAGATTCGTACGGAGGAGCCGCGGCAGATCGCGTGTGCGCGGCCACGGTCCCGGATGCCGGCGCAGCAGCCGCACCGTGAAGATCGAGGTCCCCACGAGGGTGACGAGAATGCCGGCGAGCGGGTAGAGCACGACGACCCCGGTCGCCAGGACGAGGCCGGCGGCGGCGAGGTTTGCCAGCAGACGCGGCGCGGCGTCGAAGATGACGATGGTCCGCGGGTCGCCCACTCCTGCGCAGAACCACGTGAACGACAGGGCGATGAGCGCACCCTGCATCCCCATCAGGATGGTCAGCCATTCCGAGCCCGGAGAGGCGACGAACCAGCAGATGACGGCGAGCGCGGGCAGGGCGACGACCGAGATCGACAGACGGACGGCGATCGACTCGCGGTAGAGGCGCGCGCGCTGGTCGTCGTCGCCGGCGACGGAGATGAGAGCCGGGCCGACGGTGGCCCACCCCCAACCGATGGCGATGGCCGCGAAGGTTCCGATGGACTCGCCGGCGATCGCGCTCGCCCAGCCCGCCTGGCCGGCGATCGCGGTGACAGCGGGCAGAGCGATGAGCGGCGAGAGCGCCGCGATCGCGGGAATGAGGAGGAAGCCGAGCAGGCGCCGCTTCATCGAGGGGGCGGCCGTCACCGTCGTGCCCCCCGGTGCACGGATTCGAGGACCTCAGCGGTCGCCTCCGCCGCGGCATCCCACGTGAAGCGCGCCGCCCATTCCTGGGCCTCGGCGCGCGCGTCGTCGTCGGCGGGAGCCCGCAGCGCCGCCGCGAGCGCGGCACCGAAGGCGGCGGCATCCGTCGCGTCGGCGTAGTGAGCGGCGTCACCGCCGACCTCCCGCAGGACGGGGACGTCATGGGCGAGGACCGGCACACGCCGGCGCAGCGCATCGACGACCGGGAGGCCGAAGCCCTCGGCGAGGGAGGGGCAGACGTAGAGGTCGGCGGCCTGGTACAGCGCCTCGAGCTGCTCGTCGCTGACCCAGCCGGGCAGGATCACGTCGCGCTCCAGACCGAGACGGGCCACGTCGCCGGCGAGCGGGTCGGGCAGGCGGCTGCCGGCGACGACGGTCACGGGACGCGCGGCGGGGGCGATCGTGGCGAGGGCCGCGAGCAGACCCGGGAAGTTCTTGTGCGGCATGCGGTTGCCCACGCTCAGCACGAGGGGACGGCCCGCGGGCAGCGCGAAGGACGACAGGATGCCACGGGGGTCGTCCACCGGGCGAGGTTCCGAGCTGCCGTTGTGCACCACCGAGACGCGCTCGGCCGGTACGGCGAGGAAGCGTCCGATGCTGTCGGCCGCCGCGTGCGACACCGTGATCACGCGGTCGGCGGTCCGCGCTGAGCGACGCATGAGGGTCGAGGTCACCGCGCGCTGGGCGCGCTGGGCGAGACCGCCGGGGACCTCGTCGTAGATGGCGTCGTGCACGGTGACCACGCGCGGGACGCCGCGGAAGACGGGCCCGAAGTTCGCGGGCGCCCACACCAGGTCGGCTCGGCCCCGCCGCGCGAGCAGGTCGGTCGCCGCGACCGCGCCCAGGGCCCAGGTCGCGGGGTCGGCCCCGACCCACGGCACGGTCTGCACATGCCCCGGGAAGAACGCCGATACGCGATCGGTTCCGACGCGGCCGGTCAGGGCGGCGAAGCGCGTACCCGGCAGGAGATCGGCGATACGCGGGAGCAGCTCGCGGACGTAGGTCTCGGTGCCCCCGCGCGAGCCGGTGAACCCCAGGAGATCGACGAGAATGCGGCGGTCGGCCATCAGCTCTCGATGACGGCTTCGGGGCGCTGCTCGCGCCGGGGCGTGGTCAGGACGCCCGAGAAGAAGCTCATCATCGCGGTCTGGAAGCCGAGGATGATCAACAGTGCGCTGGGCACGGCGATGCGCACGGCCTGGGCCGCGTTCTGCGCGCCGAAGTCGAGATTGCCCCACAGCGCCACCTGCACGATGCCGATGATGATGCCGAGGAAGAACAGGCCCACACCGATCAGCAGGCCGCGCTCGGCCGACCATTTGGCCACGATCCGCCGGTACCTCTCGCTCGTGGGCAGGAAGCCCTCTTGCGTGGCGTAGAGCTTCGTCAGCCAGAAGAACAGCAGGGATTGGAAACCGATCACGCACAGGGCGCTCGCGTAGACCATCGTGGTCACGTCGAAGCCCACGTCTCCGATCCGGATGCCGCCGAACGACAGCACGCCGACCGCGATGGCGCCGAAGAAGAAGGCCACCAGACCCGGGTAGACGAAGAGCCAGCGGGGAGCGAACAGCAGCAGGAACCGCAGGTGCCGCCATCCGTCGTGCCAGCTGCGCAGGTGCGGCGGGCGCGATCGGCCGTCCTTCTTGAGCGTCGTGGGCACTTCTTCGATGCGGAAGCGGGCGAGCGAGGCGCGCACCACCATCTCGGAGGCGAACTCCATGCCGGTGGTCTGCAGGTCGAGCTCGCGGATGCGGGCGCGGTTGAAGCCGCGCAGGCCGCAGTGGAAATCGCGGATGCCGGGCTTGAAGAACAGCTCGCCGATGAACGAGAGCACCGGGTTGCCGAGGTACTTGTGCAGCGGGGGCATGGCGCCCGGCTCGATGCCGCCGCGGAAGCGGTTGCCCATGACGAGGTCGGCGCCGGCGCGCAGGCGCTCGACGAAAGGCTCGAGGTTCTCGAAGTCGTAGCTGTCATCGGCGTCGGCCATGATGATGTACCGGCCGCGGGCCGTCTCGATGCCGTTGATGAGAGCGGCGCCGTATCCGCGGCGCGGGGCGTGCGAGACGCGCGCGCCGAGGCTCTCGGCGAGGGCCTGCGAGCCGTCGGTGCTCCCGTTATCGGAGATGAGGATCTCTCCCCGGATGCCGCTGCGGTCGAGGAAGCCCTGCGCCTTGCGGATGCAGACCTCCAGCGTCTCGACCTCGTTGAGGCACGGCATGAGGATCGTCAACTCGAGGTCGGACGGTGCGGGAGTGGTCACGGGGTGTCTTCTTTCGTCTTCACCGCGGTGGAGGCGGGCAGCGCGAGGGCTGCCCGGATCCCGTCCACGGTTCGGCGGATGGTGCGTGTGCCGACGGCGGTGTCGTACCAGGCGCGTGAGGTGCGGCGCAGGTCGTCACCGCCGTCGACGACGTCCCGGATGGCCCGGGCGAGATCTGCGGGGTGAGTGGTGGGAGAGACGACGCCGTTGACGCCGTGCTCGATGAGTTCGGTCGCCGCGTTGCCCTCGTCGGCGACCAGCACCACGGGCGTGCCGTGGGCGTTGGCCTCCACGACGACGAGACCGTATCCCTCGCGGCGCGACGGGTTGGCCAGGGCGAGCGCGCCGTGCAGGAGCGCGTCGAGCTCGGCATCCGAGACGAAGCCCGGGAAATCGGTCCACTCCTCGCCGCCGACCCGTCGCACCTCGGCACGCACCGCCTCGGAGCTGGGGCCTGTGCCCAGGACGACCAGACGGAGATCGGGCAGGCTCTCGCGCGCCGCCGCGACGGCGGCCGGGAGCACCTCGACCCGCTTGTCGGGGATGTGGCGGCCGACGTACAGCACGTAGGGAGGAGTCGCCGCGGACGAGGGGGGAGCCACCTCGACGGCGCCGTCGATGAGCCCGGGGCTGACGAGGGGTGCGCGACGCAGCCCCTCACGACGCAGGCGCGTAGCCGAGAGCTGCGAATGGCACGTGGCCAGCGGGGTGAGGGCGATGGCCGCGCGCTGCAGGACCCAGGCGATCGTTCCCGTGACGGCCCCCGAGTACTCGATCCACTGACGGCGGTGCCACACCTCGAGATAGTCCACGACGAGGCGCGTCCCCGACCCGAGCAGGGCCAGTCGAGCCGCGAACACGTTGAAGATCGGCAGGCCGCTGACGATGACGGCCGCGTAGCGACGGCGATGACGCGCCAGCGCGCCGAACAGTCCCGCCGCGTATCGCAGGGCCGCAGGGATCCGGCGCACCCCGTCGGCGGAGTAGAGCGAGAGGCGACCAGTGACCGGCACGATGCGGAAGTGGTCTTCCCGCGGGGTCTCGGCATCCCACTGCACGGCGGTCAGATAGTCGACGTCCAGGCCCGTGCGGCCCAGCTCGTCGGCGAAGGCGCGGTACTGCCGCTCGCCGCCGCCCGTGGAGTAGGGGAACAGGCAGTCGTAGGCGACCGCCACCGTCGAGGCGCGCGACACGTCAGCACCCCTCGATGCGGAACAGTCGCGCCGCGGGACCCTGGGAGTCCACGAGGACGAGATGCGTGCCGGGGGAGAGGTCCTGGATGCCGCTGTACGCCGCGGCACCGGCGGGATCGATGACGTCCTGCGTACCGAAGTCGAGGACGTAATCGACGCCGAGTTGGTCGACGGTGCGGCACACGGCCGGGTCGGAGTCGATGTCGCGGAGGTGGGCGTTCAGGAAGAGAAGCTCGGGCGAGGGGTTTCCGAAGACGTGCATCTGAGTCACCCGGCGGTCGGCGAAGGCGAGGGCGAGGGAGGCGCCCGTCCGGGGGCTGCCGGCGATGAGGGCGTCGGGGGGAGTCTCGTCGTCGAGGCGTTCGAGCAGGGCCTCTTCGTCGGACGACAGGATGAGGGAGCTGTCGGTGTAGGCGTAGGCCTCGTGCACCTGGGCGAGCGCGATGCGGACGTTGGGACCGATCGCGACCGAGAACACGGCGGCAACACCGACCACGACCGCTCCGACGCGAAGCCATCCGGGAACGCGTCGATCGCGAACCGCCGCCCGGACGAGATCGACGATCGCAAGAGCCCCGAGGGTGGCGACGGGGATGGCCACGAGCGGCAGGAGGGCGGCGAGCCGGTTCGAGTCGTTGTACCAGGGGTTGGTCAGCAGCTGTCGCAGGGGGCTGTCGATGCGCAGGCCCGAGGCCACGGCGAACAGCATCACGGCGACGGCGAAGGGAGCGAGCACCGTGAGTAGACGCGGGCGGCGCGCGACGGCGGCGAAGCCGGCGATCAGCAGCAGGGACGCGACCACCGTGGGGGTGAACCCGCGGGGTGCGGCGAACAGGCCCTCGCCGAGAGACTGCGAGAGCTGCTGCCACGGTGCCCATCCCGAGTGCTCGGCTCCCGTGCGGAAGACCGCGACGGTGCCGGCCAGCGCCGCGGCGAAAGCGACCGCCGAGACCACCAGCGCGAGGACGGAGCCGCGCGTACGCTCGGCGACCGCGCGCACCGCGAAGGCCGTGACCACGACGGCCGCCGCGAAGAACAGCAGGCTGAGGAACGCGTTGGGGTGGCCGAGGAAGGTTCCCCCGGCCAGCAGGGCGACCAGAAGAGCCGAGCGCACCAGGGCGGGCGCGCCGCGCTCCGGCAGCATCGTCACGATGACCGCGAGAGCCGCGGGCAGCATCGCGTAGCCGACCAGGTTCGGGTACAGCACCCCCCAGTTGAAGAACAGGGCCGGGAAGGCCCCGAACCCCGTCGACAGAGCGGCGGACACGACGTACGCGGTGCGGCGCTGGGCGAAGAACGCCCCGGCGAGGGCCATCGCCGACGCGGGCCACAGGATCGACACGATCGCGAGGTTCGCCCCGTTCACGGCGACGGGGACGCCGGCGCCCGTCAGCTCGGCACCGAGGGTGGTGAGCGCGTGCCAGGCGTTCGGGTAGAAGCCGATGTCGGAGGTGGATCCGATCTGGAACGGCGAGGCGCTGCCGTTCTGCAGACCGAGGGCGATCGCGTTCAGGTGGACGATGTTGTCGAAGCGCTGCGCGATGTTCTCGGGGTCACCGAATGCGCGAGCGAACATCACCGCACTGACCAGGGCCGTCGCCGCCAGCGAGAGCAGCGCCACCAGGCCGGTCCGGCGGCCTGCGGGGGCGGCGTCGACCCCCGCGAAGCGGCGCAGGACGAGCGCGATGCCCACGACCACGACCGTGGCCAGGGCGAGGGGGATCACGTTCCATCGCAGACCGACGAGGGGAGCGACGGATGCCGCGGCGGCGGCGATCGTGACCGAGATCGCCGGAGCGAGGAGCAGCCGCTGAGGGCTTCGCCAGCCCCATCCGGCGGTGATCACGGCGGCGCCGGGGATGATCAGAACGGCAGCGACCGCGAGGTACGCCGGAATCGCGCTGATCCAGTCACCCATGCAATTCCGTCTCGTCCGCGGCCGTTTCGACACGCCATCGTATCGGACGGTCTCTGCGGGCCCCCTGAGCGCGGCCGCCGAGGCTCGGATGTGCCCCGGGTAGTATCGATCGGACGTCTCCCGCGGGGTCGTGCCCCACCTCTCGACACGAAAGACGCTGCATTTCATGGACCTCCTCATCGTCGGCTCCGGCTTCTTCGGCCTCACCATCGCCGAGCGCGCGGCCGCCGCGGGCCGCAAGGTCACGGTCATCGACCGTCGTCACCACATCGGCGGAAACGCCTACTCGGCCGACGAGCCCGAGACGGGCATCGAGGTGCACCAGTACGGCGCCCACCTGTTCCACACGTCCAACCCGACGGTGTGGGAGTACGTCAACCGCTTCACCCAGTTCACGAACTACGTGCACCGCGTGTACACGACGCACAAGAACGTCGTGTTCCCCCTGCCGATCAACCTCGGCACCATCAACCAGTTCTTCCAGGCCGCGTACACCCCCGACCAGGCCCGCGCACTCGTGCACGAGCTCGCGGGCGAGTTCGACGCGAAGGATGCCGCCAACCTCGAAGAGCGCGGGATCGCCCTGATCGGCCGCCCGCTGTACGAGGCATTCATCCGCGACTACACCGCGAAGCAGTGGCAGACCGACCCGAAGGACCTGCCGGCCGAGGTCATCTCGCGTCTGCCCGTCCGCTACACCTACGACAACCGCTACTTCAACGACACGTGGGAGGGCCTCCCGGTCGACGGCTACACCGCGTGGCTGGAGCGCATGGCGGATCACCCGAACATCGAGGTGAAGCTCTCGACCGACTACTTCGACGAGTCGCAGCCGCTGAACAAGAAGGCGACCGTCGGGCAGGTGCCGGTGGTCTACACCGGGCCGGTGGATCGTTATTTCGACTACGCCGAGGGCGAGCTGTCGTGGCGGACGCTCGACTTCGAGCAGGAGGTGCTGCCGATCGGCGACTTCCAGGGCACCAGCGTGATGAACTACGCCGACGCGGACGTGCCGTACACGCGCATCCACGAGTTCAAGCACTTCCACCCCGAGCGCGCCGACCGTTACCCGACCGACAAGACGGTCGTCGTGCGCGAATACTCGCGTTTCGCCACGCGCGCCGATGAGCCGTACTACCCCGTGAACACGGCCGACGACCGCGCCGGCCTGCTGGCCTACCGCGAGCTGACCAAGGGTGAGCGCGACGTGCACTTCGGTGGTCGTCTCGGCACCTACCAGTACCTCGACATGCACATGGCCATCGGTTCCGCCCTCTCGATGTGGAACAACCAGCTCGCGTGATGTCGCCGTGCATCTGACCCTCGGGTCGCCCACCCGCCCCGTGCCCGCGCAACGGGAGGGGGACGGACGCTGGGCGTACCGTCGCGACATCGACGGGCTGCGCGCCGTCGCCATTCTGCTGGTCGTGTCGTACCACGTGTGGTTCGGCCGGGTCTCGGGCGGCGTGGACGTCTTCCTGATGCTCTCGGCGTTCTTCCTCACCCGCGGGTTCGTGCGCCGCATGGCGGGCCCCGCTCCGGTGCGTCCGGTCCGACACCTGCTCGGTGTGTTCCGGCGCCTGCTCCCGGCCGCCGCCGTGACCCTGGTCGGCATCCTGGCCGTGGTGTGGACGGTGTACCCCGAGACCATGTTCCGACCGGTCGCCGAGCAGGCGTGGGCTTCTCTCGGCTACGTGCAGAACTGGCTCCTGGCCGCCGACGCGGTGGACTACTACACGCGCACCGACGTGCCGAGTCCGCTGCAGCACTTCTGGTCGATCTCGGTGCAGGGCCAGGCCTTCGTGCTGTGGGTGATCCTGCTCTGGGTGTGTCAGATCGTGGTCCGGCGTCGCGGATGGTCTCCCGACCGGGTGGTGGGCGTGGTCTTCGCCGCGGTCTTCGCGATCTCCTTCGTGTATTCGGTCGTCCGGACCGCGTCGGCGCAGCAGCTGGCGTACTTCGACACCGGAGCACGACTGTGGGAGTTCGCCGCCGGCTCTCTGCTGGTCGTCGCTCTGCCCCGTGTCCGTCTCGGCGCGCTCGCCCGCGCGATCGTCGGGTGGGCGGGTCTGGCGGGACTCCTCGTGCTGGGGGCCGTGCTCGACGTCCAAGGCGGGTTCCCCGGATTCCTCGCGCTGTGGCCCGTGCTGTGCGCGGCGGCCATCGTCGTCTCGGGTTCGGGGGAGAGCGGGCGGTTCTCGCTGGCGCGGATGCTCGCGTCGCGCCCGTTGCAGGCCGTGGGGCGCGACGCCTACGCGCTGTACCTCGTGCACTGGCCGATCCTGGTCACCTTCCTCGTCGTGAACGAACGCACCGAGGTGGGCCTGGTGGGCGGCGCGGTGATCATCGTGCTGTCGCTGGTGCTCGCGCGAGGGGTGACCTGGGCGGTCGATCGCCCGGTGCGTGCGTGGCGCAGACACGATGCGTCCGCCCTCGTACCGGTGGCCGTCGTGACGGCCGCCGCCGCGATCGTCGCCGTCCCCGTCGGCACCTGGCAGACGTCGACCTGGATGCAGGAACGCGCGATCGAGGCGCGGGCCCTGCAGACCAACCCGGGGGCGGCCGTGCTGCGCGACCCCTCTCTGCCGCCACCTCCGGCCGATGCCCCGCTGCTGCCGCTTCCGACCCTGATCGATGACGAGTGGGTCCACCTGGACCGCGAGTGCTCGGGGGAGTGGGCCACCGACGTCGAGATGCTGCGGGGGACCTGTTCCGAGACCACCGGCACCCCGCGCGCTCGCCACACCATCGCGGTGATCGGCGACTCGCACGCCCAGCAGATCACGAGCGCCCTGCTCCCCGTGGCCGAGGCCAACGGGTGGGGAGTGGTCTTCCTCGTCAAGGGAGGCTGCTCGATGGGGCTCGACGAGCCGGGGATGGACGAGCGCTGCGACGGGTGGCGCGCGGCGGCGATCGACCTCGTCGAACGGGTGCGTCCCGCTGCGGCGTTGACCGTGGTGACACGCTCGGACGCCGGCGAGGACGACGAGCGCCTCCGTCCCGGCATCGAACGCTTCCTGGACAGGATGGACGGCGCGGGCGTGCAGGTGCTGGGCGTCCGGGACAACCCACGCTTCGCCTTCAACATGTACGACTGCGTGGTCGCCTCCGACGACCCGCTCGCCTGCGCGGTGCCGCGGTCGGCGTCGCTCGCCGATCGGAACCCCGCCGACGACCTCGACCGCGAGGGTGTCCACCTGGTCGACCTGACCCCGTGGATCTGCCCCGACGATCTGTGTGTGGGGGAGATCGGCAACGTCGCCGTCTACCGAGACGACAACCACCTCAGCCGCCTCTATGCGCGCACGCTCAGCCCTTCGCTGGCCGAGCAGCTCCCGGCCACGATCGGCTGAGCCGCGGGGCCTGTGCGGCGCTCCGCGTCGAGCGGAGCGGCCGCGTCAGCGAATGGGCTGCGACTGCTCCAGGGGCGGCATCGGCTTCCACGAGGAGTCCCGCAGGATGCGTCGGCCGTCGCGGAGCCCGCGGAACAGGTGGCTGGTGCCCGTGATCTTGTGCTCGACGACGACGAGGCGGATCAGTTCCTTCACGAAGGTCAGGGCCGTGCCGAGTGTGAACGGCAGGGCGCGGTAGACGCCGAGTGCGCGGTAGTACTTCTGCAGGTAGGCGCGGTTGCGCATGATGTAGTACCGGTACGCGTCGCTCGACGCGTTCATGTGCCTGATGCCCATGTCCCACTGCTTGATCTCGCGGGTGCGACGCAGCACGAACTCGTTCACGATCACCGAGGGCGTGTGACGCGAGGCCAACCAGCCGTACAGCTGGTCGTCCCAGTAGATGAAGAAGCGCGGGTCGGGCAGGCCGATCTTCGCCACGATGTCGCGGTGGATGAACATGCCCTCGAAGCAGCCCGAGTTCATCGGCTTGAAGCCGGAGTCGTCGAAGGCGGCGGGGGCGAAGGGTATCGGGATCGCCATCGACTCGGCCACACGGTACTGCCAGTAGAACTCGCTGCCGTCGTAGTCGTAGCGACGACCCTGGATGCTGCGGAAGCGCGGCGTCCAGTGCCCCATGCGGGCGAGCCCGTCCGTCACGACCTCAACGTCGTCGTCCATGAGCCAGATCCACTCGGACCCGAGCTCGTAGGCGGTGCGCATTCCCTCGCTGAACCCGCCCGAGCCGCCGGTGTTCGTTTCGAGACGGCGGTAGACCAGTTCGGTGGGCAGTCGGTCGCGGAACGATTCGACCACCGCGGTGGTGTCGTCGGTCGAGGCGTTATCGATCACGACGAGGTGACCGGGGGCCGGGCTCATGCGTTCGACGCTCTCGAGGAGCCGTGTCAGCAGGTGCGTACGGTTGTAGGTGACGACGACGATGGTCGCGGTCTTCGGGTCGAACGGGGCCGTGGTCACGGACGCTCCTCGAAGGTCGCGCGCCACTTCGCCTCGGAGACGAGGTCGGGCAGGGCGCTGCGGTACTGACGGGACAGGCGAGGCCATTCGCGCTGGAGGCGGCGGTGCAGCTTCCAGCTGTCGACGAGCATCCGCCGGAACAGGGCGCGGTCGCGCGTGTAGATGTTCTTCCCGGAACCGTCGGCCGCGCTCACCAGCGCGCTGTCGTAGAGCGGGACGCGCCACCAGTGGGCGTCGCCCTTGCCGAACTCGACCTCGGGCTGCGCGACGTTCTCGGGCTCGGGAGTGTGGAACCAGTGGGCGACGAGCGTGCGCGCCGTGAAGGTGCGCAGGGCCAGACCCGTCGGGCTGTCGAACTCGTGCTTCTTCAGGCGCTTGAACACCTGACGTCCGCGGCGCGAGCGCAGGGGCACGCCCGAGTCCTTGTGCACGACGGTCTCGGGGTGCTTCTTCGCGACGGTGCGGGCGTCGGGCATGGCCGTCGCGAGGTTCGCGCGCATGTGGTCGGGGCCGGAGAGCACGTCGCGCAGGGCACGGTGACGCAGCTCGACCGGGTAGTACTGCATCATCATGAGGTGCTTGAGGTCGACGCGTCGGCTGTGGCGGATGAGCGTGCCGCCCTGCGGCGCACGCGAGTGCAGGAGCGCAGCCACGATGCGGTTGCGGGCGTGGAAGTACGCCTGCCAGTCGATCGAGTCGTCCTTGCCGAGCCACGAGACGTGCCAGAGTGCGACACCGGGCACGGAGACCGTGGGGTAGCCGGCATCCCGAGCCCGAACGCAGAATTCGGCGTCGTCCCACTTGATGAAGGCGGGGAGGGACAGACCGATCTCGCGCAGGATGCTGGTGGGGATGAGGCACATCCACCAGCCGTTGTAATCGGCGTCGAGGCGCATGTGCAGCAGGGGGCTCTGGCGCAGGTTCGCGACGCTGAAGTCGTGGGGGAGGCGCTCTTGGAAGAGGGCGCGCCACATGAAGGGCGCGTCGTCGACGACCTCGGCCCAGGCGTGCAGCTTGGGGCGGTCGAGGAGGTCGAACATGTGCGCGCCGACGATCGTCGGCACCGAGGCGTAGCGGCCGAACACCACCGAGCGGCGGATCGACTCCGGCTCGATGCGCACGTCGTCGTCGAGCAGCTGCACGAAGTCGCTGCCCTCGCGGGCGAGGGTCTCGACCATGGCCCGGGCGAAGCCGCCGGAACCGCCGAGGTTGGGCTGGCGGAGCACCTGGAGGGTGTCGCCGAGGCGTTCGGCGACCGCCGGGTAGGCGTCCTGCGCCTCGACCAGGTCGGTGCCCTGGTCGATGATGAACACCCGGTCCACGACGTCGAGCACGTCGGGGGCGTCGGCGAGGGCCTCGAGCGTCTCGACGCAGTATTCGGGCTTGTTGTACGTCGTGACGCCGATGCTCGCCTTGCCGCCGCGGACGGGCTCCTGCTCGGTGGTCCACTCGGCGCCCTCGAACATCGCGTCCGCGCGGTCGGCGGCGACGTCGAACCAGATCCAGCCACCGTCGCTGTACTGATCGAGCACGAGATCGAAAGAGGTCGAGACGCCGTCTCCGCGCACCTCGCGCGTCTCGATGCGCTGCTTGGTGCCGCCGCCGTTCGAGCGGTACACCAGCACCGTGGCATCCCCCGAGGTGTGCACGGTCAAGCGCACCTGGCGGACGGCCGTCCAGTGCTGCCAGTACGAGGCGGGGAATGCGTTGAAGTAGGTGCCGAACGAGACGCGTCGGCCGGCGACGA
>Ga0308159_1003247_pt1 | contig 16834 bp, 14 predicted proteins | sample PhyCR1_FD_201040 | JGI IMG/M metagenome (GOLD analysis project Ga0308159, IMG submission 201040) | Phyllosphere microbial communities from UC Gill Tract Community Farm, Albany, California, United States - DLSLC.R1 | ecosystem: Host-associated > Plants > Phyllosphere > Unclassified | place: USA... | reverse complement strand
ATTCATTCCCCGAGGGACATTTATTTTAGCGTTTGTTTTAATATTGGTAATGTAAAGTTGCGCATCGCCCTCTTGCTGCAACACACTATACATTGCCCAAGTACCGTTGTTTGATAATTGCTTGGTACCTATTGACTCCCATTTATCATAAACACTATGATCTAATGGTTTTTTCTGAGCATAGGCAATGCCGACAACGAAAAACAGAATAATAGTTAGTCTTTTTTGCATTTTTTGAAATGAATTAATTTGTTGGTGGTGATTTAATCTCCTAAAATTGGAAATTTTTAGGTCATTTGAAAACTTGTACGCCAAATATTACATTGTAAAAATGTTTTTGGCGTCTATTTGACCAATACTTTAATGAGAAATGATTTTAGCGAATTTTCAACGGTAATGATAAAGATGTGTCTTGGCTAAAATTTCGAACAAAAACTGTTTTTACAACTCCCGTGCTAGGTTGACTAGAAATCCCTTTAGTTTTTCTAATGAATCAATAATTCTTTGATTCTCTTTAACATCGCCTTTATTATTTTTTAAATGCTCTTTTGCTCCCTTTAAAGTGAAACCTTTTTCATCAACAAGGTTGAAAATAATCTTTAGGTTTTCAATATCTTCAGGAGTAAATAATCGGTTGCCCTTTTTGTTTTTCTTGGGTTGAAGAATGTCGAATTCCTTTTCGTAAAAACGGATTTGTGAAGCGTTCACATTAAACATTTCAGTCACTTCACCCATGGTATAATACATTTTATTAATCTCTCTTTCTTTATAGGGCATAAATTGTGCTTGATTATTAGGGTATTACAACGATTAATTAAAGTATTCAAATGTAGTGCGATTTTTCCTTATTAACGCAATAAAATTTTAATTTTGTTCCTCCAATCATAAAGTAATGACAGCTAAAGAAATTAGACAAGCCTTCCTAAATTTTTTCGAACAGAAACAACATCATATCGTTCCATCGGCGCCAATTGTTGTGAAAAACGACCCAACTTTGATGTTCACCAATGCCGGAATGAATCAATTTAAAGATTTGTTTTTGGGTGAGGCTGCTATAAAATATTCGAGAGTTGCTGATACTCAACGCTGTTTGCGTGTATCTGGAAAACACAACGATTTGGAAGAAGTGGGTATTGATACTTATCACCACACGATGTTCGAAATGTTGGGCAACTGGAGTTTTGGCGACTACTTTAAGAAAGATGCAATTGCCTGGAGCTGGGAGTTATTTACTGAAGTTTACAAAATTCCGAAAGAGAAATTATACGTTACTTATTTTGAGGGTGATGAAAAGGAGGGGTTAGAGAAAGATCAGGAAGCTTATGACCTTTGGAAGCAATATGTGGATGAAAGCCATATTTTACCTGGAAATAAAAAAGATAATTTCTGGGAAATGGGCGATACAGGTCCTTGTGGTCCTTGTTCTGAAATCCACGTAGACTGCCGTACTGATGAGGAAAAAGCTTTAGTTAATGGTGCCACATTGGTAAATGCCGATCATCCGCAGGTAATCGAAATATGGAATAATGTATTTATGCAATTTAACCGTTTAAAAGATGGTTCGTTGCAAAGTTTACCGGCCAAACACGTTGATACTGGAATGGGTTTCGAGCGTTTGGTGCGGGTATTACAGGAGAAAACTTCAAACTACGATACTGATGTTTTCCAACCGATGATTCAGTTTATTGCTGAGAAATCGCAGATTAAATATGGTACTGACGAAAAAACTGACATTGCCATGCGTGTAATGGCCGATCACATTCGTGCCATTTCGTTTGTAATTGCAGATGGACAGTTGCCATCAAATAACAAAGCAGGTTATGTTATTCGCAGAATTTTACGCCGTGCTGTGCGTTATGCCTATACTTTCTTAAACTTCAAAGAGCCATTTTTAAATCAGCTGGTTCCATTATTAGCCGAACAGTTTAATGGTGTTTTCGATGAATTGATTTCACAACAGGATTTCGTTCAGAAAGTTGTACTGGAAGAAGAGGTTTCGTTTTTAAGAACTTTATCTACTGGTATTCAACGTTTCGAAAGATATCAGGCAGCCAATAATTTAGTAGAAGGAAATTTCGCTTTTGAATTATCTGATACCTTCGGCTTTCCTATCGATTTAACAGAATTAATGGCTAGGGAAAAAGGTTGGAGTGTTGATTTAGCTGGATATGAGCAAGCGCTTCAAAAACAAAAAGATGATAGTCGTGCTGCTACTGCAATCGATACAAGCGATTGGATTATCGTAAACGCCGATGACCAAAGCGAATTTGTGGGTTATGACGATCTGGAAATTGAAACTGAAATTTTAAAATACCGTAAGGTTAAAGCTAAAGGAAAAGAGCAATATCAAATTGTTTTGCGGCAGACACCTTTCTATGCCGAAAGTGGTGGTCAGGTGGGAGATACCGGTCGTTTAGAGGATCACAGTCGCCAATTTTGGGTTGATATAACAGATACTAAAAAAGAAAATGGCTTAACGGTACACTTTACAGATTTGCTTCCTGACAACCTGGAAGGTAAATTTTGGGCAGTTGTTGATGAAGATAAACGCATTCTGACGGAGGATAATCACTCGGCTACACATTTGTTGCATGCTGCTTTAAAGCAAGTATTGGGTAAACATGTTAATCAAAAAGGTTCATTGGTAAATCCCGATTATCTACGTTTCGATTTTTCTCATTTCGCTAAAGTAACAGATGAAGAATTGGCTCAGATTGAGGTAATTGTAAATCAGAAGATCAGACAGAACATTAAATTAAAAGAGCAAAGAAATGTGCCTTATCAAGATGCGATTGAAAGCGGGGTAACTGCGTTGTTCGGCGAAAAATACGGCGATTTCGTTCGTATGATTACCTTCGATGACCATTTTTCGAAAGAGCTTTGCGGTGGCACGCATGTAAAGGCAACAGGTCAAATCGGATCTTTCAAGATCATTTCTGAAAGTGCTGTTGCAGCTGGAGTACGCAGAATTGAGGCAATTACTGCAGATAAAGCAGAACAGTATTTCCTTTATCAACGTAAAGAACTTGGCCATTTGAAAGCATTGCTAAACGGATCTAAAGACTTATCTGCATCGGTTCAAGCCTTGCTTGATGAAAATGCAAAGCTTAAAAAAGAGATCGAAAAATCCACTTTAGAACGTGTGGGCGCTTTGAAACACGAAATTGTTCATCACGTTCGTGGAATAAATGGCGTTAATTTAATTGTGAGACACATCGACCTACAAAGCGCCGATGCTATTAAAAACCTTGCTTTTTCATTGAAAGATATGATTGATAATCTGTTTCTGGTTTTCACTACAGAAATTGAAGGAAAACCTGGAATAACGGTCATGCTTTCAGATGATTTAGTGAAAAAAGGAATGAATGCCTCGAATATTGTGCGGGAGCTGGGTAAAGAAATTCAAGGTGGTGGCGGTGGTCAGCCTTTTTATGCCACTGCCGGAGGTAAAAATCCTGCTGGTTTAACAGCCGTTTTAGAAAAAGCTGAAGGATTTATTCCAGGATAGATCGTTTTCATATCTGTTAGAAGAGCGGAGAAATTTTTAGAATTTGGCGACAAGTTTTAAAGGTTTCTCCATTTTTTTTTGAAAGCCCAATTTTTAATGGGGGAAGCCTAAGATTGTAAAAAATCTATATTCCTTTTCAGGCCAACAAGTTTGGTGCGTTTAACAGCCGACCCTTTAAAAACCTTTTTAAAAACTTCGTCGGTTATTTCGATAAGATCTTCCTTTGTTAAATCCAACAAGCCGTTTTCAGGTTCGAAAGCAGGTTCGTTATGTACTTTCGAAAACCGGTTCCATGGGCAAACGTCCTGGCAAATATCACATCCAAATGCCCAATTGCTCATTTTATCCTTAAATTCAGTTGGGATTTCATTTTTCAATTCTATAGTGAGGTAAGAAATACATTTGGTTCCGTCTACCACTTGTGGTGCAATAATCGCATCAGTGGGGCAAGCATCTAAGCAACGGGTGCAGGTGCCGCAATGGTCAGTTTGGAACGCATGATCATAATCCAACTCTAGATCGACGACCAACTCTGCCAAAAAGAAAAAAGACCCTTCTTTTTTGCTGATTAAATTTGAGTTTTTACCAATCCATCCAATACCTGATTTTTTTGCCCAGGCACGGTCTAAAACCGGAGCCGAATCTACGAAAGCTCTTCCTGAAACCTCTCCAATATGCTCGTGAATAAATTGTAAAAGTGATTTCAATTTATCTTTTATCACATGATGGTAATCTTGCCCAAAGGCATATTTTGAAATTTTTGGCGCCTCCGGATCTACCTGTTTTTCATCAGTATAATAATTTAACGATAAAGAGATTACTGACTTTGCATCATCAACCAGGAGGCGGGGATCAAGACGTTTATCGAAATAGTTTTCCATGTATTTCATTTCGCCGTGATGGTTTTGAGCTAACCATTTTTCCAGTCTGGGTGCTTCTTCTTCTAAAAATTCTGCTTTTGAAATGCCGCAAGACAAAAATCCCAAACGAAGGGCTTCATCTTTAATTTGTTGGCTATATTTTGCAGTATTACTAAACACGAAATACAAAGATAAGGCTTAGGAAGCAAAACCTTTTTAACAATCACTTGTTCTATCTACAGAAAACTAAATTAATTAATTGCAGTTCTTCAAAATTCGATGAATTGGATTAAAAGGAACTTAACTCACAACATAAATGGAAAACATAGATCCAAAACATACGGAATCGGGAGAAGCTCCTAAACCGATAGAACAAGATTACGAAAACCATAAAGAAGATCCAGGACCAGCACAACCTGCAGTTACAGAGCGTGACGAAAATGGAGCAGGTTCTGTTTTAAAATGGATCATCCCAATAGCAGTTATTATCGGATTGATAGTATGGTTTGCAATGAAAAAGTAATTAGCTTTAGATTATAATTGAACGCCGGTTGTTGATGCGACCGGCGTTTTTTTGTTTAAATAACTTCTGGTTTAGGTAATTAGCCCCGACTGAAAGCGATATCCCGATTCATCAAACGATCAGTGAGCACCTAAGGATCGGGATTTAGAAAAAGGCGGGAACAAATTTTATGAGCTGCAGATACTTGCGCTTCAAAAACTATTTAAGCAGTTTTACCTGATACAAGTCATTTCGTCTGTCTTTTAACACTTTAACTGTTCCATAATGGTGCAATTCGTCAAGAAGATGCAAATCTACATCGACCACCAAAACCATTTCCGTGTTTGGAGTGGCCTCTGCTTTCACTGCATTGGTGGGAAAAGCGAAATCAGAAGGGGTGAAAACAGCAGATTGTGCAAATTGAATATCCATATTGTTCACCTTTGGTAAATTGCCTACGCAGCCCGCAATGGCAACATAACATTCATTTTCTATTGCTCTTGCCTGTGCACAATGACGTACCCGGGTATAGCCATTTTGTGTATCAGTTAAGAAAGGTACGAACAAAATCTGCATGCCTTGATCGGCATAAATGCGGCTTAACTCAGGAAATTCTACGTCATAACAAATTAAAATGCCGATTTTACCACAGTCGGTATCAAACACCTGCACCTTGTCGCCACCAATCATTCCATAATATTTTTGTTCGTTGGGGGTGATGTGAATCTTTCTATACTCATCGATTTTTCCCGTTCTATGGCATAAGTATGTAGCATTATAAAGTTTTCCTCCGTCAAGTAAGGGCATGCTTCCGGTAATAATATTCACATTGTAGCTTAGTGCATACTCATGCATTCTGTCCACAATTTCCTGAGTTTTCTCTGCCAGTTTACGCATGGCTTCAATTTCTGGAAGATGGTTGTAAGGTTGTAGCAATGGTGTATTAAATAACTCCGGGAACATAATGAAATCGGATTTGTAACCACTTAACGCATCGACAAAAAATTCCACTTGCTCATAAAAAACGTCCATATCTGGAAACAAACGCATTTCCCACTGCACCAAACCTAAGCGAATGGTCATTGCTGAACGGGCGGAAGCATCGATACCCTGATAATAGATGTTGTTCCACTCAATTAACGTTGCATATTCTTTCGACTCTTTATCGCCGGGAAGATAATTTTTCAATACTTTTCTAACGTGAAAATCATTAGAGATTTGAAAGGTTAGGGTAGGATCATAGATTTCCTTAGCCTTTACTTTATCGATGTATTGCCTTGGCGTTAAAGTTTCTGAATAGGTATGGTAACCAGGAATTCTCCCACCAGCGATAATGCTTTTTAAATTTAAGCTCTCGCAAAGCTCTTTACGTGCTTCATATAGTCTGCGTCCTAATCTTAAACCTCTAAATTCAGGGTGAACAAATATTTCAATTCCATATAGTGTATCACCATTAGCATCGTGAGTGCTGAAAGAGTAATCGCCGGTAATTAATTTGTAAGTATGTCTATCGCCATATTCGTCGTATTCTACAATAATTGAAAGTGAACAAGCTACTACTTTATCATCGACAGCAATACAAAGCTGTCCTTCGGGGAAGATACTTAATAATTTAGCAATGCTTGATTTTGGCCAGATTGAACCTCCCATGCTATCGTAGGCTTGTAACATTGATTCTTTTAAATCGGCATAATCTTCAAGCGTGAGCTTACGTAATTCGATATTCATAATTTGTTGGTTTTATAGATAAGGAACAGAAAAGTTAGTTTAATGTTTTTGTAAATTGGAAGCCAATAGTTTTTGAAGATACTCTTTTAAGGAATATTTCCTAAGTTTATAAATGACAGAAAATGAATTATCATATGTTATTCGAGGTTGTATATTCAAAGTTTATAATGCTTTAGGTCCAGGTTTGTTGGAGTCGGCTTATGAAGTAGCATTAAAATACGAACTTTTAAAAGAGGAGTTGGAAGTGCAGAGTCAGGTCGCATTGCCTCTAATTTATGAAGATTTAAAAATCGGTGTTGGTTATCGGCTTGATTTGATTGTAGGGCAAAAGGTTATTGTTGAAGTCAAATCTGTTGAGATGATTGCAAATGTTCATCACAAACAATTGTTGACTTACCTTAAATTGTCTGGATTGAAATTGGGTTTACTTGTGAATTTTGATACAGACAATATAGCAGATAGCATTTTTCGAAAAGTTAATAGGCTCTAATGTATCTATTTCGTTCCCGCTGAATTTCGCTGATAAGATGCGCAGATATAAAAAGATCAAACTTTGACACTCACACGTTGAGGCTCAAAATTTCAGTTTAAATCTCCGTATTTATCTATTTAAATCTGCGGGAGCCTACCTTAAAACAACTTTCCAGTTTGCCCAGGATAATTCTTTTTCAAATGTTTGTAAGCAGCTTCCGTCACTTCCCTTCCCCGGGAGGTACGCATAATGTAACCTTCCTGGATTAAAAAAGGTTCGTAAACTTCTTCAATTGTGCCTTCATCTTCTCCAACTGCAGTAGCTATAGTTTTTAAACCCACTGGGCCTCCTTTAAATTTATCAATGATCGTAGATAGGATTTTGTTATCCATTTCATCTAAACCATGTTCATCAACATTTAAAGCATTTAAGGCATAGTTTGCTATTTCAGGATCGATATTTCCATTTCCTTTTATTTGTGCAAAATCTCTAGTTCTACGCAAAAGTGCGTTTGCAATACGGGGCGTTCCACGACTACGACGGGCAATTTCATAAGCGCCTTCGTCGTCAATTGGTGTATTAAGAATATCAGAAGAACGAAGTACGATTGTAGTCAAAAGCTTTGCATCATAATAAGCCAAACGACAATTGATACCGAAACGAGCCCGTAGTGGTGCGGTTAACAAACCTGAACGGGTTGTTGCGCCAACGAGCGTAAACGGATTGAGCGAAATTTGCACCGAACGGGCATTGGGCCCGGTTTCGAGCATAATGTCGATTTTAAAATCCTCCATGGCAGAATAGAGATACTCTTCAACCAAAGGTGATAGGCGATGGATTTCATCAATGAAAAGAATATCGCCTGTATCTAAACCTGTTAGCAAACCCGCCAAATCGCCGGGTTTATCCAATACGGGACCAGAAGTTACCTTAATGCCAGCACCCATCTCATTGGCGATGATATAAGATAGTGTGGTTTTTCCCAATCCTGGAGGCCCGTGTAATAAAACGTGATCAAGGGCTTCGCCACGAAGTTTTGCAGCCTGAACAAAAATTCGAAGGTTTTCCATCACTTTCTCTTGCCCGGTAAAATCTTCAAAAGCCTGTGGTCTTAATACCCGTTCAATATCTTTGTCCGTAGGACTTAAGCTGCTTGCGTCTGGATCAAGATTTTCGTTCATACAGCAAATATAAAATTAAATGCTAAAAAAATTAGGATTATTTGAATTTATCGGCCACCACCAGCTCTTTTGATCCAGCTATATATTTATAAAAACCTTCACCCGATTTTGCACCTTTTTTTCCGGCAGCAACCATATTAACCAATAACGGACAAGGAGCATATTTAGCATTTCCAAATCCATCATGAAGAACTTTTAATATTGCTAAACATACGTCTAAACCTATAAAATCAGCCAGTTGCAATGGACCCATAGGGTGAGCCATTCCTAATTTCATTACAGTATCGATTTCGTAAACACCAGCGACGCCTTCGTATAAGGTGTATATGGCTTCGTTAATCAGCGGCATCAAAATTCTATTGGCTACAAAACCCGGATAATCATTCACTTCAACAGGCGTTTTTTCCAGGCTTTTAGAAAGCGACATAATCGTTTCCGTAGTTTCATCGCTGGTTTGATATCCCCGAATCACCTCAACCAATTTCATCACCGGCACTGGGTTCATAAAATGCATACCAATTACTTTATCTCCACGATTGGTGGCTGCAGCGATTTTAGTAATTGAAATAGATGATGTGTTGGAAGCCAGGATAGCATTTTCTGGTGCTGCATCATCCAGATCTTTAAAAATTTGAAGCTTTAATTCTATATTTTCCGTAGCTGCCTCAACTATTAAATCAGCATGTTTAACGCCTTCTTTTATCGACGTGAAAGTAGAAATGTTCTTTAGTGTTAGTGTTTTTTGATCTTCAGTAATTAGTCCTTTCGCAACCTGCCTGTCTAAATTTTTAGTAATGGTTTGTGTGGCTTGATCGAGGGCTGTCTGATTAATATCTACCAAACTAACCGAGTAATTAAATTGAGCAAACACATGTGCAATTCCATTGCCCATAGTTCCCGATCCTATAACTGAAATATTCTTTATCATTAAAATTTTGGTTAGGGGTTTCTGTAATGTTTTATTTTCGAAGTTTCCAAAGATATTACTATTGCTGAAAGTATCTTGCTGGTTACAGAACACTTATGTTTTTCGATATAGATTTGCATCTTATTTCTGACAAAAATCTGATTGAACAGGAAAACAAAAACGCTTTATGATTGCTTGATAATGAAAGAAAATAATCGTCAATTTTTCAATGACGTCTTTATAACAGCACTTCCTAGTATCATTTAGGTTAGTTAATGATTAGTTAAAATAGAGATCTGGCTGGATAGCAGATCTCTATTTATTTGAAAATACTTTATGGCGCTAACCTGCTTTTAACCCAGCTACCCTTAACAAGTTCAAAATTAATTCGATCGTGCAACCTGCTTCGGCGACCTTGCCAAAATTCTATGCGAGTTGGCTTTACAATGTAACCCCCCCAGTGTGCCGGCTTGGCGATGCTTTTACCCTCGCTTTTTTCTTTCAGCTCTTCAAACATTTCTTCTAAAAATTTTCTGTCGGGAATAACCTGACTTTGTGGAGAGGCTACCGCACCAATCTGACTGGCTACTGGCCTGGTTACAAAATATTCTTCAGAGGTTTCTTTATCTAGTTTTTCTACCGTGCCTTCAATTCTAACCTGGCGTTCTAAATCTGGCCAGAAGAAAACCAATGCCGCGTAGGGGTTACGTTTCAACTCCTTACCCTTGGCACTTAAATAGTTAGTGAAAAATCTGAAACCATTTTCATCAACGCCTTTTAGTAACACAATCCTGGCATCTGGTCGGCCGGCTTTGTCAGCTGTGGCCAATGTCATCACATTTGGTTCATAAACTTGTGCTTCAACAGCATTTTCAAACCACTTTTGAAATTGCGTAATAGGATTGTTATCTACGTCAGCTTCATCTAACGTGGCGCTTTTATAATCTTGGCGCAGGTTTTGTAGAAATTCGTTTGTAACTTGCATAGAACAAAAATAGGCATCTTTTATGGTGCTTCAAATGATTATCGTGATGCTGAACAATATAAAACCGAAAACCGGAAGATTATTAATTTCTGAACCCTTTATGGCTGATCCCAATTTTAAACGTTCGGTGGTGTTATTAACCGAGCACGGAGAAGATGGAACAGTTGGCTATATTTTAAATCAGATGGGAAACTTGCTGGTTAAAGATGTGATTCAAGATTTATGGGAGGCCAATAACCACATCTATTTTGGTGGGCCAGTTGCCGCAGATACTTTGCACTTCATTCACCGGGCTTATGATAAGTTGCAAAGTGGTGAAGAAATTGGCAATGGTATTTATTGGGGAGGCAATTTTGAAACACTAAAAATTTTAATCAACAACAATGCGATTGATGAAAGCGAGATTAAGTTTTTTATGGGTTACTCAGGTTGGGATAACGGACAATTAGCAAGAGAGCTGGAGCAGAATGCCTGGATGGTGAGCGACATCTCACATCCTGAAATTATTTTCGGCAATGATGAAGAAAAACTTTGGAGAGATGTAATTGTAAACCTAGGCCCAAAATATGCCCACGTAAGCAATTTTCCAATAGATCCCAGTTTAAATTAATATTGAGCTTGTCGAAGGATATTGAGCCTCGACAAGCTCAACCAGATATTTATAGTCCGCTCATTTCAGCAGCACTTTCTTCTACCTTTCTTCTAAGCCCATCTTTATAATCCTGCATTTTTACAGTCAGCGATTCATCAGCTGTAGCTAAAATCTGAGCAGCCAATAAACCTGCATTTTTCGCCGCATTTAATGCAACCGTAGCCACGGGAATACCGTTTGGCATTTGTAGGATTGATAAAATACTATCCCATCCATCAATAGAATTGGATGATTTTACAGGCACACCAATTACAGGTAAAGTTGTGATCGATGCTACCATTCCAGGTAAATGTGCAGCACCGCCGGCACCAGCAATAATCACTTTTAAACCCCGTGCTTGTGCCTCTTTTGCATAATCGAACATGCGTTCAGGAGTTCTATGTGCAGAAACTACGGTAATTTCATATTCAATTCCGAATTCTTTTAATATATCAGCAGCATCTTGCATAACAGGCAAATCAGATTTGCTGCCCATAATTATTCCAACTCTCGCACTCATTTTTTGTGTTTTAACTTTAAAATCTTTAGTCTTTGTTCCTTACTCTTTAATCTTCTACGCAATCACCTTCAATGTTTTCTGTACATATCTAGCTTTTTCAATAGCTTTATCTCTATCGATATCAACAATAGTTACATGGCCCATTTTGCGAAACGGTTTGGTATATTTTTTACCGTAAAGATGGACGAAAACGCCATCAATGGCCAAAATCTTCTCCAGATTTTCATACTTAGCTACACCTTCCGAGCCTTTTTCACCAAGCAAATTAATCATCACTGCATTGGTAATGCTTGTGGTATCGCCAAGCGGCAAATTATAAATTGAGCGCAAATGTTGTTCAAATTGAGAAACGTAATTGCCTTCAATTGTTTGGTGCCCGCTATTGTGTGGACGCGGCGCCACTTCGTTTACCAAAAGTTCACCATCACTACAAACAAACATTTCTACTGCCAAAATACCAGTAATATTCATTGCAGAAGCGATACTTTTTGCGATGTTTTCAGCTTTTTGTTGCAGGCTTTCTGCAAAAGTTGAGGGCGAAATAAGAAACTCAACTAAATTGGCTTCAGGATTAAATTCCATCTCCACCATTGGGAAGGTTTTCATGTCGCCATTTGAATTTCGGGCAACAATCACGGCAACTTCCTTTTCAAAATCAACCAATTTTTCTACAATACATGGTGCATCAAAGGCCTTATCTAAATCGGCAGCACCATTAATTTTCATCACCCCTTTGCCGTCGTAGCCATCTTTACGCAACTTTAAAATATAAGGATAGGGGATCGCACTATTTAACATATCCTCTTTGGTATTTGCGATATGAAAAGGAGAGGTAGGAATATCGTTCTCTTTAAAAAACTGCTTTTGTACGCCTTTATCCTGAATTAAACGAATTACCCTTGACTGTGGAAAAACTTGCTTGCCTTCTTTTTCCAGTTGTTCCAAAGCATCAATATTTACCTTTTCAATTTCTATGGTAATAATATCGGCTTTCTTTCCAAAGTTATAAACGGTGTCAAAATCGGTAATCGAACCGTTTTCAAAATAATTTGCAATGTGTTTGCAAGGAGCATCAGGGTCAGGGTCTAAAACTAAAGAGGTAACGTTATAGTTAATGGCTTGCTGAATGAGCATTCTGCCCAACTGACCGCCACCAAGAATACCTAACTTTAATTCGCTAATCTGTTTTGCCATTAATAAAGTAGATTTTTTGAATCGCAAAAATAGCAAAAAATAAAACGCCAATTGGGATTTTGTGAAATCATTTAACCACAGATAGAAAGGATGGACACAGATAATAAATCCGTGTTTATCTGTGTCCATCTGTGGTAAAAACTACAACGTTATAGTTAAAACTTATAACTTTGCCATAATGGATGCAGAGGCAATAATTATTGGTGCAGGTGCTTGCGGGTTAATGTGTGCGGTACAAGCGGGCTATCTGGGGAAGAAAGTAATTGTACTGGAAAAGAATGAAAAACCAGGTGCCAAGATTTTGATTTCTGGTGGCGGTCGTTGCAATTATACCAACCAGTTTGCTTCAGCAGAACAATTTATTTCTGCAAACCCCCACTTTATTAAATCGGCTTTTACGCAATGGACGGTCGATGACACCGTAAGTTTTTTCGAAACTTATGGGATTCATGGTAGGGAAAAAACATTGGGACAATTGTTCCCCGACGAAAAGAATGCAAAAGATGTGGTACAAGTTTTTACATCCATTTGCGAAGATTTTGGTCAGGAAATTCGCTGCAATGCCGACGTTAAGGATATTGAAATATTACCAGATGGTTTTAGGATTACTTATGAGAAACATGGAAAAAATATCAAGGTAACGGCCGCAAAACTAGTTGTGGCTACTGGAGGTTTACCCATTCAAAAAATGGGTGCAACAGATTTTGCTTTGCGTTTTGCCCGGAAGCATGACTTAAAAATTGTAGAAACAGCACCAGCGCTGGTGCCTTTAACCATCACAGGTAAAGATGAAGAATGGTTTGCCCAGCTTTCTGGTAATTCGGTTTTTTGCGAAGTCAGCAATGATGAAATTTCTTTCGAAGAAAATATATTGTTTACGCATTGGGGTTTGAGCGGTCCGGCAATTTTACAGATTTCGTCCTTCTGGAGAAGAGGAGAAAGCGTAAATCTTAATCTACTGCCCGGTCAAAATATTGTTTCAATATTATCTGAGGAACGCCAAACAAATGGGAAAACACTTTTATCCACTTTGTTAAACCGTTTTTATACGAAGAAATTTACTGATGCTTTAGGGAAATTTTTGCCGCTAACTAAACCGGTTGCGGCCCTAACGAATGCGGAAATCCAGTTAATTGAACAAACGATCCATCACTTTAAAGTGAAACCAGCCGGTGATAAAGGTTATGATAAAGCCGAAGTGATGCGTGGCGGAATTGATACCAATGAAATTTCCTCTAAAACTTTGGAATGTAAAAAGATTCCTGGCTTATTTTTCGGCGGGGAATGCATGGATGTTACGGGTTGGCTGGGTGGTTATAACTTCCAATGGGCCTGGGCAAGTGGCTTCGTAATTGCGCAAAATATTTAGAGCTATTGCCTTTGCGAGGTATCAAGCAATTCTAATATTCTTTTCTACAAGCATTGCGCATTAAGATTGCTTCGTACCTCGCAATGACGACCGTTTTATTAAATGCCAGATCTCCGTGTATTCTGTGTTTCCGTGGCAAAAAAGTTGTTATGTATCTATTGCATAAAATGTGAAGAAGCACTTCTTTATAACTTTTGCAATAGATTATATTGCTTCGTGTCTCTCCATGACGACTATTGACTAACTTATTGCCTGTTCCCTTGGCAAAACCTATAGATAAACATTGGGCATCATTTCCCAGGCCCAAGGCTTTTTGAATGTTTTAAATGTTCTCAACTGAGAGAAATATAGAACTTCACTCGTTTTTCGGTTCGCGATATCTCTTCTGTGTAAATTCCCAACCGTAGTAAATAACTCGCGGGTTTTAAAATCGTAAACACGTTCAGTCATGTCGCCGGTATTCTGGTTAAAATAGAGGTTTATTGCACTGGTTAGAAACCAATCTTTGTTTTCGAATTTAAAAGTATAGCCCAGTTCCCAGCGCCATTCTGCCCCTCCCTGAAAACGCAAATAGAGCTGCTGATCTTTGATTCCGATTTGATTGAGCGGATCTCCGAGTTTACCGCCCTCTTCAGATCTCAGAATAAAATCATTGTTCTGGGTAGATAAGCGGAAATTTCCTGTAGAGTGATCTTTAAAATAAATCGCTAAAATTCTTGGTTTCTGCGTTTCCTTTATAATTTCCGAATTATTATCCCCGTAAGTTCTGGTCTCATCAATCTTTTTATCAAATTCAAAAACAACAGCCATATCCTCAACACCATCGTGATTTAAATCTCCATTTGCTGTTCCAATTACTGTCCAGTTTGTGGGCGTAAGTTGCTCAACAGAAACGCCTTGTGGCTTCACTCTAGGGAAAATGAATGTTTTTTGAGCGAAACAAAGATGTGTTGCTAGAAGAAAAGTAAGTAAATAAAAATATTTCATTCAGATAGAAAAGGTATTGATATCCATTTAAAACGCTTGGATTTGGGTTTTAGTTTAATGGCTATCTTAACCAAATCGTCATGCTGAATTTTTTTTAGCATTTCAATAGCTTCTCCTCAATCTGAATTTAAACAACCAGACATAAAAATTATCGAATGTTCTGTGAGGACACAAACCTTGGAAATTTGACTTATAATAAATCCCTAAGTTCTAAAATTCCTTTACTTTTGCAGAAAAACAAATCTTTTGAAAACCGAAATCTTTGCCATTACGCCGCCATTTACTCAACTGAATACCCCGTATCCGGCAACAGCGTATATAAAAGGATTTTTAAACACTAAAAATATCTCCTCCACACAAGCAGATTTGGGGATTGAAGTAATATTAGAACTGTTTTCAAAAAATGGATTGGCTGATTTGTTTGAAGTTTCTAGTTCGAAACCAAAAAGTGATAATGCCAAACGCATTTTTGCATTGAAGGATGAATACCTGAAAACTATTGATTCGGTAATTGCCTTCCTTCAAGGTAAAAATCCAACGTTGGCATTGCAAATTTGTGGAGATGATTTTCTTCCACAGGCGGCTCGCTTTGAACAATTAGAAGAACTCGATTGGGCATTCGGAGCAATGGGAACGCAGGATAAGGCGAAGCACCTGGCAACATTATACCTCGAAGATATTTCCGATTATATCGTAGAATGTGTAGATGAAAATTTCGGTTTCAGTCGCTACGCAGAACGTTTAGGCAGAAGCGCCAATTCTTTCGACGAATTATATACTGCGTTACAAAATAAACCAACTTACATCGATCAAATTCTTATTGAAATTTTAAAGGATAAGATAGCAGCGATTGAGCCCAAGTTGTTTTTGATTTCTGTTCCTTTCCCAGGTAATTTATATAGCGCTTTTCGGTGTGCGCAGTGGGTAAAAGCAAATTATCCTGAAATTAAAATTTCTATGGGTGGTGGCTTCCCAAACACGGAGTTGCGCTCACTTTCTGATGAACGTGTTTTCGAATTTTTCGATTTCATCACGTTGGATGATGGAGAATTACCGATTGATTTGCTCATTCAAAACATCGGCGGAACCTTGCCGCAGGAAATGCAAATGTATAAGCGTACATTTTTGTTGGAAAATGACAAGGTGGTTTACAAAAACGATTCCTTTAGAAAAGACTACAAACAAGCTGATGTTGGTACGCCCGATTACAGCGGATTGTTGCTTGATCAATATATTTCGGTAATAGAAATCGTAAACCCAATGCACCGAATGTGGAGTGACGGCAGGTGGAATAAACTGACCATGGCCCATGGATGCTACTGGGGAAAATGCACATTTTGTGATATCTCACTGGATTATATAAAGGTTTACGAACCAGTTCAAGCCAAACAAATTGTTGATCGGATTGAAGATTTATCTACCAAGACAGGGCAGAATGGGTTTCATTTTGTTGATGAGGCTGCTCCACCTGCTCTGATGCGTGAAGTTGCACTTGAAATTATCAGAAGGAAATTAGCGGTTACCTGGTGGACAAATATTCGTTTCGAAAAAAGTTTTACAGCAGATTTATGCTTGCTGCTAAAAGCATCGGGCTGCATTGCTGTTTCAGGCGGTCTCGAAGTGGCCTCCGATAGGCTACTAAAACTGATCGACAAAGGTGTAACTGTTGAACAGGTTGCCCGGGTAACGCGGAACTTAACAGCAGCAGGCATCATGGTTCACGCTTATTTAATGTATGGCTATCCCACACAAACGATACAAGAAACTGTTGATAGTTTAGAAATGGTTCGTCAACTATTTGAGGCTGGCGTACTGCAATCGGGTTTTTGGCATCAGTTTGCGATGACGGCACACAGTCCCGTGGGCATGTACCCCGAAAAGTTTGGAGTGGTAAAGGAAACAGAAGCAATTGGCACTTTCGCTAATAACGACATTAACTACTTCGATAAAACCGGCATCGACCATAACAAGTTTAGTTACGGGTTGAAAA
>Ga0308159_1003246_pt1 | contig 16839 bp, 10 predicted proteins | sample PhyCR1_FD_201040 | JGI IMG/M metagenome (GOLD analysis project Ga0308159, IMG submission 201040) | Phyllosphere microbial communities from UC Gill Tract Community Farm, Albany, California, United States - DLSLC.R1 | ecosystem: Host-associated > Plants > Phyllosphere > Unclassified | place: USA... | reverse complement strand
GTTGCATGAACTGTCCTGTCAGGACGGACAGCGTGGGTCGACTTGTCAGCTAGCTGAGGAACCCTATGGTTTACTCCTATACCGAGAAAAAACGTATTCGTAAGGATTTTGGTAAACGTCCGCAAGTACTGGACATACCTTATCTCCTTTCCATCCAGCTCGACTCGTTCCAGAAGTTTATCGAGCAAGATCCAGAAGGTCAGTACGGACTGGAAGCTGCATTCCGCTCTGTATTCCCTATTGCGAGCTACAGCGGCAACTCTGAGTTGCAGTATGTCAGCTATCGCCTGGGTGAACCTGTCTTTGACGTGAAAGAGTGTCAGATCCGTGGCGTGACCTATTCGGCACCGCTGCGCGTGAAACTGCGTCTGGTGGTCTATGAGCGCGAAGCGCCAGAAGGCACCGTAAAAGACATTAAAGAACAAGAAGTCTACATGGGCGAAATTCCGCTCATGACCGACAATGGTACCTTTGTTATCAATGGTACCGAGCGCGTTATCGTTTCTCAGCTGCACCGTAGTCCTGGCGTGTTCTTTGATAGCGATAAGGGTAAAACCCACTCATCGGGTAAAGTGCTCTACAACGCACGTATCATCCCTTACCGCGGTTCATGGCTCGACTTTGAGTTTGACCCGAAAGATAACCTGTTTGTCCGTATTGACCGTCGTCGTAAGCTGCCGGCCACTATCATCCTGCGTGCGTTGCAGTTCACTACACCTCAGATCCTCGATATCTTCTTCGAGAAAGTGGTGTTTGAGATTCGCGACAACAAGCTGCAGATGGAGCTGGTGCCTGAGCGCCTGCGCGGTGAAACTGCGACCTTCGATATCGAAGCGAACGGCACCGTCTACGTCGAAAAAGCACGCCGTATTACTGCGCGCCATATCCGTCAGCTGGAAAAAGATGGCATTCAGCACATCGAAGTTCCGGTTGAATATATCGCGGGCAAAGTGGTCGCTAAAGACTACATCGATGAGAGCACCGGTGAGCTGATCATTGCAGCGAACATGGAACTGTCACTGGATCTGCTGGCCAAGCTGAGCCAGTCCGGTCACAAGCGCATCGAAACGCTGTTCACCAACGATCTGGACCACGGTCCATATATGTCCGAGACCCTGCGTGTTGACCCAACCAGCGATCGTCTGAGCGCACTGGTTGAGATCTACCGCATGATGCGTCCTGGTGAGCCGCCAACACGCGAAGCAGCAGAGAACCTGTTTGAGAACCTGTTCTTCTCTGAAGATCGTTACGATCTTTCTGCTGTGGGTCGTATGAAGTTCAACCGTTCATTACTGCGTGATGAAATCGAAGGTTCAGGCATCCTGAGCAAAGATGACATCATCGAAGTGATGAAGAAGCTGATCGACATCCGTAACGGTAAAGGCGAAGTGGACGATATCGACCACCTCGGTAACCGTCGTATTCGTTCAGTTGGTGAAATGGCTGAGAACCAGTTCCGTGTCGGTCTGGTACGTGTTGAGCGTGCGGTTAAAGAGCGTCTGTCACTGGGCGACCTTGATACCCTGATGCCACAGGACATGATCAACGCGAAGCCGATTTCGGCCGCGGTGAAAGAGTTCTTTGGTTCCAGCCAGCTTTCTCAGTTTATGGATCAGAACAACCCGCTGTCAGAGATTACGCACAAACGTCGTATCTCTGCTCTCGGCCCGGGTGGTTTGACACGTGAGCGTGCCGGCTTCGAAGTGCGTGACGTACACCCAACGCACTACGGTCGTGTCTGCCCAATCGAAACCCCTGAAGGCCCGAACATCGGTCTGATCAACTCCTTGTCTGTGTATGCACAGACCAACGAGTACGGTTTCCTTGAGACGCCTTACCGCCGTGTTATCGACGGTCTGGTTTCTGACGAGATTCACTACCTGTCTGCTATCGAAGAGGGTAACTACGTTATCGCTCAGGCGAACGCCCCTCTTGATGATAACGGTGCGTTTGTTGATGACCTGGTCACCTGCCGTAGCAAAGGCGAATCGAGCCTGTTCAGCCGCGATCAGGTTGACTACATGGACGTTTCGACTCAACAGATCGTTTCTGTCGGTGCGTCACTGATCCCGTTCCTGGAACACGATGATGCTAACCGCGCCCTTATGGGTGCGAACATGCAACGTCAGGCCGTTCCAACTCTGCGTGCTGATAAGCCGCTGGTTGGTACGGGTATGGAACGTGCTGTTGCCGTTGACTCCGGTGTAACTGCCGTTGCCAAACGTGGCGGTACCGTACAGTACGTCGACGCATCACGCATCGTTATCAAAGTTAACGAAGACGAAATGCATGCTGGCGAAGCCGGTATCGACATTTATAACCTGACCAAATATACCCGTTCTAACCAGAACACCTGCATCAACCAGATGCCATGTGTTTCTCTGGGTGAGCCGGTTGAGCGCGGCGACGTGCTGGCAGATGGCCCGTCCACCGATCTGGGTGAACTGGCGCTGGGCCAGAACATGCGCGTAGCGTTCATGCCGTGGAACGGTTACAACTTCGAAGACTCCATCCTGGTCTCCGAGCGTGTGGTACAGGAAGATCGCTTTACGACTATCCACATTCAGGAACTGGCTTGCGTGTCGCGTGACACCAAACTGGGGCCGGAAGAGATTACCGCTGATATCCCGAACGTGGGTGAAGCTGCACTCTCTAAACTGGATGAGTCAGGCATCGTCTACATCGGTGCTGAAGTGACCGGTGGCGACATTCTGGTTGGTAAGGTTACGCCGAAAGGTGAAACCCAGCTGACGCCAGAAGAGAAACTGCTGCGCGCTATCTTCGGTGAAAAAGCCTCTGACGTGAAAGATTCGTCACTGCGCGTACCGAATGGCGTGTCAGGCACCGTGATCGACGTTCAGGTCTTTACCCGCGATGGCGTGGAAAAAGATAAACGTGCGCTGGAAATCGAAGAGATGCAGCTGAAGCAGGCCAAGAAAGACCTGTCTGAAGAACTGCAGATTCTGGAAGCGGGCCTGTTCAGCCGTATTCAGAACGTATTGATCTCTGGTGGCGTTGAAGCAGACAAACTGGACAAGCTGCCGCGCGAGCGCTGGCTGGAACTGGGTCTGACTGACGAAGCCAAGCAAAACCAGCTGGAGCAGCTGGCAGAGCAGTACGACGAACTGAAGCACGAGTTTGAGAAAAAACTCGAAGGTAAGCGTCGTAAAATCACCCAGGGCGATGATCTGGCACCAGGCGTGCTGAAAATCGTTAAGGTCTATCTGGCTGTTAAGCGTCAGATTCAGCCGGGTGACAAAATGGCAGGCCGTCACGGTAACAAAGGTGTTATCTCCAAGATCAACCCGATTGAAGATATGCCTTACGATGAAAACGGCACGCCGGTTGACATCGTTCTGAACCCGCTGGGCGTACCATCGCGTATGAACATTGGTCAGATTCTGGAAACCCACCTGGGTATGGCAGCGAAAGGCATCGGCGAGAAGATCAACGCCATGCTCAAAAAGCAGGAAGACGTCGCGAAACTGCGCGAATTCATCCAGCGCGCCTATGACCTGGGTAGCGATCTGCGTCAGAAAGTTGACCTGAACACCTTCTCCGATGACGAAGTATTGCGTCTGGCTGAGAACCTGAAGAAAGGTATGCCAATCGCCACTCCGGTGTTTGATGGCGCGAAAGAGAGCGAAATCAAAGAGCTGCTGCAGCTCGGCGGCTTGCCTTCTTCCGGTCAGATTACCCTGTTTGACGGCCGTACCGGTGAGCAGTTCGAACGTCAGGTAACCGTTGGCTACATGTACATGCTTAAACTCAACCACCTGGTTGATGACAAGATGCATGCACGTTCAACCGGTTCCTACAGCCTGGTTACTCAGCAGCCGCTGGGTGGTAAGGCGCAGTTCGGTGGTCAGCGCTTTGGTGAGATGGAAGTATGGGCACTGGAAGCATACGGTGCCGCGTATACCCTGCAGGAAATGCTTACCGTTAAGTCTGATGACGTCAACGGCCGTACCAAGATGTATAAAAACATCGTTGACGGTAACCATCAGATGGAACCGGGCATGCCGGAATCCTTCAACGTACTGTTGAAAGAGATTCGCTCGCTGGGTATCAACATCGAGCTGGAAGACGAGTAACCCCTTTTCAGGCTGCGGTTCGCCGCCGCCTGAAAGCGCAGGGTTTAAAGCGCTCGCAATTGTACTGGTTACGGGGCGTTCAATTTCGGTTGGACGCCCTCTGAGTCTCACTCCGACGGGAGCTAATCCGTGAAAGACTTACTTAAGTTTCTGAAAGCGCAAACTAAGACCGAAGAGTTTGATGCGATCAAAATTGCGCTGGCTTCGCCAGACATGATCCGTTCCTGGTCTTTTGGTGAAGTGAAAAAGCCAGAAACCATTAACTACCGTACTTTTAAGCCAGAGCGCGATGGTCTGTTCTGTGCCCGTATCTTCGGGCCGGTAAAAGACTATGAGTGCCTGTGCGGCAAATACAAGCGCCTGAAACACCGTGGTGTGATTTGTGAGAAGTGCGGCGTTGAAGTGACCCAGACTAAAGTACGCCGTGAGCGTATGGGCCACATCGAACTGGCGTCCCCGACTGCGCACATCTGGTTCCTGAAGTCACTGCCATCGCGTATCGGCTTACTGCTGGATATGCCACTGCGTGACATTGAGCGCGTGCTCTACTTTGAATCTTACGTGGTAATCGAAGGTGGCATGACCAACCTCGAAAAGCGTCAGATTCTGACTGAAGAGCAGTACCTTGACGCTCTGGAAGAGTTCGGTGACGAGTTCGACGCCAAAATGGGCGCCGAAGCGATCCAGGCCCTGTTGAAAAACATGGATCTGGAGCAGGAGTGCGAGCAGCTGCGTGAAGAGCTGAACGAAACTAACTCCGAAACCAAACGTAAAAAACTGACCAAGCGCATCAAGCTGCTGGAAGCGTTCGTACAGTCTGGCAACAAGCCAGAGTGGATGATCCTGACCGTGCTGCCTGTTCTGCCACCGGATCTGCGTCCGCTGGTACCGCTGGATGGTGGCCGTTTCGCAACGTCGGATCTGAACGATCTTTATCGTCGCGTGATCAACCGTAACAACCGCCTGAAACGCCTGCTGGATCTGGCTGCGCCAGATATCATCGTGCGCAACGAAAAGCGTATGTTGCAGGAAGCGGTCGATGCACTGCTGGACAACGGTCGTCGTGGTCGTGCGATCACCGGTTCCAACAAGCGTCCGCTGAAATCACTGGCTGACATGATCAAAGGTAAGCAGGGTCGTTTCCGTCAGAACCTGCTGGGTAAACGTGTCGACTATTCTGGTCGTTCGGTTATCACCGTAGGTCCATACCTGCGCCTGCATCAGTGCGGTCTGCCGAAGAAAATGGCACTCGAACTGTTCAAACCGTTCATTTACGGCAAGCTGGAACTGCGTGGCCTGGCCACCACCATCAAAGCCGCGAAGAAAATGGTTGAGCGCGAAGAAGCGGTTGTCTGGGATATCCTCGACGAAGTGATCCGTGAGCACCCGGTTCTGCTGAACCGTGCGCCTACGCTGCACCGTCTGGGTATTCAGGCCTTTGAACCGGTTCTGATCGAAGGTAAAGCAATCCAGCTGCACCCGCTGGTTTGTGCGGCATATAACGCCGACTTCGATGGTGACCAGATGGCTGTTCACGTACCGCTGACGCTGGAAGCCCAGCTGGAAGCGCGTGCGCTGATGATGTCGACCAACAATATCCTGTCACCTGCGAACGGCGAGCCAATCATCGTTCCTTCTCAGGACGTTGTACTGGGTCTGTACTACATGACCCGTGACTGTGTTAACGCCAAAGGCGAAGGCATGGTGCTGACTGGCCCGAAAGAAGCTGAGCGTATTTATCGCGCTGGCCTCGCATCGCTGCATGCTCGCGTTAAGGTGCGTATCACCGAACACGAGAAAAATGAGCAGGATGAGTGGGTTGCTAAAACCAGCATCATCGACACCACGGTTGGCCGTGCCATCCTGTGGATGATCGTGCCAAAAGGTCTGCCTTTCTCCATCGTTAACCAGGCGCTGGGCAAAAAAGCTATCTCCAAAATGCTGAACACCTGTTACCGCATTCTGGGCCTGAAGCCGACCGTTATCTTTGCTGACCAGACCATGTACACCGGTTTCGCTTACGCAGCCCGTTCAGGCGCGTCTGTCGGCATCGACGACATGGTTATTCCAGAGAAGAAAGTGGAAATCATCACCGAAGCGGAAGCAGAAGTGGCTGAGATCCAGGAGCAGTTCCAGTCTGGTCTGGTAACCGCCGGCGAACGTTACAACAAAGTCATCGATATCTGGGCAGCGGCCAACGAACGTGTTGCCAAGGCGATGATGGAAAACCTCTCAACCGAAACCGTTATTAACCGTGACGGCGTAGAAGAGCGACAGGTTTCCTTTAACAGCATCTTTATGATGGCTGACTCCGGTGCGCGTGGTTCTGCTGCACAGATTCGTCAGCTGGCCGGTATGCGTGGTCTGATGGCGAAGCCAGATGGCTCCATCATCGAAACACCAATCACGGCGAACTTCCGTGAAGGGTTGAACGTACTCCAGTACTTCATCTCAACCCACGGTGCACGTAAAGGTCTGGCGGATACCGCACTGAAAACGGCGAACTCCGGTTATCTGACGCGTCGTCTGGTTGACGTTGCACAGGATCTGGTTGTTACCGAAGATGACTGTGGTACACACGAAGGCATCATGATGACACCTGTCATCGAAGGTGGCGATGTTAAAGAGCCACTGCGTGAACGTGTACTGGGTCGTGTGACCGCTGAAGACGTTCTGAAGCCGGGTACTGCTGACATTCTGGTTCCACGCAACACGCTGCTCGATGAGCACTGGTGTGACGTGCTGGAACTGAACTCAGTCGATAGCCTGAAAGTCCGCTCAGTAGTAGGTTGTGAAACCGACTTTGGTGTGTGTGCGCATTGCTATGGTCGCGACCTGGCACGTGGTCACATCATCAACAAAGGTGAAGCGATCGGTGTTATCGCGGCACAGTCCATCGGTGAGCCAGGTACACAGCTGACGATGCGTACGTTCCACATCGGTGGTGCGGCATCACGTGCGGCTGCTGAATCCAGCATTCAGGTGAAGAACAAAGGTACCATCAAGCTGACCAACGCTAAGTCGGTAACGAACTCGGCAGGCAAGCTGGTGATCACCTCGCGTAACGTTGAACTGAAAATGATCGACGAATTTGGTCGTACCAAAGAGAGCTATAAAGTTCCTTATGGTTCTACCATGGCGAAAGGTGATGGTGAGCAGGTTGCAGCGGGCGAAACCGTCGCAAACTGGGATCCGCATACCATGCCAGTCATCACCGAAGTGGGCGGTTTCATTCGCTTCACGGACATGGTTGATGGCCAGACCATTACCCGTCAGACAGATGACTTAACCGGTCTTTCTTCGCTGGTGGTTCTGGACAGTGCTGAACGTACTGCGGGCGGTAAAGATCTGCGTCCTGCGCTGAAAATTGTTGATGCCAACGGCAACGACGTTCTGATTCCGGGCACCGACATGCCGGCTCAGTACTTCCTGCCTGGTAAAGCGATTGTTCAGCTGGAAGATGGCGTGAAGATCAGTGCTGGTGACACGCTGGCGCGTGTTCCGCAGGAATCTGGCGGTACCAAGGATATTACCGGTGGTCTGCCACGCGTTGCTGACCTGTTCGAAGCGCGTCGTCCGAAAGAGCCAGCTATTCTGGCGGAGATCAGCGGCATCATCTCCTTCGGTAAAGAGACCAAAGGTAAGCGTCGTCTGGTCATCACTCCGCTGGATGGCAGTGAGCCGTACGAAGAGATGATTCCGAAATGGCGTCAGCTGAACGTGTTCGAAGGTGAACGTGTTGAGCGCGGTGACGTGGTTTCCGATGGCCCAGAGTCTCCACATGACATCCTGCGCTTGCGTGGCGTGCATGCGGTGACCCGTTACATCACTAACGAAGTGCAGGAAGTTTACCGTCTGCAAGGCGTTAAGATTAACGATAAGCACATCGAAGTCATCGTTCGTCAGATGCTGCGTAAAGCAACCATCGTGAGCGCAGGAAGTGCAGACTTCCTGGAAGGTGAGCAGGCTGAATTCTCTCGCATCAAGATCTCTAACCGTGATCTGGAAGCGAACGGAAAAGTTGGCGCAACCTTCATGCGTGACCTGCTGGGTATTACCAAAGCGTCACTGGCTACCGAATCGTTCATCTCTGCAGCATCGTTCCAGGAAACCACGCGTGTCCTGACCGAAGCAGCAGTAGCAGGTAAGCGCGATGAACTGCGCGGCCTGAAAGAGAACGTAATCGTGGGTCGTCTGATCCCGGCCGGTACCGGTTATGCGTACCATCAGGATCGTATGCGCCGCAAAGCGGCAGGTGAAGTTCCGGTTGCACCGCAGGTTACTGCGGATGAAGCCTCAGCCAGCCTGGCTGAACTGTTGAACGCCGGTCTCGGCGGCAACAAAGACGATTAATCGTCCTTTGCCTGATAAAAACCCTGCCTCGGCAGGGTTTTTTTTTGTCTCTGATTCAGGCATTCCAGTCGTTGCGGCCAAGGCCAATGTCTTTCAGCTGACTGTCACTCAGCTTCGACAGGATGACGCGCGTCTCACGCCTCAGCTGCCAGCGTTTATAACTGCGCCAAAGATAGCGAACCAGCTGGTAAGGCGTGCCTGTAAACGGTTTAGCTGCGCGATTCTCGTCGTATCCCATGATAGTGCCCTCAGTGAATTGTCTGAGGACTATTCTCAGCGGATCGCTCTGTATGATACAGACGCAAAAATCACCTTTCTTTAACATACAGATTGCGGTAATGGCGATCTGAATGGTAAAAAAGAGGCATAACTGTACCGGTTAATGCTCAGCTACTGAGTCAGAGGAAATACAATGACGCGATATGAACATCTGGCCACGCTGTTGGCTCAGCGTATCGAACAAGGTTTATATCGCAGTGGTGAGCGCCTGCCCTCGGTACGCAGTCTGAGTGCCGAACATGGCGTCAGTATCAGCACCGTGCAGCAGGCTTATCATCTGCTGGAAGAGAAGCAGATGATTACGCCGCAGTCGCGCTCTGGCTATTTTGTGGCTTCGCGTAAGGCGACGCCCCCGATGCCTGCGCTGACCCGTCCCGCACAGCGGCCGGTTGAGGTAACGCAGTGGGATGCGGTGCTGGAGCTGATTAACAGTCGTCTGGAAGATGATGTGTTGCAGCTGGGAAGCGGCATGCCCGATCTGACGCAGCCGACGCTTAAGCCGCTGTGGAAAGCCTTCAGCCGTCAGGCACAGAAGCAGGACATCGCGCTGCTCAATTATGACAACCTCTATGGTGTTCTCGCACTGCGGCAACAGGTTGCACGACTGGCGATAGACAGCGGTTGCCAGCTCACCGCCGATGATATTGTTATTACCACCGGCTGCCATGAAGCGTTATCGGTAGCCGTGCGTGCGGTCTGCGAACCCGGCGATATCATTGCCGTTGAGTCGCCTTCGTTTCACGGGATCATGCAAACCCTGCGCGGATTTGGCATTCGTGCCATTGAGATCCCAACCGATGCGGTAACCGGCATCAGCCTGGAAGCGCTGGAACTGGCGTTTGATCAATGGCCGATTAAAGCAGTCGTTGTTGTGCCGAACTGTAATAATCCGCTGGGATTTATCATGCCTGATCCACGTAAGCGGGCATTGCTGGCACTGGCGCAGCGGTTTGACGCGGCGGTCATTGAAGATGATGTTTATGGTGAGTTAGCCTGGGAATATCCGCGTCCAACCACCATTAAAGCACTGGATCTCGATGGCCGTGTTCTGCTGTGCAGCTCCTTTTCCAAAACACTGGCGCCAGGTTTGCGCGTCGGCTGGGTTGCACCCGGCCGCTACCGCGACCGTGTACTGCACATGAAATATATCGTCACAGGTTCCACCGCCACACAGCCTCAGCATGCGGTCTCCGAATTTATCCGCCAGGGCCATTATCAGCCCCATCTGCGCCGGATGCGGCAAATCTACCATCGTAACTATGAAACCTTTAGCTGCTGGGTGCGCCACTACTTTCCCTGCGGCATCTGCGTTTCCCGTCCTCAGGGCGGTTTTCTGATGTGGATAGAACTCCCCGAAGCGTTTGATGCGGTCCGGCTCAATCGCGAATTGCGCGAGTCAAAAATTCAGATAGCCGTAGGCTCACTCTTTTCGGCCTCGGGTAAATACCGTAACTGTCTGCGCTTAAACTACGGGCTGCCGATCAACGAGCAGACTGAACAGGCGCTGGCGCTGGTGGGTGCAGCCGTCGAACGCGCCATGCTCTCGTGCCAGCATGAAACGCAGATTTCAGCTTCAACTCTCGCATAGCGAAAAGAAGAAGCAGGGCCGGCAAGAGGAGGGAACCGGCCCTGGTCAGATAACCTTAACCTGACGGAGGCCACGTTAAGGTTTTACATCAGAGCACGCCAGCAGCAACTTACGCTTTTGCGCGTCACTTTCCCGGCAGAAACGCTGGCGTTACTGGTTTTGCAGCCGCTCTGCGGGACAGCTTCCACAATTCCTTATTGGTGAGGCTCTGCCAGCGCCAGCAGAGTTCGTGTTGCTTCACGCCAGTCATCTGCCTGGGTAATCGCACTCACCACCGCAATACTGCCCACGCCGGTTGCCAGCACGTCAGGTGCGCGTTCAATCGAAATACCGCCAATTGCCACGGTGGGGATATGCGTCAGGCGCGTCAGATGCCGCTTCAGCTGCTCAATGCCCTGCGGCGCGGAAGGCATCTCTTTGGTCTGCGTCGGGAAAATATGTCCAAGCGCGATGTAAGAGGGCTGGATTGCCAGTGCGCGGTCCAGTTCAGTATCGTCATGGGTGGAGAGCCCCAGACGCAATCCTGCCTGATGAATCCGGGCAAGATCGGCGACATCGAGATCCTCCTGACCCAGATGCACGCCATAAGCCTGATGCTTTATCGCCAGCTGCCAGTAGTCATTGATAAACAGGCGCGCGTCATAGCGTTTACCCAGTACAATCGCCTGAGCGATGGCGGGCTCGGCGACCTCATCGGGCTGATCTTTGATGCGCAGCTGCAGCGTACGAACGCCCATCTCCAGCAGGCGTTCAATCCAGTCGGGGCTATCAACCACCGGATAAAGCCCCAGGCGTGGGGCGGTAGCGGGAAATGCGGGCATCGTTACTCCTCCTTAGTGGCGTCGGCGGGATGATAAAGCTCACCGCCGCGCCGACGAAAACGGTCTGACATCTGCGCCATGCCTACTTCAACGGGCTCGGCGCGCGTATCCTGACGTGCCGCGAACTCGCGCACCTCCTGGGAAATTTTCATCGAGCAGAACTTAGGGCCGCACATCGAGCAGAAATGAGCCACCTTGCCCGACTCCTGCGGCAGGGTTTCGTCATGCATTGCCCGTGCCGTATGGGGATCCAGCGCCAGATTAAACTGATCTTCCCAGCGGAACTCAAAGCGCGCTTTGGACATAGCGTTATCACGGATCTGCGCACCCGGATGGCCTTTCGCAAGATCGGCGGCATGCGCCGCGATTTTGTAGGTGATCAATCCCTGCTTCACATCCTCTTTGTTCGGCAGCCCGAGATGCTCTTTGGGCGTGACGTAACACAACATGGCGCAACCAAACCAGCCAATCATGGCGGCACCGATACCTGAGGTGAAATGGTCATAGCCGGGCGCGATGTCGGTGGTCAGCGGGCCAAGAGTGTAGAAGGGGGCTTCATCGCACAGGTCGAGCTGTTCGGTCATGTTGCGGCGGATCATATGCATCGGGACGTGCCCCGGGCCTTCAATCATTACCTGAACGTCATATTCCCAGGCAATACGGGTCAGTTCGCCCAGAGTACGCAGTTCGGCAAACTGCGCCTCATCGTTGGCATCCTGAATGGAACCCGGACGAAGGCCATCGCCCAGCGACAGGGAGACATCATAAGCGGCGCAGATTTCACAAATCTCCCGGAAGTGCTGATACAGGAAGCTCTCCTGATGATGCGACAGGCACCATTTCGCCATGATAGATCCACCCCGCGATACAATCCCGGTCAGACGTTTCGCCGTCATCGGGACATAACGCAGCAGCACGCCAGCGTGGATAGTGAAGTAATCGACACCCTGTTCCGCCTGCTCAAGCAGCGTATCGCGGAATATTTCCCAGTTCAGCGCCTCGGCCACGCCATTCACTTTTTCCAGTGCCTGATAAATCGGCACTGTACCGATTGGCACCGGGCTGTTTCGCAAAATCCATTCGCGCGTTTCATGAATATAACGACCGGTAGAGAGATCCATCACCGTATCGGCACCCCAGCGAGTCGACCAGACCAGTTTTTCCACCTCTTCCTCAATAGAAGAGGTCACCGCCGAGTTACCGATGTTGGCGTTGACCTTAACCAGAAAGTTGCGGCCAATGATCATCGGCTCCGATTCAGGGTGATTGATATTGGCAGGGATGATGGCGCGTCCGGCAGCGACCTCCTGACGCACAAACTCGGGCGTGATACTGGCTGGCAGATGCGCGCCAAAACTGTGGCCGGGATGCTGTTGCAGCAATACCTCACTGCGGATTCGCTCACGGCCCATGTTTTCCCGCAGTGCGATAAATTCCATCTCCGGGGTGATGAGCCCCTGACGGGCATAGTGCAATTGCGTGACGCAGCAGCCTGCGCGGGCACGGCGCGGTGTCGGGAGTTGATCGAAGCGCAGATGATCCAGTCCCTCGTCAGCCAGCCGCTGCTGGGTATAACCCGAGCTGTTCTGTTCGAGAAATTCGCTGTCGTCGCGTTCAGCAATCCAGCGGGCGCGCAGCTTTTCCAGGCCACGATGAACATCGATCTGTGCTGCGGGATCGCCATAGGCACCCGCCGTGTCATAGACCGGTACCGCTTCGTTCTGCTCATAGAGAGGCTGTTCTTTGCTGCCGCCGATGTGGGTCGGGCTTAGCACGATTTCACGCATGGGAACGCGGATATCCTCGCGGCTGCCGGTAATCCAGATGCGGCGGGACTGGGGAAATGCACTGCCGCTTTGCAGGGAATCGATAAATTCCTGCGCCTGGGCACGCTGTTCACGACGGGTTGTTTTTTGGTCAGACATAGCAATCTTCCTGTTAAGGGGGAACGATGCTTGTCCGGAGTTCGGAAGGAGTAACCGTATAGACAGCGTAATCATGCTGGCATACAGAGAATATTTACTCTTGTTCCCTTCGCAGGTTCTAACCTGATCAGGTTCCGCGGATCCCGAATTAACGGTCTCAGCCCAACTGGGCACTCCGACAAGAAGCTGTTTTTACGCTGGTGTCTGATAACAGAGCCAGGCGTAAAAACCTTATATTTCAAAGCAAAAAATAAAAAAGGTTCTTTGGATCACACTCCTCAGAACCTGTTCAGCATAAAAGGGCTACGGGATAATCTCAACCCCTTTGCCGGAGATGATGATTAAGCCGGACGCGCGATATGGCTGTCATTGGCTACCGGCGGGGGGACAAGCTGGTTGTCCCATGCCAGCTGAATCAGCTTATCTTCCAGCGTAAAGCGTGCTTCCAGCACTTCACCCACTTCGGAGAGTGCCTGCTGGAAGGTCATGCAGTTCTCGTCGTCGATCGCCTGCTGCAGGTGGCCGTCATACAACTGCATCAGACGCTCAGTATTGGCTTCCAGCGGTGGATAGATCTGTGCGGCGGCAATCATCGGGCTGTCGCCACTCATTTCACTGATCACGCGTTCATAGATACTGAAGTGACCCGCAGAAAGATAATCGACCAGACCGTGACAGAAGTTGTCCAGAGCCTGCTCATCAAGACGCGTCAGCGCCTCTTTGTTTGGTTTAAGTCCGACCAGGTGATAATAGGTCACCAGTAGCTGACGACGGGCTTCAAGCCACGAATCGACCAGTTCATTACTGCCACCTACGCGTTCAGCCAGGACGTCTAACTGGTTAAGCATATCTAACTCCATGTGAGTTATAGTTGTTTATCTACACACTTAACATCAGGACTTCAGCGTGCGAGTTGACGCTAAGGATGACGAAATAAATGCAATGCGAAATCTCAAGCGTAGACGCTGGATGGTGGATTGTCAGCCATGAACAGAAACTTTGGTTGCCACAAGGTGATTTACCCCACGGAAACGCCGAAAAATTTGGTTTGACCGGCAGTAAAGCCCGGACCATCGGTGAGTGGCAGGGCGAAAAAGTCTGGCTGATTTGTGAGCCGCGTTCTGCCGATATGTTCTCAGTACGACAGCTGATCGATCAGGATGTGGCGCTGTTTCAGCTGGTGGGGCGCGGTGTGCAACTGGCGGAATTCTACCGTTCTCATCGCTGGTGCGGCTATTGCGGCCATGAAATGCACCAAAGCAAACATGAATTTGCCTGTCTCTGCAGCCATTGTCGCGAGCGTTATTATCCGCAGATAGCACCCTGCATCATTGTGGCTATCCGTCGCGGTGATGAAATCCTGCTGGCGAATCATGCCCGCCATCGCAACAAGGTCTACACCGTGCTGGCGGGTTTTGTGGAAGTTGGCGAGACGCTGGAGCAGGCCGTTGCCCGCGAAGTGATGGAAGAGAGCAATATCCGCGTCAAAAACGTCCGTTACGTTACCTCCCAGCCGTGGCCCTTCCCGCAATCGCTGATGACGGCCTTTATGGCGGAGTATGACAGCGGTCATCTGCAGCACGACGGTAAAGAGCTGCTGGATGCGGCCTGGTTCCGTTTTGATGAGCTGCCGTTGCTGCCACCGCCAGGCACCGTGGCGCGCCGCCTGATTGAAGATACCGTCGCCCTGTGCCGCGCCGAAGTGTGAAAGTGCTACACTACACGCCTGTTATTGAGAGAGTGTTGAGATGAGTGAACTGAAGAACGATCGTTATTTGCGTGCCCTGTTACGTCAGCCGGTTGATGTCACGCCGGTCTGGATGATGCGACAAGCCGGGCGCTATTTGCCGGAGTACAAAGCGACACGCGCCCAGGCGGGCGACTTTATGTCACTGTGTAAAAACGCCGAGCTGGCCTGTGAAGTCACCCTTCAGCCGCTGCGCCGTTATCCGCTGGATGCCGCCATCCTCTTCAGTGACATCCTGACCATTCCGGATGCGATGGGACTGGGTCTCTACTTTGAAACCGGCGAAGGCCCGCGTTTCTCAAATCCTGTGACCTGTCGCGCTGACGTTGAGCGTTTACCGGTGCCCGATCCGGAAATGGAGCTGGGCTATGTGATGAATGCTGTCCGCACCATCCGTAAGAACCTGAACGGCGATCTGCCGCTGATTGGCTTCTCTGGCAGTCCGTGGACGCTGGCCACCTATATGGTGGAAGGCGGGAGCAGCAAGGCGTTTACCAAAATTAAGAAGATGATGTATGCCGATCCCGCTACGCTCCACGCGATGCTGGATAAGCTGGCAGACAGCGCCATCCTCTATCTCAATGCTCAGATCCGCGCCGGTGCGCAGTCCGTTATGGTCTTTGATACCTGGGGCGGCGTGCTGACCGGTCGTGATTACCGCGAATTCTCACTCCATTACATGCACAAAATTGTCGATGGCCTGCTGCGTGAAAACGATGGTCGCCGCGTGCCGGTGACGCTCTTCACCAAAGGCGGCGGACAGTGGCTGGAAGCGATGGCCGCCACCGGTTGTGACGCGCTGGGTCTCGACTGGACCACCGATATTGATGACGCACGCCGTCGCGTGGGCGACAAAGTCGCACTGCAGGGCAACATGGATCCTTCTATGCTCTATGCGGCACCTGAGCGTATCGAACAGGAAGTGGCTGGGATCCTGGAGCGCTTTGGCTCAGGTACCGGGCATGTTTTCAATCTGGGTCATGGTATTCATCTGGACGTGCCACCGGAAAATGCGGGCGTCTTTGTTGAGGCGGTACACCGTTTATCACGTCCCTGGCATCAGGAGTAATCATGGATATTGCCGCACTTCGCGCTGAGCAGTTACAACGCGCCGCTGATGTGGTGCGTGAAGATGACTTTGATGTGCTGCCACCCCGCTTTATCGGCGGGGCGGACGTTGGATTTGAGCAGGAAGGCACCATCACCCGGGCGGCGATGGTGATACTGGAGTATCCCTCCTTAAAGCTGGTGGAGCATCGCATCGCACGCGTTGAGACCACCATGCCTTATATTCCGGGCTTTCTCTCATTCCGTGAATATCCAGCGCTGATGGCCGCCTGGCAGATGCTGGAGCAAAAGCCGGACCTGCTGTTTGTAGATGGACACGGTATTTCGCATCCACGACGACTTGGCGTCGCGTCACATTTTGGTCTGCTGGTCGATGTGCCCACCATTGGTGTCGCGAAAAGTCGCCTGTGTGGCCGTTTTGCCGATCTGGATGCGCAGCCTGGCAGTCGCCAGCCACTGATCGACAAAGGTGAGCAGATAGGCTGGGTATGGCGCAGCAAGCTGCGTTGTAATCCGCTGTTTGTCGCCACCGGCCATCGTGTCAGCCTGGATACCGCGTTGCAGTGGGTCGAAAACTGTACGCGTGGTTACCGCCTGCCGGAACCGACCCGCTGGGCCGACGCGGTTGCCTCGAACCGAACCGCTTTCCAGCGCTGGCAAAACGCGCTTTAACACTGTTTGTGCTGCGGTTTTGCAGTTACACTGCGGCCAGCGAAACGAATAAGAGCCACCTTTATGTTACAAAATCCCGTTCATCTGCGTCTGGCGAAGCTGGAAAGCTGGCAGCACCTTACTTTTATGGCCTGCCTGTGCGAGCGCATGTATCCCAACTATCGTGCGTTCTGCGAGCAGACTGAATTTGCCGATCCGGCACTCTATCGCCGTATTCTTGATCTGATCTGGGAAAACCTGACGGTCAAAGATGCGAAGATTAACTTCGACAGCCAGCTGGAAAAGCTCGAAG
>Ga0308159_1003245_pt1 | contig 16850 bp, 18 predicted proteins | sample PhyCR1_FD_201040 | JGI IMG/M metagenome (GOLD analysis project Ga0308159, IMG submission 201040) | Phyllosphere microbial communities from UC Gill Tract Community Farm, Albany, California, United States - DLSLC.R1 | ecosystem: Host-associated > Plants > Phyllosphere > Unclassified | place: USA... | reverse complement strand
ACCGCCAGCGTGTTGCAGGACGCGCTGGGCATGGACGCGGGCTATCTCAGCCGCTTGGTCGCACGCTTCGAGAAGCGCGGCTGGATCGTGCGCGTGCGCCGCGACAATGACGCCCGTGCGCGTGACCTGCGGCTGACCGAGGCGGGACGTGAGGCTTTCGCCATCGTCGACCACCGCCAGAGCCATGCCGTCGGCGATCTGCTCGGCACGGTGGACGGTCAGGCTCGGCGCGATCTGGTCGAGGCCCTGACGCGTGCGCGGCTACTGCTCGACCCGGCATCGGGTGGACCGTTCGTGATCCGGCCCTTCCGCGCCGGCGAGCCCGCGTTGATCGCGGCGCGCCAGTCGCTCCTCTATGCCGAAAGTCACGGCTGGGGTCGCGAGCTGGAGGTGATCGAAAGCGAGGTGACCGCAGCGTTCCTGCGCGACTTCGATCCCGAGCGCGAGCAATGCTGGGTCGCCGAGATCGACGGGGTGATGGCGGGCGCGGTGTTCGTCACCGACGAGGGCGATGGCCTCGCCCGGCTGCGGCTGCTGCATGTCGAGCCCTTCGCCCGCCGCCGGGGCATCGGCGATGCGCTGGTCGGCACTTGCGTCGCCTTCGCACGGGAGAAGGGCTATCGCGCGTTGACGCTGTGGACCCACAGCGTGCTGGAGTCCGCTCGGCGCCTCTATGCCGCGCATGGTTTCGCATGCGTCGAGACGGCGATGCATGAGCGGTTCGGCGTTCCGCTCCAGGGCGAAACCTGGCGGCGGGAGCTGGCGGCGTGACCAGCGTCCTGACGATCCGCCTCGCGACCGAAGCCGACCTCGGGACGCTGCGCGAATTGATGACGCTGTCGATCGATCGCGGCCAGGCGGCGGTGCTGACCCCGGCGCAGATCGTCGCCAGCCGCTCGGTGATGGGGCTGGACACGCAATTGGTACGCGACGGCACGTACTTCGTCGTCGAGGACCATGGCGTGCCGGTCGGCTGCGGCGGATGGAGCCGCCGCGCGACGCTCTATGGCGGCGACCATAGCATGAGCCTGCGCGACCCGGCGCTGCTCGATCCGGTGAAGGACGCCGCTCGCATCCGCGCCATGTACACCCACCCGGATCATGTCCGGCGGGGTATCGGCCGGATGATCCTCGACCACTGCGAGCAAGCGGCACGGGCGGAAGGGTTCGCCGCCGTTGAACTGATGGGCACGGCCGGCGGCGTCCCGCTCTACGCGGCCTGCGGTTACGAGCCGGCTGAGCGCGCCGATACCCATGTCGACGGGGTCGTCGTGCCGTTGACCCGGATGCGGAAGCGGCTGCGCGATCCGGCGTAGCGGGGCAGCGGGCGAAGATTTTGAACCGGCATGTCACACCGGTCGCCACTGTCTCGTCATGGTGTCGGAACCCAAGGAGACCAACCATGACACCCCGTATCCGGAACCCACACGCTCTGGCCCCGGAAGCGATAAAGGCTATGACGGCGCTGGAGCAGAGCTTCACGAAAAGCGGCCTCGACCACGATCTGCTCGAACTGGTGAAATTCCGCGTGTCGCAGATCAACGGCTGCGCCTTCTGCCTGCACATGCATGCGACCGACCTACGCCGTCATGGTGAAAGCGAGATGCGCCTGTACATGCTAAGCGCATGGCGGGAATCGACGCTCTATTCGGATCGCGAGCGGGCCGCGCTCGGCTGGGCAGAGGCGTTGACGCGGTTGCCCGAGACGGGGGCGCCCGATGCGGACTATGATGCGGTCAAGGCGGCATTTTCCGATGCAGAGCAGGTCTGGCTGACCATGGCAATCGGGGCAATCAACACCTGGAACCGCCTCCAAGTGGCTTTCCGCGTCGCGCATCCGGTGGACGATGCCTGACGCCGCGCTGTTCGAGGCGGAGCGGCCGCGGCTCGTCCGGCTGGCCTATCGCATGACCGGCTCGCTCGCCGAAGCGGAGGATCTGGTGCAGGACGCCTGGCTGCGCTGGTCGAGGGCGGAAGAGGTCGAGGCACCCGCCGCGTGGCTAACCCGGGTCGTCACGCGGCTCTGCCTCGATCACCTGAAGTCGGCGCGGGTGCGGCGGGAGACCTATGTTGGCACATGGTTGCCCGAACCGCTGCTCGGCACGACCGATCCGGACGAGGTGGCCGACGATCTGACCGTCACGCTCATGCTGGCCATGGAGCGGCTGTCGCCGTTGGAGCGGGCCGCCTTCCTGCTCCACGATGTGTTCGACGTCGCGTTGCCCGAGGTGGCCAGGACGCTGGACCGCGCGCCCGCAACGGTGCGGCAACTCGCCTCCCGCGCCCGGCGGCATGTCGCGGAGGCGCGGCCGCGCTATCCGGTCGATGCGCAGGAAGCGGCGCGGATCACTCGCGCCTTCTTCGCGGCGGCGCGGGACGGTGACGCGCGTGCTCTGTCGGACCTGCTGGCGGAGGACGTCGCGATCCATTCCGATGGCGGCGGGCGCGTCCTGGCATTCCACAACATCATCCGGGGTCTGGCAAAGGCGCAGCGGTTGTTCATGGGGCTACGTCGCAAATACCCCGACGCGCCGGTGGAAGTGATCCGCTTCGCCACGATCGACGGTCTGCCCGGCTATATCAGCCGCGCGGGCGGCGGCGTGCTCCAGACCACCGCGCTCGACATCCGCGATGGCCGGATCGCGGCGATCTACATCGTCCGCAATCCGGACAAGCTCATCCGCGTCGCAACCGCTCTTCACACCGGACAGGCGGTCGCACGCGGCTGACGCCGGAACGCCAGCAGCATCGCCAGCGCTACCGCCGCCATTGCCGCACCGGCCAGCGACACGGTGGGCAAGCCCAGCCCGGCCCCGATCACGCCGCCGCCCAGCGCCGCGCCGATCGCATTGCCAAGGTTGAAGGCACCGATGTTCATCGCGGAGGCGAGGTTCGGCGCGTCCGAGGCCGCGTCCATCACGCGCATCTGCAGGGGCGGTACGATCGCGAAGCTGGCGATGCCCCAGATCAGGATCGCGATGGCAGCGGTCACCGGCCATTGCATCAGCACGGTGAAGGCGAGCAGCGTCAGCGCCATGATCGCCAGCATGGTCATCAGCGCCCGGTCGACCGAACGGTCCGCCAGCCGACCGCCGACGCCATTGCCGATCGTCGCGCCGACGCCGAACAGCATCAGCATCGCGGTGACATAGGCGGTCGAGGCATGCGTCACATCCCGCAGGATCGGCACGATATAGGTGAAGACGGTAAAGACGCCGCCAAAGCCGATCATGGTCAGGGCCAGCGCCATCACCACCGGTCCGCGCGTCAGCACGCGCAGTTCGGCCCGCATGTCGCCGCCCTTCGCGGCGGGCAGCGGCGGCAGCGCGAGACGCAGCGACAGCATCGCGATAGCCCCGACGCCCGCGATTCCGGCGAACGCCGTGCGCCACCCGATAGACTCGCTGACCCAGGTCGCCGCCGGCACGCCGCCGATCGTGGCGACGGTCAGCCCCGTGAACATCGCCGCCACCGCGCCCGCTCGCTTGTCCGGCGGTACCAGGCTGGCGGCGACCACCGATCCGACGCCGAAGAACGCGCCGTGGTTGAACGAGGTGACGACCCGCGCCGCCATCAGCATCCAATAGCCGCCCGCAACCGCCGACAGTGCGTTGCCGAGCGTGAAGATGCCCATAAGTGCGATCAGCAGTGTCCGCCGGTCGATCCGCCCGGTGGTGAGCGTCATCAACGGCGCGCCGATCAGCACGCCCATCGCATAGGCGCTGACCAGCAGCCCGGCGGCGGGGATCGACACGTGCAGGTCGGCCGCGATCACCGGCAACATGCCCATCGGCGCGAACTCGGTCACGCCGATGCCGAAGGCGCCGACCGCCAGCGCGAGCAATCCGAGGTTGAACTTCATGATCGTGGCTCCCTCAAACCATTGGCGGCGCTAGGCGGGCGAAGCCCTCCTGCTGCCGGTAGGGGGTGTGTGGATAGGGCGGCAGCACGTCGCTCGCCGCGTCGAGCGCCGCCACCTGCTCGGGCGACAGCGCCCAGCCGACCGCACCCAGATTGTCGCGCAACTGCGCCTCGTCGCGCGCGCCGATGATGACCGACGATACGGTCGGCCGCCGCAGCAGCCAGTTGATCGCGACCTGCGGGACCGTCTTGCCGGTCTCAGCCGCCACCGCCTCCAGCGCATCGACGACGCGGTAAAGATGCTCGTCCTCGACCGGCGGCGCGAACTGGGCGGTTTCGTGGAGGCGACTCCCCGCCGGGATCGGCCGCCCACGCCCGATCTTGCCGGTCAGCCGTCCCCAGCCGAGCGGGCTCCAGACCAGCGCGCCAACCCCCTGGTCCGCCGCCAGCGGCAATAGGTCCCATTCATACGCACGGCCGATCAGCGAGTAATAGACCTGATGCACGACGAGGCGCGGCCAGCCATGACGATCGGCCAGCGCTTGCGCCTTCATGATCTGCCAGCCGGGATAACTGGAGACGCCCGCATAGCGGACCTTGCCGTCGGCGATCAGCCGGTCGAGCGTGCCCATTACTTCCTCGGTCGGCGTGGACGCGTCGAAGGCGTGAAGCTGGAGCAGGTCGATCCGGTCGGTGCCGAGCCGCCGCAGCGCCGTCTCGACCGCGCCGATCAGTCGCGCCCGCGACGCGCCCCAGTCCTGCGGACAGTCACCCATCGGCAGGCCGGTCTTGGTCGAGATGAGGACGGCATCGCGCCGCCCCTTGATCGCTTCGCCCAGCACCTGTTCCGACGCGCCGTCCGAATAGACGTCGGCGGTGTCGAACAGTGTCACGCCCGCGTCGAGGCAGATGTCGACCAGCCGCCGCGCCTCGGCGGCGTCGCTTGTGCCCCAGGCGCTGAACAGCGGTCCCTTGCCGCCGAAGGTCCCCGCGCCGAACGACAGGGCCGGAACGCGCAGGCCGGACGATCCCAATTGCCGATATTCCATGACACCTCCATTCACGAATGTCATTGTCAGGCGCATAGATGGACGGTGAAGCAGCTTGGCGGAACCGCCCGACGGTGCAAAGGATCTATGCCTTGGACGCAAAGATGGCCAGCAATGACGATCGCGCCCGGTCTCTCTCCCTGTTCGCCAGCGTTGTGGAGCAAGGCAGCTTCTCGGCGGCCGGCCGCACGCTCGGGCTGACGCCGTCGGCGGTGGCGCGGGCGATCGACCGGATCGAAGCGCGGCTGGGTGTCCGGCTGCTGCTCCGCTCCACCCGCGCGCTGACGCTCACCGCCGAGGGGCAGGCCTATCTGCTCGCCGCTCGGCGCATCCTCGCCGATCTCGACGATGCCGAGCAGCGGATCGCCGATCAGGGCGCGCCGCGCGGACGGCTTCGGATCAGTGCGGCGCTGGCGCATGGCCGGTTATGCGTCGTGCCGTTGCTCGGCGACTTCGCGCGCGCCTATCCGCATATCCTGATCGATATCGCCCTGACCGACACGCTGGTCGATGTGGCCGGCGGGCAGGCCGATGTCGCCGTCCGGTTCGGTCCGCTCGCGGACAGCGGGCTCACCGCGCGCAAATTGTCCGAAGGCGGGCGGGTGATCGTCGCCTCACCGGACTATCTCGCCCGGGCAGGTACGCCCCGGGTCCCGGAGGACCTGCACGCCCACAACTGCCTCAACTTCAGCTTCCGACGGGCCGAGCCGACTTGGCCGTTCCGCCGCGACGGCCGGGATTTCGCCCTGTCCGTCGAGGGCGGCATCGTCGCCAACAATGGTGAGACGCTGGGTCATCTCGCCGCTGCCGGGGTCGGCGTCACCCGGGTCGGCCGCTTCAGCGTCGCGGCTGAGATCGCGGACGGGCGGCTCGTGCCATTGCTGGAGGACTATAATCCGGGCGACGTCGAGCTGATCCACGCGGTCTTCGTCGGCGGCTCAACCACGCCAGCACGGGTGCGGGTGTTCGTCGACTTCCTGGTCGAGCGCCTAGCCAGCCGGTTCGAGTAGCGGGTGCGACACGGCCTTTTCCAGGAAAGCGTACAGCCGATCGTCGTCGCTCATGGCGACGTTGAAGCGCATGTGATCCCGCCAGCCTCCGTTGGGACTGAACACCGGCCCCGGTGCGAGCACGATACCTTGCGTGATCGCCCGCCGGGCAAGCTCAACGGCATCGACGCCGTCCGGCAGTCGCGCCCAGAGGAAGATGCCCGCCGCCGGATCGGTCCACGGCTCGATCCCGATGGCCCGCAGGCGTTTCGCCACCCGCGCCGTGGCCCGGGCCAGCCGGGTCCGGACACCGTCGACATGACGCCGATAGCTGCCATCGGTCAGCACCGCGTGCAGCAGGTTGGCGGCGAGCGGACTGCCCGCCATCGACGTTGCGATGCGCAGGTCGGCCAGTCCTTCGATCCAGTCGGGTCGGGCCGCGATATGGCCACAGCGCACGGCCGCCGACAGTGATTTGGAGAAGCTGCCGATGCGGATCGTCCGGTCGAGCCCGTCGAAGGCGGCCAGACGCGACGAAGGCGTGTGTTCGAAGTCGGCAAAGATATCGTCCTCGACGACGACCATGTCATGCGCTTCGGCGATCTTGAGCAGCCGGTGCGCGGTGGCGGCGGCGAGCGACGCGCCGGTCGGGTTATGGACGCCTGAGTTGGTCAGGTAGAAGCGCGGCCGATGCGTCGCAGCGGCCTCGGCGAAGTTGGCGACGTCCGGCCCGGTCGATGTCATCGGCACGCCGACCACCTTGGCGCGGTGCGCACGCAACAGTGCCAGAAAGTTGAAATAGCACGGGTCGTCGACCAGCACGGTATCGCCCGGCTGAAGCAGGAAGCGGCACACCAGATCGAGCGCATGGGTGCCGCTGTCGGTCAGCAGGATCTGGTCGGGACCAGCTTCAATCCCCTGATCCGCCATCCGCCTCGCCAACAACGCCCGGAGTGGGGGCGAACCCAAGGGGGATGCATAACCCGCCAGGGTGCCGTTCTCGTCGGATCGCGCCGCCCCGCGCATCGCCTTGCGAAGGGCATCGCCCGCCAGCCAATCATCGGGCAGCCAGCCGCATCCCGGCATGAATTCTTGCCGTCGCTCGCCCAGCGACTGGCGCAGCATCCAGAGCGGGTCGACCTCGCGCTCCTTCGTGCTGGCCAGCCGATCCAGCGCCAGCGGGGCCAAGGGCGCGGCGACATAGAAGCCGGATCCCGGTCGCGAGCGAATGACGCCTTCGGCCGCGAGGCGGTCATAGGCTTCGACCACCGTCGAGCGCGCGACGCCGCTCGTCTCGGCCATCGCGCGGATCGACGGCAGCCGGGCGCCCGGCGTCAGCGCGCGGGCATCGATCCGGTCGCGGATCGCGCGGACCACCATTCCGGTGCGGGTTTCGTCGGCCGCGTTTGCCATCGTACTACCATTCTCACCAATACAGTTCGGTATGATCGTACCGATGTGTATCTGTCGGCACCAGTCGTCGCGCGATAGGACCAGCCAACATCAACAGGAGATGCCAGTGACCCGCCCCTTTCGCCTCGTCGACGTATTCGGCACCGATCCGCTGACCGGCAACCCGCTGGCCGTCATCGCCGATGCCGATGGCCTGACGACGGACGAGATGCAGGCGATCGCGAGCTGGCTAAATTTTTCGGAGACGACCTTCCTGCTGCCACCGACCGATCCGTCTGCCGATTATCGCGTGCGCATTTTCACCATGGCGCATGAACTGCCCTTCGCCGGCCACCCGACCTTGGGGAGCGCCCACGCTTGGCTCGAAGCAGGCGGGCAGCCGAAGCAGGACGGCGTGATCGTGCAGGAATGCGGTGTCGGGCTGGTGACGATCCGGCGCGATGGCGATCGGCTTGCCTTTGCCGCCCCACCGCTGCTGCGCGGCGGCACGCCGACCGAGGCCGAGATCGCTCAGGTCGCTGAGCTGTTGCGGATCGATCGCGCGGCAATCGTTGATGCCGCCTGGGCGGACAATGGTCCCGGCTGGATCGCGGTCATGCTGGAGTCGGCGGAGGCGGTGCTGGCGGTCGAGCCGGCGCGGCACCACCCCGAGCATATCGACATCGGCATCGTCGGACCACATGCGCCCGGCAGCGAGGTCGCGTTCGAACTGCGCGCGCTCTTCACCGACGCCCACGGCGGGCTGATCGAGGACCCGGTGACCGGCAGCCTCAACGCCTCGGTCGGCCAGTGGCTGTTCGCCAGCGGTCGGGCAAGCGGCAGCTATGTCGCCACTCAGGGCACGCGCCTCGGGCGGAGCGGGCGTATCCATGTCTCGCAGGATGAAACCGGCCAGGTTTGGGTCGCCGGTGCGACGCGGACGCTGTTCTCCGGACGGACGCAAGGGTGATGCAGGTCGCGGTCCTGACCTTCGACGGCTTCAACGAACTGGATTCGTTCGTGGCTGCCGCGATCATCAACCGGCTTCGCCCGCATGGCTGGGCCGCGCACATCACCGCGCCGACCGAGACGGTGACGTCGATGAACGGCGTCGTGGTCCACCGCCAACGGCCGCTCGCATTTCTCGAGGAGGCGGATGCGGTGCTGATTGGCAGCGGAGTCCGCACGCGTGAGATTGCCGCCGATCCGGCAATGCTCGCCCGGCTTCGCCTCGATCCAACGCGGCAGTTGATCGCGGCGCAATGTTCGGGGACGCTGCTGCTGGCCAAGCTCGGCCTGATCGGTGATTTGCCAGCCTGCACCGACCTCGCCACCAAGCCATGGGTAGTGGAGGTCGGTGTCACGGTCATCGGCGCACCGTTCGCCGCTCATGGCAATGTCGCGACGGCGGGCGGTTGTCTTGCTGCGCCCTATCTCGCCGCATGGCTGATCGCCCGCGGAGGCGAGCCCGAACTGGCGCGCGCGGCGCTCCATTACGTCGCGCCGGTCGGCGAGAAGGCGCGCTTCGTCGATCATGCCATGGCGGTCGTCGCGGGCGAGTTGGCATTCGCCTGACCCGCCCGCGCGCTCAGTTCGTTAGGAACCCGCGTCGAGCTTACGCCTGCGGACTGTCCCAGCCTTCCAGGACGATCTTGCCCCGCGTGGTGGCGCTCTCGATCCGGCGGTGCGCCTCGATCAGGTTAGCGGCATTGATCGGCGAGAGCGTGTCGGTCGCCGTGGTGCGAATGCGTCCTTCGTCCACCAGTTCGGCCACCGCGTCCAGCAGTCGACCCTGCTCGCCGACGTCCGGTGTGTCGAAGAGCGATCGGGTGAACATCAATTCCCAATGGACCGACACCGCCTTGCGCTTGAAGGCGACGATGTCGAGGCTGGCGGGATCGTCGATCAGCGCGAAGCGCCCCTGCGGCGCGATCAGCTCGGCGATATCTGCCAGATGGCGGTCGGTGTGGGTGGTCGAGAAGACGAAGGCGGGCGCGCCGATCTCCAACGCGGCGATCTGCGGTGCCATCGGCCGGGAATGATCGATGACATGATGCGCGCCGAGGTCGCGCACCCAGCCTTGCGTCTCGGCGCGCGAGGCAGTGGCGATCACGGTCAGGTCGGTGCGGGCCCGCGCGATCTGAATCGCCGCGGAACCGACACCACCCGCGCCGCCGATGATCAGGATGGCACGGGCGCCGCCAGCCGGCTGGTCGTCGACCTTCAACCGGTCGAACAGGGTTTCCCAGGCCGTGATCGCGGTTAGCGGCAACGCCGCCGCCTCCGCGAAGGCGATGCTGCGGGGGCGATGGCCGACGATCCGCTCGTCGACCAGCTGATATTCCGCATTGCTGCCGTCGCGCATCAGGTCGCCCGCATAGAAGACCTCGTCACCCACCTTGAAGCGGGTGGCCTCCGGGCTGACCGCTTCGACCACGCCCGCCGCATCCCAACCGAGGACGCGTTCGTCACGCCCGTCGAACGGCGCGGCGCCGGTGCGAACCTTCGCGTCGACGGGGTTCACCGAGATGGCCCGAACCGCGACCAGAATGTCGCGCCCGGTCGGAACGGGTCGTGGCAGTTCGACCTCGACAAGGGCTTCGTCCCGGTCAATCGGGCCGGGCTGGCGATAGGCTATGGCGCGCATGGGTCTTGCTCCTTTTGCTGACACACGCGAGATAGGGACGGTGTCAGCTAATGTCGTAGGCACAAAAAACGATCATAGTGTCGAAAAGGATACCGCCCTGATGGCGAAAGCCCGTCACTCCCGCCTCGATTGTACCCCGGGTTGCGCCGTCGAGGCGGCGGTGAGCCTGATCGACGGCAAGTGGAAGGCGGTGATCCTCTATCATTTGCAGGACGGAACCACGCGCTTCAACGAGTTGCGCCGCCGTGCCGGGGACGTGACGCCCCGCATGCTGACCAACCAGCTGCGCGAGCTGGAGGCCGATGGCCTGATCGAACGCGAGGTCTTCGCTCAGGTGCCGCCGCGGGTCGAATACAGCCTATCGGGTCGTGGCCGATCCCTGTCGCCGATCATCGCGGCGCTCAAGGCTTGGGGCGATGCAAATATGGACCTCTTCGCGCGGCGGTGATCCCCGGCTGCTGCGTCGGCGACGTTCGTGGCATCGCGCGAACGGCGTCGTGCCTGGATCTACGCCAAGAGATGGACATGTGGGATAAGCGACGGGTTTCCGACGTTTTTGCACAATATGTTCACATCTTGTTCTGCATGCGTTAAAAGGTGCGCATGGCGGTGCGTAAGATCATTCACGTCGACATGGACGCCTTCTTCGCGTCGGTGGAGCAGCGTGACGATCCGTCGTTGCGCGGCAAGCCGGTTGCGGTCGGTCATGCCGCCGCACGGGGCGTGGTGGCGGCGGCCAGCTATGAGGCGCGCACTTTCGGCGTTCGCTCCGCTTTGCCCTCAGTCACCGCGCTGCGCCGCTGTCCCGACCTGATCTTCGTGCCGCCCCGCTTCGAAGTGTATCGTGACGTCTCGCGCCAGATCCATGACGTGTTCGCGCGCTATACCGAATTGATCCAGCCGTTGTCGCTCGACGAGGCCTATCTCGACGTCACCGCGAACAAGCGCGGCCTGCAAACGGCATGGCTGACCGCCAAGGCGATCCGCGCCGACATTCTGGCGGAGACCGGCCTGACCGCATCGGCGGGCATCTCGTACAACAAGTTCCTGGCCAAGCTCGCCTCGGATCATCGAAAGCCGAATGGCCAGTTCGCCGTCACGCCGGACATGGGCGCCGCATGGGTCGAGGAGCTGCCCGTCAGCCGCTTCCACGGCGTCGGACCGGTGACGGCGGAGAAGATGAAGCGGCTGGGGATCGAGACCGGGGCTGATCTGCGCGCCAAATCGCTGGCGTTCCTGCAGCAGCATTTCGGTAGTTCCGCCGTATGGTATCACGCCATCGCACGCGGGGAAGATGACCGTCCGGTCAATCCGAACCACGTTCGCAAGTCGTCGGGGTCGGAAACGACGTTCAACCGCGACCTGACGGAACCCGGGGAGATCGAGGCCGGCGTGCTCAAGATGGCAGACGATGTCTGGGACTGGTGCGAGGGACGGCAAGCCTTCGGCCGCACCGTCACGGTGAAGGTCAAATACGCCGACTTCCATCAGATCACCCGGCGGCGCAGCCAGCCCGTGGCGGTCATCAGTCGCGAAGGCCTGCGCCGCGCGGCGCTCGACCTGATCCGGTCGGTTCTGCCGACCCAGAAGGGGATACGACTGGTCGGCGTAACGGTATCGAACTTCGTCGAGGCCGGGGCAGCGGCACCGACCGAATTGCCGATCTTCGCGGAGGCGGCGGCGTGATGCTTGACCTGTTTGACGCGCCGCTCCTGCCGGGGCTCGCCACGCGGGCGAACCTGATCACCGCGGACGAGGAGCGCGAACTGATCGAACGAATCGACGCGACCGACCTCGAGCCGTTCCGCTTTCAGGGCTGGACGGGCAAGCGCCTGACGACGTCCTTCGGATGGAGCTACAATTTTGAGGTCGGGCGCCCGAAGGATGCGCCACCAATGCCGGACTAGCTTCTCCCCGTTCGCGACCGGGCGGCCAATTTCGCCGGTCTCGCGCCCGACGCGCTGATCCAAGCGCTGCTCATCCGCTACGACCCAGGCGCCGGGATCGGCTGGCACCGCGACCGGCCGATCTATGGCCATGTCATCGGCATCTCCCTCGGCGAACCGGCGACAATGCGCTTCCGGCGGCGACGTGCCGATGGCTTTGACCGCGTGTCGGTGCCGCTCAATCCGCGGGCCGGCTATCACATGAGCGGAGCCGCTCGTCACGAATGGGAGCACAGTATTGCGTCGATGGAACGGTCGCGATGGTCGATTACGTTTCGCAGTCTCGCGGAGCATCGCTGATCGATGGGAAGGGTTTACTACCGCCATTCTCATGGCCAACGATTAGGGGCGTTGGTTAACTGCACCCATCGAGGATGCCGTCAAGTTCTTAGATTTCGCCTGCGGCCGGTATCGACCGATTGTGTTGAAAAACTCCGCTGACGATCGAACCACGCCGGTGGCGCGCAATTATGTTACATATATCTTCATCATTTAGCAGTTAAGGTACTTTTACCATTTGACCTATAATAGATAGTTTCGTGATGAGGGCTCACTATCGGGGTCGCGAGAGTTTTTCAACACAATCGACCAGCTGAAGGCATTCAGCGTCGTTGACGTGAGCGGCGGCTCTTAGCCCGAAATTCGGTACGGCAGCGCCTTCATTTCCCGCCCAATTCATCTCATGCCCGAAACTGCTCGTTCGTTCAAACGTCGGCGGGTCGGCTACCGGTAAACCCGGCATCCGCCGGACGACGGCTAGGTAGCGTCTGCATTTAGCGTAGTCAGATTATGGCGCATGCGAGATGGACGAAGCCCATGAAGGCGGAGATCAAGCGTCGCGACATCCGCGACACGCTGGCCGTACAGTCTTTTCGTGACCTGCGTGTCGAGAGCGTGGTAGGCGGCAGGCGTGCTGAAAATCCTCCCGAACTCCGCTGACTGCCAGCTTGACCTATGGACCGCCTCCACCGCTCGCCCGGCGGACACGTCGGACGATCACCGTCGCTGGCTCGATTGGCTGCACGCTTCGCTTCCCGAGCCCACCCGGCAGGCCGGTGCGCCGGTCGTCTTAGATTTGTTCGCCGGGTGCGGCGGCCTCGGGCTTGGCTTCGAAGCGGCGGGATGTCGCACGATCGGCTATGAGGCCAAGGACACAGCGGCCAGCACCTATCGCGACAATCTAGGCGAGTGCGAGACCGCCTTTCTCGAAGTTGGCCAGCCGGAGGGCAGTGCCGACGTCCTAATCGGCGGGCCGCCCTGCCAGCCCTTCAGCCAGATAGGCTACCAGCGCGGCAAGCGCGATCCCCGCGACGGATTTCCGATCTTTCTCGATGCCGTCCAGCGCATCCGGCCGAAGATCGCCATTATTGAGAATGTGCGGGGTCTACTATTCCGCAACAAGGACTATCTGCGCCAAGCGGTCGCCGAACTCGAGCGGTTCGGTTATCAGGTCGATGTCCAGTTGCTCGCGGCGTGGCAGTACGGCGTGCCGCAGAAGCGCGAGCGCGTCGTCGTGGTAGCGTCCACCGTTGGCTGGGCATGGCCCGAGGCAGCGGTCAGCGATCCGATTACGGCAGGGACGGCACTCGGCGACACAGCGGCTATCCTGCCCGAAGACGGTCGGCTGCTCACAGCGTCGATGGACAAGTATATCGCCGCCTATGAGGCGAAGTCCAAGTGCGTGCGGCCGCGCGACCTCCATCTCGATCAGCCCTCACGCACCGTAACCTGCCGCAACCTTGGGGCCGCGACGTCTGACATGCTGCGGATCAAGTTGCCCGACGGCCGCCGGCGGTTCCTAACGCCGCGAGAAGGTGCCCGGCTGCAATCTTTCCCGGACTGGTACACGTTTCGCGGCAATGCTTATGACCAGTGCGAACAGATCGGCAATGCGGTGCCCCCGCTCCTGTCGCTTGCGCTGGCCCGGCAGGTCGTCCGGGCACTTGGAAGTGGAACGGCCGGGGTCAGCCGGCAGAAGAAGAAGGAGGAAACGCTCTTGGACGGATCGACCAAGCAGCTTCGGGTCGAAGAGACGTTGACCATTCTGCGTGAGGCTGGCGTCGCGGTGCGCGATTTCGGCACGTCTCGCGCAAAGGAGAAGCTTGCCCTGTGCTTGCTCGCCATAGCGCGAATGACTCCAGAAACCCCGTGGGCGGACGCATGGTGCTGGCTCGAGAATGAAACGAGCGGCAAGCCGATGCGTACGCGGGACATCCTGCGCTGGCACAACGAACATTGGGGGGAGAACCGTAGCATGGGCAGCTACGATCTGCCGCGCCGCGATGAGATTCAACCAGCACTTATTCCGAGCGGCTTGGTGATGCCAGGGCGCGCAACCGCGGACACCAACGACGGGCAACGCGGGTACACGCTGACACGCGAAGGTGCGGCGCTGTTGCGGGCGTGGGGTACGGACGATTGGGACGCGAAGCTCAAGGCGTTCCGAGCTTCGGCACCCTTGCTGCGCGACCGTCTGGCCAAGGCGCGCGAGTTCGCGATGGTACCAGTGAAGCTGCCAGACGGAACCGAGATTCGGCTTTCAAGCGGCAAACACAACGAGTTACAAAAGGCTGTCATCGAAGAGATGTTGCCGCGGTTCGCGCCTGGCGCAGAGCTGCTCTACATCGGCGACACAACCGCCAAGGCGCTCTCCGTCGCCGAGCAGCAGGCTTTCGACCGGATCGGCCTACGTCGTCCCGAGCGCGGCGACCGGCTGCCTGACATCGTCGCCTACCTGCCGGAGCGTAACTGGCTGCTCCTTATCGAGGCGTTCAACACCAGCAACCCGATCAACGAAGCCAGGCATCGCGTGTTGGAGCGACTGACGGCGAGCTGCACAGCAGGACCGGTTTATGTCACCGCCTTCCTCAACCGCAGTGTGTTCGCGAAGCAGGCATCTAAAATTTCTTGGGAGACCGAGGTCTGGACTGCCGATGAGCCGGAACACATGATCCACTACAACGGCGACCGTTTTCTTGGCCCCCATGTTAAGGTGAGTAGACCGGCAGCTTAATGACGAGGGCGGCCACCACTTATGTCGGCGCCGTCAAATCAAAAGCACGGGCTGGTAATTGGCCAACGGTTGGGTAGGGCAGGCTCATGCTCGTCCGCGCGAGCCTGCCTCGCCGTTTCGCTACTTAAACTCCTCGTCGGAAGTAATCCGGATGGTCGTACTGATGGGTACCGTCAAACCAATGTACCGGCTTGACCAAGAGCCGTGCAGGGTTGATGATTTCGGTAGCTCCAGTGCTGCGAGCTTGCTTGGCATTTTTCGAGGATAGCTCTCTGTTGCCCCTAAATCGTGGGTGAAAGGCTAAGAATCTCACCTTCAATCAGCCGTGTGTAAATGCCTTGACAGCACCGCAATACATTGATTCCGGATCTCCCGCGCCCAGACGTTTGCTACTATGATTGCGGGCACCACGTGGACCGGACTGGTGACAAGTCCGATCGAAGTCCCTCGGTCCGGCATCCATCCTCGGTGACCACTTACTTCAGCCAATGGCCAAAATCGTCGGAAATGCCTGCAGCGTGCCAAGGGTTCTTCCAGAGTTCGTAGTAACGGATGTCGTTCGACGACGGCTTCGGCGAGCATTCGGCAATGTACACCACGCACGGCATTGCAACCGCATCGCCAATGAGCAGCGCCTCCCCCTGTTCCAGCGCGGGCAGTCCTGCGGTCAGATTGCCGAGTGTATCGGGCAGCAAGCGCTTCACATAAGCTTGATCTTCCGGATTGGTCAGGCGCTGACGTGCTCCCCAAAGCTCTACCAGTCATAACTGGAGTCCGGGGTTGGTATGGTGCCCCTCGGGGCGGTGTTGCACAACCCGCCTGGCAGCATCGGCGGGCGTCAGCCCGCCAACACCACTATGCGGGCGCACATGGTTGTAGTCGTCGCGCCATAGCCGCAGCACCGAGCGGGCATGGCCAAGCGACACGAACAGCGTCTCGTTGAGGCATTCGTCGCGCAGGCGGCCGTTGAAGCTCTCGACATAGCCGTTCTGCTGCGGCTTGCCCGGCGCGATGTAGTGCCACTCGATGGGGCGCTCTTGCGTCCATCTCAGGATCGCCAAGCTGGTCAGTTCGGTGCCGTTGTCGCTGACGATCATCAGCGGCGGTCCGCCTCGGACGGCGATGATGGCGTCGAGCTCACGAGCGACACGCGCGCCTGACAGCGAGGTGTCGGCCACCAGCGCCAGGCATTCCCGCGTGAAGTCGTCGACCACCGCCAGGATGCGGATGCGACGGCCGCTGATCAGCGTATCGCTCACGAAGTCGAGGCTCCAGCGCTGGTTTGGACCTTGCGGCAGCGCCATGGGCGCTCGGGTGCCCATGGCTCGTTTGCGACCGCGCCGGCGCCTGACCCGCAGGTTCTCCTCGCGGTATAGCCGCAGCAGCTTCTTGTGGTTCATGACCAGCCCCTCACGGGCCAGCATGATCCCCAGCCGCCGGTAGCCGAAGCGGCGACGCTCCGCCGCGATCTCCCGTAACCGCGACCGCAGGTCGCCATCATCACTACGCCGGGGCGCGTAGCGCACCGACGTCCTGTCCACGCCGAAGATCGTACAGGCCCGACGCTCGCTGATGCCGAACAGCTGTCGAGCGTGCTCGACAGCTTTCCGCTGAGCGGCGGGCTTCACCAGTTTTTTCCCGCCACCTCCTTCAGCACGGCGTTGTCGAGCATGGCATCGGCCAGCAGCCGCTTGAGCCGGCCGTTCTCCTCCTCGAGCACCTTCAGCTTGCGTGCCTGCGACACGTCCATGCCGCCATACTTCGCCTTCCACGCGTACAGCGTCGCGCTGCTGATGCCGTGCTTGCGACACACATCGGCGGTCTTCATCCCGCCCTCCTGCTCGCGCAGCACCGCGATGATCTGCTCCTCGCTGAACCTCGTCTTCTTCACGTCCGTCTCCTCACGAAGCCGGACTCTAGCTCAAACTGGCAGAGTTTCAGGGGAGCACGTCA
>Ga0308159_1003244_pt1 | contig 16851 bp, 17 predicted proteins | sample PhyCR1_FD_201040 | JGI IMG/M metagenome (GOLD analysis project Ga0308159, IMG submission 201040) | Phyllosphere microbial communities from UC Gill Tract Community Farm, Albany, California, United States - DLSLC.R1 | ecosystem: Host-associated > Plants > Phyllosphere > Unclassified | place: USA... | reverse complement strand
AGGCCCGTGTGCCTGGATAGAGGAGATGTCGCCCCGATGAGAGAGGACCCCAGCCCGATGCCGCAGCAGCAGCCGACCGTCACCCTCCCCCTCGGACAGCCGATCTACGCGCAAGCCCTCTATTACACGGCGATGTTCTCGGCGAAGCCGTTCCGCGAGGCGCTCCTGGTCTATCGCCGCGGCGGGACGTACACGATCCTCTCCCCCGGCGAGGATCACCACGGGTGCTGGGTATCGGCCACGGCCCCTCTCGATCCCCCACGGCACGTCTCGTTCATGTCGTGGCCGTCCGCCGACTGGGACCACGACATCGCCGCCCACACCCTCACGTTCGCACCCGACACCGGCGCGTTCACGCAGCAGCTGTGCCTGCCCGGCGAGCCCGTTCCGCGCGCGCAGCACGGATACGCCGTCGCGGTGCCGTCGCCCGACGAGATCGATCCGGGTCTCGGGTGGGAGGTGCTGCGGGAGCGGTACGCGGAGACCTTCGGGGCTCTGTACGACCTTGCCGGGGTGCGGGGGTCGGGCGGCTGACCAACGACCATCCCCGTTAGTCTCGACGCATGACCTGCTCCGCTCGCCCCACCTTCACCGAGATCCACGAGTGGGTGACCGAGTACGAGAAGCACGACAGTGTCGCCCACGCCACGGTTCACGTCCTGCGCCAGGACGACCCCGAGCACCTCGAGTCCGGCATGGTGGCGATTCACCTCAACCACGGACCCGCATCGATCTCGTTGAACGTCGACTGCGAGCGCACGTGGACAGCCGCCCTGTCGGAGCGCTCCGGCGAGTTCCCCCTGTCGGGCGGCAATCTCGTCGCCCTCGGCGAGGAGCTGTACACGACGGGCAAACTCTGCGAATACCTGCAGGCGCGCACCGACGAAACGACCGCGGCACCGCAGAAGTGACGCACGACATCGAACCCGGCATCTACGAGCACTTCAAAGGCCAACGCTACGAGGTGTTCGGCATTGCGAGGCATTCCGAGACCGAAGAGGTCTTCGTCTCGTACCGCACGCTCTACGGCGACCACTCCTTCTGGGTGCGCCCGATTGCGATGTTCACCGAGTACGTCGACCGCGACGGGTACTCGGGCCCGCGTTTCCGCCGCGTCGAGTAGCGGGGTGCTCGGGCGGTCCCGGATGCCGATTGCTCCATGCCCCGCAAGATGCCTTAGGTAAGCGGAGTGCGCGCGCGCGAATGTAGGAATGCGACGAGCAATCCGGCGCGGCCCTTCGCTGCCGGGTAAGTCGATCAAGTGCACCTTCGTGCGTCAAATTCTTTCCACATGATCTACATAGCGCATTCACCAGGACTACGGCATAATCACGAGAGCGAGCGTGGGGGGCGCGTTTCGTGGATGCCGCTGGGGCGGTCTCTTCGTTCACTTTTCCCGGTATCAAACGTGCGCGCTCGGTCGTACGTCCTTCAGTCGATGACGCGCTGAGCGCGGATGCGTTCGCGCACATCTCAGAACCGAAGGAACCCGATGACCGACAACAACCCCACTTATGCGGCCGGCTGGTACGCCGACGTCAACGCCCCGGGCACCGAGCGCTACTACGACGGCGCCGCGTGGACCGAACATTCCCGCCCGACACCGACCCAGGCGGTGGCTGAACCGACTCCCTCGACCACTCAGACTCCTGCGGCAAAGGCGCCCTGGTTCAAACGAAAGGCGATTGTCATTCCGGTCGGCGTTCTTGCTGGCCTCATCGTCGTAGGAAGCATCGGCGCCGCTATGGGCGGCGGAAAGCACGACCCCGCCGAAGCCGCCGGAAAGCAGGTGGCCGTCGCACCCCCGGTCACCGAAGAGGTCGCCGTCGCGGACGTCTCCGTCCCCGAGACGACGGGCCTGTCCGCGAAGGAAGCCGCCGCTCTCATCGAAAACGCGGGTCTCGAGTTCGAGTTCTCGGCGGACAAGGGCGTCGTGCTCGATCGCGACAACTGGACCGTCCTGAGCACGACGCCTGCGTCGGGCACAACCGTCAAGACCGGCGACACCATCGTGGTGAATGTCGAGAAGAAGGCCGCGGCCGCGCCCGCGCAGCCCGCCGAACCGGCTAAGCCCGCGGAGCCCGCCACGCCCTCGATGACGACGGCTCAGTCCAGCGCGGTCCGTTCGGCAGAGTCCTACCTGAAGTTCAAGGGATTCTCGCGCGCAGGCCTCGCCGATCAGTTGACGAGCGAGTACGGCGAGGGCTTTGCCGGCGAGGATGCCGAATTCGCCATCGCATATATCGAGTCGGCCGGCAAGGTCGACTGGAACCAGGAGGCCGTCGAGTCCGCGAAGTCGTACCTCGAGTTCAAGGGATTCTCGCGCGACGGGCTCTTCGATCAGCTGACCAGCGAGTACGGCGAGCAGTTCACTGCCGACCAGGCGAACTTCGCGCTTTCCGCCGTCGGACTCTGATCCCCGTGGAGGGGGTGGCGCGGGAGCGTCATCCCCTCCACGCTTTCGCCGGGGTGTGGACCTTGGCACGCCCGATCGCGATATTCACCGGGCACGTCGAACCCTACGGGCACTTGGGGCCGAGGCTCGGCCGCATCGCACCGGGCCGGATGCCGATCACTCCCGGGAGCCGCGGGAGGGCTAGCGATGCCCGACCGACCAGAAACCGTCTGCCTCTGAGGTGCAGCTCGGTTCGCTGAACACCTGCGGGCGGCGAGCCGAAAGCTGACTCTCGCGGGCGTCATCGGCCCCACGCGCCGGTGGATTGACCTCAGCCGCACATCCCGCTCACCCCTTTGCCCCGGCCCATCTGCACCGGTGTGGCCATGGCAACCTCGAGCGACGCTGAGCAACCCGCTGAGAGCTCTGTCGCACCTGCACCTCTCGCGCGTAGCATCGGCGGTACGCCGGAGTCCCTCCGCGGCATCCGGTCCCTCCGAACCGACGAGAGCACAGGAGATCCAGATGGACACGATGGACATGATGAAGGCGATGGACATGGGCGAGATGGCCATGGACATGGATGCCATGCAGGAATGCATGCAGTCGCTCAACGCGTGTGCGATGGCCGCGGCGATGTGCGCCGGCAGCGACATGATGCACGGCGCCGAGATGGCCACGTGCTGTGCCATGTGCTCGAACATGGTCGAGATGGCGCAGGCGACGATGCACATGATGATGCGTCCGGCCGGAATGAACATGGACGTGATGAGCGCCATGATGACCGCCTGCATGACCATGGGCAAGGCGTGCGCCGCCGAGTGCCGCGCGCACGGCGACATGGACGAGATGTGCCGCTACTGCGCCATGGCCTGCGACGACATGGTCATGAAGTGCGAGGCCATGATGGCTTCGATGACCGCCTGAATTCTCTCTTCACGCGCGGCCGCTGACGTTTCGTCGGCGGCCGCTCGGCTATGCGGTGCGCGCGGTCGTGAGAATGGCCGACGCGCTGAGCAGTTCGGCGACCGGGTGGTACGCCACCGGCTCCCCCACCGCGATGTCGACCGCCGGGCCGACGATACGCAGCTGCACCGTCGCGCCGCTCAGCAGAGCGAGCGTCGCGGTCGAGCCGTCGGCATCGATGACGAGGCCGTCCCACCACGCAGACGGGTTCGAGGCTGCCATGCAGCGCTGGATCGGGTGGACTGTCGACGAGATCGTGCGGGACATGGCTTCACCTGCCTTCGGAGGGGTTGGTGAGATGAAGCTACGGGATGCCGTGGGGGCGGGCGATCTGGAGCGTAGTGGGGCGTAACACCATAGTCAGCAAGCTAGGTCGCGGATTCGGCTGGATCCCTTTCTGGGCTTGCCACCCGCAGTCAGGCACCAAAGGTCTGCCTCTGCATCGGCGCGGGTCATCGCATCGATAGTGAGCCAGATTCGATCGCACTGGATGTCGTAAGTCAACGTCAGAGTCAGAGCATGTTCGATCGATTCTCCGCACGCATCATCGCTCTCACCGCTCTGCTGTTGCTCATCTTCGGCGCGCTCGCAGCACTGATGCAGCTCGCGCCCGCTGCCCGCACGGCAGTCGCTTGGTCACTCGCGGTCGTTGCCTACCTGGCTGTGCTTTTCTTTACTGCCGTCTCGATCGCCGTGTCCGCGAAGCTTCGCCCTCTACGGCCCGTCTCCGAGGTGTCCGTGCTCGGAAAACACACCGTCGGTCTCAGCAAGCTGCTAGTCGGCTTACTGGCGTTTTTTGGTAGCACGGCGCTGACCTGGCTCATCGCGCTTAGCGTGGCGTTCCAAAAAACGCCGAACATCGATTTCACCTCGATCACTGAGCAGCTTTGGAGCCTCTTCATATCCCTCGCGGGTTCGGTCGCTTATGTCTATTGGATGTGGATTGCCGTTGACCTTCTTAGAGCCCGCCACACGGCACGTTCCCCCACACGACGGCGCGCGAGCTATTGCTCGCTCAAGGCGTCCTAGCGACGAGCGTGATGCACGGTCCGGCGCGCGGGCGGCGCGAACGGCACCGTGTGCCTTTCGTTCCTCGGTGAGCATCACCGCGCGCTTTCGCGCGTTCGGTATACCAGGCCATCAAGACGGAAGCTTCCGGGCGAGAAGGCACGTGAACACATAGCGAAACCAGCGGGCTTGATGCACCCTGGAAGCGAGGTCCTTTCGACAGATTGCGCAACATGGAGAGCAATCGAGGGCTCTTAGTCGACCGAAAGGGAGATGCATGGTCAGGTTCTCGGCCGATGCTGACGCTCTTCGCTCAACAGCAACACAGCTGGACGCGGTGCGGGACGATGCTGGTTCCTTCACGGAGACCTGCACGAACGATGTGGGACATCCCGGCCTCGCCGAGGCTCTCTCAGAGGCTGCGGCACGCGCAGTTGACGGGTGGGCGTCGGCAGTGGCGGACATCGAAGAGATGGCGACGCGTCTCCGATCCAGCGCAAACGTGTACGAGGTCGCTGACAACGACTTCGCCCCGCATGGAGACGGGGCCCCGCGATGAGGGAGCTCGGCGAGACATCCGACCCGCTCGCCCTTATTCCTGGCTCCGTCACGGAAATCAATGACACCGCCGTGGCGTGGCGAAACCAGGCTGAGACAGCTAACGACGTGGCGTCGGTATTGAGAGCCCTCCCTACACCGAGCGGATGGGAGGGAGAAGCCGCGGACGGTTTTGCCCAGCGCCGCGAGCAGGTTGCCACCCGTTGGGACAGTATCCACACCGTACTGGCGAGCGCTGCGACGGCCCTCGAATCCTTCGCCACGACTCTGGGATGGGCTCAACAGAAGGCCGGCGACGCCATCGCCCTCTGGGCCGCCGCCGAGGCAGAGACGGCCAGGAGCATCGAAAACCACCGAGAAACCGAAAGGAAGGCAGGGCCAACCGGCATCATCCCGCCGTTTGTGGACGGCGGTGCTTCCTCTCGCTCCGACGCCCGAAATCTACTGGGGTACGCGCGCGACGAGGTTCGATCTGCGGGCGATAGCGCGGCCGCCACCTTGCGAGCGGCAACAGCCCCGGATGGCATCGTCTGGCAAGCGCTAGGACCCATGTTTTTGATGAATGCGGGCATGCTTCTCAAGACGCATTGGGACTCGTTCGCCGCGATCGTCAACGGGACGGCGTCCGTGGGCAACGCGCTGCTCCGCAATCCTGATGCGCTCCTCGCCATCCTCGGCGGTGCGGGGATGATGCTGGGCGGGGGCTCGGTGGCGCTCGGAGGTGGCGCCGTCTCAGCCACAGGCATCGGTGCGATCGGCGGCGCCCCAGCCGTCGCTGGTGGCCTGGCTGTTGCCGGAGCGGGGGCCGCCGCAGTGGGAGCCGGGGCGACCAAGATCGCCGCCGACGCATTGGGCGCTGGCGGCGTCATGCTGATCGAGAAGCAGAAGGGCGTCGATACCGGTGGGGGGCGAGATGATTACGGGCATTTCGCGCCTCGTCCGGGGTCACGACCGTGGGTGGACAAAGAGAAACAGGGGCTCGATGAAGTGGAGGTGAGCCGCGGGGTCTCGATCGAGCGTGATCGCGTGCGGGCAGACGTGGACGGCGGGAATCCAAACGGGCGCTTCTACGACGGCCTCATCAGGAACGATGACGGGACGTACACCGCCATCGAAGTGAAGTCCGGCGGGGCGACGAGGACCGCCGATCAGCGCGCGTTCGATGAGCTTGTGAACGAGGGCGTACCCGCTTCAGCTCGCCTTCACGGCGAGCCCATCCGTATCGTTGCCGTCATACTCAAGGAGGTTCCGTGACTGACCGCCTCGCCCCGTTTCAGTTCGTGTTGTCAAGTGGCTCCCGAACGACCCTCGATCGCATTCCTGACCACGCGGCACGGACGCTGAGCAACGTGCTTCACCACTTCGGTAAGCCCGGCTGGTCAAGCATCACGATCCAACCGATGCCGGATGGATCAACCTTTGTGCGCGATGATGGGCCTCCCCCGCCGATGCTTCAGGCTGCGGGCACCGCTGAAGCTATGACCATCGAGTGGGGAAGGTTCGACTCCAGGGGCGTGTGGCAAGTCTCTGTGCTGGGCCGAGGCGACGCCCGTCCGAGCGAACCGACCAAGACGATCTCCTGGAACGATGGTGCGGGCTCATCACGCGTATTCGAGGATGAGGTCTTCGATGCCGATGAGGCAACGGACGTGTTCCTGCAGTTCGTGCGTGCACTCGAGCCGCCTTCAACTTACGCTTTGCGTGAGCTCGACCTTTCGAGCAAGAGCCCATCATGACGATCAGCTTCGATAGCGATCGTCATGACCTCCTGATAGCGGAGCTGAGAGCGAGCGCTCTTGTCATTCAAGTTTGCCTCCAGGAGTTGGAAGAAGCGGTGAAAGAGGGAAGCGAACTGTGGTCTGGTGAGGCACGCCGTGCATACGAGACAGCCCAACAGGAGTGGACCCGCTCTATGAAAGACATGCAGTCAGCTCTTGAACAGGCCTCCAACGCGGCCGAAAAATCTGGCACCGCCTTGTTCGGAGCCAACGTGATTGTCGCGCGCATGTGGGCCTGAGGTTGTTTGGCGGGAACTGAACGGACTCCGCCCCGCGCAACCTGATTCGGCGAGGCGGCGGTCGCAAACCCAGCCGCCGGCTGAATCGATCAAGGGACTGGCGCTTCACGCAGAGGCAGTAAAGACGGCCCTCATGCCTTCCCCAGATCACGCACGAACTCCTCCGGCATCTCCAGCGCGGGGAAATGGCCGCCCGCCTCGGGTGCCCACCATCGCACGATGTGGCGGAACCGTTCCTCCGGCCAGGGCCGCGGATGCTTTTCTGTATCGTGCGGGTAGGTGGTGAGGGCCGCGGGTACCGTCACTCGCAGGTCGGGGTCGAGTGTCTGATGGCTCTCGAAATAGATCCGCGCGGCTGACGCCCCGGTCGCGGTGAGCCAGTACAGCGTCACGTTGTCGAGGAAGCGGTCGCGCGAGATGGTCTCGAACGGCGAGTCGACCGTGTCGCTCCACTCGAAGAACTTCTCGAGAATCCACCCGAGGAGACCGATAGGCGAGTCCACCAGCGAGTACCCAATCGTCTGCGGCGCGGTCGCCATGACCCTCGCGTAGGCGAGGAGGTTCCTCTCGAAGGCGCGGGTGTGCTCGACCCACTGCCGTTCGGTGGCGTCGAGCACGTCGAGGCTGAGCCCGGGCGGCGCGATCGGCATGGTCGTGTGGATGCCGATGACGTGCGCCGGAAACCGACCTCCGAGCGCGATGGTGACCGGCCCGCCCCAGTCGTCCCCGTGGTCTAGGAAGCGGTCGTACCTGAGCCTGCTCATGAGCTGGACCCACGCAGCCGCGATGCGCTCGGTGCCCCACCCCTCTTCGGCGGGCTTGCCGGAGAAGCCGTACCCCGGCAGCGACGGCACGACAACATGTAACGCCCACGTAAACTCCCCCTCTCCCCCTCCCCTACCCCCGGTGAGCCAGTCGTTACCTCCCCGCCCCCGACGACGCGGTCCCGGGTAATCCCTCCTCCCTACGCTGGCGGCACGTCCCGCCCATGCGGGTCGCTGCACCTCCCCCGCATCGCCCACCGGAGGACCCGTGACCGTCACCGACCCGCGCCCCGAAACCGCAACGCCGCCCGCGGCAGCAACCAGCACCGAACTGAGCCACCGCCCCGGCCGCTGGATCGACAACTGGAACCCCGAGAACGCCGAGCAGTGGAACAGCGTCGGCAAGGCCATCGCCGCTCGCAACCTGCGGTGGTCGATCTTCGCCGAGTTCCTCGGGTTCGTCGTCTGGCAGCTGTGGTCGGTCGTCGTCGTCTCGCTGCCGGCGGCGGGCTTCCAGCTGTCGACCGGTGAGATCTTCTGGCTCATCTCCATGCCGAGCCTCGTCGGTGCGACGCTGCGCATCCCCTACACGTTCATGGTCCCGCGCTTCGGTGGCCGCAACTGGACGATCGTCTCAGCCGGCCTCTTGCTCATCCCGAGCATCGGACTCGCGATCGCGGTCAGCAACCCCGCGACCCCGTTCGGCGTCCTGCTGCTCATCGCCGCCCTCGCCGGCTTCGGCGGCGGCAACTTCGCCAGCTCGATGGCGAACATCACCTTCTTCTACCCGGCCGCGCAGAAGGGCTGGGCGCTCGGACTCAACGCCGCGGGCGGCAACCTCGGCGCCTCGGTCGCCCAGTTCGTCGTCCCCATCGTCATCACCGTCGGCGCCGCCGCGACCCTCAACCTGCCCCTCGCGGGCCTCATCTGGGTGCCGCTGATCCTCGTCGCAATGGTCGGCGCGTACTTCCGCATGGACAACCTCTCCGCGGCGAAGGCCGACATCGCGGCATCCCTCGCCGCTCTGAAAGAGCCGCACCTGTGGATCCTCGCCGTCCTCTATATCGGCACCTTCGGCTCGTTCATCGGCTTCGCGGGCGTCTTCCCGAAGCTGCTCGCCGACACGTTCCCCGACTTCAAGGGCATCGCGATCGGCACGGCGACCGTCACCCTTGCCTTCCTCGGCGCTCTCGTCGGCTCGCTCGCCCGTCCCTACGGCGGCAAGCTCGCCGACCGCTTCGGCGGCACCGTCATCACGATCGGCGCGTTCACGGTGATGGGTCTCGGCATCCTGAGCGTCATCCTCACCCTGCCGACGCAGAACTTTGCGATCTTCCTGCTCTGCTTCCTCGTGCTGTTCGCGGCGGCGGGCATCGGCAACGGCTCGACCTACCGCATGATCCCGACGATCTTCGCTCTCCGTTCCAACGGCGGCATCGGCGCGCAGCGCAAGGCGGCCGCAGCCCTCGGCCTCATCTCGGCGATCGGCGCCTACGGCGGCTTCTTCATCCCGCAGGTGCTGGGCTTCTCGAAGACCACGTTCGGCTCGTACGTCCCGGCCCTCGGCAGCTTCGTCGCTGCGTACGTGATCTTCCTCGCCCTCACCGCGGGCGTGTACCTGCGCATGTCGACCAAGTCCGGCACCCGGATCTGACGCCATGAGCTCCGCCGACACCCACTGCCCCTACTGCGCGCTGCAGTGCGCCATGACCGTCGCGCACGACAGCGCGACGACGGTCTCGGGCCGCGACTTCCCCACCAACCGGGGAGGACTCTGCGCGAAGGGCTGGACGTCGGCGGAGCTTCTGGCATCCCCCCAGAGACTCCGGATGCCGTTGCTCCGCCAGCCCGACGGCACTCTCGCCGAGACCACCTGGGATGAGGCACTGGATGCCGTGGCCCGGGCGTTCCGCGAGACGAAGGCCACCCACGGACCCGACGCGAACGCCATCTTCGGCGGCGGCGGACTCACCAACGAGAAGGCTTACCAGCTCGGCAAGTTCGCGCGGGTCGCGCTCGGCACCTCGCGCATCGACTACAACGGCCGGTTCTGCATGTCGTCGGCGGCAGCGGCATCCAATCGCGCTTTCGGCATGGACCGCGGCCTGCCGTTCCCGGTCACCGACCTCGACGACGCCCACACGATCCTGCTGCTCGGCTCGAACGTCGCCGCGACCATGCCGCCCTTCCTCGCCCACCTCGCCGGGGCCCGAGCTGCGGGCGGACTCATCGTCGTCGACCCGCGCCGCTCGGCCACCGCGCGCCTCACCGAAGACGGCGCCGGCACGCACCTGCAGGCGGCCCCCGGAACCGACCTCCCGCTCCTGCTCGGCCTGACGCACATCGCGATCGCCGAGGGCCTCGCTGACCGCGCCTACATAGACGAGCGCACGAGCGGGTTCGATGCCCTGCGTCGCAGCGTCGCGCAATGGTGGCCCGAGCGGACGGCATCCACCACCGGAGTCCCCGTCGCCGACCTCCGAGCCACCGCGCGTCGCCTCGCCGCGGGACGCGCCTTCATCCTCACCGGACGCGGCGTCGAACAGCACGTCGACGGCACCGCCACCGCGACCGCCGCGATCAACCTCGCCCTCGTGCTCGGCCTCGTCGGCCGCGAGGGCTCGGGCTACGGCACGCTCACCGGCCAGGGCAACGGACAGGGCGGACGCGAGCACGGCCAGAAGGCCGACCAGCTCCCCGGATACCGCTCCATCCGCGACCCCGACGCCCGTCGGCACGTCGCCGGGGTGTGGGGCGTCGATCCCGACGAGATCCCGGATGCCGGCATCCCGGCCACCGCCCTGCTCGGCGAACTCGGCGGGCCGGTCAAGACGCTGCTGGTCGCGGGCTCGAACGTCGTCGTCTCAGCGCCCGACGTCGAGGCCGTCCGCGCCCGGCTCGAAGCCCTCGACACCCTGATCGTCTGCGACTTCTTCCTCTCCGAGACCGCAGAGCTCGCCGACATCGTGCTGCCCGTGCTGCAGTGGGCCGAAGAGGAGGGCACGATGACCTCCCTTGAGGGTCGCGTGATCCGCCGCCGTCGCGCGGTGGCCCCGCCCGAGGGCGCCCGCAGCGAGCTGTGGATCATGGCCGAGATCGCGCGTCGTCTGAACGCGGCATCCACGTGGCCGATCGATCCGGCCGAGGTGTTCGACGAGCTCGCTCGCGCGTCGGAGGGCGGCGTCGCCGACTACTCCGGCCTCTCGCACGCGCTGCTCGACACCGGCATCGAGGCGTACTGGCCGTACCGCTCGTCGAGCACGCCGCGTCCGTTCGCCCAGCGCTTCGCCCACGCCGACGGTCGGGCTCGTCTCGTGCCGGTGGATGCCGCTCCCCCGGCGCCCACCGACCGCGGTGGCGACCTGACCCTCACGACGGGCCGCTACCTGCAGCAGTACCAATCGGGCACGCAGACACGTCGGGTCGGTGAGCTCAACGGCGCCCGGCCGGAGGCACGGCTCGAGATCCATCGGGCGACGGCGTCTCGGCTCGGCATCCGCGACGGCTCCTGGGTCGCCGTGTCGAACGAGCGCGGCAGCGTGCGGACCAGGGCGACGGTGACCACCGATATCCGGCATGACACCGTCTTCCTGCCGTTCCACTATGCGGGCGACGAGTGCGCCAACCGCCTCACCGAGGCGATCGTCGACCCGACCTCGGCCATGCCCGAGTTCAAGCGCACGCGGGTTCAGGTGCGAGCGATTCCGGATGCCGTGACCCCGGCGACCCCGCACGCCGCGGCCTCGCAGGTCGTCGTGGCGGAGCACCCGGGGGTCGCGCCCGCGCTCGTCGGGGTCGCGGGAGGTGCGGCGCCGAGCGCTCCGTCGGCGAGCGCACCGTCGCGGAACACGCCGTCACCGAGCGCACCGTCGCGGAAGACGCCGTCACCGAGCGCACCGTCGCGGAACACGCCGTCGTCGAGCACCCCGTCGTCGAGCACCGAGGAGAAAACCCATGTCTGAGCGTGTGGTGCTGGTGGGCTACGGCCCCGTCGGGGCGCGGCTGGTCGAGGGGCTCCTGCCCGCCGTTCGGGACGGGCGTATCGACCTCACCGTCGTCGGCGCCGAACCGCACGACGTCTACAACCGCGTGCTGCTCGCCGAGTACGCCGTCGGGCGCACCGACCGCGACGGGCTCGACATGAGCGACCGCCGCGTCGCCGAAGACGCGGGTGTGCGATTCGCGCTCGCGACGGCGGTGGTCGGCGTCGACCGAAATCTGCGGGTGGTGCGCCTGCACGACGGCATCCGGATTCCCTACGACCGACTCGTGCTCGCCACCGGCGCGCGGGCGAACGTGCCGACGCTTGCCGGGCTCGAGCGCGCGCAGCGGCACCGATCCGCCCGACCTGCGGATCCCTCCGCACTGGATCAGGGCACGGCGCCACTCCCCCGCGGTGTCGTCGCGTTGCGCGACCTCGCCGACGCGGAGCACGTGCGCGCAGCGGTATCCGCGGGTCAGCGCATCGTCGTGCTCGGAGCGGGAGTGCTCGGCATGGAGCTCGCCCTCGCCGCCGCCGAAGCGGGCGCCGAGGTGGTCGTGGCGTACCACTCCGCCGCTCCGATGAACCGCACGCTCGACGAGAACGGCGGACGCGTACTCGCCGCTGCTGCGCGCGCCGCGGGCGTCGAGATGATGCACCACGCACGCGCCGAGAGCATCGTGCAACGCTACGACGACCACGGTCAGGCCTGGTTCGACGGACTCGTGTGCGCCGACGGCAAGGTGCTCGCGGGAGACCTGCTCGTGCTGTCGTGCGGCGTCGGGGCGCGGACGGAGCTCGCATCGCTCTCCGGTCTCGCGACCTCGGCCGGCGTGCTCGTCGACGGGTCGTCGCGCTCGTGGACCGACCCGAACGTCTTCGCGATCGGCGACTGCGCGCACGTCGCCGACCCCGCCGAAGCCGAGCCCGACGGCCGCGTGCCGGGCGGCCCGAGCGGACTCATCGGCCCCGGCTGGCGACAAGCCGACCGACTCGCGGCGCTGCTGTCATCGGGGGTCGACGGGCCCGCGCCGGTCGAGCGACCCGGCGTCGTGATGCTCAAGGCCGAGGGCATCGACGTCGTCGCCGGAGGCGCGGTCGACGCCGATCCGTTCTCGCACGCTCCCGGATGCCACGGCCCCCAGGTCACGCTCTGGGCCGACCCCGCGCGCGGCGCCTACGTCAAGCTCGTCACGGTCGACGGAGTGCTGACCGGCTTCGTCGCCGTCGGGATGCCGCGCACCGGCGCCGAGCTGACGCTGCTGTTCGAGCGCGGGTCGGAGCTGCCCGCCGACCGTTCCTCGCTGCTGCGCCTCGACGCGCCGGACGCCGGGATGACGGTGGCCGCCGACCCCTTCGCCGCCGACGCGACCGTGTGCTGGTGCAACGGCGTGAGTGCCGGGGCGATTCGCGAAGCCGCATCCGCGGGCGAGCCGACGGTGGCGTGCGTGAAGGCCGCGACCCGCGCCGGCACCGGCTGCGGCGGGTGCGTCGGCCGGATCACCGAGCTGCTGGCGCGCGAGGCCGTGCCGGCGTAGGGCGGCGCGCGGTACGGCGTGCCGCGCTGCGGGACATCCGGCGTCGGGCGGCCGTCGCGGCATCCCGTACGCCGGATCGCCCGCAGATTTCCGGAGCCCGGCTGAACACCACCATCCGCGGCCACCGGGCCGGCGCCGGGCGACCCGCGTGCCGCGCTCCGGGACATCCGGCGTCGGGCGGCCGTCGCGGCATCCCGCACGCCGGATCGCCCGCAATCCGTCCGGAGCTCGGCACGCAATGGGCGGGCCGCGGCGTGCCGAATCCCTGTGGAACCCGCCCCGCCCGACCCCGCCACCGCACCGGAGCCGGCGTCCGACCATCCCCCGCGCGAACGTCGGCAGTTGCGTACGGCGATCCCCGCGATCGCAGCCGCCACACGGCCGGATCACCGTGCCCGCCGACACCCGTGCCCGCCCGGGCGGACCGGCAACAGACCCGAAACGCGCGGGCAGTACAGTTCACGCATGCCTCCGATCGAGAACCTCGTGGCCTTCATCGCCGCGTCGGTCGTCATCATCGTCATTCCCGGCCCGAGCGTGCTGTTCGTGATCGGGCGTTCCATCGCGCTCGGTCGCCGTGCCGGGGTGCTGAGTGTCGTCGGAAACGCGCTGGGCACCGTGCCCGCGGTGATCGCGGTGGCCTTCGGCGTCGGGGCGATCGTCGCGTCGTCGATCGTCGCGTTCACCGTGCTGAAGATCGTCGGGGCGATCTACCTCGTGTGGCTCGGCATCCAGGCCATCCGTCATCGCCACGCTCACGTCGCCGGGGCGAGCCGCGCACCGTCGTCGTCGTGGACCCTGCTGCGTCAGGGTTTCGTCGTCGGTCTGACCAACCCCAAGACGATCGCGTTCTTCGTCGCGGTGCTGCCGCAGTTCGTCGACCCGCACGCGGGGGCGGTGTGGCTGCAGCTGCTGGTTCTCGGCCTGATGTTCCAGATCATGGCGCTCACCTGCGACAGCGTGTGGGCCCTGGCCGCCGGCACGGCGCGCAACTGGTTCGCCCGCTCACCGAAGCGCATCTCGACCCTCTCGGGCACCGGCGGCGTCATGATGATCGGCCTTGGCGGCGCGCTCGCGTTCACGGGCGCGAAGAGCTGACGCGGGCGCCCGTTCCGCGAGACCGCAGCCGGCCGACAACCTCGCGTCACGCTGCAACCGATTTGTCAGCGAGATGCCGTCTCGGCGTGGGTGAACAGCCGCGAGCCGCCGCGCCCTGAGCACCGCACCACCCGGCACCCCGGCCCGGCGCACCCACGCCCCGACCCGGCCCAACCCCACCCGGCCTCAGCCCACACCCAGATCCGCGGATGCCGCTCCCTCGAGCCGCGTTCCATCCGGCGCGTAACGCGAGCCGTCGACGGGGCTGTCCCACGAGCGTTCCGCGTCATTCCACGTCAGCGGGGCCGGGGCCACCACCGCGCGCGTCTGTCCCTCGATCGTCGACACCGCCGCCGTGCGCAGGCCCTGCCGTGACACAAGGCCGGCGCCCTCGGCCGGACGCCTGACCGGCGCGGGAGCCGCAGAGGCGAAGGCTTCCGCCACCGCGCCCACACGGCGCGCCGCTTCGCCGATCCCCCGGCCGAGGTCGGCGGGAACGGTCATGCGCGTGCCGATCGTGCGCATCCACCGCGGGCGGTCACGGCGCGAGACGCCGCGGATCTCATCGGTCAACCGCATCGCCGCGGCGGGGGCATTGGTCAGGCCCCAGCCCGCGTATCCGGTGGCGAAGCGCAGGCGTCCGAGGCTCCTCGGCATCCCTCCGATGAAGGGCACGAGGTTGTGCGACTGGTAGTCCTGCCCCGACCAGCGGGCGATCTCGGCGCCCACAGGGAGGGTGCGACGGGCCCAAGTGGCGAGCCCTTCGGCGAGCGCGACCTCCGAGGGCGCCGAGCCGACCGGATGCCGTGCCCCGGTGACCAGCAGAACGCCACGCCCGAACGACGACGGCGGCGCGACGACGCTGCGTCCGTCGGTGCCCACCTCGCTCCACATGCCGCCGGGGGTCTCAGCATCGCCCTCCGTCTCGAAGGCGATGGCCCACGAGCGGAGGGCGCGTGTCTTGAGGTCGTACAGGCCGCGGCGCGTGATGGGCGTGCCGGTGGCGAGCACGACCGTGTCGCCGAAGACCGTCCCGTGGTCGGTGCCGACGCGACCGGAGGGAAGAGCGTGGACGTCGGTCACGCGAACACCCGTGTGCAGCGTCGCCCCGGCCGCGAGAGCCGCCTGGGCGAGGGAGCGCGACAGCGCGACGGGGTCGAGCGCGAGTTGGTCGTCGAGGGCGAGGGCGCGCACGGGGGTACGTCCACCCAGATCACCGGGGGCGTCTTCACGGAGGGGCAGCCCGGCCTCGCGGGCCGCATCGCGGACGGCGTCGAGCGCCGAATCGGTGGACAGCCCCCGGCCGAAGGTGAAGGCGGTACGCCGGTCGGCGGCGGCCCCCGCGCGCTCGGCAAGCCAATCCTGCCCCGCCCGGTTGGCGTCGACGTACGCCGTCACGAGACCGGCGGGGTGATGCGCGCGGAGCGCCGCGAGGGTCGTCCCCTGCAGGAGGGATGCCATGCCCACCGACGCCCCGGTCGCTCCCTGCCCCACGTGGCCCGCATCGACGATCGCGACGTCGACGCCCGCCTCGGCGAGCATCACGGCGGTCGACAGCCCCGTGATGCCGGCACCGACGATGACGACGTCGTGACGCGCATCGGGTTCGAACGGCGTCCCGTCGACGGGCGTCTGGTCACGGTGCCACAGGGAGGAGGTCATGCGTTCATCCCACCGTGGGCGGAGAGGTCGCGGCATCCGGTTGCCTCCATCGTCCGGATCATCTACGCGTAACCCGCCACCGCGCGCAGGCACGCCGCGGATAGGCTCGGGGCGTGACCGACAGTGCCGCCCCCTCGAGCCGTACGGCCGTCGTTTCGGCGGCGATCGACCTCTTCGTCGAGCACGGCTACGACCAGACCTCGGTCGATCAGATCGCACAGGCAGCGGGGGTGTCGCGGTCGACGTTCTTCCGGCAGTTCGGCGGCAAAGAAGACGTCGTCTTCGCCGACCACGAGGTGCTGCTGGCCCAGACGCGCGCCTACCTCGCGCAGCCGCACGACGACCCGTGGGCGGCCGTGTGCGAGGCCTCGGTGCGGGTGTTCCGGCACTTCGCCGCCGACCCCGAGGTCGCCCGACGCCGTTACGCGATCGTGCGGCAGATCCCGGGACTGCGCGATCGCGAGATCGTCACGGTGTTCCGGTACGAACGCCTCTTCGACGAGTACCTGCGTGAAGCGCTCCCCGGTCTCGACCCCCTGGATGCCGTCGGCTTCGCGGCCTCGGTCACGGCGGTGCACAACCACGTGCTGCGGCGGCTGATGCGGGGCGCGCGAGTACCGGCATCCATTCTCCGTCGTGCCCTCGACGACGTGCTGCGCCGCTACGGCGTGCACGCCGACGGCGACGACGCGGCCGGCGACGACCTGATCGTGGCGGCGTTCCCACGGCGCATGCCCGCCGCCGAGGTTTCGCGGCGCCTGCGCGGGGCGCTCGGGGACTGAGCTCCGGCGCGGGGCGCTCGGGGACTGAGCTCCGGCGCGCGGCCGCTCGCTCGGCCGCCCCGCCTGTCCGTTGAGTGTCCA